>Ga0209894_1000055_pt1 | contig 18825 bp, 19 predicted proteins | sample GWRWT4_2Sept14_2_FD_187191 | JGI IMG/M metagenome (GOLD analysis project Ga0209894, IMG submission 187191) | Sand microcosm microbial communities from a hyporheic zone in Columbia River, Washington, USA - GW-RW T4_23-Sept-14 (SPAdes) (version 2) ... | reverse complement strand
CAGATTCGCAGGGGTCACTGCTTTAGGGGTGATAGCCAGAGCCCCCAAAGCCCTTCCCCGTTGGGGAAGGGTTGGGATGGGGGTTCTGCCCTCTCGTGAGTGGAGCCCCCACCCCAACCCCTCCCCGCCGGGGAGGGGCTTTCCGGATCCGCGAACTTTCCTACACGCCCAAAACCTGCCACAAGCTGCGCCGCTCTTTCTCACCGTCGATCGCCAGCCTGTCACCGCCCCAGCCTTGCCCCTGGCGGTGGACGCAGGGCCAGTCAAAGGTCACACTATCTTTGGGGTAATGTGTTTTAAATCAATTTTTTAACCCCGCTCTTGCGGGTTTCTCGAACACGTTTTGTGTCCACTGCCTAGCCGCAAGCGGCAAAGCCCCACTTGTCCGCCGCCATCCGCAACTGTCTTGCATTGGCCCGTCCCCCGCCTAAGTTGCTTGTCGAAACGCAATAAGCCCGCAGGAGAAGCCCATGGCCGACGCCGAATATGCCCCGCCCCCGGTCTGGACCTGGAACAAGGACAACGGCGGGCAATTTGCGGCGATCAACCGCCCGACTGCGGGCGCGCAGCAGGACAAGGAGCTGCCAGTGGGCGAGCATCCCTTCCAGCTCTATTCGCTGGGCACCCCCAACGGGCAGAAAGTGACGATCCTGTTCGAGGAACTGCTGGAGGCCGGGCATTCGGGCGCCGAATACGATGCCTGGATCGTCAACATCCGCGAGGGCGACCAGTTCGGTTCGGGCTTTGTCGCGCTCAATCCCAATTCGAAGATCCCCGCACTGCTTGACCGCAGCGGGCCGGAACCGTTCCGGGTGTTCGAAAGCGGCGCGATCATGCTGCACCTGGCCGAGAAGTTCGGGGCCTTCATTCCGTCGGGCGGCAAGGAGCGGGCAGAGGTGCTTAGCTGGCTGATGTGGCAGATGGGCAGCGCGCCGTTCATCGGCGGCGGGTTCGGGCACTTCTATGCCTATGCGCCGATCAAGATCGAATACGCGATCGACCGCTATTCGATGGAAACCAAACGCCTGTTCGACGTTGCCAACAACCGCCTGGGCGAAAGCCGGTTCCTGGCCGGCGACGACTATACCATCGCCGATATGGCTACCTATGCCTGGCTCGGCCTGCTCTATCGCGGCTTTGCCTACAATGATTCCGCCAAGTTCCTGTCACTCGATGAATACACCCATGTCGGGCGCTGGGTGGAGGAAATCCTCGCGCGGCCAGCGGTCAAACGCGGGCAGAAGGTCAACCTGCCGACCGGCCTCATCGAACGCCATTCGGCCGCCGATTTCGACGCGCTGGAACAAGCAGCCGAGGGCTGAATATCCCCCTTCCCTTGGAGCCGCGGCCTGATTATAGGCCGCGCTCCTGCTGGGGCGTAGCCAAGCGGTAAGGCACCGGTTTTTGGTACCGGCATGCGAAGGTTCGAATCCTTCCGCCCCAGCCAGGAGAAATCGCTTCCAGCACCTTGCTAGTCCAACGAGGCCGCAGCTATCCTTGATTTGGGTTCGCGCGGTTACAAGGAAGTAGCCTCTCAGTCCTGCAGCTGGATTGATCGGGCCAGCGCCCGCACCTTGCGGGCCATTGCCAACAGATCTTGTTTTCCATCGCCATTGTACATGATCATGATCTGACGATCCCCGATCGATGCCTGGCAATTGATTACGGTCCCGCTGTTTTCAGGGGTCAGTGGCGGTTGCCCGTATCGGCCGCCCGAGTAGATACAGACATCGTCGCTGACTTCGGGGAAGGCATTGCCTTGTTCGCCAAACAGCTTGTCTGGCGATCCCTTCAGCTCCGCCTGCAAAGCGCCGAACGGCTTGTTCGAATCGAGGTAGGCGGCAAATTTCTGCGGGTCCATCTTGGCCTTGAAATCACGGACCTGGTCGGCCCGGCTTAACCCCTGACGCGCTGGATCGCTGTAGGTCGCAACAAGGATGTAATTGGGTGAATTGGCGAATTTTGCATTCTCCACACAGTCGACCAGCTGGGCAAGCATGGCTTTGTCAGGATTTTGTTGCGCTATCGGTTCAAACGCCCGCTTCCAATCCTGACTCGCAGAGCAGAAGCCTTTGGGAATTGCGTAGCTAAAGTTGACTTCGCCGATACGAAATCCCGGCTCTTCCGCTGCCTCCTTCTCGCTACAAGCACTCAGCATCAAGACTGCCGCCGCGATCACTACGCCCTTATTCAGCGCCATCGCGTCCATCCTTATTCCAAAGCCAATTCGCCGCAGATAGCCGTTCCGTACGGGCTAGCTAAGGCATGAAAACTATGGCTGGGCAGCCGGCGCCGCCCTTCCTGCCGATCGCTGGTCCTCGAGCGCTTTCTGTTCGGCCTCGGCCTTGTCCAGAATGGCGCGCTGGGTGTCGTATTGGGACTGATAGCCGTTGGCCACATCGGCGGCTTGCCGCAGCTTTTCGGCGGCCTGCTTGGCTGCGGCCTGCTTGCCGGCATTGTCCGGCGCGGCCTCGGCAGCTGCCCTGGCCTTGTCCGCGCTGGCCCGCGCTGCGGCTTCGGCCTGTCTGGCGGGAGTCAGCCGCCTTTGAGCCTCGGCCACGGCAGACTTCCCCTCGGCGAGGCGATAGCCCAGAACATCGCCCGGAACATGGCAGTATTGCACCACCGGATCGGCCCAGGCTCCGGCTTCGATCAGCTCGATTGACGAAAACAGCCAGGTCTTCTTGAAGCGCAGCAATGCCTGATAGGTCCCGACCGGCGCTCCGGCAGCATCGCGCACCTGCCACTGCCCCAATGCGGTGCTGCCATCGCCCGATCGGACAAATTTGAGCGGCTTTGGCTCAAGCGTGTTCCCTGCGACTGCGAACGGGTCCTTGATCGCAGCCAGGTTCTTGCCGCCCAGCGAAGTGCCCTTTGCAGTCCAACGCGTCTTGTCATTCGCGATGAACAGGGGGAGCGGCACCTGGTCTGTCCTGACGGTTTCGAAGTAGGCCTGCATCAGCGCGGATGCACGCGAAGTGCTGGCAGTCACTTCGCTTGGATGCGTTGGATTTCCACGCCGACAAGCCCATTCAGACTTCTGCGCGTCATTCATCCCCGCAAAATCAGGCACGTAATAAGGCACATAATACTGCGCCGCCGCGGGTGCTGCCAAAGACAACAAGACTATCGCCGCCATTGGGTTGCACTTGCCAAGGTGCATCTTCGACTCTCTTATTATTTCAACTGTATGGATCGTGACAATGAATAGTTGTCAGGTCAATCCTTGACCACCGGCAGCCACACCGCGCTGGCCGCATTGCCACCCCAGCGGACCGTCTGGGTCGCCTTCCTGTAGGCCCCCGGCGGCGCATCCATGATCGAGGGGACCCAGCTCTGCGGGTTGCGGTCGTAGAGCGGAAACAGGCTCGACTGGATCTGCACCATGATCCGGTGGCCGGGCTGGAACACGTGGTTCACATGCGGCAGGGACCAGCCGAAGTTATAGGCCTGGCCCGGCTTCAAGGGCGCGGGCGTGGAGAAGCCGTGGACATAGCGGCCGCGGAAAATCTCGATCCCGATGCCCAGCTGATACCCTGGAAGGCCCGACGGCGTGGTCTGCTCCGCAGGATAGACGTCGATCAGTTTGACCACCCGGTCGCTGTCCGCACCCGTGGTCGCGGCGTGCAGTTCGACCCGCGGGGCGCCCTTGATCTGCACCGGCTGGGTCAGCACGGGGGTGGTGTAGCTCAGCACATCGGCGCGGCCTTCGACAAAGCGCTGGTCCTGGACCAGCCAGTTGCGCCAGACATCGCCCTCTATCCGCACCGGGCGCGGCACGAAGGGGACCGGATTGGCGGGATCGGAGACATAGCTGTCCGCGCACATCCTGATAGACCCGGACATAGCCATCATTAACGAACGGCGCGTCCATCACCGGCAGCACTTCCTCGATCTTCTGGCTGCGGTTGCGGCTGGTTGCCTTGCCGGCATCATAGGGCGTGCGGGTCAGCAGGATCGGCGCGTTGGTGGCGCCCTTGCGATAGACGATCACGGTGAACAGCTTGGTCCCGTCGCGCATCGGCATCATCACCTCACGCCGGACAAAGTCGGCCTGCGGGCGGACCCAGTCATAGCTCGCGACCCTGTCATTGGTCATCGGGTCGAGCTGCTGGGCAGCAAGCGGCGCGGCGAGGAGTGCCAGGGCGGCGAGGAGCAGTTTGCGCATCTCGATCAGGTCCCCCAAGGAATTGTGCGAGAGGCGAGCAGCTTTGTTGCGCTTGAGAAGGTCTGTCCGCCTGCTAGGCTAGCCCCTCATCCGTTCGTCCCGAGCGAAGTCGAGGGACCGCGTGTGGGGCTGTCCCTCGACTTCGCTCGGGACGAACGGAACTTGGGAGAATTCTGCAATGCGCGCGACTCAAGCCTTTATCGAAGCAACCGGCGGCCCCGAAGTAATCCAGTGGCGCGAGGTCGATCTGCCCGCCCCCGGCCCGGGCGAAGTGCTGATCCGGCACGAGGCGGTGGGGCTCAACTTCATCGACACTTACTTGCGCACCGGGCTCTACCCGATGCGCCTGCCCGGCGGGCTGGGGTTCGAAGCGGCTGGGGTGGTCGAAGCGGTCGGCGAAGGGGTAGCCCACCTCAAACCCGGCCAGCGCGCGGCCAGCTTTGGCGGCACACCCGGTGCCTATGCCACGGCCCGGATCGCCAAGGCGGCCGAGCTGTTTCCGCTGCCGGACGGCGTTGACAGCCAGACCGCTGCGGCGGTGTTCCTCAAAGGCGCAACCGCCGAAGCCTTGGCCGAACGCGTCGCCCCGGTCGCGCCCGGCGGCTGGGCATTGGTCCCGGCGGCGGCGGGCGGTGTTGGCCTGCTATTGGTGCAGTGGCTGTGTGCACGTGGTGTGCGTGTGATCGGCACCGTTGGTAGCGCTGATAAGGTCTCTTTGGCAAAGGGCGCGGGGGCCGAACAGGTGTTCCTCTCCGGCGACGCCGACCTTGTCGCCAAGGTCCGCGAAGCAACCGGCGGCAAGGGCGTTGCGGTATCCTACGACGGGGTTGGCGCGGCCTCGTGGCAAAGCTCGCTCGACTCGATGGCCCGGCGCGGGACCTTGGTCTCGTTCGGCAATGCCAGCGGCCCGGTGACCGGCGTGGCCTTGCGCGATCTGGCCGTGCGCGGGTCGCTGTTCGTCACGCGCCCAGGGGTTTACGACTACTATGCCGATCCAGCCGAGGCCCAGGCGGGCGCGGCCAAGCTGTGGCAAATGGTCGCCAGTGGCAAACTGGCGGTCAGCGTCGGGCAAACCTATCCGCTGCTTGAGGCCGCCCAGGCCCACCGCGATCTGGAGGCGCGGAAAACCACCGGATCGACGCTGTTGCTGCCATGAGCCTGCCCCGCATCGAGCTGATCGGCCTGCCAAGCGACGCGAACTCGTCGTTCGAGCGCGGACCTGCCCAGGCTCCGGCGGCGATCCGCCAGGCGCTGTGGTCGGACCGCGGCAACCTCGCCTGCGAGGACGGGCAGGAAATCGGGATCCATTTCGAACTGACCGACCGGGGCGACTTGCCGCTGACCGAAAGCGCCAGCGACGACGCCTTGATTACAGCTGAAGTGGAGGCCAGCATCCGCTCTGGCGCAGTGCCGCTGGCGCTGGGCGGCGACCACGCGATGAGCCACGCGGTGGTGCGCGGGGTCCACGCAGTCCATGGGCCAGTGACAATCCTGCACTTCGACGCTCACCCCGATCTCTACGATAATTTCGAAGACAACCCGCGCAGCCACGCCTCGCCCTTCGCCCGGATCATGGAGGCTGGCCTCGCGAGCCGGCTCGTGCAAGTCGGCATCCGCACCCTCAACGCCCACTGCCGCGCGCAAGCCGCGCGGTTCGGGGTGGAAATCGTGCCGATGGCGGATTTCGCGCCGGACACAGTGCCGGTGCTGCAAGGCCCGCTCTATATCAGCATCGACCTTGACGGGATCGACCCGGCCGAAGCGCCGGGCGTCTCGCACCCCGAGCCCGGCGGGCTGACGGTGCGCGAAGTTCTGGCCGTGCTGCGCCGCCAGACCGCGCTGATTGTCGGAGCAGACGTGGTCGAACTCAACCCGCGGTTCGATTCGAACGAGCGCACCGCGATACTGGCGGCGAAGCTGGTACGGGAATTGGCCGCGCTGGTGGTTCGCAACGAGCGCCAGAGTCTGATGACATTAGGTTGATGCAAAGTTCTCCCCTCCCCTGGGGGGAGGGGTTGGGGGTGGGGGCTCCACGCCAGCGTCGAACCCCCATCCCAACCCTTCCCCAACGGGGAAGGGCTATGCGATTCGAAGCAACGTCATCGTGCTCTAAACCCGCGCGAACCAGATCACGTGGCGCGGGCCTTTGCCTTTGCCCTGCGCGTCATAGCGGGCGCGGACTTCGACTTCTTCGACTTCGAAGCCGACCTCTTCCAGCCGCCGCTTGAACTTGTGATCGGGAAAGGCTGACCACACTGCCAGCACGCCGCCCGGTGCCAGCGCCTTGCGGGCATTGTGCAGCCCGGCCTTTGAATAGAGCCGGTTGTTGTCGGCGCGGACCAGTCCGTCGGGGCCGTTATCGACATCAAGCAGGATCGCATCGAGCCTCTCGGGCGCGAGCAGGATCGCCTGGGCGACATCGCCCATATCGATCCGCACCCGCGGATCGTCGAGGCAACCCGCGGCCACTTCCGCCATCGGCCCGCGCGCCCATGCGATGATCTCGGGCACCAGCTCGGCCACGGTCACCCGCGCCTGCGGCCCCAGCTTGGCGAGCGCAGCGCGCAAGGTGAAGCCCATGCCATAGCCGCCGATCAGAATGTGCGGCGCGGCGCGGCCTTGCAACCGGTCCAGCGTCATGACGGCAAGCGCCTCTTCTGACCCGCGCATCCGCGTGGACATCAGCTCGTTGCTGCCCATCACGATCATGAAATCGCGGCCATGGGCGTAGAGCTTCAGCTCTTCGCCGTCGGGGACCTGCGCGGTGCCGAGCAGTTCGCGGGTCAGCATTTCTAAAGCCCCTCCCCATTGGGGAGGGGTTGGGGTGGGGGTACCACGCTGGCGTCGAGCCCCCACCCCCAGCCCCTCCCCGACGGGGAGGGGAGGAGAAGGAAAGAGCTCAAACCACTCACGCCGCGCGCTGGGCGCGGTCGACGGCTTCCTGGTTGAGCATGTCGGCCAGCAGGAACGCCAGTTCGATCGACTGCGCGGCGTTGAGGCGCGGGTCGCAGTGCGTGTGATAGCGGTCGGCCAGTGCCGAATCCGAAATCGCCACAGCGCCGCCCATGCATTCGGTCACGTCCTGCCCGGTCATCTCGATGTGGATCCCGCCGGCATGCGTGCCCTCGGCCCGGTGGACCGCGAAGAAGCCGCGCACTTCGTTGAGGATCCGGTCGAACGGGCGGGTCTTGTAGCCGCTTTCGGCCTTGATCACGTTGCCGTGCATCGGATCGCAGGACCAGACTACCGGATGCCCTTCGCGCTTTACCGCGCGGACCAGCGGAGCAAGGCCGGCCTCGACCTTGTCATCGCCGAACCGGCTGATCAGCGTGATGCGCCCGGCCTCGCGGCCCGGGTTGAGCACATCGAGCTGGCGCAGCAGTTCGTCGGGCGCGAGGCTCGGACCGCACTTGAAGCCGATCGGGTTGCCCACACCGCGCAGGAATTCGACATGCGCCGATCCCTCGAAGCGGGTACGGTCGCCGATCCACAGCATGTGCGCGGAGCAATCGTACCAGTCGCCGGTCAGCGAATCCTGACGGGTCATCGCCTGCTCGTACTTGAGGTGCAGCGCTTCGTGGCTGGTGTAGAAGCTGGTGCCCTGCAATTGCGGCACGGTCTGCGGGTCGATCCCGCAGGCCTGCATGAAGTCCAGCGCCTCGCCGATCCGGTTCGACACTTCGGCAAACTTGTCAGCCCAGGGGCTGCGGCCCATGAAATCGAGCGTCCACTGGTGGACTTGCCGCAGGTTGGCATAGCCCCCGGTCGAGAACGCGCGCAGCAAGTTGAGCGTCGCGGCGCTTTGCGAATAGGCCTGGAGCAGCCGCTGCGGATCGGGGATGCGCGATTCCGCAGTGAAATCGATCCCGTTGATATTGTCGCCCAGATAGCTGGGCAGTTCGACCCCGCCTTGCACCTCAACCGGCGAGCTCCGCGGCTTGGCGAACTGGCCGGCCATCCGGCCAACCTTGATCACCGGCTGCTTGCTGGCAAAGGTCAGCACCACCGCCATCTGCAGCAGCACGCGGAAAGTGTCGCGGATGTTGTTGGGATGAAACTCGGCAAAGCTTTCAGCGCAATCACCCCCCTGCAGCAGGAAGCCCTTGCCGCTTGCCACTTCAGCGAGGTCAGCCTTGAGCGCACGCGCCTCGCCCGCGAAAACCAGCGGGGGAAAGCTGGTGAGCGTATCGGTTACCCGGCCAAGGGCGGCGGCATCGGGGTACGACGGCAGGTGCCGCGCTTCCTTTGCCTGCCAGCTATCAGGGGTCCACATACTCACCACGTTACTTGCTCCGCTAACCACGAAAGCGCGCGCCATAGCGCCTGATTGCTGCAATTGCAAAGAGTGCAAAGCCGGTCGCTGCAATTGCGAAATATTGTTACGCCTAACCTAAGCCCGTTCGTCCCGAGCGAAGTCGAGGGACCGCCCCGCCGCGACCCCTCGACTTCGCTCGGGGCGAACGGTGTTAGGGGTATCTTACTTCGTCAGCACCGCCCCTGGGGCCCAGCCGGGCAGGCTGGCGAGCGTGCGGCCTTGCGGCAGCACCGCCAGACGCCAGCTTGCGCCGCGGTTGAGGTACTTCTTGGCCAGCGCCTGCATCGCCTCGGGCGTGGTCACGGTGAAATCGTTCATCACCGTGCGGACTGTGCCAAAGCGCGCCGGATCGGCGGTCGCGCCTTCCATCAGGTACATGAAGAAGGCGCTGCTGGTGCCCGCGCGGCTGAGCTGCTGCTTGAGCGGCTCGGTGACCAGACCCAGCTCATCCGCGCTGACCGGCTTGGCCACCAGATCGGCGGCGATTGCGTCGGCAGCGGCGAAGAAGGCCGGAACCGTTTCGGGCTTGAGCTGCGCGATCACCATGATCTTGCCGCCGCCATCCAGATCGATCGGCCAGTCGTTGACCGCCTGGGGCGAATAGGACTGGCCCAGCGTTTCGCGCAGCTTGTTCAGTACCCGGTTCTGCAGGATCTGCGTGAGGATTTCCAGCTGGCGGCTTTCGCGGACATTGGCCGCGCCGCCACTGGTCGGCCAGGCGATGATCGCCGCAGCCTGGTCCTTGTCGCCGCTGTGATGCAGCACCACCGGATCAAGCGAGGCAGCCAACGTTTTGCCCGTAGCCGGGGCAGTCCCGGCTGGAAGCGCACCGCGCGCGGGCAAGGCACCGAATGTCTTGGCCAAGGCCGCAACCGCATCATCGCGCTTGAAATCGCCAAACAAGTGAATTTCGATCGGGCCTTGCTTCAGGATCGGTTCCCAGACCTGGCGGAAGCCCGCTGGCGTGGTGGCTTCGATGTCTTGCGGCGTGGGAGTGCGGAACACCGGGTCCTTGCCGCGTTCAAAGAAATTAAGATCGCGTTCGAGCACACCCTGCGGGCTGGCGGCATAGGACCCATAGGTCAGCTTGCTGGCCGACTGCGCCCGCAGCACCGGGTTGGGATCCCAGCGCGGATCGGCGAATTTGGCAGCGAACAGGTAAAGCTGATCCGACAGATCCGCCGCGCGGGTATTGGCGGCGAAGACAAAGGTAGAATCCTCGATCTTGAAATCGAAGCCCATCTTGCGCCCGGTCATGATCTTGTCGATCTCTTCCTGGCCCAGCTTGCCCTCGCCCGAACCGACCAGCGCCAGATTGCCCAGCGCGGCATAAGGCGCGGTCTGGGCGTTGAAGGCCCGCCAGCCCGCCCCGAAGCGAACGTTCAGCGTAACCCGCCCCGGCTCATCCTCGGTCGGCCAGAGCAGAACCTTGACCCCGTTGGCAAAATCGAGCTGTTCGATATCGAGCAGCCCGGTGTTCTTGACCGCCGCAGGCTGCTGCGGCGTGCCGATTGGCGGCAGGCCGGCAAAGTCGATCGGCTTGGCATCGAGCCGCGAATTGCCGTTCGCCACGATCGGCGCGGCCAGCGCAAGCTTGAGTGTTTGGGCGGTCGCTTCACCGGCCGCAGGCGTCACATAGACCGCGCGAGTCACCGTCCCGCGGAAGATCGCCCGGGTGTGGGCCAAAACTTTGGCCGGGGTGAACAGCGGGATCGACTGCCGGAAAATGCTCTGCACCGTTTCGGGCGAAGCGATCGTCTCGCGGATGTCCAGCGCGGTGACCATGTCGTCGGCGAGGCGCGCTCCGGGCTGCAAGCGGCGCTGCTCGACCGAGCTTTCAAAGGCGACCGCGAATTCCTTGACCTCACGGTCGATCTCGGCCTGGCTGGGCGGCCGCGCCATGGCATCGGCGATCACCGCGCGGGTATCCCCCAGCGCGGTCTTCCAGTCCGGCCCCAGCGGGGTGATCGAGACGAAAGTGGCATCGGCCGAGCGGCTGACCTTTTCCTTGTCGACTTGCGCCACCAGGAAGCTGCCCCCGGCGCGGGCGCGGGCCTCAAGCCGGCGGTTGATGATCGCCTGGGCCAGCGAATCGATCATGATCCCCTGATTGTAGACCACCGTATCGCGCACCGGCCGCCAGGGCCGCAGCACCGCATAGGTAATCTGGCGCGGCAGGCTGGGCTCGACAATCACGCTGACATCGCCGACCGGGGCCGGTCCCTTGCCGCCCCCCGGCACCATCGGATCGCCGAAGCGCGGTTCCGGCGTGCGCGGACCAGTGCCTTTCCAGCCGCCAAACCAGGCCTTGATGCTGGCTTCCAGCTTGGCCGGATCGATATCGCCGACCGCCACGATCACGCAGTTTTCGGGCCGGTACCAGCGCTGGTGGAACGCCCGGACCGAAGCCTGGCTCGCTCCGGTCAGCGCCGCCTCGGTGCCGATCACCGGCCGCGAACCAAGCTTCTGCCCGGCGAATAGGGTCTTCTGAGTCTGCTCGAACACCCGCTCGGCGGTGCCACCACGCTCGCGCTTTTCAGCGAGCACGATCGGAACGTCGGTGCGGACATTGGCTTCGGACAGGCTGGGCGCGGTGACCATTCCCGAAATCAGCTTGAGCGCTTCATCCACCTTGCCGTCGTTTACATCAGGCAGATCAAGCTTGAAGGTCGTGCTGATCGGCCCGGTCAGCGCATTGGTATCGCTGCCGAAGGTCGCGCCCAGCCGCTGAAAGGTGGAAATCGCCTCGCCATCGCCGAGGTACTTCGACTGGCGGAATACCATGTGCTCAAGCAAGTGCGAATAGCCCATTTCGCTGGGCGCTTCGTAAAGCGAGCCAACGTCCATCCGCACCCGGATCGAGACCTGGCCCGGCGGGACCCGGTTCTTGCGCACGGCATAGCGCACCCCGTTGGGAAGTTCGCCAAAGATCCATTCCTTGTCGATCGGGATGTCGCTGCCGCGGTAGAGCCAGGGAACCGAAGTATTGGGCTTGGGCGCGGCGATCGTTGCGGCCGCCTGCCGGACCGGCGCGGTCGCCGCTTCAAGCGCCGGGGCAACCACCAGCGAAAGAACCGAAAGGACAAGGGCGGAAAAGCGCGAAGCGCGGGATCTGAGGTGCATAGGGGGCGGACTATAGGCAGCCGCTTTGTGACTGGCCAGTGAATAAGCCCGCTCAGGAAACCCGCGTCCAGATCTGCGATTTGCACAGCAGCCCGCCCAGGATGCAGCCGCTGATCTTGAGCTGGTTGGCACCCACCTGCTTGATCGTCGAATAGTAGCTGGCGTTGCGATCGGGCACGAAGACCTTGCCCTGCCACTTGTCCTTGCCGGTCTGGCGATAGTCGCGCAGCAGCTTGGTGCCGACCAGCGGCGGCGCGCCGGCCTTCTTGGCAATGGCCTGCACTTCGGGCGTAGCGGAAATCACCGTCCCGCACAGCAGCTGGCCGCACGGGCTGGTGACCACGGTGACGGTCCGCTTGGGATTGATCCAGGTGCCGTGAACCGCGGCGGGCTGGGCTGCGCCCGATCCATGCGTTGCGCCGGGCGTCAGGCCCAATGTCACAGCAAAGACCAGCGCCGCGAAACCGGCTGCCCCCCCAAATTTCGTCATCCAGCCGACTCCCCTCTGCATGTCACGGTTTTGCAACGGATTTCGCCCCTGTGCAAGCAGGCCGATGCGGACAGCCTCTTGCCCCGCTGCTCAGCCAACCCTACATGCCACGCCATGTACATAGAAACCGAATTGACGCCCAACCCGGCCACGCTCAAATTCCTGCCCGGCGAGCAGGTGATGGCCGCCGGGACCCGCGATTTCCGCGACGAGGACGATGCCGCCGCATCGCCGCTGGCCGCCGCGCTGTTCGACCTGGGCGATGTCACCGGCGTGTTCTTTGGCCGTGATTTCGTTTCGGTCACTGCCGGGCCGGGAGTGGACTGGTCGGCGCTCAAGCCGCAAGTCGTGGCGATCCTGCTCGATCATTTCGTCACGGGCACGCCGCTGTTCGCGCAAGCGGGCAATGGCATTTCGGTTCCGTCCGAAGATGCCGATTTCGGCGACGATCCAGCCCATGCCGAAATCATCGAGCAGATCAAGGAACTGATCGAAACCCGCGTCCGCCCGGCCGTGGCCAATGACGGCGGCGATATCGTCTATCGCGGTTTTCGCGAAGGGGTGGTCTACCTGACCATGCAAGGTGCCTGCGCGGGCTGTCCCAGCTCCACCGCGACGCTCAAGAACGGGATCGAGACGCTGCTCAAGCACTATGTTCCCGAAGTGAGCGAAGTGCGCGCCGCCTGAACTACTGCCCCAAATTCCGGAGTTACCCATGACCCAGCCGCTTGCCGATGCTGCGCTCGACCAGCTGTTCCGCACCGCCCGCACTTACAACGGCTATCTCGACAAGCCGGTCTCGACCGCGCAGCTCCACGCGATCTGGGACCTGATGAAAATGGGCCCGACCAGCGCCAACATGCTGCCCGCGCGGCTGATCTGGTGCGTCACTGACGAGGCCAAGGCCAAGCTCGCCCAGTTCTGCCTGCCCGCCAACGCCGAAAAGGTCCTCAAGGCCCCGGTAACGGTGATCATTGGTATGGACATCGACTATCACGAGAACCTGCCCTGGCTGTTCCCGCACGCCGATGCCAAGGCCTGGTTCGACGGCAATCTTCCGCTGCGCGAAGTTTCGGCGATGCGCAATTCGAGCATGCAGGGCGCTTATTTCATCCTCGCCGCGCGCGCGTTGGGGCTGGATACCGGGGCGATGTCGGGCTTCTCGAACGAGGCGGTCGATGCCGCGTTCTTTGCCGATACGCCTTCGGTGAAGTCGAATTTCATCTCGACCCTGGGCTATGGCGATCCCGCCAGCATCTTCGATCGCAGCCCGCGGCCCGATTTCGATACTTTCAATAAGCTGGCCTGACGCGCTACACCGCATCGCATGAAACTGCTGGCGATCGATTGCGCGACCGAGGCCTGCTCGGTCGCCCTGTTCGAACATGGCGCGCTGCTGCATGGCGATTACCGCGTGCTGGGGCGCGGCCATGCCGAACTGCTGGTACCAATGATCGCCGCGCTGCCGGGCAAGGGCCGGGCCGAGCGGATCGCGGTCTCGCTGGGCCCAGGCAGCTTTACCGGCCTGCGCGTTGGCCTTGCCGCAGCGCGCGCGCTGGCCTTGGCCTGGCGGGCAGAGCTGGTCGGCTATCCCACCCTGGCGTTGGTCGCCGCGATGGCGCGGGCAGAACGCGGTGATCGCCCGGTCGATGTGGTGATGAACGGCGGGCACGGCGAATGGTTTGTGCAGCAGTTCGCGGCCGACGGCACGGCCCTTGCCCCGGCCCATTCGCTTACCCCCGAAAGTGCCGCAAGCAAGCTAGGCAGCGCGCTCGTCGCAGGCAGCCGTGCCAGCGAGCTGGTCGCCCGGCGCGGGTCGGGCGAAGCGATCGAGCTCTGGCCCGATGCGCGTCAGGTCCTGCTCCTGCCCGAAGACGCTTTTCTGGCCGAACCCACCCTCAGCTATGGCCGGGCGCCCGACGCGCGGCTGCCCGGGGCGGCAGCTTGATTGCCCCGGCCGACGAGATCGACCAGATCATGGCGGTCATGGCGGCCGCTTTCGACCCTGCCTATGGCGAAGCCTGGACCCGGCGTCAGGTGGAAGATGCCTTGCTGACCGGCAATTGCCACTATGGCCTGGCAATGCATCAAGGCCAATGCGCGGGGTTTTACCTGACGCGCAGTGCATTCGATGAAGAAGAACTGCTGTTATTGGCCGTCAGTCCGAAATTCCGGAGCAAAGGTATCGGCCAGCACCTAATCGATCGCTTCAAGCACGAAGCCCGCGAGCGCGGTGCCGTGCGCCTGTTTTTAGAGATGCGGCGCGGAAATCCGGCCGAATCGCTGTACCTCAAGAACAATTTCGTGCCTGTTGGACTGCGACCGAATTACTATCGTACAAAGCAAGGCGAGCAGCTCGATGCGATAACTTTTACATCTGAATTTGAATAACTTTCTCCACCACTTTGCCATCCCGTCTCTATTTCAGACAATCCTGATGTAGATATCTTGCGATTCACGACTTGAAGTGGCGCGGAAAACGGTTTAGCGTTAAATGGTCGCAGTCAATCTGTGGCGAAGTCCGCAAAGGACAGGGTCGAGAAAACAAAAATAGGAAGGAATTGGTCATGGATGCAACCCATGCCGATGTGAATGAAATGCTCATCACGCTGACGTCCGATATTGTCGCGGCACATGTCAGCAACAACAGTGTCTCGGTTGATGATGTTCCCGCACTGATCAGTAACGTCTATGGCGCTCTGGCCGGTCTGGGGCAGGCTGCCGTGGTTGAAGACAAGCTGCCTGAACCGGCAGTCTCGATCCGCGCCTCGATCAAGCCTGACTACATCGCCTGCCTTGAAGACGGCAAGAAGCTGAAGATGCTGAAGCGCCACCTGATGACGCATTACAACATAACCCCGGATCAGTACCGCGCACGCTGGAGCCTGCCCGCTGACTATCCGATGGTCGCTCCCAACTATGCCGAAAAACGCCGCGAACTCGCGAAGAAGATCGGCCTGGGCCGCAAGCCCGGCGTAAAGCGCGGTCGCAAGAAAGCCGCCTGATCCTCGCTTAAGACGCAAGGTTGAACTATCGCCCCGCCGGTCTATGATCGGCGGGGCAATTCATTTGGGACAGGGCTTTTTCGTGCAACAGCCGATCGACATCGAAGCACTCTGCGCCGAACGCGGGCTCAGGATCACCGAACAGCGCAAAGTGATTGCCAAAGTGCTGTCCGAAGCGACCGACCACCCCGACGTGGAAAGCCTGCACGAACGGGCATCGGCAATTGACCCCAAGATCTCGATCGCCACGGTCTATCGCACTGTCCGCCTGTTCGAAGAGGCCGGAATTCTCGACAAGCATGACTTCGGCGACGGCCGTTCGCGCTATGAAGCTGCACCCGAAGCCCACCATGACCATCTGATCGACGTCGAAACCGGCAAGGTGATCGAATTCGTCGATCCCGAATTGGAAGCGCTGCAACGCCAGATCGCCGAGAAGCTGGGCTACCGCCTGGTCGATCACCGGATGGAACTCTACGGCGTCAAGCTTGAGCGCGATAGCTGATGGCCATCGCGCTGGTTCGCCCCCGGCGGATTTCGCTGACCGGGTGGCTCAGGGCAACAATTCGCGTCGCCTTGATGGCCCTGCTGCTGCTGGTCTGCGTGCCGCTGTATTATGTCCACCGCCTGTTCAGCCATCGCAACCCCTGGCCGCGGGCGTTCCTGGCGGTGGTCGGCTGGATCGCCGGGGTGGACCTGGCCTACCACGGCCGCAAGGCGCCGGGCGGAGTATTCCTGCTGGCCAACCATGTCAGCTGGATCGATATTCCCGTGCTCGCCGCCGCCACCGGGACGGCTTTCGTGGGGCACGACGGCCTCGCCTCGATGCCGGTGCTCAAATGGCTGTGCAAGATGGCCGACACGGTCTTCGTTGCCCGGCATGACCGCGCCAGCGTGGCCCGCCAGGTCGAAGCCGTGCGCACCGCACTGTCCGATACCGGCGCACTGACGATCTTTCCCGAAGGCACCACCAGCGACGGCACCGGCCTGCTCCCGTTCAAAAGCTCGCTGCTCTCTGCGTTCGAGCCGCTGCCCGAAGCGATCACGATCCAGCCGGTCTTGCTGCACTATGGCCCCGAAGCCGCAGATGTGGCCTGGGTGGGCGAGGAGCACGGGCTCGACAATTTCCTGCGAATTCTGGCTCGGGGCCGGCCAGTTCGGATTGAAGTGCACTTCCTCGAGCCGCTGAGCGGTGCCCAGTTGGAAAACCGCAAGACCATCGCCCAGGCCGCGCGCGAGGCAATCCAGCGCGAGTTGGTGGGCTGATGTCTCGCCGCTTTCACATTGGCCGTGTAGTGGTCGGCTGAATGCCCCAGCACCCTCCCTTCGATTCGAACGAAGCCATCGCGTATCACGCCGCCGGAACACCGCTGCCGGTAGGCCTTGCGGGTGAGTTCAGAATCTGGGCGCGCTCGATCGCGCTGGCGCTGGTCATGGTGGTGGTTGTGCCGCTGCATTACCTGTTCCGCCTGGTCAAATACGGCTCGCCCTTCCCCAAGCTGTTCCTGCGCGCGGCGACCTGGATCATTGGTGCACGGGTGCGGGTCCACGGCGTGCCGCTGCGCCGCGACGTGTTCTTCATGCCCAACCATGTTTCGTGGTTCGACATTCCGGTCATCGGCGGGATCACGGGTTCGGCCTTTGTCGCCCGGGCCGAGATTGGCGACATGCGAATGCTGGGCTGGATGGCCCGGCTTAACCGCACGGTCTTCACCCGGCGCGAGGCGAAGATGAACATCGCTGAGCAGATCAATGCCTTGCGTGAGGCGCTGGTCGATACCTGGTCGGTAGTGATCTTTCCGGAAGGCACCGTGACTGACGGGCATTCGCTGCTGCCGTTCAAGACCTCGATGCTGCGCGTGCTCGAACCGCCGCCGCCGGGCATGCTGGTCCAGCCGGTGGTGATCGACTATGGCCCGGTTGACGAATGGATCGCCTGGCTCGACCAGGAGAGCGGGATCAACAACGCGCGCCGGATCTTTGCCCGGCGCGGGACGTTCCCGGTTGACCTCTATTTCCTTGATCCGTTCGATCCGCACGATGTTGGCGGGCGTAAGGCAATCGCGGCCAAAGTGCGCGGGATGATCGAGGACCGGCTGCTTACGTCGCTGGGCAAGCCGCTGCGTCCCTTCCGCTATGACTTGCCGATGGTGGGATATGTGGCGCCCAAGCCGGACGTGACAGCAGAGCCCAAGGCAGAGGTTTGAAAGCGCGGCAAAGGCAGCTATAGGCCGCTGCCCATGCGCCCTACCCCGCCCCCCAGGACCTACCGCGTCAAAAGCTTCGGCTGCCAGATGAACGTCTATGACGGCGAACGCATGGCCGAGCTGCTGGCCGAGCAGGGCATCCAGCCCGCGCCCGAAGGCGAAGAGGCCGACCTGGTCGTGCTCAACACCTGCCACATCCGCGAAAAGGCGGCGGAGAAGGTCTATTCGGACATCGGCCGGCTGCGGCGCGCGGATGGCACTGCACCGCTGATCGCAGTGGCCGGCTGCGTGGCCCAGGCTGAGGGCGAAGAGATCATGGCCCGCGCACCGTCAGTCTCGATGGTGGTCGGACCGCAAGCATATCATAGACTTCCGGCAATGATTTCAGAGGCTGTCGCAGGTCTTCGCTCGGTCGATACCGATATGCCGACCGAAACCAAGTTCGATGCCCTGCCCGCCCGGCGCAAGGTTGGCCCCAGCGCCTTCCTGACCGTGCAGGAAGGCTGCGACAAGTTCTGCACTTATTGCGTGGTGCCCTATACCCGCGGCGCAGAAGTATCGCGCGGTTTCAATGAACTGGTCGATGAAGCGAAGAAGCTGGTCGAAGCTGGTGCGAAGGAAATCACGCTGCTGGGCCAGAACGTCAACGCCTGGCGGGACGACATGGGCCGGGGGCTCGAGAAGCTGATCGAGGCGCTGGCCGCGATCCCGGAGTTGGCCCGCATTCGCTATACCACCAGCCACCCGGCCGATATGACACAAGCGTTACTCAACGCGCACCGCGATGTACCCAAGCTGATGCCATTCCTGCACTTGCCGGTGCAATCGGGCAACGACCGCGTCCTCAAGGCGATGAACCGCAGCCACACTGCAGCCAGCTATCTCGCGATCCTCGAGCGCGTCCGCGCGGTCCGTCCCGACATTGCCCTGTCAGGCGACTTCATCGTCGGCTTCCCCGGTGAGACCGACGCCGAATTCGAAGACACGCTGCGACTGGTCGAGCAGGTCGGCTATGCCCAGTGCTTCAGCTTCAAATATTCCGCCCGCCCCGGCACCCCCGCGGCAACGATGGATGGCCAGGTGGCACCGGCACTGATGGACGAGCGGCTCCAGCGTCTCCAGGCCGCGCTCAACCGCACCCAGCTCGCTTTCAACCAGGCCTCGGTCGGCAAGCGCTGCCTGGTGCTGGTCGAACGCAAGGGCAAGTATGACGGGCAGTGGCTGGGCAAGTCGCCGTGGCTGCAATCGGTCCATTTCACTGGCGAGGCGGCGATTGGCGACCTGGTAGAGGTGGAACTGCTAGAGGCTGGAGCCAATTCGCTTTCGGCCCGGTTGGTTTGATAGGAGTCACGCGGAGACGCGGAGACGCGGAGATGTTGCGCTTGGCCGTAGGCCCTTCAGATTCTCAGAGGTTGCGTTTAGGGCACTTCCCGACCATTCTGGGTCATCGTGATTGGGCCAGGAAGGCCGCTGGCGAGGCGCGGCGCGTGGCAGGGGCTGGTTGCCCCTGCAAGAGC
>Ga0209894_1000054_pt1 | contig 19227 bp, 20 predicted proteins | sample GWRWT4_2Sept14_2_FD_187191 | JGI IMG/M metagenome (GOLD analysis project Ga0209894, IMG submission 187191) | Sand microcosm microbial communities from a hyporheic zone in Columbia River, Washington, USA - GW-RW T4_23-Sept-14 (SPAdes) (version 2) ... | reverse complement strand
TGCCCGCCATATCGTCTTGCCCGAACTCGGCGGGGCCGGGCAGGTTGCGCTGAGCGCAGCCCATGTCGTGCTGGTCGGCTGCGGCGGGATCGGCTCACCCGCATTGCAATATCTGGCCGGGGCGGGTGTTGGTCAGCTGACTCTGATCGATGACGACGCAGTCGACCTGTCCAACCTGCAGCGCCAGACGATATTTGCCGAAGGCGACCTGGGCCGGGCAAAGGCCGAGGCGGCGGCGGAGTGGGTGCGCAGGTTTGATAGTGCCATCGAGGTGCGCGCAGTCGTCGGGAGGTTGGGGGGGCTAAACGCCGCGCCGCTCCTCGAAGGCGCGACCCTTGTGCTCGACGGCTGTGACAACTTCGCGACTCGCCTCGCCGTATCAGATGCCTGCGTAAAGCTGGGTGTCCCGCTGACCAGCGCCGCATTGGGCCGGTTTCAGGGCCAGGTCGCCAACTTTGCCGGCCATCTCGAAGGCCAGTCCTGCTACCGCTGCTTCGTCGGCGATGCCTTCGATGCCGAGGATTGCGATACCTGCGCGGCCGATGGCGTGCTGGGGGCCATGGCCGGCTGGGTCGGGACCTTCGCCGCCATGCATGCGGTGCGGGTGCTGACCGCAGGCCACGCGGCGATGGGCGATCCGCAGTGGGGCAAGGTTCACTTGCTCGATGGGCTGACGCCGGCACTGCGGACCATGCGGATCGTCAAGGATCCGGAGTGCCGGGGCTGCGCTGCCGTTTAGTAGCTGGCGCCGTCGATCAACTTGCGCGGCAGGTCCTGCCACAGCGCCGGATCGAACAGCCGTAGGTTAACGCCGACGCGGGGATAGTCCGGATCGATGGCCGTCCAGTGGGTGACATTGCCGCAATTGGCGCAGCGCCAGGTCGTTAGCGTCCGGTCACCCTGGACATAGCCGGCCAATTCCCCCGTCACCCGCAGCTGCGGGGGCGGACAATAATGCCATAGCGCGGCGACGCGGCGGCACAGTGAGCAGTTGCATTCAGCCGCCTCGATCGGAGAGCTGTCTAGCGCGAGATTGACCGCGCCGCAGTGGCAGGTGCCGTGCTGGATCGTCACGTCAGCATTTCCGCCACCCATTCGGGCACGACTTCGCTCGCCGGGCCAAGCCGGGTTTCGTGGAACAGCGCGGAGCCCTGGCTGCGCTCCAGGTTAAGCTCCAACGTCTGGATGCCGAGCTCGCGCGCGTTTTGAACCAGTCCGGCAGCCGGATAGACCGCGCCCGAGGTGCCGATCGAGACGAACAGGTCGGCCTCGCGCAGCGCGCCATAAATCTCGCCCATGCGGTACGGCATTTCGCCAAACCAGACCACGTCGGGCCGCAGGGTGCGGGCCTGGCAGACCGGGCAGGGCGGGCGGTCAAGCAGCGGCCCACGCCAGTAAGAGCGGACATCGCAGGACGTGCACCAGGCCTTGAGATGCTCCCCATGCATGTGCAGCACCCGCCGCGCTCCGCCGCGTTCATGCAGGTCATCGACGTTCTGCGTGACGATCAGGAAGTTGCCCTTCCAGCGCATATCGAGCTCGGCCAGTGCCAGGTGCGCGGCATTGGGCACCTTCTCCTGAATGGCTTCCCGGCGCATGTCATAGAAGCGCAGCACCAGGTTCGGATCACGGGCAAAGCCTTCGGGCGTGGCGACATCCTCGACCCGGTGCTGTTCCCACAGGCCGCCGGCTGAACGGAAGGTGTCGATGCCGCTTTCGGCGCTGATACCCGCGCCAGTCAGGATCACGATGTTGCGGATTTGGCTCATGTCGCCCATGAAGCACGCCTCGAGTGGGGACGGCAATGGCAAGAATCGGGATTATCGGCAGCGCAGGTCGCATGGGTCAGGCACTGGCCGACGCCATCGCGGCCGCGGGGCAGGACCTGGCTGGCGGGGTCGATCAGGGCGGCGATCTGGCGGCGCTGGCGGCGCAGAGCGACGTGCTGGTGGATTTTTCCGCCCCCGCTGCGTTGGAAGGCAATCTCGACGCTGCCATGGCGGCGGGCGTGCCGATTGTTGTCGGAACCACGGGCCTCGAAGAGCGGCACCACTGGCTGTGCGACAGCGCCGCAGAGCGGATCGCCGTGCTGCAGACCGGTAATACCTCGCTCGGCGTCACGCTGCTGGCGCACCTGGTGCGCGAGGCGGCGAGCCGGCTTGGCGAGGACTGGGATATCGAGATTTCGGAAACGCACCACCGGATGAAGGTCGATGCGCCGTCCGGCACCGCGCTGCTACTGGGCGAGGCGGCGGCGGCAGGCCGCGGGCTCGATCTGGCGGGCCACAGCGCGCGCGGGCGCGACGGGATTACCGGCGCGCGCCAGTCGGGCGAGATCGGCTTTGCGAGCCTGCGCGGCGGCTCTGTGGCCGGCGATCACACCGTCCATTTCCTCGGCGCGGACGAGCGGCTGTCGCTGACGCACCTGGCCGAAAACCGGACGATCTTCGCCAAGGGCGCGGTCCGCGCGGCGCAGTGGCTGGTCGGCAAGCCGACCGGGCGCTACGGCATGGGCGAGGTGCTGGGGCTCTGAGCTTGCCCACATTCCCAGCTTGTGTATTATATCATTAATACAGTAAATCGGGAAACATCCAAACATGTCCGCCAACTTGACGCCAGCCGCCGAAACGGCGCGCTATATTGATAGCCTGGGGCCAGCCGCACTGGCCAATGCGCAGGCCTATACCGCGGGCAATCACTGGTTGCTGCTGGCGGGTGTACTGGTCTCGATCCTGACCGCGCTGGTGCTTGTCCGCACCGGCTTGATGGACCGGATCGCCCTGTGGTTTGCGCCGCGCCGCTGGGCGCTAGCGACCTTCCTGACCTGCGGGGCCTTCTTTGTTATCGTCGATGTGATCCAGCTGCCGTGGCAATTGTTGACTGGGTGGCAGCGCGAACGTGCCTTCGGGCTCTCTTCGCAGCCGCTAAGCGACTATCTCGGGCAGTGGACGCTCGATCTGGCGATCAACGCGGTGCTTGGCGGACTATTCCTGCTCGGGATCTATGCGTTGATCCGCCGGACGGGCGCGCGCTGGTGGGTCTGGGCGAGCGGGTTCACCGCGATTGCCATCTTGCTCTTTCTCCTCGCCTTGCCCAGCGTGATCCAACCGTTGTTCAACAAGTATGAACCGGTTCCCGCCGGGCCGGTGAGGGTGGCGCTGGAAAAGATCGCCGATGATGTCGGCATCCCGCACGATCGGATTTTCGTCTACGACGGTTCGCGACAGTCAGACCGGTTCACGGCAAACGTTACTGGCATCGGCCCAAGCGCGCGGATCGCAATTTCGGACGTGGCACTGAAGGGGGCCTCGATCGACGAAGTGCGCGCTGTGACCGGACACGAGGCGGGGCACTACAAGCTCGGGCACATCTGGCGGACGCTGGTGATCATGCCATTGCTGGCAATGCTGATCTTCTGGTTGACCAACCGGCTGTTTGCACCGACCGCGCGAATGCTGGGCAGCGCCGCAACCTTGCCCGAACCGCGCGGGTTGCCGGTGTTCATGGTACTTTCGTCGGTCCTTAGCCTGCTCGCCACACCGCTGCAAAGTAGCCTGACCCGGATCGGTGAGAGCGAAGCCGATGCTTACTCCCTCGCCACGGTTGGCGAGGCGGATGCGCTGGCTTCGGCCTTGGTCAAGACCGCCGAATATCGTTACCCGCGCCCGTCAAGGATTGAAGAAGTGCTGTTCTATACGCACCCGTCCGTCGAAAAGCGGGTCCGCGCGGCAATGGAGTGGAAGGCGGCGAACAAGGGCGCTACACCTCCCGCGCAATGAAGCGCGACCAGATCTTCGAATTCTTCCGCCGCCTGGCGGAGGACAACCCTTCGCCTGAAACCGAGCTTGAGTTCGGCAATGCCTTCCAGCTGGTGGTGGCCGTGGCCCTGTCAGCGCAAGCGACCGATGTGGGGGTGAACAAGGCGACCCGCGCCCTGTTTGCCAAAGTGAAGACCCCGCAGCAGTTGCTCGATCTGGGCGAGGAGGGTTTGCGCGAGCACATCAAGACAATCGGCCTGTTCAATTCCAAGGCCAAGAACGTGATCGCGCTGTCGCAGCTGCTGGTCGATGAATTCGGCGGCGAAGTGCCGTCAACCCGCGAAGAGCTGGTGCGCCTGCCAGGGGTAGGACGCAAGACCGCCAACGTGGTGCTCAACTGCTGGTTCGGGCAGGAAACCTTCGCGGTCGATACCCACATCTTCCGGCTCGGCAACCGCACCGGCATGGCCAAGGGCAAGAACCCCGATCAGGTCGAGAAACAGCTTGAGAAGAAGGTGCCGCAGCCCTTCCGGCTCGGCGCACACCACTGGCTGATCCTCCATGGCCGCTACATCTGCAAGGCGCGCACGCCCGAATGCTGGCGCTGCCCGGTGGCGGACCTGTGCGGCTACAAGCAGAAGGCGCCGGCCCCGAAGGGCAAGGCCAAAGCGGCCTAGCCCTTCCGCTCGTCGTCGAAGTTCGCGGGGTCGAGCTCCAGCCCGGCCCGGCCATCGGCAGCCGTATGGGCCGGGGCGTGCGGGTGCTCGACGAACTCCGGCTCCTCGACTTCCAGCATGCCTTCCCATTTGGTGATGACCGAGGTCGCCACGGCATTGCCAACCACGTTGGTGGCGGTGCGGCCCATGTCGAGGAACTGGTCGATCGCCAGGATGATCGCCACGCCTTCGACCGGCAGGCCGAACATGGCCAGCGTGCCGGTGATCACCACCAGCGAAGCGCGCGGCACGGCGGCAACGCCCTTTGAGCTGATCATCAGCGTCAGCAGGATCGCGATCTGCGTGCCGATCGACAGGTCAATGCCATAGGCCTGGGCGATGAACAGCGTCGCGAAGGACATGTACATCATCGAGCCGTCGAGATTGAACGAATAGCCGAGCGGCAGCATGAAGCCTGAAATCCGGCGCGGCACGCCGAACCGGTCAAGCTGCTCGAACAGCCGGGGCAGGGCCGCCTCGCTCGACGCGGTCGAGAAGGCGATCATCATCGGCTCGCGGATATAGCGGATCAGGGTAAAGATCCGCCGGCCCAGGAAAATCCCGCCGATCGACAGCAGGATCAGCCAGAGGATGCCGAGCGAGAGGTAGAACTCGGTCACCAGCTCGACATAGGTGGCGAGGATCCCAAGCCCGCTCGAGGCCACCACCTTGGCCAGCGCGCCGAACACCGCGAAGGGGGCAAAGCGCATCACGTAGCCGGTGATCTGCAGCATCATTTCAGCCAGGGCATCGGCCCCGCGCACCAGCGGCGCACCCTTTTCGCCGATGGCGGAGAGCGCCACCCCGGCGAACAGCGAGAAGACCAGGATCTGCAGGATGTTGTTGGTCGCCATCGCATCGAAGGCATTCTTGGGGAAGATGTGGAGGATGAAGTCGAAGAAATCGAGCTTGGCCACAGTGCCAACCGAGGCCGCTGCAGCGCCAGAGACGTCTACCCCGACACCCGGCTGGAAGAAGTTGACCATCACCAGGCCCAGACCGATCGAGATCAGGCTGGCGATGATGAACCAGGCAATCGCCCGGAACCCGATCCGGCCAAGCGCCGCGCTGTCGCCCATGTGGGCGATCCCGACGACGATGGTCGAAAGGATCAGCGGGGCGACCAGCATCTTGATCAGGTTGAGGAAGATGCTGGAGAGCAGACCGAACGAACTGAGATACAGGCCCTTGAGATCGGCCTCGACCCCGAATGGCCAGACCGTGACTGTGCCTTTGGGGATGAAGGTGAAGACCAGCCAGCCGGCCACAACGCCCAGCACCATGCCGATCAGGATGTAGAGTGTCAGGCGCCGGTCCATGGCGTGCGTCCCCCGGTTTGAAACATTATTTCCAAGCAGCCTAACAGGCTGATCGCGCTATCGCAATCAGTCCGCCAAGGCCGCGCTGGCGATGCGGGCATAGATCCGCGCCAGGGTATCGAGATCGGGCACGGCCACGGCCTCATCGCGCTTGTGCATGGTCGCATTGCACAGGCCGAACTCGATCACCGGGCAGACCGCCTTGAGGAAGCGGGCATCGCTGGTCCCGCCGGTGGTGCTGGCCTCAGGCGTGACACCGGTCTCGGCCTCGACTGCGCGCGCGACCATCGCCGAGAACGCGCCCGGTGGGGTCAGGAAGGCCTCGCCCGAAATCACTGCGCGGGCGGTGCCGCCGTGCTTTTCGGCAATCGCGCTGACCCGGTCGACGAGGCTTTGGCCGGTATGCAGGTCATTGAAGCGGATCGACAGGCGGGCATGGGCCCGAGCCGGGATCACGTTGGTCGCCGGGTTACCGACGGTCACGTCGGTGATCTCCAGGTTCGAAGGCTGGAACCAGTCGGTCCCTTCATCGAGCACCAGCGCATTGAGCTCTGCCAGCATGCTCACCAGCGGCCCGATCGGATTGTTGGCGAGGTGCGGATAAGCGACATGGCCCTCCCCGCCTTCAACTGTCAGCCAGATGTTGACCGAGCCGCGCCGGCCGATCTTCATCATGTCGCCCAGCCGGTGGACCGAGGTCGGCTCACCCACCAGGCAGAGGTCGGGCAGCTGATCGACGCTGCGCATGTGCTTGATCAGTTCGACCGTGCCGTGATGGGCCGGCCCTTCCTCGTCACCAGTGATGATAAAGCTGATCGTCCCGGCGTCCTGCGGCAGGCCAGACACGGCCGAAACCATCGCCGCGATCGCGCCCTTCATGTCGACCGCGCCGCGTCCGTAAAGCAGTTCGCCGCGCACTTCAGGCGCAAAGGCGCCGGTGGTCCAGCCTTCGCCCGGCGGCACGACGTCGAGGTGACCGGCAAAGGCGAAATGGCGGCTGCCGGCGGGGCCGGGCCGGATCGCGAAGAGGTTCTCGACCGGTCCGTCGGGCGCCTCGCCTGCCAGGAAGCGGTGAACCGCGAAGCCTAGCGGGGTGAGCTGGCCTTCCAGGCAATCGAACACCGAGCCCGTTGCGGGCGTTACGCTGGGCGCAGCCATCAGCGCCTGAGCGAGCGGGAGGACGGGGGGCAGGGTGGTGCTGGTCATGTTCACGAGCGGCATATGGTGTATGCACTCGGCCTGCAAGCCGGAGCGCGACCATGCCAAAGCTCGATCTCGACAGCATCCCCCAGACGAACGCCACCGGCTATGCGCCTGAGTATACCGACAAGGTCCAGGGTCGCTGGTATCGGCGTCTGGCGCCGGTGGCTGGGCTGGCAGATTTCGGGGTGAGCCATGTCGTGCTTGCACCAGGTGCCTGGTCCGGCCAGCGCCACTGGCATGAGGGTGAGGACGAACTCGTGGTCATGCTGGCGGGCGAGGCGGTGCTGGTCGACGACACCGGCGAGACCGTGATGCGGCCGGGCGACATCGCCGCCTTTCCGAAAGGCGACGGGAATGGCCACGTGCTGCAGAACCGCACAGGCGAACCCTGCGTTCTGATGGCAATCGGCAAGGCTGCCGCCAGCGATTGCCACTATCCCGATATCGACATGCATCTCTTCGAGGGGATAGGCTTCCGCCGCAAGGACGGCTCTGAGTTTTAGCGCGCCAGGGCTCCATCCAGCAGGCGGGCGAGGCGCAGTCCGGCCTGGCTGATCCGCTGACGCAAGGTCGGCAAGCTGGATTCGATATCCTCGTTGGTCCAGACGACTTCCTTCGGCGCTTCGCCGCCGGCGCAGGGATCGCGATCGAAGGCCTTGGCATAGACCAGCCCGCGCGCCAGCTCCCAGCTTTCGCGGCCCCAGTCCGCCACGTCGCCAGTGTCGAGCGCGGCGCGTTCGTCGGCCGTGTAGCGGCGGATCAGCGGGGGAACGGCGCTGGTGATCCCGCGCTCCGCCATCGGCCCATCCCACACCGAATGCAGGTTGCGGCCAGGGGCGATCCCATACTTGGCCGCCACCTGGTTGCCGCCGAGATCGTTGTTGTCGCCCGAATGGAGCGGCATGTGCAGATCGCCGACAAAGTGCGTCAGCCAGGCCAAGGCCTCAAGCCGTTGGGCGGCCGGCAGGGTCTTGTCGGCGAGCACCCGGCAGTTGCGTTCGATCTGGCCAGTGACGCAGTTCCCGCCCGAGCAATTGGCGCGCGGGTCATAGGGGCGGCAGACGTTCATGGTCTGATAGTGCCAGGCGAAAGAATAGCCCCAGCGCCAGCCCTCGCGGCGGATGCAATCGGGCCAATAGCTGGCCTCTTCCAGGCTACGCACGCGGCAATATGGCGTGCCCAATCCCTTTTCCGAGCGCAACAGATCACGCACCGCCTTGCGGGTTTCGGGCGAGACATTGGCCCAGGCGATGCTGGCGGTCGAATGGTGGCCGAACTCGCCCCAGGCAAAGGCCGGGCGTGCGGCAAGGGCCGCCAGCGCGGCCAGCACAATTGCAACCCACCGCATCACTTTGCTTTTCCGCCGCGGCCCGGAATTTCCCATTGCTCGATCACCCAGTCTTCTTCTTCGGCGGCGGCGACCCAGGCCTGCAGCCATTCGTGTTCCCAGACCGCTTCCATATAGGCCTGGGCAAAGCCCGGAACAGCTATCCCATAGGTCAGGAAGCGGCTGACGATCGGCGCATAGAAGACGTCGGCGGCGCTGAAGGTGCCGAACAGGAACGGCCCGCCGCGCCCGAACCGCGCCCGGGCCTCGGCCCACAAGGTCAGGATGCGGACAATATCGCCGCGAGCTTCCTCGTCGATCTCCCAGCCCTGGACCTGGCGGCGAATGTTCATCGGGCACTGGCGGCGTAGCGCGGCATAGCCCGAATGCATCTCGGCCACCATCGAACGGGCCATGGCACGGGCATCGTCGGCCTTGGGCCAGAACCGCTCACGCCCGACCCGGTCAGCCAGGTATTCAACGATCGCCAGACTGTCCCAGACTACGGCATCGCCGTCCCACAGCACCGGAACCTTGCCGGAGGAGGGCGCAATCTCGTCCCGCTCCTTCTTCTGGTGATCCCAGTCCTCGCCATAGAGCGGGACCTGGATCTCCTCGAACGCCAGGCCGGACTGCTTGACCGCCAGCCAGCCGCGCAGCGACCAGCTGGAGTAGTTCTTGTTGCCGATGATCAGCTTCATGGGCGGCAGCGCTAGCCGTTCAGCTTGACGCTGTCGAGGCTGAACGATTAGGGCCGCACCATGAAACCCGCCAGCCTGCCGATCTGCGTCGCGGCGCTCTACAAGTTCACGCCCTTTGCCGATCATGCGGCCCTGCAAGCGCCGCTGCTGGACTGCTGCCGCGCGCACGGCGTGAAGGGAACGCTGCTGCTCGCGCATGAAGGGCTCAATGGCACGATTGCTGGGAGCGACGAAGGGATTGCCGCAGTGCTGGACCACATCCGGGGCCTGCCGGGCTGCGCCAACCTTGCGGTCAAATTCTCACGTGCACCGGCCATGCCGTTCCACCGGATGAAGGTGCGGCTGAAGCGTGAGATCGTGACTATGGGCCAGCCCGATATCGATCCGCTCGCCTCGGTTGGCACCTATGTCGCCCCGGCTGACTGGAACGCGCTGATCGCCGATCCGGACACGATCGTGATCGATACCCGCAACGACTATGAAGTGGCGATCGGCACCTTTCGGCGGGCGATCGATCCGCAGACCACCAGCTTTAGGGACTTTCCCGAATGGTTCCGCGCCCGGCGCGAGGAGCTGCTGGGGCAGGGCCAGACCCCCAAGGTCGCGATGTTCTGCACGGGGGGGATCCGCTGCGAGAAGTCGACCGCCTTCCTCAAGGCTGAAGGGGTGGAAGAGGTCTTTCACCTGCAAGGCGGGATCCTGCAGTACCTCGAAGAAGTGCCGGCGGAAGCGAGCCTGTGGCAAGGCGAGTGCTTCGTCTTCGACCAGCGAGTCAGCGTGGGGCATGGCCTGGTCCCGGGCAGTTACGCGCTGTGCCACGCCTGCCGCCGCCCGGCCAGTGCCGAGCAACAGGCCGCGCCGGAGTACGAGGAAGGGGTGAGCTGCCCCGCCTGCTTTGCCGAGCGGACTGATGAGCAACGGGCCGGCTACCGCGAACGCCACCGCCAGGAAGCACTTGCCGCGGCGCGCGGCGCGGCCCATGTCGGGGCGGTTATGACCGAGGAGCCTTCATGAGTCTGCGCCCCTTCCATCTTGCCTTTCCGGTCCACGATCTGGCCGCCGCCCGGGCCTTTTATGGGCAGGTGCTGGGCTGCCCCGAGGGCCGTTCGTCCGCTGAGTGGGTCGATTTCGATTTCTTTGGCCACCAGCTGGTCGCCCACCTTGCCCCGGACAACGCCGGGCGCGATGCGGCGCGCAACCATGTCGATGGCCACGGCGTGCCAGTGCCGCATTTCGGCGTGGTGTTGACGCTGGAAGACTTCGACGCGCTGGCCGCTCGGATGCGCGGCGCGGGCGTGAAGTTCGAGATTGAGCCCTACACCCGCTTCAAGGGCGAGACCGGCGAGCAATCGACCATGTTCTTCCGCGATCCCAGCGGCAATGCGATCGAAATCAAGGCTTTTGCCGATCTGGGGCAAATGTTTGCCGCCTGACAATGCCGCGTGACCTGACCGCCCGGATATGGCTTTATGCCGGGATGCGGGATGGGAGCAGGCAATGAAGCTGTGGGGTGCGGTATTCGGCGGGCTATTCGGCTTTGCCGGGTTCAGCGAGTTCGGACTGGTGTCGGGGGCGCTGCTGGGTCTGCTCGCGGGGGTTTGGGCCGAAAGCGCGGTTCGCCGCCTGGCCCGCGACACTTACCGCGACGTGCTTGATGCAGAACTGGACGAGATCGTTGCCCGCCGGGTTGCGGCCGAGCTGGATGCCCGCGGTGCTGCGCCGCCCGCGCCTGAGCCAGTCCGTGAGGCTCCCGCTGCCAGCGTTCCCCGGGTTCGCGCTGCGGCCCGCACGGTTGCCCCGCCGCCAGCCGTCAGCCAGCCGCTGCCCGAGCGAGCAATGGCCGAGACAATTGAACTGCCGACGCGCAGTTATGAGCCGCCTGAGCCGGACCTGATCGAACGCGGCTTTGCCGCTGCCCGCAATTGGCTGCTCGGCGGCAACACGATTGTCCGGGTCGGACTGGTCATCCTGTTCGTCGGCCTCAGCTTCCTGGCAAATTATGCCGCCAACGCCGGGCTGTTCCCGATCGAACTGCGGCTCGCGACGGTCGGGGCGGTCGGCGCGGCGTTGCTGGGGGTCGGTTTCAACCGCCGGGTCCAGCGGCCCGAATTCGGTCTGGCGCTGCAAGGCGCCGGGGTGGGCGTGCTTTACCTCACGGTCTTTGCCGCGGCACGGGTGTTCGAAGTGCTGCCCCCGCTCGCCGCCTTTGCGCTGATGATCGTGATTGCGGCGCTCGGCTGCGCACTGGCGCTGCTGCAGGATTCGAAGCTGATGGCGCTGGCGTCCTTCGCTGGCGGCTTTGCCGTGCCGGTGCTGCTGGGCGGGGAAAGCCCCACGCCGTTGCCATTGTTTACCTACGGCACGATCCTCAACGTCGCGATCCTGTTTATCGCGCGGTGGAAATCATGGCGCGAGCTTAACCTACTCGGCTTCTTCGCGACTTTCATCATCGGCGGGGCCTGGGCGGCGGCGCGTTATGGGCCGGAACAGTTCTGGATCTGTCAGCTGTTCCTCGCCGCCACGGTGGCGATCTATCTGCTGACCGCGCTGCTCTATGCCCACAACACGCCGGGGCGGTTCGGCCTGGCGGCGGATTCGACCCTGCTGTTTGGCACGGCAATCGTCGGGTTCGGGTTCCAGACCCAGCTGGTCGCGGACCTGCCCTATGGTGAGGCCTGGGCGGCGCTGGCCTTTGGCGCGGTCTATGTCGCGCTGGCGGCCTGGGTCTGGCGCACGCCCCGGCCCGAAACGCGGCTGCTGGGCGAATGCCTGATCGCGATCGGGGTGGGCTTTGTCACGCTGGCCATTCCGCTGGCGCTCGAAGTGCGCTGGGCCGGCGCGGCCTGGGCGCTCGAGGGGGCGGGCGCTTTCTGGGTCGGCATGCGGCAGGCGCGCTGGATGCCGCGCGCCTTCGGGATCGGTCTGGTCGGCGTCGCGGCCATGCTGATGCTGGTGACGATCGAGCCGAACATTTCCGCGCTGCCGCTGCTCAACACCGGCTTCATCGGCCCGCTGCTGATTGCCGGGCCGCTGCTGGCCATCGCCTGGTGGCTGCGCCGTCCGCTCGAACACAGCGGCTCGTCCTGGGCGAAGAGCTTCGCCCCATACGAAGCGCGGTTTGAGCAGCGGCTTTACCTCGCTGGCTTTACCTTCGCCTGCGTCGCGCTGGTGCGCGAGGTGACGCGGCAACTGCCGGCCGTCACCACCGAACTGGGACCGGTCCCGGTCTTCCCAGGCGAGATGCAGCAGTTGCTGGTCGCGCTGGCTGTGACGGCGGCGATGTGGCTGTCGCTCAAGGTTGCAAAGCGGCTCGACTGGGCCGTGGCCGGCTGGCCGGCATTGTTCAGCCTGCCGCTGCTGTCGGTCACGCTGCTGGTCCAGGCCGCCGCCGGGAACCACGTGTTCGACTGGCCGGACGTACTGCCCTGGCTGGCGGCGCTGGCGCTGCACATCGATATCGTCCGCACCCGCGATGCCCTGCCGGTTGGTGCCCAAGGCGAGGTGCATGGTTTTGCGCAGGACTGGATCCATGCGGGCACGGTCTGGCTGCTGACCGGGGTGCTGGCCAATACCCTGTTCCTAGGCATCGCGCGGGCGGACCTGTGGAACACGTCGTGGGCCGGCGTCGCCTTCCTGGTCGCGGCCACGCTGGTGCTGTTGCTGCTCACCCGGATCGGTGAGGCGGCCCAGGCGGGCAAGGCACTGGCACAGCGCTGGCCGCTGGCCGGGCGGATCATCGCCTATGCCTGGACCGCCGCCGTGCCGCTGGTGCTGCTGGTCTATGGCGGCGCGCTGATGACTGCCGTTGCGGCCGAAGGGGTGACCGCGCCCTTGCCTTACATCCCGCTGCTCAACCCGGTGGACCTCTCCGTGCTGCTGGCGCTCGCTGCGCTGGCGCTGTGGCACCGCATGGCCAGTGCGATGACGCCAGCGCCCGATGGCGCAGACATGCTGCGCGGCCCGCTGGCCCCCGCTCTGGCAGCGCTGCTAGGCTTCGCCGCGATCAACGCGGTGTGGCTGCGTACCGCGCATCACTGGCTGGGGGTGGGCTGGGATCCGGCTTCGCTCGCCGCCAGCGGGGTGGTCCAGACCGGGATTTCGATCCTCTGGACCCTGCTGGCCATGGCGCTGATGGTCTTCGCCCAGCGCCGCGCGCTGCGGACCCTCTGGCTGGTGGGGGCGGCCCTGCTTGCGCTGGTTGTCGCCAAGCTGCTGCTGGTCGACATGTCGAGCGCCGAAGGCTGGCAGCGGATCGTTACCTTCATCGCGGTGGGCATCCTGATGCTGGTGATCGGCTATTTCGTCCCGCTCCCGCCGCGCAAGGAGGAGACCAGGCCATGATCCGTCACGCGCTGACCGCTTTGGCCGCCGTCGCTCTGCTCGGGGCCTGCGCAAAGGAAGCTCCGGGCGATCCCGCCAAGCCGGCCAGCTATGCGGCAAGCTTCGCCGTCACGCCGGCAGCAGGCGCGCCCGAGCAGCGGATTGCCGTGCCGGTGCAGGCGCTGCTCGCGCTGCGCAATTCAAACAACTCCGACCTGCGGCTGTTCGACAGCACTGGCCGCTCCCTCCCGATTGCCCTGTTGTGGCCTGCTAATGCCACGACCGGAGCAGAGACCGTTCCGGCTTACGTGGTGCTCGGACAAGCTCCGCCGAGCGCCGCGGGCGTTGCGCTGACGATCGGCGCGGATAAGGTTGCACGGGTGGTGCCGCTGGCGGGTGCCGCCGGACCGGAGCGTCCGGTTGCCGCCCTGCTCGATACGCGCGGCGTGGCCGATCCGGTCAGCGCACTGTCGCTCGACATCGACTTTCCCGAGAAGAAGTTGGTCCAGCTGACCATCGCCGTCAGCGCCAATCTGGCGAGCTGGGACGTCCTGCGGGAATACACCGTGTTTCGCGCGCAGGGTTCGGACGTTGCTGCTCCGGCGCGGATCCCGCTCGGCGATGTCGCGCTCAAGGATCGGTACCTGCGGGTAACCTGGGGTGACACCGAGGGCGTCGCGATCCGCGCTGCCAGGGTGTTGACGCGCGGTGCCCAGGCGCTCCCGCCCATGGTCGTTGCGGCGAAAGGTGCCAGCCTGGTCAATCCGCACGAACTGCAACTCGCGCTCCCGTCCGGCGAAGCGCCGATGGCACTGCGGCTCCAGCTCGCGGGCGGAGAGGGGCTGGTGCTGCTTAGCTATGCCACGCGGTTCGGGACGGAAGATCCATGGCAGCCGTCCGGCACGGCAACCTTGCGGGGCAAGGCCGCTGCACAGCTACCGCTCAGCGATGCGTTCGGGCCGCAAAGTCTGGGCGGGACGGATGTGCGGATTCTGGCTGACAAACGCACTCCCGGGTTTGTTGCGCCCCCCAAAGTGGAGCTGCTTTACGCGCCCGTCGAACTGGTCGCGCGGTTCAGCGGCAAGCCGCCCTATCGCCTCGCTGCCGGACTGGAAAACGCCGAAGGCGTGTTCCTGGCAGTGGAGGACATTGCGGGGCGCGGTGATCCCGCCAAGCTCCTGCTCGCCGCTATCGAAGCCGGTCCGGTGGCGACGGTCGAGATTGCGCCGAAACAAACCGGCCTGCTGGATGGACGCAAGGCGGCGCTGTGGCTGTCGCTGCTGGCCGGGGTTGGGATCCTGATCTTTGCGGTGCTCCGCTTGCTCCGCAAGGCGCCGCAGGCGTCAGAGTAGCGCGTCTTCGAGGATCGCGCCGCGCAGTTCGGCGATGCCCATGCCCTTTTCGCTGCTGGTGACATGGACCACCGGATAGGCAGCGGAATGCTTGCGTGCCTCGGCCTGGGTCGCGGCGGTCACCGCCGCCAGTTCGCTGGCCTTGATCTTGTCCGCCTTGGTCAGGACGATCCGGTAACTGGCAGCCGATTCGTCGAGCATCTTCATCATGTCGATATCGACCGGCTTGGGGCCGTGGCGGCTGTCGATCAGCAGCAGGGTGCGCTTGAGCACCACCCGCCCGCGCAGGAAATCGCGGACCAGCTGCTTCCATTGCTGGACCACCTTGAGCGGGGCCTTGGCAAAGCCGTAGCCCGGCATGTCAACCAGTCGGAAGAGTAGCGGATCGCCGATGTCGAAGAAATTGAGCTCCTGCGTGCGCCCTGGCGTGACCGAGGTGCGGGCCAGCGCCTTGCGGCCGGTCAGGGCATTGAGCAGCGAGCTCTTGCCGACGTTGGAGCGCCCGGCGAAGGCGATTTCCGGCACGTCCGGATCGGGCAGGAACTGCAGCCCCGGCGCGGACTTCAGGAACTCGACACGCCCCGCAAACAGGCGGCGCGCCCGTTCCACGGGGTCGTCGATCTGATCCATCGCCTTACTTGGCCTTTGCCTGCTCGCGCGCCCGCTTGGCATCGGCCGCGTCCTTGGTGGCCTGTTCCTTCAACTGCGGGTGCTTGGAGTAGAGGTAGCTCTGCTGGGCAATGGTCAGCACGTTCGAGGTGATCCAGTAGATCAGCAGGCCGGCCGCGAAGGGCGCCATGATGAACATCATCAGCCACGGCATGATCGCGAAGACCTGCTGCTGGACCGGGTCCATCTGCGCCGGCTGGAGCTTGAACTGCAGCCACATGGTGACACCCAGCAGGATCGCCAGCACGCCAATGCCCAGGAAGCCTGGCACCTCGAACGGCAGCAGGCCGAACAGGTTGAGCACGTGCAGCGGATCGGGCGCGGACAAGTCCTTGATCCAGAGTGCGAAGGGCTGGTGGCGCATTTCGACTGCCAGGATCAGCACCTTGTAGAGCGCGAAGAACACCGGGATCTGCAGGAAGATCGGCAGACAGCCCGCGAGCGGGTTGACGCCTTCCTTCTTGTAGAGCGCCATGATCTCCTCCTGCTGCTTGGGCTTGTCGTCCTTGTAGCGTTCCTGCAGCGCCTTCATCTTTGGCTGGATCGCGCGCATTGCCGCCATGGAGGCGAACTGCTTCTGCGCGATCGGGAACATCACCCCGCGGACGATCAGCGTTAGCAGGATGATCGCGACGCCGAAATTGTTGACCGAGCGGAACAGCGCGTCGAGCAGCATGAACAGCGGGCGTTCGAACCAGCGGAACCAGCCCCAGTCGATCGCCAGGCTGAACTTGGCGATGCCGTCTGCCTCATAGCGGTCAAGCACCTTCATTTCCTTGGCACCGGCGAACAGCTTTGTAGTGCGCTTCAGGCTTTGGCCCGGAGCAACGTTGCCTTCGGGATAGAACAGGTTGGCCAGAAAGATCTGGTTGCCAGGGGTGCGGAAATCGGCGCTGGCTGGGGCCTTGTTCTCAGGGATCAGAGTCGACATCCAGTAGACGTCGGTAAACCCGACCCAGTCGGTCCGGCCGTCCTTGGTAATCTTTCCGGTCTCGGCGATGTCATCATAGTCGGTGCCGAAATCGACCACCTCGTCAAAGGCGCCGAAGGGGCCGGCGTGGACGTTGAAGCTGTCAAGCGCGGCGGTTTTGCTGGTGCGGTTGAGCTGGGCGACAGGCTCCAGCGTCAGCGGCGCAGTGCCGGCATTGGTCACACCCTGCTCGACCGTCAGCATATAGTCGCCGTCGATCTTGTAGGTCAGGTTGAAGGTTGCGCCGGTCGGGTTGGTCCAGCTCAGCGTCACCGGCGTCTGCGGGGTCAGTTTGGCGCCGGCGGGCGCGGTCCAGACGGTCTGCGGGCCCGGCACCTGGCCGGCTACGCCAAGCCAGCCGAACTGGGCGAAATGCTGGGCCGGGGTGCCGGCGGGCGAGAAGATCCGCTGCGGGCCGCTCTTCGGGTCGAGCGCGGCAGTGTGGCGGACGGTGACGAGGTCATCGACCACGCCGCCCACCGGATTGAGCGAACCGGTCAGGCCGGGCGCGGCAATCGGAATGCGGCCCGGCGTGGCCAGGATCGTCTTGATGTCGCGGGCTTCCTCGGCGATGTCGGCGGCGCTGGTCAGCCCGCCTTCGCGGGTTGGCTTGACCGCGCCGCTTGAGCTGGCCGCAGGGCTTTCACTCGCGCTGGCCACCGGCTTAGACTTGCCGGCATTGGGATAGAAATAGCGGACGCCCGCATCCCAGCCGAACAGCAGCAGTGCGCTCAGCACTACGGCCAGGATCAGGTTGCGCTGGTTCTGGTTTTCCAAGGAAAGGCCCCTAGTCGTATTCAGTCAGGTTCAGGTGGCGAGCGATGCGGCGCAGTTCAAGGCACCGGGTCATAACCATGCCCGCCCCACGGGTGGCAGCGCATTAGCCGCTTAGCCGCCAGCCAGCCACCCTTAATCGCGCCATATTTCTCGACCGCCTGAATCGCATATTCCGAGCAGGACGGGGCGTAACGGCACGAGGGCGGCAGGATCCGCGAAGGGCCGAGTTGCCAGCCGCGGGCGATGAGGATGAGCAGGCGTTTCACTTGCGCTTGCGGGGCGGATCGCCCTTGCCTTCGGCCGCACGGGTTAGGGCGGCGGCCAGTTCCTGCTGCAGCAAGGTGAAATCCCGCTCTACCCCGCCTTCGCGGCCGATCAGCACGTGATCGTGATCGGGTAGCCCGGCCACCGGCAGCGCCTCGCGCAGCAGTTCGCGGAAGCGGCGCTTCATGCGGTTGCGGACCACCGCATTGCCGATCTTCTTGGTAACGGTAATGCCATAGCGCAGGCCCTGGCCATCGTTCGGGCGCGCTAAAAGCACGAAACCGGGGCGTGCTATGCGCAAGCCCCGGTTGGCAGCCAAAAAATCAGCCCGCCGCGTAAGGACGGACATTGGCAGTGATTCGCTCAGGCAGAGAGCTTCTTGCGGCCACGCGCGCGGCGGGCGGCAAGCACCTTGCGGCCGCCGACAGTGGCCGTGCGGGCGCGGAAGCCGTGACGGCGAGCGCGGACAAGGTTGCTGGGCTGGAAGGTGCGCTTCATGATAACCTCGAAAAATCGAACAAAAAGGGCCGCCGCGTGGGCGACCGCATTACAGGGGCGGGCCGTTAAAGCGCGCTGGGGCGTGAGTCAAGGGATTCGCGCTCAGTTCAGGCTGACCCAGCGCGCCATTTCCGCGCCGCTAAGCCACTTGGCATCGCTGAACGGGACGGAGTTGGTCATGGCGTAGAACGCCTGGGCCTGCGCCGGGGCCATGCCCATCTCGCGGTAGTAATCGAGGTAGGCGCGATTCTCGGGTGCATCCGCCGGATAGTCGCGCGCCTCGCGGCCATCCTCGTCGGCCCAGGAATGGACTGCAAATTCGGCTGCCGGATCGGCAATCCGCCGCGATCCGGCCAGGAAGAGCTCGACGCCGCCTGAACGAACCGAACCGCCGGCCGGAACCAGCGTGGCCATTCCGCGAGCACGGATCATCCGGCCCAGCCGCAGGTTGGCGCGGTCGTCCTCGGTGCCAGGGCACTCGATCATCTCGATCAGCGAGATGCCGGGATAGGCCTTTACCATGGCGGCAAACTGGACCGGGCTGGCGCTATCGGTCACGTCGACCAGCGCGGCGCGGGTCGCGTCAAGCACGCGGAACGGACCGAAAGCGGCGATCCCCTTGGGCGTCTGGGCCTGGAGCGGACCGACAAAACGTTCGGACCCGGCTGGTTCGATGATCACTTCTTCGGTCACCGTCTCGACCACGGTCACTTCCTCGGCGCGCAGCGGCTGCACCGCGGCGGCGAGCAAGGCGAGGAACAGGGCGAGGCGGCGCAGGATCATGCCCCCTCATCGCGCGCGCGGTCTTGCAACTTTGCCAAGGCAATCGGTTAAGTTCGGGTAACCACCGGAGCGGAGCGGCTTTTCCTCGACAGCGCGGCGGCTCCGGGGCATCACCTAAGTGTTTGTAACAGGGGGTGTGCTTGGTCGCGCTGGTCCAGACAGTTGCCTATCTCGGGCTCGAGGCGCGCGCCGTTGAGGTGCAGTGCCAGATCGCGCCCGGCCTGCCGCGCTTCAATCTGGTTGGCCTGCCCGACAAGGCGGTGAATGAAAGCCGTGAGCGGGTCCACGCGGCCCTCGCCGCTATGGGCCTGGCGCTGCCGCCCAAGCGAATCACGATCAACCTCTCCCCGGCTGACCTGCCCAAGGAAGGCTCGCACTATGACCTGCCGATCGCGCTGGCGCTGCTGGCGGCAATGGGCGTAACCGACGCCGAACAGATTGCGGACTTCGTAGCGGTCGGCGAACTGGCGCTCGATGGGCGGATCGTCCCGACGCCGGGCGTGCTGCTGGCCGCGCTCCATGCCTCGGGGGCGGACAAGGGGCTGATCTGCCCGGCGGCGCAGGGCGGGG
>Ga0209894_1000046_pt1 | contig 20085 bp, 20 predicted proteins | sample GWRWT4_2Sept14_2_FD_187191 | JGI IMG/M metagenome (GOLD analysis project Ga0209894, IMG submission 187191) | Sand microcosm microbial communities from a hyporheic zone in Columbia River, Washington, USA - GW-RW T4_23-Sept-14 (SPAdes) (version 2) ... | reverse complement strand
TCTGGCTGGCCGGCAAGGATGACTGGTGGTTCGGCGGCGACAATGGCGACCGGATGGACGTGATCCCCGAAAAGCCCGAATACAAGGCCGGCGAAGTTGCCCGCTTCCAGGTCCGCATGCCGTTCCGCGAAGCCAATGCCCTGGTCACGGTCGAGCGCGAAGGCGTGCTCGAAAGCTTCGTGACCAAGCTTGAAGGCACCGACCCGGTGGTCGAAGTCAAGCTGCCCGCCAACTATGCGCCCAATGTCTATGTCTCGGTCATGGCGGTGCGCGGGCGGGTGGCTGGCGACGAGAGCTGGATCATCAAGCTGGCGCAAGGTTTGGGCGTGCCGGTGGGCGACAAGCAGAAGGTCGCCCCCACTGCGACGATTGACCTGGCCAAACCGAGCTACCGGATCGGCATGGCCGAAGTCAAAGTCGGCTGGGAAGGCCACCGGCTGGGGGTTGAGGTCAAGCCCGAACGCAGCCGCTATGCGGTGCGCGAAACTGCCAATGTCGCGATTGCCGTGACCCAGCCCGATGGCCGCCCGGCGAACAGCGCCGAAGTGGCTTTCGTCGCGGTCGATGAGGCGCTGTTGCAGCTCAAGCCCAACCAATCGTGGGATGTGCTCAAAGCGATGATGGGCGAACGCGGGCTGGAGGTTGCAACCTCGACCGCACAGATGCAGGTCGTGGGCAAGCGGCACTATGGCAAGAAAGCGGTCGCGGCGGGCGGCAGCGGGGGTGATGCCTCGGCGGTCAACCGCCAGAACTTCCAGCCGGTGCTGCTGTGGAAAGGCCGGGTTGCGCTCGATGCCCAGGGACGCGCGACGGTGCCGGTGCCGCTGTCCGATGCGCTGTCGAACTTCAAGCTGGTCGCCGTTGCGACCCAGGGCGCGCAGCTGTTCGGCACCGGCCAGGCTGACCTGCGCACCGCGCAAGACCTCTCGGCCTATCCCGGTTTGCCGCCGCTGGTGCGCACTGGTGACCGGTTCGATGCGGTCTATACGCTGCGCAATGGCACCGACAAGCCGATGAAAGTCGAAGCCGCGCCGCAGACTGTTCCCGCGCTTGGCGGGCTCAAGCCTCAGTCGGTGACGATCCCGGCGGGCGGGGCCTCCACCCTGCGCTGGACCGTGACCGCTCCGGCTGATCCTGGCACGATCAAGTGGTCGCTGTCGGTTCGCTCGAGCGACGGCAAGGCCAGCGATACGGTCTCGGGCAGCCAGGACGTGATCCCGGCGGTTCCGGTCGAGGTCTGGGCGGCAACCTTGATGCGGGTCGGCAATCCGGCCCCCGCGATCGCTGCGCCCATGGGCGCGCTGCCCGGCGGCTACGTCTCGGTCGATCTCAGCGATACACTCGCCGCGCCGCTCGGCGGGGTGCGCCAGTACATGTCGCGCTACCCTTACGGCTGTTTCGAACAGCAGCTCTCGCGCATGGTCGCAACCGGCGACGCGGCGGCGTGGAAGCCCTTGGCCGATGCCCTGCCGACCTACCTCGATGCCGACGGGCTGGTGCGCTACTGGCCCGACCAGCGGATGCAGGGTTCGCCCGAGCTGACCGCCTATGTTTTGGCCACCACCGCAGCAGCGGGGCTGACAATCCCCGACGAACCGCGCGCAAAGATGGTCGCCGCACTCACCGGGGTGGTCGAAGGCAAGCTTAGCCGCAAGCGCTTCATCCGCGTCGATGAGCGCCCCTTGCGGATCGCCGCGCTGGCCGCTTTGGCCCGCGCCGGGGCCGCCAGCCCGCGACTGATCGCGCGGATCGACATGGTCCCCGCCGACATGCCAACCTCGACGCTGGCCGACTGGATCGTCTCGCTCGACCGGCTGCGCGGGGTCCCGCAGGGCCTGGTCCTGCGCGCCGCCGCCGAGGGCGAACTGCGCAAGCGGCTGGTCTATGAAGGCACCCGGCTCGATTTGTCCGACAGCGCCAATGCGCCGTGGTGGATGATGACCAGCACGGACGAAATGGCGATCAAGGCGCTCGACGCGGTAATCGGCAAGCCCGGCTGGAGCGCCGAGATCCCCAAGATGATGGTCGGCGTCGCCGCGCGGCAGATGCGTGGGCACTGGGATACCACCCCGGCCAATGCCTGGGGCGTGCTTGTCACCAGCCGCTTCGCCAAGGCCTATCCGGCCAGCGCGATTGCCGGGACCACGCAGATCGCGCTCGGCTCGGCGTCGTCCAGCGTAGCCTGGCCGCGCGCCAGCACGGCGCTGGCACCGATCCAGTTGCCCTTGACCGATGCTCCGCTCAAGCTGGCGCAGCTAGGCGGCGCAGGGCCTTGGGCGACGGTTGCGGTTCATGCCGCGGTGCCGCTCAAGGAGCCGCTGATGGCCGGTTACCGGCTGAAGCGCGACATTGCGGTGATCTCGGCCAAGCAGCCCGGCAAGCTCAGCCAGGGCGACGTGATTCGGGTGCGGCTGACGATCCAGTCTTCGGCTGAGCGCAACTGGGTGGTCCTGGCCGATCCGCTGCCGCCGGGCGCCAGCGTGATGTCGGGGCTGGGCGGGCAATCGCAATTGCTCGATAGTGCCAAGGCCGATTTCGCCAGCGATGCGGCGACATCGGGCAGCCAGGGCTATGGCGGCTGGCCCAGCTACACCGAAAGCCGGCAGGGTTCGTGGCGGGCCTATTTCGAATGGCTGCCGCGCGGGACCACCGTGGTGGAATACACCGTCCGGATCAACACCGCGGGCACCTTTGCAATGCCCCCGGCGCGGGTTGAGGCGATGTATGCGCCCGCGATCCGCGCGCAGCTGCCGATCGCTCCGGTGACGGTGTGGGCAAACTGAAACTGGGCAACACCGCGCCCCGCCTAACCCCCCTCCCCTTGGGGGAGGGGTTGGGGGTGGAGGCTCGACGCCCGCGTGGTACCCCCACCCCAACCCCTCCCCACTGGGGAGGGGCTTCCGGTATTTGAGCGATGTTCGATCCAAAACAAGCTCTCGAAACCATGCGGCGTCACCCGGCCCGGCTGCTGCTGGGGCTGGCGGCGCTGGCCTTTGCCGCGCTGTGGTGGTGGACCGCACCGCCGCCTGTTCCGGCCTACAGCGACCTCAAAGGGCAGTGGAAATCGAGCGAGGCCTGGCTCCACGCCCGCGATGGTAGCTTGCTGAGCGAGGTCCGTGTCGACTTCGCGCAGCGGCGGCTGGCCTGGGTGCCGCTGGCCGAAGTCAGCCCGGCGCTGCGGCAAGATGTCGTCGCGATCGAAGACCACCGCTTCCTGAGCCACGGCGGGGTCGATTGGCTGGCGCTGGGTGGGTCCTTGCGCGATGGCTTTCAGGGCAAGCGGCGGCGCGGGGCTTCGACGCTGACGATGCAGACCGCGGCCTTCTTGTGGCCCGATATCGGCCGCCCCGGCAGCCGCGGCTGGCTCGACAAGCTGCGCCAGATGCGCACCGCCTGGGCGCTGGAGGGGCAGTGGAACAAGGAACAGATCCTCGAAGCCTACCTCAACCTCGCGCCGTTCCGGGGCGAGAACCAGGGGGTCGGCGCTGGCGCGCTGGCGCTGTTCGGCAAGCGCCCCGCCGCGCTCGACCCGCGTGAGGCGGCGGTGATGGCGGCCTTGCTGCGCAACCCGGTGGCCAAGCCCGCCGATGTCGCCGCGCGCGCTTGCCGCCTGATGCAGCCGGCCGATTGCCCCTCGCTGCAAGTGCTGGCTGAAGCCGCAGCAGGGACCGGCAACCTGGGGGCACTGGGTCAGGGCCTTGCCCCGCACCTCGCCGCCAAGCTGCTGACCGAGCCGGGGATGAAGGTCCAGACCACGATCGACCCGGCGTTGCAAACCATGACCGCCTCGGCGCTCCAGCACCAGCTTCAGGGGCTTGGCTCGACCCGCGCGCGCGACGGAGCGGTGGTGGTGCTGGATAACAAGACCGGCGAAGTGCTGGCCTATGTCGGCGGTGTTGGGCTGGGTTCGACCGCGGCCTCGGTCGATGGTGCCTCGGCCCCGCGTCAGGCCGGATCGACGCTGAAACCCCACCTCTTTGCCCAGCTGATCGAGCGCAAGTGGCTGACCGCCGCCTCGATCCTCGAGGATTCGCCGGTCCAGCTCGATACCGCTTCGGGGCTCTATGTCCCGCGCAATTACGACAACACCTTTATGGGCCCGGTCTCGGTCCGCCGGGCGCTCGCCAATTCGCTCAATGTGCCGGCGGTACGCGCGCTGCTGCTCGACGGGGTGCAGGACTTCCGCGACCGGCTGGCCGATCTGGGCTATGACGGGCTGGAGGCGGACGGGTCCTACTATGGCTTCAGCCTGGCCTTGGGCTCGGCCGAAGTGACCTTGCTCGAACAGGCCAATGCCTTTCGCACGCTCGCCAACCTTGGCCGCTGGAGCCCGCTGCGGATCAGGGCTGACGATCCCGCCGACGAGGCCAGGCAAGTCGTCGATCCCGGCGCGGCCTGGATCGTGGGCGACATGCTGTCCGATGCTTCGGCAAGGGCCAGCACGTTCGGCACCGATTCGGCGCTGCGGCTGCCGTTCTGGGCGGCGGCCAAGACCGGCACCTCCAAGGCGATGCGCGACAACTGGTGCATCGGCTATTCGGATCGCTACACGGTGGCGGTCTGGGTCGGCAACCTGGAGGGCGATCCGATGCGCGCCGTATCGGGCACCAGCGGCGCGGCCCCGGTCTGGCGGGACGTGATGATCGCGCTGCACCAGGGCCAGCCCGGCCAGCAGCCACCTCGGCCAGACGGAGTCGTGGCCAGCAAGGTCAGCTTCGCCACCGGACGCGAGCCGCCGCGCAGCGAATGGTTCCTGGCCGGGACCGCGCAAGGCATGATGGCTCAGGCCCCTGAGTTTGCCCGCCGCCCGCGGATCACCAATCCGGTTTCGGGCGCGGTCTATGCCCGCGATCCCGATATTCCGGGCGATCGCCAGTCGATCGGGGTCTCAATCAGCGGCGATCCCGGCGATCTCAGCCTGGCGCTCGACGGGCGGCCGCTGGCCAGGAGTGGCAACGGCTACCAGATCCCGATGCTGCCCGGCAGTCACTTGCTGGCGCTGAGCGATGCAAGCGGACGCAAGCTCGATCAGGTGCGTTTCACAGTGCGGTAAAAATACCACACAGTCAGCCAGCCGCGGATATTTTCTCCAATTCGGGAAAGTTTGTCTGGGTTATCAAGGCTGCGAATCCTTTTCGATCCTCGGATCGGGACGGCCGCTGGCTAATGCGACCCGGCTGGCGGCCATACTCTAAGCCGGAAGTATGCCATTGCATGCTTCCGGCTTTTCCTTTGGCGGGGAAAAGGGCGCGGCTGTTCAGCTTGTGTTGCAGTGCAATGCTTGAAGAATGGCAACGAAATGGGCAATGATGCCAGCAGGCCGGGCAATGGCGGCGCGGCAAGGGATCCGGAGTTTAGGGCGATGACGATCAGGGGCAGGTTCATGGGCAGCCGGGCCATCGGTGTAGCCGGGCTGACGGCTTTGCTCGCCTCGGCGGCGGCCTATGCCGCGCAGCCGCAGGATATCCTGCCCAGCCCCGCACCCACCACAGCTCCCGCACCCACCAAGCCGGCCGCACCGGCACCCACCGCCGCGCCGACGATCCCGCTGCAAGTGCCGATCGACGAACCGGTGGTCAGCTGGACCAAGGCCAATGCCCAGGCGCTGCTCGGCGTGATCGGCGCGATCGACGCCGAGGGCCTGATCCCGGCCGACTATCAGCCTGAAAAGCTGCGCGCCGCGATTGCTGCGGGCGATCAGGTGGCGCTCGATGCCCAGGCCAGCAAGAGCTTCGCCTGGCTGGTCGAAGACCTGCGCGATGGCCGCACGCGGATGGCGGCGCGCGAACAGTGGTTCGTGGTTGATACCGATGTCGATACCAACCCCACCTCGGCAGTGATGGAGCGGGCGCTGGCCTCGGATGATGTGCCCGGCACGGTCGCCGCCCTGATGCCGACCGCGCCTGACTATGCCGCGCTCAAAGCGCTGCTGGCGGTGACCCCGGTGACCGACAAGGCCAAGCGCGCGCTGATCCGGATCAACATGGATCGCTGGCGCTGGTTGCCGCGCGAACTCGGCCAGTATTACCTGCTTACCAACGTGCCCGAATTCCAGCTGCGCCTGACGGTCAAGAACGAGATCATCCGTTCCTACCGCACGATTGTCGGCAAGGTTGGCCGGACCGCCACGCCGCAGCTCGCTACGGTGGTCAAGGGCGTGGTGTTCAATCCGACCTGGACCGTGCCGCAATCGATCGTGGTCGGCGAAGGACTGGGTGCGCAATTGCTCGGCAATCCGGCCCGGGCCGCGCGCGAGGGCTACAAGGTGACCAAGGCCAAGAACGGCGTGATCACTGTGGTCCAGCAGCCGGGGCCGGGCAACTCGCTGGGCTTCATGAAGCTCGACATGCCCAACGACCATGCGATCTTCATCCACGACACGCCCTCGCGCGGGCTGTTCAACCAGCCTTACCGCGCGCTCAGCCACGGCTGCGTGCGGACCGAACGCGCGACCGAACTGGGCATGACCATGGCGATCCTGGGGGCCGGCAAGACAACCGACGAACTGGTCGAGATCGCCGGTTCGGGCCAGTACACGCTGGTCCCGATGACCAAGACTTTCCCGGTCTATATCATGTATTTCACCATGGCCTCAGACATCAACGGCAAGATGGGGACCTTCAAGGATCTTTATAGCCGCGATGCCAAGGTGCTGGCCAGCTTCGCCGCTCCGCGCAAGCCCTGGGACGGGATCCGCAAGACCAGCGAAAAGGTGATCAAGCTGGATAATCCGTTGTAGGTTGGTGTTGCAAGCCAATCGCGGAGGCGGTTGGCGCACCCAGACAAGTCTCTACCCGATACAGCCCTTCAGCTGCTCAAGCTGCGCCGCGTCCAACGCTTTGCCCTCGGGCAGCCAGGCCCGCACTTCACGCACTGCACCCTGGTCCACCACCTTGAGCGCCAGCCCGCTGGCCGGATCGGTGTAGAAATCGTGGCTGGCCACTTCGACATTCAGCGCGCCGGGGCGCTTGATCAGGCACAGCACCAGGTCTTTGTGAAGGCGTTGGCTCTGGCTTTCGAACACCTGGACCTTGCCATCGACCGCGCGCGAATCGACCACGGCGCGGGTCAGCAAGGGCGCGGTCAGGCCGATCAGCGTGGCGAGGCCGATCCCAATCAGGATGCGTTGCGAACGGGTCAAGCGTCGCCGATACGGTCGGCAAACAGCAGGCGTCCGCCCGACAGGTGCCACAGCGCCTCGTTGAACTGTTCGGGGCCCATCGCGAAGCAGCCCTCGCTGCGGCCCAGCTTGCCGAATTTGGCGATGTGGCTGGGCGCGGCATAGCTGGCTGAATGCATCACGATCGCGCGTTCCAGCGCGGTATGATTGTCTTGATCAAGGCCCAGCAGGCGGATCGAAGTGCCGTACTTGCCCTTGTACCATTCAGCGGTCAGGTAAGCCCCGCGCGAGGTCGCTTCGCTGCCCGGAACGTTCGAGAATTGCTGGAGAAAGCCCGAATGCTCGCGGTCCGACCCGCGCCCGTGGGTGACGTAGAACGAACGGATCGTGCCGTTTTCCAGATTGGCGAAATGGAACCGCGGCAAAGTGGACGGCCGCGCGAAATCGGCCACGCCGACAATGTCGCGGCGCCACAGCTTGGCCCCGGCGCGCTGGCTTTCGCGCGCCGCGATTTCCAGCACCTTGCGGTCGTAAGCAGGGTTGGGGACGACTTCGGTGGGCAGCGCGGGGACTGGCGGTGGAACCGGTTCGACCGAGGCCGGGGTCAGCCCGAAGGTCTTGTCGAACTCGGCCCCCAACACCTGCTGCGCGAGCGCACGGCCCGGCACGGCCAGCGCCGCGCCAGCGGTAAGAGAGCCCAGAATCAGGTCCCGTCGGTTCATGACCCCCGTCATAGCGCGCTGTGGATAACCAAGTGCTGAACGAGTCGCCAGAGAAAAGTGGCGGATTAGCGTGCTTCTGCGCCAAGCCGAGCCAGATTTGCGCCGTCTACCCGCATCACAGTCCAGTCATCCATCAGCCGCGCGCCGAGTTTTTGGTAGAATCCGATCGCCGACTCGTTCCAGTCAAGCACCGACCATTCAAGCCGCGCGCAATCGCGCGTGGTCGCCAGCATGGCGAGATGCGCCAGCAGCGCCTTGCCCAGCCCGCTCCCGCGCGCTTCGGGCCGCACGAACAGGTCTTCGAGGTAGATCCCGGGCTTGCCTTCGAAAGTCGAGAAATTGTGGAAGAACAAGGCGAACCCTTGCGGGGCACCGTCCAGCTCGCCGATCACCACTTCGGCGTAGGGGCGCGTGCCGAACAGCTTCTCGCCCAGCACCGCTTCGTCAAAGCGGACTTCGTGGGCCAGCTTTTCGTATTCGGCCAGATCGCGAATCAACTGCGCGATCAGCGGCAGGTCGGCGGGCGTGGCGGGGCGAATCGACAGTGTCATCTCGTGAACCTTTGTGAAAGGCGCGGCCACAGCACGCCGAGCGCGAGGCCCGCCATGACCAGCGCAAATGCGGTCAGTTTCCAGGGCTGGAGCGGCTCGCCCAGCACCAGCGCCGAAGTGCCAAGGCCAAACACCGGAACCAGCAGCGAGAGCGGCGCGACGCTGCCCGCTTCGTGCCTGGCCAGCAGCCAGCCCCAGGCGCCATAGCCGAACATCGTATTGCCAACCGACTGCCACAGCACCGAGGCCCAGGTCAGGCTGTCCGCCGCCGCGATCCCGGCCGAGATCCGCGGCCAGCCTTCCAGCACCAAGGCCATGACCAGCAGCGGCGGCAGCGCGAACAGGCTCGACCAGACGACATAGCCCAGCATGTTGACCGGCCCGGCCGCGCGGTTGACCATATTTCCCCCGGCCCAGCTGGCGGCCGCGCCCAGCACCAGCATCAGCCCCAGCGGGGTTGCGCTGCCATCGGTGTGGAGCGCGATGGTAACGATCCCGGCGCTCGCCAACAGCAACGCGCCAAGCTGGTAGGCCGCGGGCCGCTCGCCGTTCAGCCAGACCGCGAGGCCAATGGTGAAAAAGGCCTGGGCCTGAACCACCAGACTGGCGAGGCCGGGCGTGATATCGGCGCGCATCGCGGTGAACAGCAGCCCGAACTGTCCGGCCCCGATCAGCACGCCATAGGCCGCCAAGTTGCGCCACGGCACCTTGGGGCGCGGCAGGAACAGCGCCAGCGGGAAGAAGGCCAGGGCAAAGCGCAGGAAGGCCAGGGTCAGCGGCGGCAGATGCTCGACCCCGAACTTGATCACCACAAAGTTCGAACCCCAGACCGCCATGACGGCCAGCGCGAGCAGCAGGTGGAGCGGGGGCAGGCCGGGGCGGGCAGAGGTCATTGCCCCAGGCCCTAGGTATTTGGTTGCTGATTGGCAACACCGGCCCGCTCCCCCTCCCGGCCACCCTAACATAGGTAGCCGGCATTATGTAGCAACAGCACCAAATTAGCCGCTTACGTCTGCGCCCGCAATAGCTAATGTCATCGTATGAGTGACTTTGTGATTTCAGGCCTAGTCAGGCGGCGGCGCGAGCTTACCGGCGACATGCTGGAACTACTCGCCAAGGTGGACGCACTGGCCGCAGACGTTGCTGCTATCGACAAGGTGTTAGGCATGTTTGCGCCTGACATGGTTCCTCAGACCATCCCGGCTCTGCAAACCCGCCCTAAGCCTGACTGGGCCATGCGAGGGGAGGTGTCGCGGATTGTCATGGCACTGCTCAGGGCGTCACCTGAGCCGCTTTCCACTGCGCAGATCGCAGCCGAGATACACGCGCGGCGGGGGCTTGATGGTGAGATTACACGGCTGCACCTCAAGCGTGTGCGCAAGTGCCTTGATCGCCAGCGTAGTATGGGGCGGATTCAGGCTGTGCAGGGGCCGGGCGGGATGCTGGTTTGGGGTATTGCGTCCTAGCCAATGGCACCTTTCGATGACATGAGCATTGACGGATTCGAGCAGATTCCCTACATGTTCTCGGAAAGGAGCGCCATAAACAATGGAACGCACCGCCGCCCATGACCCTAGGGCAATTGCCAATAAGATACTGGATATTCGTGAACGGGCAGGCAAGCCTACTACGATTATGCAGTTGATAAAGCTCGTCTATATTGCGGATGGATGGTCTCTGGCCCTTCTCGGGAAGCCCTTGGCGAACGAATCCCCGCAGGCTTGGCAATACGGGCCAGTGTTTCGGTCGATTTACAACGCGTTCAGTGGTGTAGGTTCGCGTCCAGTGACAGGGCGCGCCTTTTTGCGTGGGACCAGCATTCCGATTCAGGAGGAGTTTGAGCGGAACGAAGAGGCTGTCATTAACATGGTCGTGGCGTCCTATGGGAAATTGTCAGCTTTCACTTTGTCTAACCTGACCCACCAGCCCGGAACCCCTTGGAGCAAGGCTTACGAACGCGGAATGTATTCGGATATCGAAGCCGAAGATATGCGCACTCATTTTGAATCGCTGAAGGCAAAACGGCTTGTCCCAAAACAACCCGCCTGACCCTATCGCTGAAATTGGCGGAACGATCGCAGCAGCAGCCGGTAGGGCTGGTGCTAGAGCCGGTCAAACCACTCAAAGCGTGAGGATCGCTAATCTAGAAGAGCGCATTGCATCCCTAGAGCCGCTATTGGAGCAGCTGCAAGCTAATGCTGCGCTTGGGACGAAGCTGACAGAATATGTCAGTGACCTGCGGGATGAGCAGGTGTTTTTCAATCGTGCTCGCAACGCTGCTGGATGCATCACCATCCTGGCTATTTTTAGCTTAGTTACTCTCTTGGCCATGGCGATATTCAGTGCGAAGAGCCCCCTCCTTGCTTCGCCACCCCTTGCGATAGCGGCGGTTATCGTAGGCCTAACATCTAGCATCGCCCTGTTGCTCAATTCGTTCGTGAAGGGAGTGTTCCGCTCGACAGCAGAGCGGCATGCCGATGGCTTTCTCCCTCCAGCATTGGAGAAGGGCCTTGAACTGTTGAACAAAGTTAGCGGTAAAGGTTAGCTCCGCTGCCAATACCCAGCCCACTTGCGAGACACGCCGCTAGCTAGCGCAGCCATGCCGACCAGCGCAGTCTGATTGCCGTTGCATACGCGGCGGTTATCCTCGCGCCACGAAGCCTCTGCGGCATAGGCGTAGAGATACGGCCCGGCGATATGGTGGTGCGTGCCGACTTCCATGCGGCGCAGGCGCGAAAAGTAGCTTTCGGCCTGATTGGTGCAGGCGATGCCATCCGAGTAGTGCAGCGTGTGATTGATCCGGCGAGTATCGAACTTCGCGTGCAGATCATCCCAGTGGCTGGCTTCGTCCGCGTGAACGGTGGACATGTGGTGGATACGCGAGGCAACCACTTCGCCGCCCTTGGCTTCGCTCTTGGCAACCACGGTGATGCTGTCCCCTCCGCGCTCACGCCCGACAACAACAACCTGGCGCTTGCCGGTCTGGTTGACCGCAAGGCGACGGTCGCGGCGATTTTCTTTTGCATTGGCCGGGCGGACGTGACCGCCAAAGTAAGCGCCGTCCACTTCGACTTCGCCTTCCAGAACCTGCCCAGCGTCCTCAAGCGCCATCGCCTCGCGCAGCTTGTGCGAAAGAACAAAGGCGGTCTTGTATTGAACGTCCAGATCGCGGCTGACTTGGAGTGCAGACACGCCCTTCGCGCCGTTAACAAAGATCACAATCGCGGCCAGCAAGTCAGTGTAGGACAGTTTGCGCGAGGCAAAGATCGTCCCGCTGGTGACGCTGAACTGGTGATAGCAGGCAACGCACTTGAACTTGCGGCGCGAGGTGATGTTGTAAGTCTCAGTGCAGCCGCAACGCGGGCAAACGGCCTCGCCTTCCGTTTCGGGCCAGCGCATCTGGCAGAAGGTCTGATAGGCCACGTCCTCGCCCATGCGGAAAACCTTCTTGAGGCTCAGCGAGCGGGCGGCGGAAGAGAGGAGAAAATGTTGCATTGTCACTATATCCGATATCAATGCATCGCATATAATGGCATATAGGCGCTGTTGTCAATGGCAAAGGTATCGTATATGATGATTATATCATCATTGGAGATACGTTGTGGCTGACACGATTTGGGAAGCGAAGGTCAAGGGGTTGCTCAAGAGCGAACTCAAGCGCCGCAATGTGTCCTACGCCCAGCTAGTAGATAAGCTGGCGGCAATCGGGGTGGTGGACTCTGAGCCGAATATCAGGAACAAGCTAAGCCGTGGAAAATTCACAGCGGTGTTCTTGATCCAATGCTTAGAGGCTATTGGTGTTCACCATCTCTCTCTAGATTAGATTGTTCGATGAATTGCCGGGCGTGATCGAACTGGCCCTTAGAAATAATAGTAAGATAGCTTCCGAAAATATTATTTATGTCTTGGTCGTTTTCAAACGACAACGGAATTTTAGGTAAATTGAATTTTTCAAGCCTATTGTTCATTTTTACCAAATCGCGCTCAGGTCTAATTGAAGCTCTAGCCAAACCTTTGCAAAAAAACGCCGCAGCCATGTTATCGGCATTACTTGTGATAAGCCATTTTTGATGCCTTGAGCCATCCGCTTCCATCCGATTGCTGGTAAAGGCAATCCACTCGTATAACGAAGCGCCAAAAAAAATCAGCGCTGGATACAATACCCACGATGAAGTCGCGTAGCCGTAGATAACTTTCAGCATGGGGAACGTGTCCTTCCAATGCTGATTGATGATGGTCGCATATCCAGCTTCGCTAGTGGCATTCTCGATGTTGAGAGCCATGATGACCAAAACTGGCCATGTGAGAATCCAGCGAACAAAGGCTGCGATTTTGCTTTGGGTTTGCATATGCTCCTAACTGCCCGATCTAAGCAGTCATGTGGAGTCTGATTCATTTCCTGTTACTCCAAATTCCGTTGGCGTCATGAGCAAGGCCCTCGTTTGCGATGCATTCGCACTCGCGGGGGAGTGCTCCTGTCGTCACATTGGTGCGCTTGCTACATAATGCCGTAGGTAGCCTATGGGTGGCCGGGAGGGGGAGCGGGCCGGTGTTGCCAGCCATCGACGGAGGTCGATGGCGTAACGACAAAAACGTCAAATTCAGCGCGGGCGGATCACCATCTGGTCGCCTTGCAGGTTCACTGATCCCAGCTTGCCCAGCACGCTCTGGCCCAAGAGGTTGGTGGACAGGCCCTGGGCCACCACTGCATCGATGTTGGTCATGGTCACTCCGGCGACGACCATTTCGTCGATCACCACCGGTGCGGCATAGCCTACGCCTGAGGCGGTCTGCATGATCGGCTGCATTTCGCCGACCGTCAGCCCCAGTTCCTCAGCAGTATCCTCGGTCAGCGCGACCATATCGGCTCCGGTATCGACCAGGAACCGGACATCGCCGCCGTTGACGCTGGCGGTAAGGTGGAACTGTCCGGAATCATCGCGCTTGAGCAGCAACGCATCGCCTTCATCGTGGCGGGCCATCGGCCTGGCGTCCTGGACCTCGGCGCTTTCGGCGGCCATTGCCACGTGATCTTCTGGGGGCTGGAACAGCACCGCAACAAAGCTCATCAGCCCGACGGACAGGAGCAGGATGGCGTAGAGCCGGGGCATGATGGCCCGCAGTCTATCGCAAGCGGGTTACCGAAGGGTTAGGGCCTTCAGGCCGCCTTGCCGTGGGTCACGTCCATGCTGACCGATTGGCCGGCTTCGATCTCGGCCGCCTTGGCCTCGACCAGACTGACGATATGGGCAATCATGTCAGCATTTTCAACATGATGGTCGGTCACGCCCGACAGGTAAACCATGTGCTTGCCATTCCCGCCGCCGGTGATGCCGATATCGGTCTCGCGGGCCTCGCCGGGGCCGTTGACCACGCAGCCCAGCACCGAGACCGACATCGGGGTCTTGATATGGCCCAGCGCCACTTCCAGCTTCTCGACCGTGCGGATCACGTCAAAGCCTTGCCGCGCGCAAGAGGGGCAGGACACGATCCGCACCCCGCGGGTGCGCAGGCCGAGCGATTTCAGGATCTCGTAGCCGACCCGCACTTCCTCCTCGGGTTCGGCTGACAGCGAGACGCGGATCGTGTCGCCGATCCCGGCCCACAGCAGGCTGCCCATTCCGATGCTCGATTTGACCGTGCCGCCGATCAGCCCGCCCGCCTCGGTGATCCCCAGGTGCAGCGGGCAATCGACCGCTTCGGCGAGCTGCATGTAAGCCGCCACCGCCAGGAACACGTCGCTGGCCTTCACCGCGACCTTGTATTCGTGGAAATCGTGGTCCTGCAGCAGCTTGATATGATCTAGCGCACTCTCCACCAGCGCCTCGGGGCAGGGCTCGCCGTATTTTTCGAGCAGGTCCTTCTCAAGGCTGCCGGCATTGACCCCGATCCGGATCGCGCAGCCGTTGGCCTTGGCCGCGCGGACCACTTCGGCGACGCGCTCGCTGCTGCCGATATTGCCGGGATTGATCCGCAGGCAGGCCGCGCCCGCGTCGGCTGCTTCAAGCGCGCGCTTGTAGTGGAAATGGATGTCGGCGACGATCGGCACCTGCGCCGCGCGGACGATCGCGGGCATCGCCGCGGTGCTCGCCTCGTCCGGGCAGGAGACGCGCACGATATCGGCCCCGGCCTCCTCGCAGCGGCGGATCTGGTCGATCGTTGCCGCAGCATCGCTGGTCAGCGTGTTGGTCATGGTCTGGACGGTGATCGGCGCATTGCCTCCCACCGGCACCTTGCCGACCATGATCTGACGCGATTGACGACGCGCAATATCGCGCCACGGACGAATGGACATGCGGCGCATATAGGCGCGCGCTGCGCGCTGGGCAAATGGAGAGGCGGTGCAGGCCGGTGACTTGTTTTCGGACCGGACAAATTCCTCTTGACCTAGTTCCCACTATGTTCTTTGACTTGGTTGGAGGCCCGTATGCTAGACAATATTCAGGTACGTTCACCGGCCAGTGAGACATCACGAGATGTGCCCAACGAAAGGCCTATGCGTAGCCTGTGGATCGGCCAGCACCGCATTATCGAAGGGGATTGTGAATCGGCCTTGGATTTGCTCGAAGCCGGTTCGGTTGATGTGGTCGTCACCTCGCCCCCGTACAATTTGGGTATCAAATACTCTCAATATGAAGATTCATTGGAGATAGATAAATATCTCGAATGGATGGAGCGAATTGCAACAAAGTTAGAAAATTGCCTGTCTGCAGATGGGTCAATATTTTTAAACGTATCGGGATCTTCTGCGAACCCGTGGATTGCAATGGACGTAGCCAATGTCTTCCGTAAGTCGTTCTGCCTTCAGAACAATATAACTTGGGTAAAATCAATTTCTATTGGCGACAGCACCCGTGGGCATTTTAAACCAATTAGAAGTGAGCGGTTTCTCAACCACAACCATGAATCGATCTTTCATTTCACAAAATCTGGCTGGGTGCCTATTGACCGGCTTGCTGTTGGCGTTCCCTTTCAAGACAAGTCAAACATTGCCCGGCGCGGTCACGCAGTCGATCGCCGTTGTGCGGGTGACACATGGTTTATTCCCTATCAGACAATCCAGGATCGTGCTCAGCGCTACTTCCACCCTGCCGCTTACCCGGTAGAATTGGTACAACGATGCTTGAAGCTGCATGGTGGCCGTGAACTCACAGTGCTCGACCCCTTCGTGGGAACCGGTACGACTTTGGTTGCGGCACACGGCCTCGGTCATAGTGGAATTGGGATTGACCTTGACGCAGCCTATGTGGAATCATCGGCGCAAAGGCTTGGTGAACTATTGTGAGCGGCAAGCCAAAGCTGATCATCAGCGTTATTCATTTCGATCTCGGCGCGCTCGCAGCAGCCCTGAAACTGACTGAAGAGCAGGTGCAAGCTGCTTTGCGCGACGGCCGGGGGGCCTGGCCATTTTCCGAACTGTGGGGCGAAAAACTGTTTGAATTTGTTAAACATGCGAACTCGAACCAACCCACGTCTGATGGTGCCGTGGCATTGGAGCAGTTGCGAAACGTCAACGTCAGCATCAAGGCACTGACTTCGGCAGGCGTCAAATTCCAGCAGTCGAAGTTCGTTGGGTCTAATCGCAAGGGTACAAAGGCCGATTTGGTGGCGTCGGTCGAAGCTTGCGACCGGGCAATCGTGGTCGATATTACGGAATTTCCCAGCGTTCGGTTCATCCCGATTGATGGAACCAGGCTGGTCAGCGCGGTCCACACAGGATCGTTGGGTTTGAATGGTTGGAAGAAGACAAAAGTCTACAATTGGCTGAACGAGACCTATGTCGTGTCCGAAGCTGAATTGGCGATTTGACTATATCAACATCTTCGCGAACAGAAACTCCGGGTCGTACTGCTCGCCGACCTTGAAGGTGATGTCGGCGACCTTTTCAAAGCCATAGCGGCGATAAAAGCGATGCCCGTCGTGATTGCCGGCATAGACCGAGATCTGCACTTCGTCCGCGCCGCGCGCGGCGAACTGGTCCATCGCCCAGTCCATCAGCTGGCCGCCAATCCCCATGCCGGTGGCATCCGAGGCGGTGTAGAGCTGCTTGAGCTCCATCACTGTGTTGCCCCGGGCATAATCGGGAAAACCGCAAGTCAGGCCGATCTTGCAAAAACCGACCAGCCGCCCACCGGCTTCGGCCAGCCGGTAGATCCGGTCATTCTTGGCCAGTTCGGCAGCGACCGGGCCTTCGGTCAGCGATTCCTCGAGAAAGCTGGCCAGGTCCTCCGCGCTGTAGAGCGGCCCGAACTTGGCGACGAAGCTTTCGATTGCCAGTGCCGACAGCGCGGGGACATCGGCGGGCACGGCGGGGCGAAGGGTAAGGTTGGTCATAGTTCCAGGGTCATGCAGATCGAGAACGGGTCTTCGCGGTACTGGGCGAACGGCGGGCATTCCGCAAAGCCGCGGCTTTCATAGAGCCTGCGCGCGGGAAGGAAAGGCTCTGGCCGCCCGGTTTCGAGGCTGACGCGCGAATAGCCGCGCGCCCGGGCGACCTCCAGCAAATGCAGCAGCACAGCCTTGCCCGCGCCGCGCCCGCGAAATTCCGGATCGGCGCGCATCGATTTGAGCTCGCCCTCGCCGTCTCCCAGGTCCTTGATCGCCCCGCAGGCCGCAAGGCGATTCCCGTGCCAGGCCGAATAAAAGGTCACGTCCGGGGCGCGCAGGCGTTCGATTGGCATGGCGTGGACGCTTTCGGGCGGGGACCAGCTGTGCATCTCGGCCAGGTGCAGGGTCAGCAGCGCGGCGATCTCGGGTCCGGTCAAGTCGTCTTCGACAATGCGAAAATTGGTCATTGCCACGCTATGCCCCGGCGCGGCGGGATCTGGCAACCGGAACGCGATTTGACTCCTGCTCAAACGAGGCATAGCCTTCCCGGACTTGGAGACGTCCCTGTTGGGGAGGGGTCGTCCGTCCCCGGGTGTATGGCTCGCCGGGCAAATGGTTGCTCTGGCCTGCCAATCAGGAGGACTAAGACCATGAAACCGATACGTCGTGCGGCCATTTTGGCCGCTTCGCTTGCGCTTGTGTTTGCCTCGCCCGTTGCCGCGCAGAACGATCCATTGGTGCCTGGTGAGTATGTCGAAGTTGGTTCGATCACGATCGATGACGGGCACTACATGGACTATGCCAACTTCCTTGCCGGAACCTGGAAGAGCCGGATGGAATATGCCAAGTCGCAGGGGTGGATCACCGGCTATGAAGTGCTCGCCAATGTCAACAAGCGGCCGGGTGAGCCCGACCTGATCCTGGTGACCCGCTTCAAATCAATGCCGGATTCGGCCGAGCAACAGAAGCGTGACAGCACGATGCGGGCGTACCTGAAGCAGACCGATAGCCAGCTTGAAGCCGCTTCGGGCGAACGTGCCAAGTACCGCAAGCAACTAGGTTCGCAGCTATGGCAGGTGCTCGGCTTCAGGTAGCCGGACCGTCCAGGCTCGGGGCCGGCTGAATTGCCGGCTCCGGGCACTGCCTGGCCTCAGGCATGCTTGTCGGCCTTGCGCTTGCCCATCCGCATGCCCGATTCCAGCCGCGCGCGCAGCTGGGTGTAATAGGCTTCGAGGAAAGCGCGCTCGTCGCCCGCGCCGGGGTTCCAGCCGATCTTGCGGCAGATCGCCTCGTGCACCGCGACCATGGCTTCGTGCCGGTCCTCGCGCAGCACGCGTTCAAGCGTTTGCAGCTCATACTCGCCATAGATCGCCAGCTCTTCCTCGCCGAACTTGTACGAGGCACCGGTTGCCGTGCTGGTCCCGCTGGCTGCGCTCTCGGTAGTGCTCAGCGCCACTTCCAGCTTGCTCTTGGGGGCCTCGACCACCCAGGTCCCGGCAACCAGGTCGCCCGCGCGCAGGCGATCGCGGTTGAAAAACGGGAACAGCGCGAAGACGCCGAACCACAGCAGCGAGACGAACGAGTAGATCCCGCCCTCGCTGGCGGCGGTGATCAGCGCGACCAGTGGCAGCACGATTTCGACATCGCGCAGCAGGTTGCGGGCCAGCACCATCTCGGTCGTCAGCCGTCCCCCGTGGCGCGCCGCAACCCGGATCCCGGTGGCGCGCTTGCCCGGGGTCGATCCGCGCGGGCCAAGCTCAAAGAACAGGAAATAGGCGTGACGGAACAGGAACATGACCGCGATGTAGAGGATCACCAGAAACTCAAGGCTGTACTTGAGCGAGCCTTCGGCCTTGTCGAATTCCTTGCCGACCAGCTCCAGCAAGCCGATCCCCGAATAGAGCGCGGCTAGCGTCACCACGGTCATCAGCACCAGGATGATCACCAGGTCGATCAGCAGCGCGCCAAAGCGGGTGCCGCGGCTGGCCAGCACCAGCGGCAGCGCAATCCCCTCGGGCGTGACCAGCGTGCGCCGCCGGTCAGATCGCTTGGGCCGGACCTGACTCATTCGGCGTCGCTCGCGATCGGCACACGGCGGAACAGGAAGAAATAGGCCAGCCAGAAGGCCAGGATCGAATAGCCGACCACCAGCCGCTGGGTGGTATCGTTGATCAGCTGGCGGCCGAGCCCTTCGAGCATCCCGGCGCAGACCAGCATCAGCACCACCCCGGCCATGACCACTGCAGCGCGTTGACCCGCTGCTGCCGCAGCTTCCAGCACCCCGCGCTCGCCCGGAAAGGCCATCGATCGCCCGACATGCAGCCCCGCCGCGCCCGACAGCAGGATTGCCAGCAGTTCGGTAGTGCCGTGGATCGAAAGCCAGCCGATGATGTCGATCAGCAGGCCCTTGTCATCGTGCAGCCACAGCAGCGCCCCCAGCATCGCGGTGTTGTGGATCAGCAGCAGCAAGGGCGGGATTCCGAACGCAAATCCCAGGGCGAAACACAGGATCGCGACCCCGGCGTTGTGGCTGAACAAGTAGGCGGCAAACATGCTCAGCCCGTCCTGGCCCTGATTGCCGTACATCACACCTTTCAGCGCCTCGGCGCTGGCGCCGGGCACGCGCGGATCGGCGGGGTCGGTCGGGACCAGGGCATAGTACCAGTCGGGATCGATCAGGACGAGCTGCCAGCCGATCACCGTCCCGGCAATCATCAGGAGCAGCGCGACGCCCATTTCCTTCCAGATCGAGCGCACCGCGCGGCTCCATTCGCCGCCGAAGAAGCGCCCCAGCCATGACCACAAGGTCGTGCGCGGGCCATAGACCAGGAACCAGGCGCGCTGGACCAGGCTTTCAAGGTAGGCCAGCGTCGCGGCATCGAGCGAGGTTTCGCGCGCCACCGACAGGCTGGAGGCGACCGTGCGGTAAAGCACCGGCAAGGCCAGCACGTCCTCGTCGGCGATCCGGCGCAGGCGGCCTTTCTCCATCCGGGTGACGATGGCTTCGAGGCGCTTCCAGTCGGCCTCGCGGTCTTGCCGGAACCGGTCGCTGCGCAGCGCCGCCGCCTCGATCGCGGCTTCGGCTGTGGCTTCCTTGGAGAGGGAAAACATTGCCATTATTTTTGTTCCATCTCGGTCCCCCTCCCGCTTGCAGGAGGGGATAGGGGTGGGTGAGTCGAGCCGAAACAGCATCGGCTAGTGCCGCACTGACCCACCCCCAACCCCTCCCGCAAGCGGGAGGGGGGAATGATGCCGCAGACTGTATGATCAGCCTTCACCCGATCGCACCCTTGCGCTTGATCGCGAGGTAGGCGTCGATCAGCCGCGTGCCGATCCGGTCGTGCTTGGCCTCGATCACGTCGAC
>Ga0209894_1000041_pt1 | contig 20661 bp, 20 predicted proteins | sample GWRWT4_2Sept14_2_FD_187191 | JGI IMG/M metagenome (GOLD analysis project Ga0209894, IMG submission 187191) | Sand microcosm microbial communities from a hyporheic zone in Columbia River, Washington, USA - GW-RW T4_23-Sept-14 (SPAdes) (version 2) ... | reverse complement strand
CAAGTCTCACTTCGATCGAGCGGGCATGAGCCGGGAGCCCTTCGGCTTCGGCCAATTCAATCGCAGCCGGGCCGATCGCCTTCAGCGCCGCCTCGTCGAGTTGAATGAAGCTGGTGCGCTTCATGAAATCGAGCACCGACAGCCCCGAGGAGAACCGCGCGCGCCGCCCGGTGGGCAGCACGTGGTTGGGTCCGGCGACGTAATCGCCGACAGCCTCAGGGGTCATCCGGCCGAGGAACACCGAGCCGGCGTGACGGATCTGTTTGAACAGCGCCTCGGGCTTGCCGGTGGCGATCTGGACGTGTTCGGCGGCGAGCGCATTGGCGAGCGCCGGGGCCTCGTCCAGGCTGGCGACTTCGATGATCGTGCCGTGGGTGTTCCAGCTTTCCGCCGCGACCCGGGCAGTGGGCAGCATGGCCAGCTCCACCCCGATCCGGTCGGCGACAGTGTCCGCAAACAGCGGATCGTCGGTGATCAGGATCGATTGCGCGGCGGGATCGTGCTCGGCCTGGCTGAGCAGATCGGCCGCGGTCCAGTCGGGATCGTTCTGGCCATCGGCGATCACCAGGATTTCACTCGGGCCAGCAACCATGTCGATGCCAACCACGCCGAACAGCTGGCGCTTGGCTTCGGCCACCCAGGCATTGCCGGGGCCGGTGATCACGTCGACCGGCTTGATCCGCTGTGTACCATAGGCCAGCGCGGCCACGGCCTGCGCTCCGCCGATTCGCCACATTTCGTCCACGCCCGCCAGATGCGCTGCGGCCATGACCAGCGGGTTGATGACGCCTTTGGGAGTAGGAGTTACCACCACCAGCCGCTCGACCCCGGCGACCTTGGCCGGGATCGCATTCATCAGCAGCGAGGAGGGATAGGCCGCGCGGCCCCCCGGAACATAGAGCCCGGCGGCATCGACCGCGCGCCATTTGGAGCCCATCCGCACGCCCAGATCATCGGTCTCGTCGCGGTTCTTGGGGAGCTGCTTTTCGTGGAAGGCGCGGATCCGCTGCGCGGCCAGTTCCAGCGCGGCGCGCAAGTCCGGCTTGAGCGCTTCGAAGGCTTCGTGGCAATCTTCCTTGGAGACCTGCCAGTCGCTGTCCTGCGCCAGGGCATACTGGTCCCAGCGCGAGGTCATTTCGGTCAGGGCCGTATCGCCGCGATTTTTAACGTCGCTCAGGATCACCTGGACGTCGCGCGCAACATTCTCGCCGCTCTCACGCCGGTCAGCAACGAGCCGCTCAAAGGCCTGGGCGAACTTGGGATCACGGGTGTTGAGGCGCAGCATCAGGCCGCTTTCGCTTGGGCAACCAGCGCGCGGAACCGCTCAACCAGAGCGGCGACCCGTTCGTCGGTCTTGAGCGCGGCGCGGTTGACGATCAGGCGCGCGGAGATCTGGAGGATCGTCGCGGTTTCGGCCAAGCCGTTGTCCTTCAGCGTTTGTCCTGTGGAAACGAGATCAACGATCCGGCTGGCGAGGCCCAGCCCAGGGGCCAGTTCCATTGCCCCGTTGAGTTTGACCACTTCGGCCTGCACGCCTTGCGCCTCGAAGTGCTTGCGGGTCAGGTTGGGGTACTTGCTGGCCACCCTTAAGTGACTGCTGTGTGCTGCTGGTGTGCCATTGCTGTGCGGTTCGGCTACCGACAGGCGGCAGTGGCCGATGTCGAGATCGACCGGCGCGTAGAGGTCGGGATAGGCGAACTCTTCGACTACGTCGGAACCGACGATCCCGGCCTGGGCCGCGCCGTGGGCGACGAAGGTTGCGACATCGAAGGCCCGGACGCGGATAATCCGCATCGCGCTGTCTTCGCAAGCGAATGAAAGCGAACGGTTTTTTTTGTCGTGAAAGGCCGCTTCGGGCACCACGCCGGCGCGTGCCATCAAGGGCAGCGCCTCGTCGAGGATCCGGCCCTTGGGCACGGCAAAGGTCAGCGGCTTGGCCATAGGACGCGGCCCTTACGGTGTGGGGGCAAAAAGGGCAAGGATCGGCGCGGTTTTTCCTTGTGCGATGCAGCAAAAAGGCGCAGCTTGTTCGCAACTGCAACAAATAGCAGGAGCGCGTTTATGGCGGAGAAATACCAGTTCATCGATATCACGGCGAGCGGCCCGGGGATTGTCGCGGCGGCCTTTGACAATCAGGTGGCCTATTGCACGGCCTCAGGCGCGCAGATCACCGCGCGAATCTGTGCTGCATTGCGGGATTTGATCGAGAGCGGTGAGGGCGGGGCGGTGCTTGAACGGGTCCGTAACTGGCCGGGAGCGCCATTGGCCGATGCTTTGCCGCTGCGGTTGGCGGGCGGGCTGCATGCGCTGCACCTCGCGGGCACTGAACCGGCACTCAAAGCGATCTACGATGGCACTCAAGGGGTGGATGACGCGCGGATTGTCGCGGCGGCACTGCACCAGCACGAGACCGCGCTGCTCCCTTGGCTCGACGGCCCGCCGCAGACCAACGAAGCCGGCCGCTCGGCCAACTTCATCGCCGCGATGCTGTGGCTGGCCGACATGGGCTTGCCCGCCCGGTTCGAATGCCTTGAGATCGGATCGAGCGCCGGGATCAACCTGATGCTCGATCGCTATCACTACGATCTGGGCGGTGTGCAGGTCGGGCCTGAACCGGGGGCGATCCGCTTTCAGCCCGAATGGCAAGGCGATGCACCGCCCAGCCACCCGATCGAAGTGGCCTCCACCAAGGGCTGCGATGTCGCGCCGGTCGACCTGACTGATCCCGAGCAGGCGCTGCGGCTGAAGGCCTATATCTGGCCCGAACACACCGTTCGGTTCGAGCGGCTGGAAGCAGCGATAGCCGAAGCGACTAAGCGGGCCCCCGACTTGGTGCATATGAACGCCGCCGACTTCGTTGAGGCGGAACTGGCGAAACCGCAAGTGGCCGGGACCACCCGGATGCTGATGCATTCGATCGTCTGGCAATATGTCCCTGAGGATCAGCAGGCGCGGGTAACGGCGGCGATGGAAGCGGCTGGTGCGTGTGCGACACCCGACAGGCCGCTCGCCTGGGTCGCGCTTGAGGCCAACCGGGTGCTGCACATCCACGAGATGGTGGTGCGCTTCTGGCCGGGCGGCGAAGAGCCGGTGGTGGTCACCCGCGCGCATCCGCATGGTGCCTGGATCGGCTGGGGCGGCAGCGAGCGGACGATTTAAATAGGGACTGTCCCTAATTAACCGCGTTCGGCCTCAACCTGTGCCCGGCGGCGCTCGGCGCGCTCGACGATCGCGCGCGGCACCGGCAGGCCCAGTGCCTCGGCACGCTCAACCCAGCCGCCGTGATAGGACACCCATTCCCACACTGCGGTCAGCAGCAGGATTGCAGCGCCTAGCGCGGCAAAGCGCAGGGCCGGTATTCCGCCTGACATCGCCGCTGCCCCAAGCCCGGCGCAAAGCAGAATCGCCACCAGGTGCGACATCGGAAAGTTGCCCATCGGGTTGGAGAACCGCTTGAACAGCCCGAGTCCGGTCAGGAATAGCATCGCGCCACCGGTCTGAACGGCGACCAGCGAAGGGCTGGCCGGGCCAGTGGGGGCCTTCAGCAACAGCGCATCGCCCACCGCGGCAATCACGATCCCCAGCACGATCGGCATGTGCAGATAGGTATAGGCATTGCGTGCGATCCGGCCCACTTGCGCGTGCCCGGCGATCAGCCGCGAACCGCGCTCTGCCCCCATATCGAAATAGAGCCACCACATCAGCGCCGAGGTGAGGAAGGCAGTCACCAGCGCGCGGACATGGGCCAGATCGCCTGGTCCACCCGCAAAACTGGCCCCCATCACGACAATCCCTTCACCCAGTGCGATGATGATGAACAGGCTGCAGCGCTCGGCCATGTGGCTGCCCGAAATGTCCCAGTCGCTGATCCGCGCGTGGCCCAGGCCGGGGACGCGGTAAAGCGCGAAGGGGCCAGTATATTCGATCGCCAGCGCGGCAGTCCAAAGCGCCAGTTGCATTGCCCCTCCGGCCAGCGCCCCGCCAATCCACAACGGAGCCGAGAGGCAGAACCACAGCGTGATCCGCAGCATGTTGAGCGCGTTGCTGGCGCCTTCCTGCCGGAACGCCCAGGCGACCCAGGCGCTGCGGCCCAATTGCATCGCGACATAGCATCCGGCGAAGACCAGTGCCTTGTCGGCAAAGGCACCGGGCAGCGCCACTGCCATGCCCAGGCTCAGCAGCATCAGCACCAGCAGCATCAGCCGCACCGGCAAGCGGTCGGGATTGAGCCAGTTGGTGACCCAGGTGGTGTACATCCACCCCCACCACAGCGCCAGGAACAGGATCAGGCTTTCGGCAAAGCCCAGCCAGCCAATGTGGTGGCCGAAGAAGTGCGAGAGCTGCGTGATCGCGAAAACGAAGACCAGGTCGAAGAACAGCTCGAGAAAGCTGACCGGCGCATGCCCGCCGCCATGATTGCGCAGCAGTGAGCGCCGCGCCTTGCGCTCGGCTGCGGCGACCGCGGCACCGATTCCGGGGCGGGGTGGTGGAGTGTTTGCCATCTTGTTCCCCCTAACCGTTCGTCCCGAGCGAAGTCGAGGGATTGCCCAGCCGCAGTCCCTCGACTTCGCTCGGGACGAACGGGTCAAGTCATGCTTTTCTCGCCAAAAACGCTTCCATCGCCGCGTTCACCTCATCCGGCGCTTCCCACTGCACGAAGTGGCCGCTGCCCGGCACTTTGACCACGGTCAGGTCGTCGATCAGTTCGTCCATCCCGTCCAGGTTGGCGGGCGGCAGGGCGATATCGTCCATGGCCCAGACCACCAATGTCGGGATGGTCAGTTTTGGGATCGGGACGGGCTGGTACCCGGCTGGCAGCGCATAGGGCGCATCCATGTCGAGCACTTCCATCGGGCTGGCGCGGTACCAGTTGAGCATGGCGATTGCGGCCTCGCGGTTCTCCCAGTCGGCCATCAGCGCGGCGCGTTCCTCGGGCTCCATTTTCGGGTTCTCGGGCGTCTCGCCAAAGGCCTTGAGCAGGACCCCGCCAAGCCCGAACTGTTCGACAATCGCATCGCTGGCGGGATCGCGGAACAGGCGGAAGTACTGGCTGGCCTGGCGCTGCTGTCGGTTGGTGTAGAGCAGCTTGGGGAAGATCGTGGGGTGCGGGGCATTGAGGATTACCGCACGCTCGACCCGGCCCATGCCTTGCCCGATCAAGGCCACCCCCCAGGCAATCGCGCCGCCCCAGTCGTGCCCGACAATGGTGAATTTGCCCACATCGAGCGCGGCGGCGAGCAGGAAAATGTCGCCGATCAGCTTGTCCGGCGTGTAGTTCTCCACCCCCTTGGGCTTGGACGATCCGCGATAACCGCGCTGGTCGGGCGCGATGCAGCGGAACCGGTCCGAAAAGCGCGCGACCTGGTGCCGCCAGGTGCGGTGGCTGTCGGGAAAGCCGTGGAGGAAGATCAGCACGGGGCCATCGCGCGGCCCCTCGTCAAGGACGTCGAGTTCGATCCCGTTGCCGAGCGTTACGCGCCGCATCATTCCGCCCCGTCATTCATCCGCTGGACGTAACCGGCGGCCATGAAGGCTCCGATCTGGTCAAGCAGCGCATCGGGCGTGCGGCGGGCTTCGCCCATGGCTTTCTCGGCGCCTTCGGCAACGATGATTTCGCGGGTTCCGGCCAGCATCTCGTCGATCATCTGAGCCACCGCCACGTCGGGCGGAATGCCGTTGTCGATTACCTTGTCCGAAACCCCGCGCTTCGATCCGTCAGCGGTCAGCGCATTGCGCGAAACGTCGGTGGCGACCGATCCAGGGTAGATGTTGTGAACCTGCAATCCCAAATGCGCCACTTCAGCGCGCAAGGCGTCGCCATAGCCCGCGATCCCGAACTTGGCGGCGCAATAGGCGGTGCGCATCGGCACGCCCACTTTGCCCGCGATCGAGCTGATCATCGCGATCCGCCCGCTGCCGCGTTCGATCATCCGCGGCAGCAATGCCTGGGTCAGCGCGATCGGCGCAAGCAGATCGACCGCGACAATCTGCTGGTAAACCGCAAAGCTGGTTTCCTGCGCCAGGCTGCGCTGCGAGATTCCAGCGTTGTTGACCAGCAAGTCGATGCAGCCTGACCATTCCCAGGCCTTGGCCACGGCGCCGGGCAGCGCGGCATAGTCGGTCGTCTCGAACGGCAACAGCAAAGTCTCACCGCAGTGGTCGGCCACTTCCTGCAGGGCTTCAACGTTGCGGCCCGACAGCACCAGCCGCGCACCTTGCGCTGCCAAAGCCCGCGCCAAGGCGGCGCCGATGCCCGATGAAGCGCCGGTAATCCAGACGGTCTGTCCTGCGAATGTCATTGGCTGGTTCCTCCCCTTACTCGCCCGGCGCGCTGGCCTTGATCGCCAGAGCATGGACTCGCTGCCCCGGAATGTCACCCAGCGCGGCGTTGATCAGGCGCTGGCGCTGGAGCCGCGAAACGCCTGCGAAGGCGGCGCTTTCGATCTCTATCGTGAAGTGGCTTTCGCCCGATCCGTCGTCGCCCGTATGGCCGTGATGTTTTGCGCTGTCGTTGATCACCGCCAGGCGGGTGGGGGCGAAGGCGGCGGTCAGCAGCGTTTCGATTTCGGTTGCGAGGGTTCCGGTCATGGCTTCCCTTCTAACCAATCCCGCGTCATGGGGAAGCCCGTGATGCGGAATCGATTCCATGGACGGGTTGAGGCCCCCGGCCGGGCCTGCGAACGTCCTGGCTGTCCAGAGCCGGGCGAGTTCCGCGCGCCGGGCCCGCGCGGTTCCAGCTTTGACGGGCCGGGCGACTATCGCTGGTTCTGCCTGGAACATGTCCGCGAATTCAACGCCGGGTATGACTGGTTCATGGGGATGAGCCCCGAAGAAATCATGGCCGCGCAAAACCCGATTCACGGCTGGGACCGCCAGACCCGCGCTTTCTCGCCCACCGCCGGGATCGACGCCGCGCCGCGCTGGGCGGATTATTCCGACCCGCTGGAGGCGATCAGTCAGCGGGCGCGGGCGAAGCGGCCGGCGCAGCGGGCCGACGGCAAGGTCTTCACTCCCGACGAACGCAAGGCGCTGGACGTGATCGGGCTGGAGCTGGAGGCTGATCGCCGGGCCTTGCGCAAACGCTACACCGAACTCGTCCACGCGCTGCATCCGGACCGCAACGGCGGCGACCGGTCGAGCGAGAAGCGCTTGCAAGCGGTGGTCGAGGCCTATCAGCTGCTCAGGAAGGCTGCGGCGTTTGTTTAGAGTGTGATGGCATTGGCCGGTGTCGCAAAGCCCCTCCCCGATGGGGAGGGGTTGGGGTGGGGGTTCCACGCCAATGTCGAACCCCCACCCCCGACCCCTCCCCACAGGGGAGGGGAGATGCTCCTAGGCAACCAAATGTGATCTCGCTCTCGCGAGGTGGAAAATCGGCAGGCCGACCAGAAAGATGTGCGGGAACAGGTCCAGCAAGAGTTTGATCTTGTCGGGATCGGGGAAGGGCACTGCGAACCGCATTGGCAGCACCACACCGTACATCACGCAATAGACCATCAGGCCGAAGAAGGTCCCGCCTTTCCAGACCGCGACTTCGCCCAGCGGGCTTTTGCGGACTGCCCAGATCCCCGCCGCGACGATCAAGGCCATGATCGCAAAGTGCACTCCCAGACCCGCCAGCGCCCCGGCGACACCCCAGCCGTTCGCCGCCTCGCCAAACGGCCCGGAAGCGACGAAGCGCCATAACGCTCCCGCATCGGCCCTGCCGCGCAGCTGATCCAGCACCGTCGCGTAAACCGCGTCCAAAGTGCCGCACAGCAGCCACAGTCTCACGAACAGGTCGCGCATCAGCTCAGCCTGCTTCGCACAGCGCCTTGAGCTGGTCGGCCATCACGCCCCAGCCTTCGCCAAAGCCCATTTCCTGGTGGTGGGCCTTGCTTTCCGGAGTCCAGTGCCGTGCCCGCCCGGTATAGCGGGTGCCGCTACCCTCGGCCTCGATCTCCCAGATCCCCAGCATGAACGGCCCGGCCGGTTGCAGATCACCCTCGATCGCATCGGTCACCGCGATCCGCCGGCCCTCGTCCCAGGCCAGGATAAAGCCGGGATGCTCGTTGCGCTCTCCATTGGGACCAAACATCACGGTATGGGTCTTGCCGCCGGGCTGGCGCGATCCCCAATCGACCTCGGCCCGCCACGGCTTGGGGCACCACCATTCGTTGGTACGCTGGGTCATCACCTGCCAGACTGTGTCGGGCGCGGCATCGATCAGACGGGTGACGGACAGTTCGTGCATTCAGTTCTCTCCTCGGCTTGCCGCCTCGATAGCCTTGGTCAGTGCAGTCCGGCAATCAGTCCTTTGGCGGCCAGGCCAAAGCACTCGCGATCCGCGCGCCCAGCGCCATGTCTTCTTCCTGGCCAAAGCCGTGATGGAGGATCAGTCCGTCGCGGCCGATCAGTACCGCGCCGGGCGTGCCGCGCAGGCCCGCCAGCCTCAGCGGTTCGGGCGTGTTGAACCACTGCGCGATGGCGAGTTCGGGGGCGGGGCGGCCCGGCCGGGTCACTTGCGCGGCCCGACCAGTCCGAAGGCCGCGCCTTGCGGGTCCATCACATTCAGGCTGAATTCGCCGCCGGGGATTGCGCCAAGTCCATGAACACGCTGTCGCCAAGCTTGGCATGCTCGATGAACTTCTCCTTGCTCGCCTCGGGACAGGCGATCCCGAAACCGTCGATGCAGGGCATTTCATTGCTCCGGATTGTGGGTGAAACCGAGCGGGGAATAGAACCCGATGACGCGGGGCAGCCCGTGGTGTGCGTTAACCCGAAATTTTCTTTGTTCGCATAGCGTTCCGGCGATGAAACAGGTCTGGGGGATCACAATTCGGCTGCTGGCCGCATTGACGCTTGCCGTGCTGGCAAGCGCGCCGGCGCACGCCAGGACCCCCGTGCAGACCTGCATCGCGCCGCTGAAGGACAGTGCGGCAGCACCCCTGCCGTTCGATTGCAGCGACGATCAGAGGCGCTACGGATCGGGGGATTTCGGGGTCCAGCTGCGCTTTGATCCGGTCGTTTCGACGGTCGATGACCCTCTGGTTCTGCGCACCACCAGTGTCTGGCAAGGCAGCGAACGGGTGGTTTTTCGCTATGCCGACGGGACTACCGCCGCGCTTGGTTTCACCCAGCAGACTGCCCGGCGCTACATGACGATCGGGGCGATTTTCGAATTTCCGGTTCCGGCCCGCGCTTCGCCCTTGGTCGGGGCCTATGCCGAGATTGAGGATTCGGCCAACTGGCGCGGCGTGATGCTGGGCGCGGAGCTGATGAAACGCAGCGAGAGCGAGGAAATCCAGCGCTGGCTGATTGCGCTCTATGCCGGGTTCGGCGGGCTGTGCCTGGCACTGCTGGCCTACAATCTGGCGCTGTGGACGGTGCTGCGCCACCGTTTCCAGCTGACCTATTCGCTGATGGTCGCGGCGCTGATGAGTTACACTTTCACCTCGTCCAGCCTGGCGATGAAATTCTTGCCCTGGCTGGAAAACAACGACCGGATGCGGCTTAACTACATTTTCCTGACCTTGGCTGCGATTGCCGGGCTGCGGTTCATCCACGAGTTCTTCGGCCCGCGCGTGATTGGTCCTGCGCTGGGCAAGGCGATCCGCATTGCCTGCTGGACCGGACTGCTCTCAGCCTTGGCATTTGCCAGCCTTGCGCCGCAAATGGGCTGGCTGCTCGACCGGTTCAGTTTCTTCTCATGCACAGCCATGCTGGCACTTGTTGGGCCGATTGTATGGGCGGCTTGGCGGGCCAAAGTGCACTATTTTTGGCTGTTTTTGCTGGCCTGGTCACCGCCGCTCGTGGCTTCGACGCTGCTTGTCGTCCACGGTCTTGGCTGGATCGGCTACAGCTTCTGGCTCGACAACAGCAACCTGATCGCGGTGTCGATCGAATCGCTGCTTTCGACCATGCTGATCGTGGCCCGTCTGCGCGAGCTCTCGGCCGAGCGTGACCGTGCCCGGGCCAGCGAGCAGAGCGCGATGCGGCTGGCCAATTCCGATCCCCTGACCGGCCTGCTCAACCGCCGGGCCTTTATCCACATGGCGGTGGGGCGATCCGCCACGCACCGCCTGCTACTGGTCGATATCGACCGCTTCAAGGCGATCAACGACCGCCTGGGTCATGATGCCGGTGACGATGTGCTGCGCGCGGTGGCCGATGTCCTGCAAAGCTGCCGCCCGCCCGAAAGCCTTGCAGTGCGGCTCGGCGGCGAAGAGTTCGCGCTGCTGGTGCCCCTGCAGCACCAGCGCGAATGCCCGCCTGACCGGATCCTCGAGGCGGTCCGTGCCAAGGCCATGCCGCTTGACTGGAAAGTCACCGTCAGCCTGGGCTATGTCGATGGCAAGGTCACCACCGAGGAAGACTGGAAACGGCTCTACCGCCTGGCCGATGCCGCGCTCTACCGCGCCAAGGCCGATGGCCGCGACCGCGCCTGCCGGGCGACCGACTTCGCCGCGGTGGGAGTGGCCTGGAGAGCGTCCAACCCAAGGTGAATCTCCCCTCCCCGGCGGGGAGGGGTTGGGGGTGGGGGTTCCACGCCAGCGTCGTACCCCCATCCCAACCCTTCCCCATCGGGGAAGGGCTTTGGAGTTGCCGCAGTTACGGTGGCTTAACCGCTAACCCGGCATAACCCGGCTCATCACCGCTGCCTCGCGCTCAGCCACCAGCCGCCAGCTGGGACGGGCCTTGACCCGGTCGTACCAGGCCGCTGCACGCGGGTGTTTGGCCGGATCGGGCTCCATCCCGATATAGCCCATCGAACGCAGCACGCAGGCGACAGCAATATCGCCGATCGAGAACTCATCCCCGGCCAGCCAGCCGCTGTCGGGGGAATGGGCTTCCAGATAGTCCATGATCGGGCCCAGTTCCTGGCGGCCCTGTTCGGCCACGGCTTCGTCGCCGGGGATGCCCATCAGCTTGGGGCCGACGAAAGTATTGAACAGGACCTTGCCGCCCGAAGCGACCAGGATCGTATCGGCAAACTCCTCAAACCAGATCGCCCGCGCCTTGGCCCTGGCATCGCCGGGGCACATTGGCGGTTCAGGGTGCTTGGCATCGATGTAAGTGCAGATCGCGGTCGAATCGCTCAGGTGGAAATCGCCGTCCACCAGGGCCGGAATCTTGCGAAACGGGCTGGCGGCCAGGAATTCGGGCGAAGGCTCACCCGGGCGGCCCAGCACCATTTCGATAGCCACGTCCTTTTCGGCGGCCAGCACGTGGACCTTGCGCACGAACGGCGAGAGCGGAAATCCGTGGACCTTCATTGAGTGCCTCCATTGAGTCGTCATTTGCAACGCAAACCGTATTGCACCGCCGCGACGCCACGTATAGGCGGTTCACCGTCATGACCGATATTCCGAACATCCAGCTCGACACCAGCGGCAACACCGTGCTTCCTGCGCCCGATACCGAAGTGGACGTGCGCGAGATGTTCGGGATCGATATCGATATGAAGGTTCCGGCCTTCAGCCAGCCCGATGAACGCACCCCCGATGTCGATGACGCCTATGTCTTCGATGCGGACACTACGCTGGCGATCCTGGCCGGCTTTGCCTTCAACCGCCGGGTGATCGTGCAGGGCTATCACGGCACCGGCAAGAGCACGCACATCGAGCAGGTCGCCGCCCGGCTCAACTGGCCGACCGTGCGGATCAACCTTGACGCGCATATCAGCCGGATCGACCTGATCGGGCGCGATGCCATCGTGCTGCGCGACGGGCTGCAAGTCACCGAATTCCGCGAAGGGCTGCTGCCCTGGGCGCTGCAGCATCCGGTCGCCTTGGTGTTCGACGAATACGATGCCGGCCGTCCCGACGTGATGTTCGTGATCCAGCGCGTGCTGGAAACCGAAGGCAAGCTGACCCTGCTCGATCAGAACCGGGTGATTCGCCCCAGCAAGTGGTTCCGTCTGTTCGCCACCGCCAACACTGTCGGTCTTGGCGATACATCGGGTCTCTATCATGGTACCCAGGCGATCAACCAGGCGCAGATGGACCGCTGGAACATCGTCGTAGCGCTCAACTATCTGCCCGCGCAGGTGGAGAGCGAGATCGTGCTCAAGAAAGTCACCGACACCGCGCCCGAACTGGTCGGCCAGATGGTCAAAGTCGCCGATCTGACCCGCCACGGCTTCATCAACGGTGACATCTCCACCGTGATGAGCCCGCGCACCGTGATCACCTGGGCGCAGAACACCGCGATCTTCAAGGACCCCGGCTTCGCCTTCCGCCTGAGCTTCCTCAACAAGTGCGATGAGACCGAGCGGATGCTGGTGGCCGAATACTACCAGCGGGTGTTCGGAACCGACCTGCCCGAAAGCGTGGTCGGCAAGGGGTGAAGCGCACGCTGCGCATTGCTGCCCCGGCGCTGCTGCTCCTGCTGGCGGGTGCAGTAGAACCGGTCGAGCAGGCCAAGGCTCCCGTTGCTGCCAAGGCGCAGGCGGCCAACTTCTATCCCCAGGACGCCAACGGCCCCGCAGTGCTTGACGCCGCGCTGGCCGATGCCAAAGCGCAGGGCAAGCTGGCAGTGATCGTTTTCGGGGCCGACTGGTGCCACGACAGCCGCGGCTTGGCGCGGGTGCTGTTGTCCGATCAGTTCAAGGCCCGGTTCGGCGCGCGCTTTACTGTGACTTTCATCGATGTTGGCGTGCCGCAGACCGGCAATGGCCGCAATCTGGATCTGGTCAAGCGACAGGGGGTCAAGAACCTCAAAGGCACGCCCGCGATGTTCGTGATTTCACCGGGGGGCAAGCGGATCAATTCCAAGAAGGATGCGGTCAGCTGGCGCAATGCCGACAGCCGCGGGGATGCGGCGATCCTTGGCTGGTTTGACAAGCTGCTGGCCGATCAGGCTGGGTAGCAATTTTGAGCGCAGCTATAAAAGCCCCTCCCCTGCGGGGAGGGGTTGGGGTGGGGGCTCCACGCCAGCGTCGAACCCCCATCCCAACCCTTCCTCACCGGGGAAGGGCTAAAGGCCTAACTCCCCCCAGTATCCTCATGCGCGGTTCCGCCGCCGCTCGGGCCTGACCAGCCGCTGTCGCCGTCCTTGCCTTCCCACCAATAGGCCGGGCGCTTGGCGCTGCCGGTCAGCTCTTCGTTGAGCGTTGCGGCGTCATAGAGTCGTCCGCCGATCATCACTTTGGCCACCTTGTCCGAATTGCGGATGTCCTGCGTCGGGTCCGCATCGAGCACCACCAGATCGGCCAGCTTGCCCGGCTCAAGGCTGCCGACGTCCTTGTCATAGCCCAGCGAGCGCGCAGACTCGATCGTGCCTGCGCGCAAGGCCTCGACCGGGGTCATGCCCCCGCGCACGAACGACCACAGTTCCCAGTGCGCGGCGATGCCGGGTTCCTGGCCGTGCGCGCCGATCGCCACTGGCACCCCGCGGCGGGCGAGCTTGGCGGCCTCGCGCGCGCTGTCATCGTCGCGGTAGTCACCTTCGGGCGCGATCACCCGCCGGGCGTTGCCTGCGACCAGCGCCGAGGCCGGGGCGTGCTTCTTGAGGAGGGGATGGGTCCAAACCTCGGTACGGGCACGCCAATAGGGATCGCCGGCCGGGCCGCCATAGGTCACCACCAGGGTCGGAGTGTAGCCGACTTTCGACTGGCTGAAGAACTGCAGCACGTCTTCATAGAACACGCCCAGCGGCAGGTTGTGCTCAACCGTGGTGTTACCGTCCGCGATCAAGGTCATGTCCATGCCGAACAGCGAGCCGCCCTCGGCCACCGAGCGCATGCCCTCTTTCAGCGCCGCCGCCGTCACCTGCTGGCGCTGTTCGCGGCGCGGCTGGTTGTAGTTCTTGATCGAATGCGCGCCTTGCGCCTTGAGTCGGCGGATATGGTTGAGTGCGTCTTCCGGCCCGTCGATCTGGGCATAGACCCCGGCCGAGCGCGCGCCATAGACGATCTCTGCGGTCGAAAAACTGCGCGGCCCCAGCAGCTTGCCCGCGCGGACCATCTCCAGCGCGGGGAACACGGTTGCTGCACTGCTGGAGGGATCGTGGCGGGTGGTTACCCCCAGGGCCAGCTCGGTCATTTCGACCCAGTTGACCTCGGGCGTCATCTCATCGACGCCGTAGGGGCCGTGGGCGTGGGCATCGATCAGCCCGGGGATCACGGTCTTGCCACTCGCATCGAGCGTGGGCGTGCCCGCCGGGATCGCCACTTCGCCGCGGCGGCCGACCGCTTTGATCCGGTTGCCCTGGATCAGCACCACGCCGTCATCGATGATCCCGCCGTCCTTGCCGGCCATGGTCACCACCCGCGCGCCGGTGATCGCGACGGTGCCGCTTGGTTTGGCGCTGGTCACGGTCATCGACAGCGAAACGCCGCTTTTGGGCGGTTCGAACTTGGCGGGCTTGGCATCCTTGGCCAGCGGACCATCGGCAAACATCGCGGCGCGGTTGGCGCTGAACAGCACTGCCCCCAGCGACCAGTGCAGCCGCGCGCCGTCACCGCTCCAGTGGATCCAGTCGGCCCCGTCGCCGCTGGCGCGGGTGACCGGCAAGGCACCGCTCTTGGTGGAAAGCGAGACGGCCTGGGTGCCCGGCAGCAGCGGGGTGACGAAGGCCTGGTAGTTTTCACGGAAGGCGACGAATTTGCCGTCGGGCGAGACCGCGAATTCGCTGGTCATTTCACCCTCGGCATGGGTGCGGCGGGCCTCGCCACCCAGGTCCATCGAGACCAGGCGGGCCTTGCCATCGCCAAAGGTCACCGCAAAGACCCGGTCCGACGCCGCGCCGAATTGCGGGCGCGCGCCGTCCTTGCTGATCCGCACTGCGGTGCCGCCAGTGGCGGCCACCTTGTAGATCCCCGGCTCGGCCGAACCGCGCGGGCTGACGAGGCCGCCGCCACTCCGCTTTTCGAACACCACCAGCTTGCCATCGGGCGAGAATTGCGGTCGCGCATAGTGGCCGGGTGCCTGGGTGAGCACCGCAGCCTTGCCCCCGCCGGGCGCAATCGTGCGCACTTCGCCAAGCCCGGCATCGGTCCAGCGCACATAGGCGATCCGTTTGCCGTCAGCCGACCACGCAGGATAGCCCTCCATGCCCGCCGCATCGCTGGTCAGCCGCCGTGCGGTGCCGCCGGCCATCGGCTTGACCCACAGCTTGCCCAGCGTTTCGAACACCACCGCGGTGCCATCGGGTGATACGGTCGCACCGCGCGGCATCCTGGTTTCGAACGTATCGGGGGCAACTTCTATCGCCGGGCGCGGCGGATCGATCACGCCGCGGCTGTCGGAAATCTTGAACGGGATCACGCTGGTCTTGCCGCTCGTCGCATCGACCCGGTTGATCTTGCCGCCAGCCCAGAACACCACGCTGCCCGAATCCGGGGTCCAGGCCATGTTCGGGTAAACCCCGGTGACCGCCCAGGTTTCCTGCACATCCTGATCGAGCGCGTCGTAGAGCTTGCGGTCGGTACCCGTCGCGAGATCGCGGACATAGAGCTTGGACTGGGTCTGCTCGCGCCGGACGTAGGCCAGCTTCTTGCCATCGGGCGAGGGGGTGGGACGCACCGCGCCGCCTTCGCCGCCGGCGACCTGCTCGCTTTCGCCGGTTTCCAGATCATGGCGTTCGATCGCGAAGATCTGCTGGTTCGAATCCTGCGCGTATTCGAAGGTTGGCCCGGGCGTGGTGTTGCGGGTGAAGTAGATGTGCTTGCCATCGGCGGCGAACGTCGGCTCGCCCAGCTCCTTCTGGTGACGCTCGCTGGGCTTCTTGACCAGTGGTACCCCGCTGCCTCCGCCAACGTGGAACAGCCAGACCTCGCCAGTGCCGAGCGAGCGCTGGGTGGTGAAATGCTTCTTGGCGGCGATGTATTGCCCGTCCGGGCTCCACGTAGCCTGGTTCATCAGCCGGAAGCTTTCGGTGGTCAGCTGGCGCTTGTCGCTGCCGTCGCGGTTCATGATCCAGATATTGTCCCCGCCGCCGCGATCCGATGTGAAAGCGATCCGCTTGCCATCGGGCGAAAAGCGCGGCTGGGTTTCATAGGCCAGCCCCTCGGCAATCCGCGTGGGGCTGCCGCCGGTGATCGGCATGGTGTAGATATCACCCAACAGATCGAACGCGACCGTCTGCCCGTCGGGGCTGACGTCGAGGTTCATCCAGGTGCCTTCCTCGACCGTGATCGGCACTTGCCGCACAGTCATTCCGGGAGGCGCGGAAACGTCCCACTTGGGCGGGTCTTTGCTCTCTTCGGCATGCGCCGCAACCGGCAAGGCAAGTGCAAGGCAAATGGCGAGGCGCGAGGCAGTCGCGAGGCGGTGGTGCATGTACGGAGTCTCCCTGTTGCCGCGACTATTCGGGCAGCCAGGGGCGGAGTCAATCAAGGGATCGACGAACGACCATTCCTCCCCGGCACGGGGAGGGGGACCGCCGCCGAAGGCGGGGGTGGAGGGGTACGCGCGAGTGGTCCTGACCTCTCTGGCCAGCACGGTTGGAATCACCCGCACGTGTCCCTCCACCACCTTCGGTGGTCCCCCTCCCCCAAGGGGGAGGAATTACGGCGTAACCAGGTACTTCTCGCCGGTGCGCCGGGCGTTGTACATCGCGACCGCATCCTTGGTCAGCATGTCCTCAAGGTTGCCCCGCTGCGCATAGTGGCTGGCGAAAGTGGTGGTGAGGTCCTTCATCACCCGCGCGCGCATCCGGCCGACCACTTCCATGCCCGCCTTCATCATGAACGGCGTGAGCAGCCACCCGGCGAGATCCCAGGTCAGGCCGAAAGCGCGGTTGAGGATCGTCGGCCCGATATCGAGCGCGCCGTAGATATAGACTTTCTTGGGCTCGCTTGAGCCATAACGGCTGAAGGCCGCGCCGCGGCTGGCAGCGGCTTCCATCGCGGTCAGGATCTGCCCGGCCAGGGTGCCCCCGCCGATCGGATCGAAGCCCAGCATCGCCTTGGTTTCGGCAATCGCGTCGATCAGCTTGGGCATGAAATCGGCGTCGGTCATGTTGAGCACGTGGGTGGCGCCCAAATCCTTGAGCAGCTTCACTTGGCTCTCGCTGCGGACGATGTTGACCAGCGGGATATTGTCCTCAAGACAGATCTTGACCAGCATCTGCCCCAGGTTCGAAGCCGCCGCAGCGTGGACGATCCCGGTGAAATGTTCGAGCTTCATGGTTTCGGTAAAACCCAGCGCGGTCATCGGGTTGACGAACGAACTTGCGGCCTGTTCTGCACTCACGCTGTCATCCACCGCGAAACCCATTGTGGCATCGGCATAGGCATAGTTGGCATAGGCGCTGCCCGGCACGCAGGCATAGCGCTTGCCCAGCAGGTGCTCGGCGCCTTCGCCTGCAGCGACCACCGTGCCGGCGGCTTCGTTACCGGCCGGCATGGCCATGCCGTGGCGGCTCTTCATGAAGCGGGTGGCGTTGTCGGGCATCCGGGCCACGACCTTGCCGGGCGAATAGACCGCGTTCTCGGTATCGGCGCTGGCGAACAGCAGGCCCAGGTCCGAAGGGTTGATCGGTGTTGCTTCGACCTTGATCAACACCTGTCCAGGTTTGGGCGCATCCCAGGTCTTGTCGTTGAGCTGGACGGTTAGCGTGCCGTCCGCGTCGAGCTGAGTGGTAAGCTGCTTGCCGGTGAAAGTCATTTTGATTCTCCCATTTCCACCCACCCTTACCCGTTCGCCCCGAGCGAAGTCGAGGGGTTGCGTTAGGCGGCTGCCCCTCGACTTCGCTCGGGGCGAACGGAGTTGGGGTTGGGATTAGGATTCGGGATAGATCGCCCGCACGAAATAAAGCCCCTCGCTGGGGGCGTTGAGTCCCAGCGCAGAACGATCGCGCGCCTCCAGTGCTGCGTCCAGCTGCACTTCGCGCCAGCGGCCCATGCCGACCAGCGCGAGGCAGCCGACCATCGAGCGGACCTGATGGTGGAGGAAGCTGCGCGCGGCGGCGCGGATGTGCACTTCCTCGTCCACCCGCTCGACGATGAGCAGATCAAGCGTCTTTTCGGCACTCTGCGCCTGGCAGTGGACCGAGCGGAAGGTCGTGAAATCGTGGTGCCCGACCAGCGCCTGCGCGGCGCGGTGCATGGCATCGGCGTCAAGCGGTTGCGCCACTTGCCAGGCGCGGTTCAGATCGAGGGTCAGCGGCGCGCGGCGATTGGCGATGCGGTAGAGGTATTCGCGGCCGATGCAGGAAAACCGGGCGTGCCAGTCATCCGCCATCACTTCGCAGTCCAGCACCGCGATCGGGTTCGGCCGCAAATGATGGTTGAGCGCCTCCATCAACCGGAAGGCGTCGATGTCCTTGGTGACATCCAGATGTACCCGCATCCCCAGCGCGTGCACACCCGCATCGGTCCGCCCGGCGGCGTGGAGCGTGACGGCCTCACCGGTGGTGGCATGCACCGCCTCCTCGACCGCCTGCTGCACGCTGGGGCCGTGGGCCTGGCGCTGCAGACCGAAGAAGGGTGTGCCGTCGAATTCGAGGGTGAGGGCGAAGCGGGTCAAGCGAGCTTCGTCCCCGCTTCGATCGCCCAACCACGCAGCATGTCCGCTGTCGCCATTGCCGGCCGTCCCGCGCGCTGGACAAGGGTTAGGCGGATCGCGCCTGTTTCGCAGGCGATGGTCAACTGGTTATCAAGCACCAGGCCAGCTTGACCCGTTCCCCCAGCAAGTTCCGCCGCAAGCACCTTGCAGCGTTCCCCTTCGAACTCAAACCATGCCCCCGGCGCTGGCGCAAAGGCGCGGATCTGGCGTTCGATCTCATCGGCGCTGTTTGCCCAATCGATCCGAGCCTCGGCCTTGTCGATCTTGTGGGCGTAGGTCACGCCCGCTTCGGGCTGAACCGCCGCCGCATGGCCAGGCAGGTCGGCCAGCACCTCGACCATCAGGTTCGCGCCCAGTTCAGCCAATTCAGCGGTGAGCTCGCCCGCAGTCTTGCCGTCCACCGGAGTTTTCACCACCGCCAGCATCGGCCCGGTATCAAGCCCGGCCTCCATCTGCATGATGGTGACGCCGGTCTCCTCGTCACCAGCCAAAATCGCCCGCTGGATCGGTGCCGCACCGCGCCAGCGCGGCAGCAGGCTGGCGTGGACGTTGAGGCAGCCAAGCCTCGGCGCATCGAGCACTGCCTGCGGCAAGATCAGGCCATAGGCCGCGACCACTGCTACATCGGCCTCCAGCGCCGCAAACGTCGCTTGCTCGTCTGCACCTTTCAGACTGACCGGATGCCGCACTGCGATCCCCAGCATGTCGGCCGCCTTATGCACCGGCGTCGGCGTCAGCTCCTTGCCGCGGCGGCCGCCGGGGCGGGGGGGCTGGGTATAGGCGGCCACCACCTCATGCCCCGCCGCGACCAGCGCTTGCAGCGCCGGGACAGCGAAATCCGGGGTTCCCATGAAGATCACACGCACTAATCGACCCCCTTATAACTCCCCTCCCCGTCGGGGAGGGGTGGGGGTGGGGGCTCTGCGCCAGAAGGCCAGCGCCGAACCCCCATCCCAACCCTTCCCCAACGGGGAAGGGCTTTTCGGTTCATTTCTATTGCAAAGGTCCCTATCTGTCCCCCCATGGCATCGCAAGAGATCGAAGCACTGACCACTGCGCTCAGCCGCCTGCCGGGCCTCGGCCCGCGTTCGGCCCGGCGCGCGGTGCTGTGGCTGATCAAGCGGCGCGAGACTTCGCTGCTGGCCTTGCTCGAAGCACTCGATGCGGTCCGCGAAGGGCTGGTGGAGTGCGCGGTCTGCGGCAATGTCGATACCAGCAACCCTTGCGGGATTTGTGCCGACCCGCGCCGCGACCCGCGCTCGCTTTGCGTGGTGGAGGATGTCGCGGACCTCTGGGCGCTCGACCGGGCCAAGCTGTTCGCGGGCCAGTACCACGTTCTCGGCGGACGGCTCTCCGCGCTGGAAGGCGTCCGGCCCGAAGACCTGACAATCGGCAAGCTGATCGAGCGCGTCAGCCAGGGCGGGGTGGACGAAGTGGTCCTCGCCATGAACGCCACGCTGGAAGGCCAGACCACCGCCCACTACATCGCCGAACGGCTTGAGGCCTATCCGGTGCGGATCACCCAATTGGCCCACGGGCTGCCGGTCGGGGGAGAGCTGGACTACCTCGACGAAGGCACTTTGGCGCAGGCTTTGCGCGCGCGGCGTCCGATGGGTTGAGATTTTCGCCGAGGCCCACTATCTGGCCCCTTATGGCTATCCGCGAAATCCTCGAAGTTCCCGATCCCGTGCTCAAGCAGGTCTCGGTCCCCGTAACCGAGTTCAATGCTGAACTGCGCACCCTGGTCGAAGACATGTTCGAAACCATGTACGATGCCCCCGGCATTGGCCTGGCGGCGATCCAGCTGGGCGTGCCGCTGCGGGTGCTGGTGATCGATCTTCAGCCCGACGACGATGATGCCGAGCCGGAACCCTGCAACCATGATGGCCACCACCATCACCACCAGCCGACCAAGCGCGAGCCCCGGGTGTTCATCAATCCGGTGCTCACCGACCCTTCGGACGACCACACCGTCTATCAGGAAGGCTGCCTTTCGGTGCCGGAGATCTACGCCGACGTGGAGCGTCCCTCGCGGATCCGCGCCCAGTGGCAGGACCTTGACGGCAAGCACCACGATGAGGTGATCGAAGGCCTGCTGGCGACCTGCCTGCAGCATGAGATGGATCACCTCGACGGTATATTGTTCGTCGACCATCTGTCGAAGCTCAAGCGC
>Ga0209894_1000039_pt1 | contig 20931 bp, 18 predicted proteins | sample GWRWT4_2Sept14_2_FD_187191 | JGI IMG/M metagenome (GOLD analysis project Ga0209894, IMG submission 187191) | Sand microcosm microbial communities from a hyporheic zone in Columbia River, Washington, USA - GW-RW T4_23-Sept-14 (SPAdes) (version 2) ... | reverse complement strand
TGCCCCTGCCACTGCGCCAGTTCCAGCAGCAACGGCATCGCCTCAGCCTGTTCCATCCCGTCTATCCCGATGATATAGCCAAGCGTTGAATAGAACCCGCGTCGTCCTGTTTCAGGGTGTCTCGGGATCAAGGAGTGGGTCTGGGTTGCAAAGGCGGCCTCGGATGGACGGATATCCATCGAACGCCCCTTGTCGCGCGCGCCATAGGTGCCGTCGGGGGAATAGGCCATCCGCGCCGAGTGGATTGCGATCAGATCGCCGATCTCGGCCTTACGTGCATCAGGCAGGGCTTCCCAGGCCATATGCTGATTAGCGAACAACGTATCGCCGCCGACCAGCGGAATATCGACTGCGTTGAGGCAGGTGCCCGAGGGTGGGTGGGCCTGGAAAGACCAGTCGGCGTGCCAGTTCTCTGCGAACAGCGGCGATTGCTCATCCGCTTCGCGAAGGACGGCGGCAATATGATCGTGGCCTGGGATCGGCGCAAAGAACGGATCATCCCCGAACGCGCCAAAGTTCAGTGTGAACCGCTCCAGCTCGTCATCATTCAGGAACTGGTCCGGAAAGGCGATGACGTGATGCTGCAGCCAGGCCGCGCGGATCGAGGCGACCGTCGCGCTGTCCAGCGGCGTCTTGAGGTCGACCCCGGTGATGCGCGCGCCGCACGCCCCGCCCGAGGGTTCGACCTGCAGGCCCATCAGTGCACCGTATCCCCGTCAACGACTGGGGCCTCACCGCCCTCTTCACCGTCACTGCCATCGTCGGCCAGACGGACCGCACTGACCACGTGTTCCTGGTCCGCCACGTTGAACAAGCGCACACCCGCCGAACCGCGCCCGATCACCCTCAGGCTTTCGAGCGGCAACCGGATCAGCTTGGCTTGATCGGTCACCAGCATCAGCTGGTCGGCCTGGCTTGCCGGGAAGCTCGCCACCACCGGGCCGTTGCGGCCGATGTTGTCGATGTTGGTGATCCCCTGACCGCCGCGACCGGTGCGGCGATACTCGTAGGCCGAGCTCAGCTTGCCATAGCCATTAGCGCAGACCGTCAGGATGAACTGCTCACGCTCTTGCATTTCGACATAGCGGTCAGCGGACAGCGAGGGATCGCCGTCCTTCTCGCCCTTCCACGGTGCGAACTTGACGTATTCCTCGCGCTCCTCGCTGGTCGTGCCGACGCGGTGAAGGATCGATAGGCTGATCACTTCATCATCACCCTTCAGCAGCATGCCGCGCACGCCGGTGGAGGTGCGGCTGGTGAACTCGCGCACCTCGTCACCAGCAAAGCGGATCGCCTTGCCCTGGCGGGTGGCCAGCAGCACGTCGTCGCTCGCTTCGAGCAGGGCAACGCCGATCAGGCGATCGTCCGAACCTTCCTCAAACCGCATGGCGAACTTCCCGTTTGACGGGATGTTGGCGAAGGCATCCATCGAATTGCGGCGCACATTGCCCTTGGCCGTGGCGAAGACAACCGAGAGCTTAGCCCACTCCGCTTCATCCTCGGGAAGGGGCAGAACGGTCTGAATCGTCTCATCTTTGTCGAGTGCCGGCAGCAGATTGACGATCGGGCGACCCTTGGTGGCCGGTCCGCCCTCGGGCAGACGCCAGACCTTGAGGCGATAGACCTTGCCGGCGGTGGAGAAGAACAGCACCGGGTTGTGCGTGCTGGTCACGAACATGTTGGTGACGACATCTTCTTCCTTGGTCGACATGCCCGCACGGCCCTTGCCGCCGCGGTTCTGCGCGCGGAAGGTCGAAAGCGGGGTGCGCTTGATGTAGCCGTCCATGGTGACCGTCACGACCATCTCGTCGCGCTCGATCAGGTCTTCATCTTCGATCCCGTCAGCCGCCGCGGTGATCTCGGACACGCGCGGCGTGGCATAGGTTGCACGAATCTGGACCAGTTCGTCCTTGAGCACGCCATAGAGCTTGGCGCGGTCGCCCAGGATCGAGAGGTATTCCTCAATCGCGATCGACAGCTCCTTGAGCTCGTCGCCGATTTCGTCACGACCCAGTGCAGTCAGGCGGTGCAGCCGCAGATCAAGGATTGCCTTCACTTGGACTTCGGACAGGCGGTAGGTGCCGCCTTCCTGCTCCGCGCTCGGCTCGATCGCTTCGATTAGCTTGATGTAGGGCGCAATCTCACCAATCGGCCATTCGCGGGTCGAGAGCGCCTCGCGCGCGGCGGACGGATTGGGCGAGCCGCGGATAATCCGCACCACTTCATCAAGGTTGGTGACCGCCACCACCAGGCCAAGCAGGATGTGGGCCCGGTCGCGCGCCTTGTTCAGTTCGAACTTGGTGCGGCGGGTAATAACTTCCTCGCGGAAGGTGATAAAGCTGCTGATGATGTCACGCAGCATCAGCACTTCGGGGCGGCCGCCGCGGATCGCTAGCATGTTGGCCGGGAACGAGCTTTGTGCAGGGGTGTTGCGCCACAGCTGGTTGAGCACGACTTCCGGGGTCGCATCGCGCTTCAGGTCGATCACCACACGCACGCCGAGACGGCTCGATTCGTCCCGAATGTCCGAGATGCCTTCGATCCGCTTGTCCTTGGCGGCTTCGGCGATCTTTTCGACCAAGCCGTTCTTGCCGACCTGGTAAGGGATCGCGGTAAGCACGATCGAGCGGCGGTCACCCCGGCCTTCCTCGATCTCATGCCTGGCGCGCATGATGATCGAGCCGCGGCCTTCCGTATAGGCCTTCCGCGCACCGTGCGTCCCCAGAATCAAAGGAGCGGTGGGAAAGTCCGGGGCAGGGATGAACTCGATCAATTCTTCCGAAGTGATCGCCGGGTTCTCGATATAGGCCAGGCAGCCGTCGATCACTTCGCCCAGGTTGTGCGGCGGAATGTTGGTGGCCATGCCGACTGCGATCCCGCCAGCGCCGTTGACCAGCAGGTTAGGGAAGCGGGCGGGAAGCACGGTCGGCTCCTGCCGCGAACCATCATAGTTCTCGGTGAAATCGACCGTGTCCTTGTCGAGATCGTCGAGGAGCGAATTGGCGACGCGGGCCAGACGCGCTTCGGTATAACGCATCGAGGCTGGCGGATCGGGGTCCATCGAGCCGAAGTTGCCCTGACCATCGATTAGCGGCAGCCGCATCGACCAGTCCTGGGTCATGCGAGCCAGGGCATCATAGATCGCGCTGTCACCGTGCGGGTGGTAGTTACCCATCACGTCGCCAACGATCTTGGCGCTCTTGCGATAAGGCCGACCGGCAACAAAGCCGCCTTCCTGGCTGGCAAACAAGATGCGGCGGTGGACCGGCTTCAGGCCGTCACGCACGTCTGGCAGTGCGCGGCTGACGATCACACTCATCGCGTAATCGAGGTAGCTGGCCTTCATCTCATCAACGATGTCGACGCGCTGGAAATCGCCCTCCGGTCCGGTGGGTTCGCTGGGTTCGAATTCGGGAATGTCTGTGTTATCGCTCACGCGGAATATCGGCCGATTGTTGGCGGGAAAGTCTCGCTCAAGCGCCTAGGACAAGCCTACCCGAAAGGCCACTGCGACGGCCCCCGTAACGTAATTTTTCCACACCCGTGGCGGCTTGGCTGAACGAACAGGATGAAGTGCATTCAACGCGGGTTCAGTGCGCTGGCGATAGTTCGCTCCAACAGTTGCCAAACTGGCGTTTTGGCGTCAGTAGCAGGGCAATGGAAGTTGTGTCCGGGAACCTTCCCGGGCCGTCGAGGAGTGAAGTGAACAATGCGTCGCACCCAGTTTCTGACCCGTCCGGCCTATGCCCTTGCCCTGGCACTGGCTTCGCTTGGTGCCGTTGGCCTGGTCGCCACCCCGGCTGAAGCCCAGAAGAAGGATGACAAGAAGGCCGCCGCCAAGGGGCCGCAGCCGACCAAGGCCTTTGTCCCGGTCTATACCGAACTCAAGACCATGCTCGACGCCGCAGCCAAGCGTCCGGACGTGATCGCGGCCAAGGCCAAGGTCTCCGAAACCGAGCGGGCCTATCGTTCGGCCCGCGGCCGTACGGCGCAGGAAGCTGCGCGCGGCCAGTATGACGCTTCGGTCGCCGCGCTGGCTGGTCTGCTCACCGCCGAAAAGGCGAAGACCGAGGAGCTCTTCAGCAAGACCGGCAATGAGGCGGACAAGTTTTTTGCCGGCCAGCTTGGCTTCACTTTTGGCGGTCTCGCCGTTGACAAGCCGATGCAACGCCGCGGCCTTGTCGCCATGATCGACAGCGGCAACGTACCTGCTGCCGAACTCGGCAAGTACAACTACTATGCCGCTGGCTTCGCCTTCGACATGAAGGACTTTGCTGCGGCCGAAGCATCGCTCAAGGCAGCAATCGCCGCCGGCAACAATGGTGCCGACGTGCAGGGCCTCCTGGCCGAAGCGCAGAACTCGGCCGGTCGGCCGGCAGACGCATTGGCGACCTTCAAGTCGCTGGTCGATAGCGCTGCCGCCGCTGGCCAGACCCCGGCTGCCGACGTGCTAGAACGGGCGGTGCTGATCTCTTACCAGAGCAAGAGCCCGGACGCCGCCGACTGGGCGATCCGCCGCGCTGAATTCTACCCGACGCAGCTTGGCTGGGTCGCGGCTGGCCAGATCCTGCGTGAACGTACCAATTTTGGGCCGAATGAATCGCTCGATATCTCACGCGCGCTCGACAAAGCCGGGGCGCTCAACACCAGCACCCAGTCGGTGCAGCGCGAGTATATCGAATACCTTCAGTCGGCCGTTGGCAAGGTTGGCGTGCTTTACCCGGGTGAAGTGGTCAAGATCGCCAACCAGGGGATCAAGGCCACTGCGCTGCAGGCGACCGACCCGTTCGTGCGCGATGCTCTGGCCGAAGCCAACCGTCGCCTTGCAGCCGACAAGGCTTCGCTTGCCGGGTTGGAGCGTGACGCGCGCGCGCCTACTGCCACGTCCAAGACTGTCCTGATCGGGGCGGACACCCTGCTAAGCTATGATATGGATGCCAAGGCGGAAGAGCTTTACAAGATCGCGCTCGGCAAGCCTGGCGTGGATCTGGCCGGCACCAACCTGCGGCTGGGTATTGCGCTGGTGAAGCAGGGCAAGATGGCCGATGCGCAAGCCGTGTTGGCCAAGGTCGATGGTCCGCGCAAGGGCATTGCTCAGCTGTGGACCCTGGTCGCCAAGGGTAAGACCATTCCGGCAGTCTGATTGGTCTGATTGCAAAAGCGGAAAGGGCGGCGGGCAACTGCCGCCCTTTTCATTTGGGGCTTAGTCAGCGGCGAAGAATTCGCCGGTCGCCTCATCAAGCACGTGCAGCACGCCGTCGCTGATCGCAAAGAACACGCCGCGCAGCTTGAGGCTGCCTTCGCGCTCTTTGGCCAGGACCTGTGGGAAGGTGCGCAGGTTTGACAGGCTGACCTTTACGCCAGCCATTTCCATTGCCCGTTCAGCTTCCGGCCCTTCCGTGCCATGGCGCAGCGCGACCATGTGCCGTGCGCCATCGAGCAGCCCGATCCAGTCGGCAACAAAACCGCCTTCGCCACGCGGGGCGCCCTGCAGCTCGCGGGTCAGCGCCGCCTTGCAGCCGCCGCACATGCCGTGGCCCATCACTACAACTTGCTTCACCTGCAGTTTCTGGATCGCGAACTCGAGCGCAGCGGAAACGCCGTGCAGGCCGGGTGCCGTTTCGAACGGCGGGACCAGCGCGGCGACATTGCGAACGACAAAGATCTCGCCCGGATCGACATCGAACACCTGGGCCGGATCGACCCGGCTGTCGGAACAGGCGATCACCAGCAGCTTCGGCGATTGGCCTTCCTCGGCAAGGCGGTCATAGCGTTCCTTCTGCTCGCGGTAGGCGCCGCTGCGAAACCGGCGATAGCCTTCCAGCAGGGTTGCAAATTCAGGCATCAGAACCGCTCCCCGCGGATCACTTCCACATCCCACATGGTCAGCAGCAAGCCATGGCTGGTCAGCATTGGGGCCAGCGTATCGACCAGCACTTCAGCTTTCTCGATCGAGGCGATGGTCAAAACCAGCGACTTGTCGGTGCCCATCACCCGTTCCTCGCGCCAGCGGCCGTCACGGCCGCTACCCGAAGTGACTGGCAGGACCGACCAGCCCGTGATCTGGGCCTTGTCGATCGCATCGGTCACGCGGCGGACCAGGGCCGTATCGACCAGGATCTCAATGCGCTTGCGGACAACGGTTTCGATCATGCTTGCCTCAGTTCGCGCTCAACCAGCGGGACATTTCGCCAAACAGGCTGATCCCGACCAGGATATTGAAAGGGAAGGTGATCGACAGTGACATGGTCAGGTAGATCCCCGGGTCGGCCTGCGGCAGCGCTAGGCGCATTGCGGCAGGCACGGCAATATAGCTGGCGCTGGCGCAGAGCACGCCGAGCGCCGCGGTCGTTGCCACGTCAAGGCCGATCAGGCTCCCGACCAGCACCCCTAAGGTGCCGTTGAACAACGGGAAGACGATGGCCAGGATCACCAGGCGCATGTTCAGCGCACGGGCGTCGATCAGACGCCGGGCAGCGATCAGGCCCATGTCGAGCAGGAACAGGCAGAGCACGCCCTTGAATCCGCTATCGAACAAGGGCTGTACTTCGGCATAGCCCTTGGGCCCGGCAATCAGGCCGATTGCAAAGCTGCCCAGCAGCAGGACGACCGAGGCGTTGAGGAACACTTCGCGCAAGAGCTCACCCTTGGATTGCCCATCGCTGCCAGAGCCGCGCCGGGCCAGCATCAGGCCCGAGAGGATCGCCGGCGTTTCCATCACCGCCAGCACTGCAACCATGAAGCCCGCCACGACCAGGCCGCTGGCGCCCAGCAGTTCGTTGGCTGTAACAAAGGTCACCACGCTGACCGAGCCATAATGCGCCGCAACCGCGCCGGCATTGGTCTGGTCCAGCTTCGCAAAGCTGCGCAGCACGGCATAGGCCAGGAACGGGATGGTAAAGCTAAGGACCAGGCCGGCAAGCAGCGCGGCGGCCACTTCGGCATTGACACCCGATTTTGCGACGGCAACGCCGCCTTTGAGGCCAATTGCGGCCATCAGGTAGAGCGACATGCCTTTGGCGATCGCTTCCGGAATGGCCAGGTCAGAGCGCAGCGCCGAAGCGAGCAGGCCGAGCAGGAAGAACAGGATCACCGGCGAGGCGAACGGGGCAAACGCGGACACTTCCATGAGCCCAGTTCGCTAGCGCCATTGGCAAGCGCTGGCAAGGCGACTAGAGGGCAGGGCATGAACGACCTGGCGAATCCTCCCAAGCCCGAACGTCAACGCAAGCCGGACTGGATCCGGGTCAAAGCGCCGACCAGCAAGGGCTATGGTGAAACCCGCCAGTTGATGCGCGACCTCAACCTCAATACGGTCTGCGAGGAAGCCGCCTGCCCCAATATCGGCGAGTGCTGGACCAAGAAGCATGCGACCGTGATGATCCTGGGCGATGTCTGCACGCGGGCCTGCGCCTTTTGCAACGTCAAGACGGGAATGCCGCGCGCAGTCGATCCACTTGAGCCGGAACACGTCGCCACGGCCGCGGCCAAGATGGGGCTGGAGCACATCGTCATCACCTCGGTCGATCGCGATGATCTGCCGGATGGCGGGGCCGGGCAGTTCGTCAAGGTGATCGAAGCCCTGCGCCGCAATACGCCGCAGACCACGATCGAGATCCTGACCCCCGATTTCCGAGGCAAGATGCATGCCGCGGTAGAAGCGATCGTTGCCGCCGGGCCAGACGTCTACAACCACAACCTGGAAACCGTTCCCCGGCTCTATCCGACGATCCGCCCCGGCGCGCGCTACTACGCCTCACTGCGCCTGCTTGAGGAAGTGAAGCGCCACAATCCGCTGATCTTCACCAAGAGCGGGATCATGCTGGGGCTGGGCGAAGAGCGGCTGGAAGTCCACCAGGTGATGGATGACATGCGCAGCGCCGGGATCGATTTCCTGACCATGGGCCAGTACCTCCAGCCCACCCCGAAGCATGCCAAGGTGATCGATTTCGTCACGCCGAAGGCCTTCGATGCCTATGGCGCGATTGCGCGAGCCAAGGGCTTCCTGCAGGTCGCTTCCAGCCCGCTGACCCGTTCCAGCTATCACGCCGGCGATGATTTCAGAGCAATGCGGGCGGCGCGTGAAGTGCAGCTGGCCAAGGCCGCTGCGCGCGGCTGATGCCGGGGATCAACGAAGTCCGCCGGCTGCCCTACAGCGCCGAGCAGATGTACGACCTGGTGGCCGATGTGGCCCGCTATGGCGAGTTCCTGCCCTGGGTTGTAGCCACGCGAGTCCGTTCGGATAGCGAGACCGAGATGATTGCCGACATGCTGGTCGGCTTCAACGCGCTGCGCGAAAAGTTCACCTCGCGCGTGCTCAAGCAGCGGCCCGAGCGGATCGAGGTGATCTACATCGATGGGCCGATGCGCGATCTCGACAACGTCTGGCAGTTCCGCCCCACCGAAGAGGGCAGCTGCGAGATCGAGTTCATGGTGAACTTCACCTTCCGCAACGCCATGTTCGAAAAGCTGGCCGGGGCCTATTTCGATCGCGCCTTCCGCAAGATGGTCGGCGCGTTCGAAACCCGCGCCGAGGCGCTTTACGGCAGCAACAGCTCCAGCGCGACCAGCGCCGCCTGATGACGGACGGTCGAGCGGCTTGACCCGTCGAGCAGGCGCTCTTCGGCGAGCGCCTCTTCCTCATCCTGCCCCCGGATTGCGCGAGCGAAGACGACTGTGCCGACCGGCTTCTGCGGTGATCCGCCACCCGGACCGGCAATCCCACTGATTGCCACCGCCACATCGGCCCCGCTGCGCTTGAGCGCGCCTTGCGCCATGGCCCAGGCGCAGGCGATCGAGACGGCCCCGAAAGTATCGATGATGTCGGGATTGACGCCCAGCAGTTCCTGCTTGGCCTCGTTCGAATAGGTCACGAAACCGCGATCAAGCACGGCAGACGATCCCGCGATCTCGGTAATGGCGGCGGCTACCAATCCGCCGGTGCAGCTCTCGGCCAAGGCGACCGTGCGACCGGCCGCAATGTTGGCCTCGACCACGCGCGCGGCGAGTTCGGCGATATCTTCGGGAAGCAGGTGGTCCATGGTTCAGGCCTTGCAGATCGCGAATTTGCCGACTCGGGCTTGGCCCGAACGGGCACCCAGACCGGCGGCAAGGCCGATCACTTCGGCCGTGCTCTCGGCCGGCAGCGGTGAGAGCAGCATGACGAGCCTATCAACAGCGGAGCAGCGATCAGTCGGCAATTGCTGTCCCACCATCGTGGTAACAGCACCCTCGACGAAAGGCTTCAGGTTCTCGTCGGGCATGGCCTTGAGCAGGCTGGCGGCCTGCGGGTCCATCCCGCCGCCGATCTTGAAGAAGGCTGCCTTGGCCTGCGGCCAGGAGCGGTCGCGGCCAGCGCTATAGCGCCTGGCGAGGTTTTCGGATTGGCTGCGCAGGAAGGCATCGCTTGGGAGTACCGCGGTGCAACGCTGCGCCGCGCCGCGGATCACGCCGGGCAGGGCAAAGGTTGAAACGGCGGTGAACTCTTGCGCGGTCAGGCACGGCGGCTCGGCGGCTTGCGCGATCGCCGGGGCGGGCAGGGCCGCTACGAGAAGCGCGGCGAGAGTCCGGTTGAGGACAGGCATGTGAGGAAACTCCATCAATCGCGCAGCAGGGTTGCGACCGCCTGCGCGGCGATCCCTTCGGAACGGCCGGTAAAGCCCAGCCGCTCGGTTGTGGTGGCCTTTACGCTGATTGCATCGATCCCGGTAGCAAGGATTTCGGCGAGGCGTGCCCGCATCACGTCGCGGTGCGGACCGATCTTGGGGGCCTCGCAGATAATGGTCAGGTCAACGTTGCCAATGCGATAGCCGGCATCGCTGGCCAGCTTGGCGGCGTGGGCCAGGAAACGGTCCGAAGCGGCGCCTTTCCACTGCGGATCGCTGGGCGGGAAATGGCTGCCGATGTCGCCCTGGCCAATCGCGCCGAGGATCGCATCGACGAGGGCATGGATGGCCACGTCGGCGTCGCTGTGGCCGGCCAGGCCATGGCTGTGATCAATCTTCACGCCGCAGAGCCAGAGTTCCTCTCCAGCGGCGAGCTTATGGACATCATAACCGGTGCCAACGCGAATGGGCGGCAGATCGGCGGCAAAGTCACTGGCGAAAGTCAGCTTGTGCAAGCGTTCGTCTCCTTCAACTAGCGCCACAACAATCCCGGCTGCGCGAGCGACCTGGGCATCGTCCCCGGCTTCCGCCGCGCCTGACCACGCACGATGCGCGGCCAGTATATCCCGAAACCGAAACGCCTGCGGGGTCTGAATCCGACGCAATGCTTCGCGGCGGGCCGGATTGCCCATCAGTTCGCCCTCGGCCTCGGTCAGGCTGTCCACCACTGGCAGGACCGGAATGGCCCCCGGCTGAACGGCCAGCGCCGCGACGAGACGCTCGACCACTTCACCTGGCAGGACCGGGCGGGCCGCATCGTGGATCAGCACCAGGTCCGGTGCGGCACCTTCCAGCGCTTCAAGCCCGAGCCGCACCGATTGCTGGCGCGTTGCTCCGCCGGTAATCAACGCGATGCCAGGAATCCCGGTCAGAGCCTCAGTAGCAATCGCCTCGGCGCCCTGGGGAATTGCGACGACGATTGAACCTACCCCAGATGCCGCCAAGGCTTCAGCCGAATGCCGCACCACCGGCTTGCCGCGCCAGCGGGCGAACTGCTTGGGTAGCGGCTGCCCGGCGCGCAGGCCCTGGCCGGCCGCGACAATCACGGCGGCAATGTGGGGGGAGGGTGCGTCGGAACTGCTCATGGCCTCCGCGCCGGTAAAGACTTGCCGTGTTTCCGGCAATTCCCTATGTGCTGCCCAAATTTTAGGCAGCGCACCATGTCCCTCCCGGTTCCTCCCTCGCTCGACCCGATCCAGGTCGGCCCCGAACGCATCGATTGCCCGGTGATCCTGGCGCCGATGACGGGCGTCACCGATCTGCCCTTCCGGCGGATAGTGCGGCACTATGGCTCGGGCCTCAACGTGACCGAGATGATCGCCAGCCCCGCCGCCATCCGCGAAACGCGAGTCTCGGTGCAAAAGGCGATGTGGGATCAGATCGAAGAGCCGGTCTCGATGCAGCTGGTCGGCTGCGATCCCGTTCAAATGGGCGAGGCGGCCAAGCTGGTGGAGGACCGCGGCGCGGCGATCATCGACATCAATATGGGCTGCCCTGTCCGCAAGGTCGTCAATGGCGATGCCGGCTCGGCGCTGATGCGCGACGTGCCGCTGGCCGCCAAACTGATCGAGGCGACGGTCAAGGCCGTGTCGGTGCCGGTCACGGTCAAGATGCGGATGGGCTGGTGCCATGACAGCCTGAACGCGCCGGAACTGGCCCGGATCGCTGAGGACCTTGGCGCGAAGATGGTCACCGTGCACGGCCGCACCCGCAACCAGATGTACAAGGGCGATGCCGACTGGGCTTTCGTCCGCCAAGTCAAGGACGCGGTTTCGATCCCGGTGATCGTCAACGGCGATATCTGCACGATCGATGACGCCGCTCGCGCGCTTGAGCTTTCGGGCGCGAACGGCGTGATGATCGGCCGAGGGGCTTACGGCAAGCCGTGGATGCTGGGGCAGGTCATGCACTGGCTGCGCCACGGGGTGCAGGTGCCGGATCCTTCGATTGACGAACAATTGTCGGTTATTCTCGAACATTACGAGGCAATGCTTAGCCATTACGGCAAGGATACCGGGGTCAAGATGGCCCGAAAGCACCTGGGCTGGTACACCAAGGGGCTGCACGGCTCGGCCGAGTTTCGCAATCGGATCAACTTCGTCGACAATGCTGATGAAGTGATGCGCGGTCTGCGCGAATTCTACGCACCGTTCATCTCCAGGCTGGCGGCCTGAGCATGAGCGATCCGGCACGCCAGTTGGCCTCGCTGCCGCTGGCGGTGGTCCTGTTATCGCCCGGGCAGCGCATTTCCGCCGCCAATCCTGCTGCTGAGCAGTTGCTGGGGCAAAGCGCGCGGCGCCTGATCGGCCGCGCGCTGGGCGAAGTGATCCTGTTCGACGAGCCGCGCCTGGCGGACCGCATGGCCGAGGCTGAGGCACAGATTTCGGCGCGGGCAACGCCGGTGCTGGTTCCGGGGCAGGGGCAGCGCCGGCTTGATGTCACCGCCGCGCCGGTGATCGACCAGCCCGGCTGGCAGGTTCTGACCCTGCAGGATGCGGCCGGGGCCGAAGCCCTGCGCGGCGAAGGCGGCGAGGACACGGTGCTACGCGCGCCCGAAATCCTGGCGCACGAAATCAAGAACCCGCTGGCCGGCATCCGCGGCGCGGCGCAACTGCTGGGGCGCAAGCTCAAGGACGGGGACCTTGCCCTGACTGGCTTGATCGCGGACGAGGTCGACCGGATTGCCAAACTGATCGACCAGATGCAGTCACTATCGCGCCGCACCCCGCCGGAACTCAGCGCCTGCAACCTGCACGAAGCGGTTCGCCGCGCCCGGGCGGTGATCGAGGCGGGCGGCAAGTCACCGGTGGTGATCGAGGAGTTCGATCCCTCGTTGCCACCAGTCCTCGCCAATGCTGATGCGCTGGTGCAGGTGCTGATCAACTTGATCGCCAATGCCGCTGAAGCCTGCGCCAGTTCCGCCGAACCAAAGATTATCGTCCGCACCCGCTTCGCCAGCGGGCTGCAACTGCACCGCACCAGTGAAGGCGCGCCGGTCCGGCTGCCAATCGAACTGCGGGTCAGCGACAATGGCCCGGGCGTCGATCCGGCCATGACGGATCACCTGTTTGAGCCGTTTGTAACCACCAAGAAAAGCGGGCAGGGGCTGGGCTTGGCGCTGGTCCGCCGGATGGTGCGCGACATGAACGGCCGGATTAGCCACGACCGCGAACAGGCCACCGGCCTGACCCACTTCCGGGTCCACTTGCAGGTCGCGCCCAAATCCGCCGCACCGGCAAGCAGCAAGGCAAAGGAGCAGGTCGCATGAGCGTGCTGCTGGTCGAGGACGACATGTCCATCGCCATCGTCATCACCGCCGCACTCGAGGCCGAGGGCTTCGAGGTGGTGCGTTGCGATTCGATTGCCGAGCGCGACCGGCTGCTCAGCGAGCAGCGGTTTTCCGCGCTGGTAACTGACGTCATGCTGACCGACGGGGATGGCATCGCCACGATCGACCGGGTCCGCGCCGCCGATCCCGACCTGCCGATCATCATCCTCTCGGCCCAGAATACGCTCGATACCGCGGTCCGTGCGACCGATACCGGGGCTTTCGAATACTTCCCCAAGCCGTTCGATATCGACGAATTGGCCCGCACGGTCCGCCAGGCGGTCGGCAGCAGCGCCGCCAAGGCCGAAACGGAAGGAGAGGGCACGCCTGCGGGTCTGCCGCTGGTCGGTCGCAGCGCGCCGATGCAGGCGGTCTACCGCATGATCACGCGTGTGCTGCGCAACGATCTGACCGTGCTGGTGCTCGGCGAAAGCGGGACGGGCAAGGAACTGGTCGCCGAAGCGATCCACCAGCTGGGCCAGCGCCGCGAAGGTCCGTTCGTCGCGGTCAATACTGCGGCCATTCCCGGCGAACTGATTGAAAGCGAGCTCTTCGGTCACGAGAAGGGTGCCTTCACTGGCGCGGTCGCCCGTCATGTTGGCAAGTTCGAACAAGCCAACGGCGGCACGCTGTTCCTCGATGAAATCGGCGACATGCCGATGCAGGCGCAGACCCGGCTGCTACGTGCACTGCAATCTGGCTCGATCCGCCGGGTGGGTGGGCGCGACGAGATCAAGGTCGATGTCCGGATTGTCGCCGCGACCAATCGCGATCTGCAGCCGATGATCGCGGCAGGGACCTTTCGCGAGGACCTCTATTATCGCCTGAACGTCGTGCCGATCACCTTGCCGCCGCTGCGCGAGCGAGCGGATGACATCCCGGCACTGGCCCGGCATTTCCTGACCCTTGCAGCGCAGGAAGGCCTGCCGCGCCGGCAACTGGCCGAAGAGGCCGCCGCGCTCCTTTCACACCAGCCCTGGCGAGGCAATGTCCGCGAGCTGCGTAACTTCATCTATCGTCTGGCCTTGCTGTCGCGCGAAGACGTGATTGATGCGGCCGGGCTCGCATCGATGCTGGCCGAGGTGCCGCGCGCGGATGGCGAGGGGGCAGGGGAAGGGCTCGATGCCGCCGTGCGGAGCTGGCTGGGGATCAACAGCCCCGCCGCCGGATCGGTCTATGATGCGGCGCTGGCAGCCTTCGAGCGGCCCTTGTTCGAGGCCGTGCTGCGCGAAACGCACGGCAATCAGCTGCGCGCTGCCCAGGTGCTGGGGATCAATCGCAACACCTTGCGCAAGCGCCTGAGTGAGCTGGGCATCACGCCGGGTGAACTAGTGCGCTAGGTCACTCTTGCTTTTTGGCAACAGGGGTGTTGTAACCGCGCAACGATGACGCCCGGCGTCCCTCCCACACGCAATAGCGGCTGGCCCCGATGGTGGCGCCGATTCCAGTTGGCCGCGCGGCGCGCCAACTTCTTCGCGGTCATGGAAATCACGGCGGTCCTCGCCTTCCTGATCATGACCGGGATCACATGGTACGTCATTAGCGCCCAGGCCAAGAGCGCCCAGCTGCTGCCCACGGATCTTACGGCGATCCTGCTGATCGGAACCTTGATCCCGGCGCTTGGCATATTGGTCTTGCTAGGCCGACGGCTCGCCCTGCAGCGCGCTCGAGAGGTCAATGGCGGGTCAGGCCAGCTGCACGTCCGCCTCGTCTTCCTGTTCTCGCTGATCTCGGCCATCCCGACCCTGCTGGTGGCGATCTTCGCCTCGTTCCTGTTCCAGTCGGCGGTGGAGTTCTGGTTCTCGGACAAGTCGCGCGGCCTGCTGGAAAACTCAAACAAGCTGGCGCTTGGCTTCTACGAGCAGACCGAGAACGACATGAAGTATTCGTCGCTGGCGATGGCGGCAGACTTGCGAGACTTTCTGAGCAAGCAAAGCCCGGTCAGTCCGGAATTCATCAGCTATTACCAGTTCCAGATCACCAACCGGAACATCAACGAATCGACCATCCTGCAGAAGCTCAGCGATGGGTCACTCAGCCGCGCCGCCTTTGCGCGCGGCGAGAACCCACTGAACGAGCAGGTCTCGGTCGATGTCGTCCGACAACTCGATAGCGGGGCCGATATTGTTGTCGATACGAAGCCCGACCGGATTGAGGCACTGACCCCGATCGACCGGCGCAGCGGGATCTACCTTTACACCGCCCGCAAGTCGGACTTGCTCAGCCTGTCGCAGGGGCAGCGCGCACAAAGCATCGTGCGCGACTATGCCGAGCTGACCAAGCGAACGCGGGTGCTGCAATTACAGTCGATCATCGCGCTGTTCGTAGCCTCGCTGGCGCTGGTCGGCCTTTCAGTCTGGTTTGCGCTGCGGTTCGCTGACCGACAAGTGAAGCCCCTCTATGACCTCGTCGCGGCCGCGCGCGAGGTTGGCGCGGGCAACTTCTCGATGCGGGTCGAGGGCCGGACGGGGGCGGACGAAATCGGGCTGCTCAACCGCGCCTTTAACCGCATGACCCAGCAGCTTGAGCGCCAGACCCAGGCGCTCGTTGGGGCCAACCAACAGCTGGACGAGCGGCGCGCTTTTATTGAAGCCGTGCTGGATTCGGTCACCGCAGGTGTGGTCTCAACCACGGCGGCGGGCGAAGTCGCTCTGATCAACGGTGCCGCGCAGAAGCTGCTGCTGGCGCCAGGTGCCGCATCGCCGGTCGGTCAGCCGCTCTCCGAACTGGTCCCGCCGATTGCCGAAATGGTCGAAAGCGGCAAGCACAGCGGGATCGTCCAGTTCGCCAAGGGCTCCGAGCTGCTCACGCTGGCCGTCAAGGCAAGCGCCAGCCCAACCGGGTTCGTGGTGACCTTTGAAGACATCACCCGGCAATTGCTCGACCAGCGTCAAGCTGCCTGGTCCGACGTCGCACGCCGAATCGCGCATGAAATCAAGAACCCGCTGACCCCGATCCAGCTCGCGACCGAGCGGCTCAAGCGGCGCTATCGCAAGCTGGTGACGGCCGATGTCGACTTGTTCGATGAATTGACGAGCACGATCATCCGCCAGGTCGGCGACCTCCGCAAAATGGTCGACGAGTTTTCATCCTTCGCGCGGCTGCCCAAACCGGTCTTCCGTGGCGAGGACCCGGTTGACCTTGCCCGTCAGGCGCTGTTCCTGCAGGAAGTCGCCCGGCCGGAGATCAACTTCAGTTTCTCGGCAGCGAAGGACATCGGCATCATCGCTTGCGACCGGCACCAGTTCGGCCAGGCCATGACCAATGTTCTCAAGAATGCGACCGAAGCGGTCGAGGCGCGGCAAAAGACTGCCGATGCCGACTATCGCGGCCGGATCAGCTTGGCGCTGACGCTCGAGGATGAGGATCTGGTCGCCACGGTCACCGACAATGGCATCGGCCTGCCGCAAGACCGGGAACGGATCATCGAACCTTATGTGACGACGCGGGAGAAGGGCACGGGCCTCGGCCTCGCGATCGTGAAGAAGATCGTCGAGGAGCACGGCGGCGACATGACATTTGGCCCGGCTGAAGAGCAGGGCACCATCGTAACCATGCGATTTGCGCGCGATCCGCTGGGCAGCGGCCGCGCCAGTGAAGCAGCAGAATAAGAGCGGGATTAGGACAAGCAATGGCACTCGATATTCTGATCGTCGATGATGAACGCGATATCCGCGACCTGGTGGCGGGCGTGCTCAGCGACGAAGGCTATGAATGCCGCACAGCGGGGGACAGCAACACCGCCCTGGAAATGATTGACCAGCGCCGGCCCAGCCTGGTCCTGCTTGACGTCTGGCTCCACGGCAGCCCGATGGACGGGCTAGAAGTGCTCGATGCGATCAAGGCGCGTGAGCCGGAACTACCGGTGATCATATTCTCAGGTCATGGCAATATCGACACGGCGGTATCGGCGATCGGGCGCGGGGCGATGGACTTCATCGAAAAGCCCTTCGAGGCCGAACGCCTGCTGCTGCTGGTCGCCCGCGCCACCGAGACTGAGCGGCTGCGGCGGGAAAATGCCCGGCTGCGCGAAGGCTTTGTGACGGCCGACGAGTTCACCGGCAATTCCAGCGCGATCAATCAGGTCCGCGCCACGCTAAAGCGGGTTGCCAATACGGGCAGCCGTCTGCTGATCTCCGGTCCCGCCGGGGCCGGCAAGGAAGTGGCCGCGCGGCTGCTCCATTCGTGGAGCCCGCGGTCTGACCATGCTTTCGTCACGGTCAATTCGGCTCGCATCACGCCTGAGCGGTTCGAGCGGGAACTGTTCGGCGAAGAATCGGGTGGCAAGCTGGTCCGCGCGGGCCTGCTCGAACTGGCCGATGGCGGCACGCTCTACCTCGACGAAGTGGCCGATATGCCGCTTTCCACCCAGGCGCGGATCCTGCGGGTGCTGACTGAGCAGAGCTTCGTCCGGGTGGGTGGCAACCGCCAGATCCGCGTTGATGTCCGGGTCGTCTCTTCGACTGCCCGCGATCTGGAGATCGAAATCGCCGAGCGACGGTTCCGCGAGGATCTGTTCTACCGACTCAATGTCGTGCCGGTAACGATCCCTTCGCTGGCCGAGCGGCGCGACGATATCCCGGCGCTGGTCGATCACTTCTTCGCCCGCTTCGCCGCAGATCAGGGCGTCTCCCCGCCCGAGGTTGCGGCCGAGGCCATGGCCGCGCTGCAAAGCTATGAATGGCCCGGCAACGTCCGCCAGCTTCGCAACCTGGTGGAGCGCACCATCATCCTGACCCCACGCGAGAAGCTGGAGCGGATCGAGTCCGATATGCTGCCGGGAGAGCTACTGGGCGGTCGGATCAACGGGGACAGCGGGCTATCCGCGCTGATGGGCGTGCCGCTGCGCGAGGCCCGTGAGAACTTCGAGCGCGAGTATCTGCGCGTGCAAATTCGTCGCTTCTCCGGGAACATTTCGCGCACCGCGGCATTTATCGGGATGGAGCGTTCGGCTTTGCATCGCAAGCTCAAGCTGCTCGGCATGGTCGACCGACGCGAGGATGAATGCGACGACGAGATTGCAGAATAGCAGTGCGAATTGTGCATTGCGGCAAGACTGAAGCCGAGATAGTCTTCTCGCACTGACTACCGGCCACCTTCGGGTGGCCAGACTGCGGACCTCCAGCAAGGGGGCCGCCAAGAACGAAGGAGACCGAAATGAACTCTCGCACACTGAGCGCACGCCCGCGCCCGCCAAAGGCGGAACCCGAAGCCCCGGTTGCACCCGAAGCACCCATTACTCCGATCATCGCGGGCAAAGGCCAAAACCTTCAGGACCAGTTCCTCAACCTGCTACGCAAGAACAAGATCCCGGTCACCATGTTCCTGGTGAAGGGCGTCAAGCTGCAGGGCATCGTTACCTGGTTCGATAATTTCTCGATCCTGCTGCGCCGCGATGGCCAGTCGCAGCTGGTTTACAAGCACGCCGTCTCTACGATCATGCCCAGCCAGCCGATCGACGCCGCGCAGTTCGGCAGCGCGGGTGAGGGCGGCAAGAAGACCCGCCTGCTGCAGGACGTGTTCCTCTCCAGCCTGCGCAAGGAAGCAGTTCAGGTCACCATGTTCCTGGTCAACGGCGTGATGCTGCAGGGCCGGGTCGCGGCCTATGACCTGTTCTGCATGCTGCTCGAGCGCGAAGGCTATGTGCAGCTGGCCTACAAGCATGCTGTCTCGACCATCCAGCCCGTTACCCCGGTCGATCTGACCGGTGAGTGGGATGGCGACGAGGGCGAAGACGCCTGAGCTTTCTCGACGATAACCGCGAAGACGTAGCCCGCGGCGCACGGGCCGTTGTGGTGTGTCCGACGTTCCGCGCAAGGGGCGGCGGTGCTGATCCAGACGCGCGCCTTGAAGAGGCGAAGGGACTTGCTCTCGCGATCGGCCTGGTCGTGGTGGATGCTCTGCTCGTGCCGATCCGCGAGGCACGGGCCGGAACCTTATTCGGCGAAGGACAGATCCAGAATATCACCGCGACCTGCGAGATGGAGCAGGCCGAACTGGTGATCGTCGATGGCGCACTGACCGCGATCCAGCAGCGCAACCTTGAAGACAAGCTCAAGCGCAAGGTGATCGACCGGACCGGGCTGATCCTTGAAATCTTCGGCGAGCGAGCCGCGACGGCCGAGGGTCGGCTACAGGTCGAACTGGCGCACCTCGATTACCAGGCTGGCCGATTGGTGCGATCCTGGACCCACCTTGAGCGGCAGCGCGGCGGCTTCGGCTTCCTTGGCGGCCCAGGCGAAACCCAGATCGAAGCTGACCGCCGAATGATCCGCGACCGGATGGCGCGGCTGCGGCGCGAGCTGGAGCAAGTCCGCCGCACGCGCGGCCTGCACCGCAGCCGGCGCGAGAAGGCGCCCTGGCCGGTCATCGCGCTGGTCGGCTATACCAACGCCGGCAAGTCCACCCTGTTCAACCGGCTGACCGGGGCAGGGGTGATGGCCGAGGACTTGCTCTTCGCCACGCTCGACCCGACCATGCGGCGGATCCGCCTACCTGGGGTCGACAAGGCGATCCTGTCCGATACGGTGGGCTTTATCTCGGATCTGCCGACCCAACTCGTCGCCGCATTCCGCGCCACGCTTGAGGAAGTCACGGCGGCTGACGTGATCGTTCACGTCCGCGATATCGCCAATCCCGATAGTCAGGCGCAAAAGCGGCAGGTCATCGATGTGCTGGCGGAACTTGGCTTGATCGAAGGGGAAGGGGCAGCCCCGACCATCCCGATCCTGGAAGCCTGGAACAAGTGGGACCTGCTCTCGCCCGATCGGGCAGAGGAACTCTCGGCACAGATTGCGGCTCATCCCGACGAGGTGATCGTGCCGCTCTCGGCAATCACCGGCCAAGGCTGCGATGAATTGCTGACAGCCGTATCGAAGTTGCTGACATTGGGCGCGCGCGCACATGAATTTGTCGTACCAGTAAGCGACGGGCAGCGGATCGCCTGGCTTCACGCGCATGGCGAAGTGGTAGCCGACGAAGAAGGGGGCGAGGATGAACGTGGACCGCTGCGCCACCTGACCGTGCGGCTCGAACCGCGTGAACTAGGACGCTTTGTTCGGCTCTGACGCCTTGACGTCACGCCACAGCGCTTCTTGCTGATCGAGGTTCAGCGCGGCAAAATCCGTGCCGCGCTGGCGGGCCAGATGTTCCATCCCGCGATAGCGCCGTTCGAACTTGATGTTGGCGGCGCGCAGGGCGTCCTCGGGGGCAAGACCATATGCTCGCACCAGATTGACGGTCGCGAAGAGCAGGTCGCCGGCCTCCTCTAGGCGTTCTTTTTCTGTTCCCGCCTCGGCCAGTTCGGCCATTTCTTCACGGACCTTGTCGGCCGGTCCAGCGACGTCCGGCCAGTCGAACCCCTGCCGGGCGGCGCGTTTCTGCAGCTTCTCGGCGCGGAGCAAGGCTGGCAGCGCCAGGGCGACACCGTCCATTGCGCTGGTGGCACCCTTGGCTTCCCGTTCTTCCGCCTTAAGGCGTTCCCAGCGTTCTTCGCGTGATTGGCCTTCATCGGCTTCATCGCCAAAGATGTGGGGATGGCGCGCTTCCATCTTCGCGCTGATCGTCTCGGCTACGGCGTGGAAATCAAAGTGGCCAGCTTCTTCGGCCATGCGCGCGTGGAACACGACCTGCAGTAGCAGATCGCCAAGTTCTTCCTTTAGCGCCGGCAGGTCGTTGCGCTCAATCGCGTCGGCGACCTCGTAGGCTTCTTCGAGCGTGTACGGTGCGATCGTCGCGAAGCTTTGCGTCAGATCCCATGCGCAACCGTGTTGCGGATCGCGGAGGCGGGCCATGATGGCGAGGAGGCGATCGATCGGGGTAATGGCTGGCTCTTACACTTGTTCCTGCAATTTAGAAAAGACACTATTTCCACCAGATAGAGATGTCACCGTCTGATGCAGCAGGGGCTGCGCGGAACCCTTCGATCTTGTGCAGCGT
>Ga0209894_1000037_pt1 | contig 21124 bp, 17 predicted proteins | sample GWRWT4_2Sept14_2_FD_187191 | JGI IMG/M metagenome (GOLD analysis project Ga0209894, IMG submission 187191) | Sand microcosm microbial communities from a hyporheic zone in Columbia River, Washington, USA - GW-RW T4_23-Sept-14 (SPAdes) (version 2) ... | reverse complement strand
CAAAACAGAGATCAGCCGGGCCATCACCGGGCTTGAGGTCGCCCTGGCGCTGGACAATACCGGCTCCATGGACGGCACCAAGCTGGCCAATCTGAAAACGGCGTCGCATGATCTTTTGAACATTTTGTTTGGGGAGGAGACGCGGCCAACATATCTGAAAGTATCGCTGGTGCCATTTGCCGCGGGCGTTAATGTCGGCCCCAATTTCAATCCGGAATGGCTGGATATAGCGGGCACTTCCAGCATTCATAGTGAAAATTTCACGGCCGGAACAAATTTGTGGACCCTGTTCAACAATGCAAATCTGGTCAATCGTGACTGGAACGGCTGTCTGATGGAACGGCCCGGCGGTCTTGACGAACTGGACACCCCCCCCACGCCCGGAAACCCGGATACTTATTTTGTACCCTGGCTGGCGCCGGACGAAATAGGTACCGCAACAAGCAATGCAAGCGGTTATGCCAACAGCTATCTGGCGGACGGAAGTTTCCCCAGCGGCACAAGCAACGCGGTCAGGCAAAGATCGACCGCCAAATATGTCAACGCCACGGTAAGTTTAACCAGCCGCGGCCCGGATTATAATTGCCGGAATACACAGATCCTGACACCGCTGACCAATGACAAACGTCTGCTTGAGACAAAAATTGATGAGATGGTTGCGGCCTATCTGACGCATATCCCGATCGGGCTGGCCTGGGGCTGGCGCACGCTGTCTCCGGGCGCGCCCTATATGGAAGGCGCATTATACTCGGATGAAGATACGATCAAGGCGCTGGTGTTGATGACGGATGGTGAAAACACCATCACCAGCACGAGCGGCCATAACAGATCGACCTTTTCCGCTTATGGTTTTCTGGAAAAAATGCGTCTGGGGACCAATAACCCCACCACCGCCGTGGACCGTCTGGACGAGAAAACCGCGCGTTTGTGCACAAATATAAAGGCAACGGGAATCCGCCTTTATACCATCGCCTTTCAGGTGTCGGACCCCTCGACTATAAATCTGCTGCGCAATTGCGCCAGTTCACCTGATATGTTTTTTGCCTCTTCCAGTGGCGGGGCTCTGAACGCAGCCTTCCGTACAATCGCAACCGAGCTGGCCAGTCTGCGCATCAGCCGGTAAGCCCCTCATGAACAAAGCCCGCCGGCACACTGCTCCGGCGGGCTTTTCAGTTTCCGGCTGCTTGCGCGATCCTGTGGTGAATGCTATGCCTCGCGCTGCTCACACCCGATCATGGAGAGTGTCCAGTGCGAATGCGGGCGGCTGGTTTTTACTTTGCGGCCCTTTGGGCGGCCCTTTGCGCTGTGTTCGTTCTGGCGCCGGGGATAGTGCGGCTAGCGGCGCAGGAATATAATGCCGGGCAGATTGCGATCGCGCAGGCCTGGGCGCCGCCGACTTTGGGCAGGCAGCGCATTGGCGTTGCCTATTTCACAATCAGCAATGCGGGGGTGGATGCTGACCGGCTATTGGGCATTGATCTGCCGCGGGGCGGGCGCGCACAAATCCATATCAGCCAGTTGCAGGATGGCGTGCTGCGTATGCGTCCCGCAGACAAGCCCGTCATCCCAGCGCACGGAATGCTGGTGCTGGAACCCGGCGGCATGCATGTGATGCTGAGCGATCTGCCCGGGCCGCTGCTCAAAGGCGGGGTGATACAGCTAAACCTGCATTTTGAAAAAGCCGGGCAGGTCCTGGTGGAAGCAGCGGTTGAAGCGCGCAAGCCCGTCTCCGCCCAGCCATCGCATCAGGGCCATTAAGCGTCCTGATCCGGGGCGGCACTTTCGTTACAGTCAAATTGCTGCTGCATGTCGCGCGCGGGCGCGTCAGAACCGGCACAGCCTACAATTTTGGCAGGCACGCCGGCAGCTGTGCAATGCGGGGGCACATTGATCAGCACGACGCTGCCGCCGCCAACCCGGGCGCATTCGCCGATTTCAATATTGCCCAGCACGATCGCGCCTACGCCGATCAAACTGCCTTTACGGATTTTGGGATGCCGGTCGCCGATTTCCTTGCCGGTGCCGCCCAGGGTTACGCCCTGCATCAGGGAAACCCCGTCTTCGACGATCGCGGTCTCGCCGATTACCACTGCCGTGCCATGATCAATCAGAATGCCGCGTCCAATGCGTGCGGCTGGATTGATGTCAACGCCGAACACTTCTGAAATCCGGCTTTGCAGATACAAGGCCAGCCCGCGCCGCCCCTGCCGCAACAGCCAGTTGGCGATGCGATAGCCCTGCAATGCATGAAAGCCCTTAAAATACAGCAATGGCTCCAGCAGAGATTTGCAGGCCGGGTCGCGTTCATTCACCGCCACAAGATCACAACGCAGTGCAGCGCCGATTTCCGGGTCATCCTGAAACGCCGCCTCGATCAGTTGCTGCATCGCCAGCGCGGGGGTCTCCACCGTGCTCAGCCGCTGTGACAACAGATAGGCCAGGGCATCCTCCAACCGGCTCTGGTTCAGCACGGTGGCGTATAGCAGGCTGGCCAAGACCGGTTCATTGGCGGCCAGAAGCGCCGCCCTGTCGCGGATTTCCGTCCAGACCGGATCATGAACAGCCAGTTTTGCTGTGGATTGCGACATAACATATTCTCCGGTTTGCGAAAGCCTGTTGCGGATAATATAGTATCCCCGACCCGAAAGCGCAAACCGCCCCATAATTAGAGACAGTATATATTTAAACCGGCGCCCGCCATCAGCGCCATGCAAGCCAGTCACGACAGGGTATCGCAACCGGTCCGGGGCGGACAGGTTCATTGCATCTGCTGCGCCGGGCAGCTAGGCTGAGACAACAAATCCATTAAATCATCCAGAAACCATCCAGGGAGAAACAGGTCATGCTAGAGAGTTTAACCGAAGTTGCAAAAAATGCCGGTTTGAAACTGGACTATGATCCGGACACGCTGAAACAGAAATATCTGGCGGAGCGCGACAAGCGTATCCGCGCCGACGGCAACAGCCAGTATCGCGAGATCACCGGCGAATTTGCCCATTTCATTGAGGATCCCTATGTGGAGCCAGGCTTCACCCGCGAGCCCTTATTTGACGAAGTGGATGTGATTGTCATCGGCGGCGGTTTTGGCGGCCTGCTGGCCGGTGCGCGGCTGCGCGAGGCGGGCGTAAAGAAAATCCGCATGATCGACCGCGCCGGTGATTTTGGCGGTACCTGGTACTGGAACCGCTATCCGGGCGCGGCCTGCGACATAGAGGGCTATATCTATCTGCCGCTGCTGGAAGAGCTGAATTATATCCCGAAGGAAAAATATTCTCATGCGCCGGAAATTCTGGCGCATAGCCAGGCCATCGGCCGCAAGTTCGATCTGTATGATGACGCGCTGTTCCAGACCGAAGTAACCGGCATGACATGGGACGCCGCCGACGCCAAATGGACCGTCACCACCAGCCGGGGCGACCGCATGAAGGCGCGCTTTGTCGCCATGTCGAACGGGCCGCTGAACAAGCCGAAATTGCCTGGCGTGACCGGCATCGAGAAATTCAGGGGCCACACGTTTCACACCAGCCGCTGGGACTATAATTACACCGGCGGCGATTCCACCGGCGGGCTGACCGGCCTTGCCGACAAGCGTGTGGCGATCATCGGCACCGGCGCCACCGCCGTGCAGTGCATTCCGCATCTGGGCGAAGGCGCGAAACATTTATATGTGTTTCAGCGCACGCCCTCCTCGGTGGATGTGAAAAACAATCATCTCACCGATCCGGAATGGGCGAAAACGCTGAAGCCCGGCTGGCAGAAAGAGCGCATGGATAATTTCAACGTGCTGGTCAGCGGCGGCACGGCGGAAGTGGATCTGGTCGGCGACGGCTGGACCGATATATTCCGTAAGCTGACGGGTATTCTGGCGCGCGAAGAGGGAACGGCGCCCCCCGCCGCCTCGCCCGCGGAAATGGCCGCGCTGAACGAACTGGCCGATCAGCAAAAGATGGAAGAAATCCGCGCCCGCGCCGCCGCCATCGTCAAGGATCCGAATGTCGCCGAGGCGCTGAAGCCCTATTACCGGCAATTCTGCAAACGCCCCTGCTTCCATGAGGAATATCTGCCCACCTTTAACCGCCCCAATGTGACTCTGGTGGATACGCTGGGCAAGGGCGTCGATCGCATCACCGAAAAAGGCATTGTGTTCGACGGCAAGGAATATGAGGTCGATTGCATCATCTTCGCGACCGGCTTTGAAGTGGGCACCGATTACACTGCGCGTTCCGGCTATGACATTATCGGGCGCGATAATATGACGCTCAGCAAGAAATGGGCGAACGGCCTGTCCACCTTCCATGGCTTTTACACCAATGGCTTTCCCAACTGTTTCTTCATGGGAATGACGCAGACCGGTTTGACAGCAAATATTCCGCATATGCTGGATGAACAGGCGGGGCATATTGCCTATGTCATCAAACACGCCATGGGACATAATATCAAGGCGGTCGAAGCAACACTGGAGGCCGAACAGGGCTGGGTCGCCGAAATCCGCAAAATGGCCCGGCTGGGTGAACGCTTTTATGCGGAATGCACCCCCGGTTACTACAATAATGAAGGCAAGCCCGGCGAAACCAGCAATGGCTTTCTGAACGGCCAGTATGGCGGCGGCCCGGTGGCTTTCTTCAAGATCCTCGAAAATTGGCGCAAGGAAGGTGAATTGCGCGGGCTTGAGGTTTCGTAGTTCGCTACTTATTGCTACCTGCATCTTCAGGCGCAATAACGATGATAAAACGCGCCAATCAAAAAAACGGCGGCCCCAATCCGGGCCGCCGTTTTTTATAGATATGTGTGACTATTTCCGGCGCCGCCGCATTCCCGCAACGCCAAACAGACCCGCACCTAGCAGGCCTAGCGTCATCGGTTCGGGCACTCGGCTAAGCCGGACATTATCCAGCGCCGGGCCGTAAAATTCCGGGCCATTCGGATCAATGGTTGTGCTTACGAAAGTTAAAGTGGTTGATGCGGCGACGGCCTGGAACTCAAACACCACGTCAATCCAGCCCATATTGAGCCGCGTAAAACCCGTTGCATCGAAGGAAAAATTCTGTGCCGCATTGCCTGCGCTAACGGTTCCGGTTTTTATGGCTGGGCCGCCATCCACATTCCCCGCCAAGGCGAAAATCACCCGGTAATCACCGCCAATGACGGTATCAAAGGTCTGAGAAATCCTGCCCAAGGTTCCGCCGCTTAAATCAATACTGCGCGCGCCGTCATCGGCCTGCCAAAGCGTGCCAATATAGTCAATACTTCCCGTGCCAACTGTCCATCCCGTGATGCTGCTATTGCCATTGCCAAGGGTGGTGAACACACCGGGGTTGAAGCTTGCATTCTCAAAACTTCCATTCTGAAACGGCAAAGCCTCCGCGCTGCTTTGCCAAAAAGCCGCCGTGGCGGCAATTGCCGCCAGCTTTGTAAGTGTTCGCATATTCAATCTCCTGTTTATCTATTTGAAACAGATTTCGGTGGCACCACGCCCTTGATAATCGTATCGCCCCTCAATATTCGCTAAACCCGCTTTTTCAGGAGCAACAGAGGCCAGAATTGACTATTATTGATTTTCTATGTCGCTTCGCCCCTCGCGATAACGACGATAAAACGCGCCAATCAAAAAAACGGCGGCTCCAATCCGGGCCGCCGTTTTTTATATATGTGTGACTATTTCCGGCGCCGCCGCATCCCCGCAACGCCAAACAGACCCGCACCTAGCAGCGACAGCGTCATCGGTTCGGGCACGGAGAAGTTGGGGTTTGCCACTGTGGTTATCGCACCAACCGCGTCAATATCCGCGCCTACCGTGGCACCGTTTTGGCCGCCTTCATTGGTGTCATCGGTCAGGCGGATGTACGAAAATAAATCGGTGCTGTCAAAACCGAATGCGTCGATATCGATGCCAGCGGTGCTGCCGAAAACGCTACCCACTGCAAACCAGCTCACACCATCGGCGCTGATTTCAATAAAGGTGTCTTCGATATCCGGGCCTACTTCAAAAACCCATATATCAAGGTCGTTATTGTCGCTACCGGTCAGAAAATTATCCAGGAATCGCAGCGTAATGCTTCCGCCATCACCTAGTGAGACAAAGGAGCAAGCGGCTTGGCTTGCACATGAATTATTGCCTGCATAATCAGGTAAATTCAAGGCGTTGAAGGCGCCCCGGTGCGGTATCGTAGGGTTGCTTCCCACAAGGCCAGGCGAATAATCGATGACGGCATCCGCAAATGAAACAGCGCCCTGTGGAAAATCGGTGCCGCCCTGGCTATTGCCAATAAATACGGCATTCGCTTGCGTCGCCGTCAGCGCCATCACGGCAGCCGCCGCCAGCTTTGTAAGTGTTCGCATATTCAATCTCCTGCTTATCTATTTGAAACAGATTTCAATGGCACCACGCCCTTGATAATCGTATCGCCCCTCAATATTCGCTGAACCCATTTTTTCGGGCGCAACACAGGCCAGAATTGACTATTATTGATTTTCTATACTTCTCACCGTCATTTAACAGGTGCATTATTGGGAAATGCCCGAATAGTGATCTGTAAAAAACGGCCGTTAACGCATTATTCATCAGTTGAAACAAAACCGCGATAGTAGCAGATGCTATTATTAAAATTGACTATGTGGGGGTGTCCTCACTTAAACTTAAAGCGTCATTCCGGAAGCCGGTTTTCCAACGATTGAAACAGGACCCAGCATATGGCCCGCCGCGTGACGACAAGGACAAAATCACTCCGTGCTGCGTCTGCGCTGGATGTGCTGGAGCAGTTCAGCGCCTTGCTGGTGCAGCTGAACCAGGACGCCAATACGCTATCGGCGGAGCGCTTTCAGGCGGAGGTGTTCAAGAAGGTGAACACACTCATCCTTATTGATGCGGGCTTTTGGGCGCTGGGCGGGCACGGCCCCGAACCGGAACTGTTCGAAATATATCTGCACAATCTGACTGATCAGACTGTGGAGGAATATAATAAAATCCAACAGTATGACACGGTCATGCAGGAGGCGGTGCGCAATCCCGGCGTGACCTTGAACGTGGTGGTGCGGGACTGGTACCCGGAAGAATATTGGCCCTATCTGGATAGTTTCGGCTATCGCCATGCGCTGTGCACCAATGTGATCGACCCGGTCACCGGCCTGTTTTCCGCCATCACGCTCTACCGCGCCGATCCCGCGCGCCCGTTCAGCGAACAGGACCGGCGGCTGAAACAGATGCTGATGCCGCACTGGATCGAGGCGCTAAACCGCGCCAGGATTGAACCCTCGCTGCGCGGGGTGGCGAATGCGCTGCAATACCCAATGGCGGCCATCGCGGACAGGGCGGGGTTGCTGCGCTATGCGGGGGATGGATTTGGCGAAATGTTGCAACGCGAATGGCCGGAGTGGCGTGGGCAGATGCTGCCCGAACCGCTGCTGGAGAAAGTGGCGTTACTGACTGACGGCGAATTTCATGGCGCGCGCATTGCCGCTAAAATCACCTTTAATCAGAACCTGCCGCTGGTTCAACTGCGGCCCATTGCTTTGTCAGATCGGCTGAGCGAGCAGCAATTGAAAGTGGCCCGCTATAGCTGTGAGGGTTTGAATTTCAAGGAAATCGCCCGGCACATGGATTTATCGCCGGGAACCGTGCGTAATTACCTCCATATTATTTACCGCAAGCTGGGGGTGAACACGAAACTCCAGCTTGCCGAGGCGTTACGCGCGGCGGAATAGCGGCGTGAGGGGTTATTGAGCAATCCATCAACCCCTTGCGGGAATGGCGCGCGGCTTACTATACTGACCGGATCAAGCCATAGAAACGTCAACAGGGAGAGAACGCGATGAGCGACAAATTTACGGCGGTGGCCGAAAAAGTTGGGATGCAACTGAAATTCGATCCCAAAATGTTGCTGGAAAAATATAATCATGAGCGCGACAAGCGCATCCGCGAAGATGGCAGCGGCCAGTATAAGGAAATTTCCGGCCAGTTCGCGCATTTCATCGAAGACCCCTATGTGGAGCCGGGCTTCACCCGTGAACCGCTGACCGATGAGGTTGAGGTGCTTGTGATCGGCGGCGGCTTTGGCGGGCTGCTGGCGGGCGCGCGGCTGCGCGAGGCGGGCGTCAAAAGCATCCGCGTGATTGAAAAGGGCGGCGATTTTGGCGGCACCTGGTATTGGAACCGCTATCCCGGCGCGCAATGCGACATCGAGGCCTATATTTATCTGCCGCTGCTGGAAGAGCTGAACTATATCCCGCGCGAGCGTTATTCCCACGCGCCCGAAATCATGGCGCACACCCAGGCGATCGCCCGCAAATATGATCTGTATGATGATGTGTGCTTCCAGACCGAAGTCACCGGGATGCAGTGGGATGAAAAAGAATCCAAATGGATCATCACCACCGATCGCGGCGACCGCATGAAGGCGCGCTTTGTCGCCATGTCCAACGGGCCGCTGAACAAGCCGAAGCTGCCCTCTATGACCGGCATTGAAAATTTCAAGGGGCACACCTTTCACACCAGCCGCTGGGACTATAATTACACCGGCGGCACCTGCGAGGGCGGCCTGACCGGCCTCGCGGACAAGCGGGTGGCAATCATCGGCACCGGCGCTACCGCCGTGCAATGTATCCCGCATCTGGGCGAATGGGCGAAAGAGCTGTTCGTGTTTCAGCGCACGCCGTCATCCTGTGACGTGCGCAAAAATGCCCCCACCAGCCCGGAATGGGAAAAGAAGCTGCAACCCGGCTGGCACAAAAAACGGGTTGAGAATTTCAACAATATGGTGTCCGGAACGGGACAGGGCGATGATGACGTTGGCGATGGCTGGACCGATATTTTCCGTAACATGAGCGCGCAGCAAAGCCAGAACCCCAATGTGATCCTTAGCCGCGAGGAAAAAGAAGTTCTGAACGAGCTGATGGATTTCATCAAGATGGAAGAAGTGCGCAACCGCGCCGCCACCATCGTGAAAGATCAGGCGACGGCCGAGGCGCTGAAACCCTATTACCGGCAATTCTGCAAACGCCCGACATTCCATGACGACTATCTGCTGACCTATAACCGCCCGAATGTGCATCTGGTCGATACGCGCGGCAATGGCGTGGACCGCATCACCGAAAAGGGCGTGGTGTTCGACGGCAAGGAATATGAGGTCGATTGCATCATCTTCGCCACCGGCTTTGAAGTGGGCACCGCCTACACCAACCGCTCCGGTTACGATATTGTCGGCCGGGCCAACACCACGCTCAGCAAAAAATGGGCGGATGGGCCGCGCACCTTTCACGGTTTCTTCTCGAACGGTTTTCCCAACTGTTTCTTCATGGGCATGATTCAAACCGGCAGCACCGCCAATTTCACCCATATGCTGAACGAGCAGGCCAATCACATCGCCTATGTGATCAGCCATGCCCGCAACAGCAATATCAAATCGGTCGAGGCGTCGAAAGAAGCCGAGCAGGCCTGGGTGGACGAGGTGCATAGATATGCCAAAGTGGGCGAGGCCTATTTCGCCTCCTGTACGCCGGGCTATTACAATAATGAGGGCAAACCCGAAAAAACCGGCAATGGTTTTCTGACCGGGGCCTGGGGCGGCGGGCCGGTGAAGTTTTTCAAGCTGCTGGAAGATTGGCGCAATGAAGGCGCGCTGCGCGGGCTTGAGGTTTCATAATCCTGCTGAACCGGTTCCGGAAAAAATGGCGGCCCCTGATCTGGCCGCCATTTTTTGCATCATCTGTCATCCGCCGGTCATGACGGCGCGCCGGGCCTGGCGGCCTGTGCTTTGGCGCCTTTGCGTGCTTCGAGTTTTGCCAGCGCATCAAGCGCCTTCTGGTGTTTGGGCTTTACGGCCAGAACCTGACGGCAGGCGCGATTTCCAGGAACCGGGTGCTACCCGTCAGCGCGCCATCGGACAGGCGCCTTACCGCAAAAGCAATGTGCGCGCCGCTTTCGTGAGAACTGAGGCCGGCGTCAAACCAGCCGTCAAACCCGGCCCCGCTGCCATCCAGCGGCATATAGGCCCATAAATCCGGGTCGCTGGCCGCAGCCCGCAAGCCCTCCCGGTGCGCCTCGGCCAGCGGCTCCAGGCGGACGAAACGGCCGGTTAAATTTTGTGCGGTAAGTTGCATTTGCGGTGTATTAGATTGTGCCTGTGAGGGGGTCAAGCCTTGTCCCCCGTCTTGAAGAAAGCGAAGCAATGTCCGTGGAAGATCATAAGCGCGCCGCCGCGTTGAAGGCCCTGGAATATGTCTCTGACGGGATGAAGGTTGGTCTTGGCACCGGCTCGACCGCCGATCATTTTATCCGCGCGCTGGGCGAGGCGGTGGAAAACGGCCTGAGGGTGATCGGCGTATCCACCTCTGTGCGCACCGAGGCGCTGGCGCGCGAATGCGGCATTCCGCTGGTGGATATTGACGCGGCGGGGCAGCTTGATCTGACGGTCGATGGCGCGGACGAGATTGATCCGGAGCTGCGCCTGATCAAAGGCGGCGGGGGCGCCCTGCTGCGCGAAAAAATCGTCGCCAGCGGATCAAGCCGCGTGCTGATCATTGCCGATGAAAGCAAGATGGTTCCCCGGCTTGGGGCGTTTGCGCTGCCGGTGGAAATCAGCCCGTTCGCGTGGAAAACCACATCACGGCGCATCCGCGACAGTCTGGCGCGCTTTGATGTCGGCAATGTCGCCGTCGCCCTGCGCCGCCATAAGAACATGTCGTCTTTCATGACGGATGGCGGCCATTATATTCTGGATTGCGAACTGAAAAGCATTGGCGATCCGGAAGGTCTGGCCGCATTTCTGGATTCACTTCCCGGCGTGATGGAGCATGGCCTGTTTATCGGCCTGGCCAGCGGCGCAATCATTGGCGGCGCATCGGGTGTACGCATTGTGCGCCCCGAGGGCAGCCTGCTTCCGGTAATTTAGGGGAACCATGCAATGCCAAAATATGATTTTGATCTGTTTGTCATTGGCGGCGGATCGGGGGGCGTGCGCGCGGGCCGCATGGCGGCCGGCCGGGGCGTCCGTGTGGGCATTGCCGAGGAATATCGTTATGGCGGCACCTGTGTCATCCGGGGCTGCGTGCCGAAAAAGCTGTTCGTATATGCCAGCCATTTCAGCGAGGAATTTGAAGATGCCGCCGGGTTTGGCTGGCATGTCGGGGCGCGCCGCTTTGACTGGCCAACGCTCATCGCCAACAAGGACAAGGAAATTGCGCGGCTCAGCGCGCTTTATGAACGCGGATTGTCCAATGCCGGGGCGGAAATTATTCATTCGCGCGCGGAACTGCGTGATCCGCACACGGTTCATCTGCTGGCTGAAAATCGCACCGTCACGGCGGATAAAATTCTGATTGCCACGGGCGGGTGGCCCTCTTTGCCGGAAATTCCCGGTATCGCCCACGCCATCAGCTCGAATGAAGCATTTCATCTGGCGCAATTGCCGCGCCGTGTGATGGTGGTAGGGGGCGGTTATATTGCTGTGGAATTTGCCGGCATCTTTCATGGGCTGGGCGTGGAGACGAAACTGCTCTATCGCGGGGCGGAACTTCTGCGCGGGTTTGATATGGATATCCGCACCATGCTGCGCCGGGAAATGGCCAAAAAAGGGCTGGATGTGCGTGTGAACGCCAACCCGGCAAAAATCGAAAAACGCGAAGGCGTTCTGTTCGTGACGCTTGAAGATGGCGCGGTGATTGAAACGGATTGCGTTATGTGCGCCACCGGCCGCATACCGAATATTGCCGGTCTGGGACTGGAGGCTGCGGGCGTTAGCGTGAATGCGCGGGGCGCTATTGCCGTTGACGCCTGGTCGCACACCAATGTTGAAAATATCTGGGCGCTGGGCGATGTGACCGACCGTGTGAACCTGACACCCGTCGCCATTCATGAGGCGATGTGTTTTGTCTCGACAGTGTTTGGCGGCAGGCCGCTGCCGGTTGATCATGAACTGATCCCGACCGCCGTGTTCAGCCAGCCCGGTATCGGCACGTGTGGATTGACGGAAGAAGCGGCGCGCCAGCGCTACAAAAATATTGATATTTACAAGGCCGATTTCCGTCCGATGAAACATACTTTATCGGGCCGTGACGAACGCATGCTGATGAAACTGATTGTCGATGCCGGTAGCGGCAAGGTGGTGGGCTGCCATATTCTGGGGGCCGATGCGGGCGAAATCATCCAAAGCCTTGGTGTCGCCATCAAGATGGGCGCCACCAAGGCGGATTTCGACGCCACCATGGCGGTGCACCCCACGGCAGCGGAAGAATTTGTCACCATGCGCGAAAAATGGACGCCCCCGGCGCAAGTTGCGGAATAGAACGGACTATCCCGTTTTTTTCTTGCGCGCGAAATACAGTTCCGCCATCAGGCCGAACAGTTGCAGCACATTGGGTGGCGTTTCATCGCCGGAAAATTCGCGGTACAGCGATGCGACATTGACCACAATGCGTTCGGCATCGCCCCAACTGGCGTAATCGCCCAGCGCAATATCATGCGCTGCGTCAATGGCGCTAAGGCCCGCATCAAAGCGCTGCCGCGCCTCATCACGAATATATTTCAGATAGGATTTAACGGCGCGCACGCCATTTTTGTCCGTGATCGGACCATGTCCCGGCACAATGACATCCACATCCATCGCCAGCATCCGGTCACATGCCGCGATCCAGTTGCCCACTGGCCCTTCCCACATGATCGGCGTGCCATCAATGAACAGAATATCACCGGTAAACAGCAATTTTTCGGCAGGCACATAAACCAGCGTGTCTCCTGCCGTGTGCGCGGGTCCGACATTGATCAGCTCGACCCGTTTGTTGCCCACCTGCACCGCCAGTTCGGATTCGAAGGTGCGCGTCGGCAGCGTCAGATGAATGCCTGCAAATTTGAACGGCGCGAACACCTCGGCGAAAAATTTCCCCGGTAGTCCCATGGCGGCGGCATTGGCCTGCATCGCGGCCAGGCGGGCGGGCGGATCGGCCGCCATCTGTTCGGCGCAGGCGCGGGTGGCGATAATCTCGGCCCCTTCCACGCATTCATTGCCGTTATAATGATCGCCATTGGCGTGCGTGTTGACCAGTGTGCGGATAGTGGCCGCCGCCGGTTCGGCCCGGCGCATGGCGCCCAGCATGGCGTGTGTCAAAGGCACATCGAACAAAGTGTCCACTAAAAGCGACTGTCCGCTGTCGCAAATCAGCCCGGCATTGCTCCAGCCCCAGGAGCCATCCGGCTGCAACCACGCATAGGCGCCATTGCCCAGTTCATGCAGGCCTCTTGTGTAAGAAAATTTTCCAAGCCCTAAGGTCATGCGCGCCTCCTTTTTATTTATTTTGGTCTGGCGCAGCGCAAGAAGCCAGCATTACTATAGGCGAACCCTGAGCTGCTGGAGGAAATCATGGCCGTAACCGAGAAAGCCCGGAAAGTAGATGAGGATTCAAAACCCGTTGCGCCACGCCTGTTTGCCCATGCGGTGTTCGCAACGCCGAATTATGCGGCGATGATCGAATGGTATGGGACGGTTCTGGACGCCCGCGTGGTGGCTGGCGGCCCGATGCTGAGCTTTATGAGCTATGATGAAGAGCATCACCGGCTGGCCTTTATCAACCAGCCCAAGCTGGAGCCGCGCAATGGTAAACAGGCGGGGCTGGACCATCTGGCCTACACGGTTCAGGATATTGGTACGCTGCTCAATACCTATGCGCGGCTGAAGAAAGCCGGGATTCTGCCGGTGTGGCCGGTCAATCATGGACTGACGACATCGCTGTATTATCAGGATCCCGATGGTAACCGGCTTGAATTGCAGGTCGAAAATTTTGATACGGCGGCGGAATTACAGGGCTGGTTCAAACGCCCGGACTTTGCCTCCAATCCAGTGGGGGTGACGTTCGACCCCGAAGCACTGGTGGCGTTGTATGAATCCGGCGCGCCGCGATCCGAGCTGATCCGTATCGGCTGGCCGGATGCCTGAGGGCTGACGCATGCTGGAGGTGACGCCCGGAATCGAACCGGGATGGACGGATTTGCAATCCGCTGCGTAACCATTCCGCCACGTCACCTTTGCCTGCTGCGCAGCGATTGGCCTGCGCAAATGGGGTGGTAACATAGCATGGCGGCTGGCGCAAACATTGTCATCTGCCGGTAAGGCCGGTATAAGCGAAAGCTTGGAACGCCAATCCGGGGGTTAGCTTGATTAATTACACGACTGTCCGTCAGAATATGGTGGAAAACCAGCTTCGCCCTGCGGCCATACTGGATGCGCGCCTGCTGCAGGCCTTCCAGTCCGTGCCGCGTGAGATTTTCCTGCCCAAGGCGGCGGCTGCGCTGGCTTATAGCGAAACAGCCCAGCCCATCGGCGCCGGGCGTTTTATGCTGGCGCCGCTCTGTGCGGCCATTTTGTTGCAGACCGCGGAAATTACCGCCAATGACGTTGTGCTGGTGATCGGGGCAGGGGATGGCTATATGGGGGCCATTGCTGCCCGCCTGGCCGGGACGGTGATTGGCGTGGAATGTGACGCGGCCCTTCTGGCCAGCGCCACAGCGCAGCTAAATGCCGCCGGGGTGGATAATATTGCGCTGCTCAGTGCAGAACTGCCTGCCGGTTGCCCCAAACAGGCACCCTATGACGTGATCATTCTGAATGGCGCGACGCAGGTTTCGATTGACCCGCTGCTGCGCCAATTGCGCCAGGGCGGCAGGCTGGTCTGCATAGAATATGAAAATGCGGTTGGCAGGGCGCGGATTTACCGGCGCGACGGGGACAGCTTTGCCGGACGCACCGTGCGCGATTGTACCGCGCCGGTGCTTCCAGGCTTTGAACAGCTTCCCGCCTTCAGCTTTGGCTGACGCGCGGCGCTAAATTATCAGGGTCTAAATACCAAAGGCCTGTTCGATGCGGCTGAGCTGATCAACCACCGGATTGCGCGCCACCGGCATGCCGGCTTGGGCGAACATAAGCTGGTCCAGCCGGGCAACACGTTCATAAAGCCGCTTGCTGGCCTCCAGAAGATTGATCATCCGCAAAGGCAATAAGCCTGCGCCGCGCACCGGCCCGCCCAGGCAAACCTCCTTGGCGCCCAGGCGGAAGCCACGCGTTTCCAGATCTTCGGGCGTCATTTCGCCCTGACGGACTGCGCGCATCGCCAGCAGCCAGGCCGAAACCTGCATCAGCCTTGTGGTCAGGCGCATGCTTTCACAGGCATAGACCATCCCCATCTGCTGCGATAATTGCTGCCGCTCAATGACCCCCTCCAGCTCCAGATACTCGGCCGCTTCGCGCACCAGCTGCATGGACTGGTCATAAATTCTGAAAAACAGGTTTGAGGCGGCAAAAGAATCCGGATTGACTCCGCTCAGAGTTTTTTCCTGTGCATCGGGGGGTAAACTATCCATATGCGTAAATCCTTCCTCTAGACTGATTAAAAGCCAACAGCGTTTGAATATGCGCACACTGTAGCAGTCCAAAGGGGCCATGTCGCCGGGCCAATGTCACACTTTTATCAAAAAAATCTGAAATTCATGGTTAACATCAACAAGTTAGAAATTTTTCAAAAAAAATGGGCCGCTTGCGCGGCCCAAGTTTAACAGGGAGCCGTCCGACAGAGCGGAAACGTTGGGGAACGAATCCTTGTGACAGCTAGCGCTCAATCTAGTGATTAATGGTTAATAAAGTGTTTTGAACTGCGCTTTGAAAATAAAAACAAAAAAAAATTTTTCTATGCTGGGAAAGACAAAGACAAGATGCAGGCTTTATTTATTCATGCGCTGCAAAATCAAGCCGGGCCAGTTTTTTTACTTGCCAAAAAACGCCTGCGGCAGCGGCGCGCTTTCCAGTAAGATATTGTTAATCTTGAATAAAATTTCATCCTCAAGACAAAAAATAAAGCATTTTCACCTATGATGGGCTTGTGCAGATGAAATGACCCTTGCGAATTATGTTGCGACGCACAATAATATGAGTCACGCGGCATCATTGCTTCACACGCAGATTCACACGCGGCGCAGGCTCACGGCAGAAGGAATCAGCCCTTGCTTTATCAAAATTTCGAAATGGCCCATGCCGCAGTCAGGCCGATGCGCGCCATGCTGCGGGCCAGCACCATGATCCTGCAAAATCCGGCCAATCCCCTGGCATATGCCCCGGTCACTCCGGGGATTATGGCCGCCTTCGAGGTCGCCGAACGCAGCACGCGGCGCTATGACAAGCCCCAATTTGGCCTGCACACGACTCTGGTTGCGGGGGAACCGGTGGCCGTGGAAGAACGTATCCTGTTGCGCAAGCCATTTTGCCAGCTAAAGCATTTTTACCGCCACCTGCCAGATGCCGCGCGGCCTGCGGATCCGAAATTATTGATTGTGGCGCCTTTGTCGGGGCATTGGGCAACTTTATTGCGCGGCACCGTAGAAGCCATGCTGCCGGAACAGGATGTCTATATCACCGATTGGCGCGATGCGCGCACCGTGCCGGTCACTGAAGGGCGTTTTGATCTGGACGATTATATTGATTATGTCATTGAGTTTTTACGTTTGATTGGGCCCAACACGCATGTCATGGCGGTCTGCCAGCCCGGCGTGCCGGTGCTTATGGCTGCGGCCCTGATGGCGTCGGAAAACCATCCCTGCCAGCCTGCCAGCATGACCCTGATGGGCAGCCCGATCGACAGCCGGATGAGCCCGACCGTGCCCAACAAACTGGCTATGGAGCGGCCATTATCCTGGTTTCAGCACAATCTTGTGACCCGGGTGCCGCTGCCGAATCGGGGCTTCATGCGCCAAGTTTATCCCGGATTTTTACAGCTCAGCGGCTTCATGCATATGAATTTGAACCGCCATCTGGATGCGCATCACAATTTTTTCGCTAATCTGGTGCGGGGTGACGGGGATAGTGCGCAGGCGCATCGGGAGTTTTATGACGAATATCTCTCCGTCATGGATCTGACGGCGGAATTTTATCTTATGACGGTCCGTGAGGTGTTTCAAAAGCAGAGCCTTGCCCGCGGCGAGGCCAGCCATCGCGGCCGCCTGGTGCGTCCGGCAGATATTCGCAAGACCGCGCTGCTGACCATAGAAGGCGAATTCGACGATATTTCCGGTATCGGGCAAACCCAGGCAGCCCACGATTTATGCGCGAATATCCCGGCGGACAGGAAAATGGATTATGTCCAGCCGGGTGTGGGCCATTACGGCGTTTTCAATGGCCGCCGCTGGAAGGCGGAAATCGCGCCGCGCATCCGGGAATTCATCCGTACGCATCCTGTTGCGGCGTGAAATTCCGGCCGCCCGGCTGACGCCCAAAGCCGGGATGCTGCGCCAAGCGTCCACTTAACCATAAGAAATAACTATGTTTATTAACCTGGTTGCGATTTGCCATTGGCAAATCGGCGGGCAATTTTTATCTGTGAGTAAAGCTTAATAAATTTTGAATCGGGGTTCGTTTTATGTCACATTCGCCTGCGTCCCCGGATGCACAGCGCGAATCCTGTAACCGGAAAATTCTACTGCTTGATGGGGTCTGAGTACAACCTGGACGTGTGAGCTCTGTTGATCGGAAAATCATTGAGCGGATTTTGACTGGGTAATTTCACCCGGCCTGGTTCCGTTCTATCAGAAATGAAATATCATCATGAGAAGGCCAGTTGAGAATTATATCGTCGAATTGAACAGCGGCAGCGTTGATTTAACAATTTTACGTAACCCGCGCGCCCGCCGCATGACATTGCGTGTTGATCCAAAGCCCGGCGCAGCGACCCTGGTGGCGCCGCCCTTCCTGGATACCAGAACGGCCATGCGTTTCGTCCGCGAGAATGCGGACTGGCTTACCGAAAAACTTTCGCAGCAAAGCGTGCCGGTGCCATTTGTCCATGGCGCTGAAATTCCTGTTCGCGGCAAAATCCACCGTATCGAAGGGCTGCGCACAATGCGCGGCGTCATTGAGCGGCGTAACCAGACAATATTTGTACCCGGCGGGCGCGACCATCTGGCGCGGCGGCTGACCGACTGGCTGAAAGAACAAGCGCGCGCAGAACTGACTGCGGCAGCGAAAGAACATGCAAAGGCGCTTGGCGGGTCGCTTGCGCGCATAACCGTGCGCGATCAGAAAAGCCGCTGGGGTTCCTGTTCTCCGGACGGAAATATATCCTTTTCCTGGCGTCTGATCATGGCGCCGCCGGTGATTCTGGATTATGTCGCGGCGCATGAAGCAGCGCATCTGGTGCAGATGAACCATAGCCAGGCTTTCTGGAAGCTGGTTGCCCGGCGTGTAAAAGATGTGGATGGCGCAACCCAGTGGTTACGCCTTAACGGGCCTGACCTGCACCGCTATGGCGCCACGCCTTAGACTGGTGGATTTCAGCCTGGACCGGCTTGCGCCCGGTCATTGCCCGTCCTGGCTGGCAATGACCGCAGACTATCATGCATCCGCTATTGCAGGCTGGAAGTTTGTTCCGGTTTTTGCAAAAGGCTGGCGCGTTCCTGGCCAATTTCTCCGCGCAATTTTGTGAATTGCGCCAGATCCTTGCCGGACAGAGCCTGTACGGTTGGCAGTTTCACGCTTTGCGGATTGACCTGGTTACCATAGACCAGCACTTCATAATGCAGATGCGGCCCGGTGGAACGCCCGGTAGACCCGGTATAGCCAATGATCTGTCCCTGGCGTACCCGCGCGCCCTTGCGCACGCCCTTGCCAAAGCCGGACAGATGCCCGTAGGCGGTGCTGTATCCGTCATTATGACGTATACGGATATATTTTCCATAGGCGCCATTCCAGCCCGCCATATCCACAAAGCCCTGGCCGGCCGCCATCACCGGGGTGCCGGCCGCAGCGGCAAAATCCAGGCCTTTGTGCATGCGGGTATAACCAAGAATCGGATGCTTGCGCATGCCAAAACGCGACGAAAGTTTTGCGCCATCCACGGGTGTTTTCATCAGCGCTTTTTGCGCGCCATGCCCATTCTGATCGAAATAACCCGGCTCGCCGCCATACGCGGACGTAAAGCGGTACAGCTCCTTGCGTTTACCGCCCAGGGTCAGCGCAGCATAACGGATTTCGCCGGTGCGCGCCACGCGGCCATTTTCGTCAAGATGGCGGTCATATAACACATCAAAACTGTCGCCGGGCTGGATGTCGCGCTGAAAGTCAATGTCATAGCTGAACAGGCGAATCATCTCGACAATAATTTCAGGGCGAATTTCCGCCGCCGCGGCCGCTTCAAACAGGCTGGATTCAATCCGTCCACTGACAAGCCGGCTGACCTGCTTCAGGGGGCGCATAACTTCCTGGCTGGCAAAGCCGCCATCGGACTGACGCCTGGCGACGACCATACGATCAACATTGGCCGCCAGTGACAGGCCGGCCAGTTGCGGACCTTTGTCTGCCGCCTTTGCAGGGGCCATGGTGACGCTCAGCTGCTGCCCGACATGCAGATCGCGCGGGTCAAAAAACTTCCTGATTGCGGCAACGGCCTGTTCCGCTTCGTCCCAGGAAACGCCGCCTTCCGTAAGCAGGCTTTGCAGCGTGTCGCCGCGGCTGACCGTCAGGGTTTGCTCTGCGCCAGCCGATATGGAGCCCGCCGCGTGCGATGCCGCCGGCGGCGGCAGCAGTTCAGAAACCACCGGCGCCGCCGGATAGGCCGGGCCCCGGCTGGTCTCAAATAAATCCGGCATCTGTAACACATGCCTGTCAAACGAGGCGATCTGCCCAAATATCGCCACCGCTATTATGGGCAGCAGCAGGGATGTGTAAGAAAGCTTTTGTGCTGTGTTGGATGAGAATCCGGCGTCCCGCCGGTTGGATGTTGCCTGCGCCCTCTGCCCCTCAGGACGGCGATGAATTTCCTCTTCGTCGTGGCTTGTCGCCATGCCGCTTCTGCCCCTCTCTGATGTGCGATCCCCGGTCTGTTGTCTTGACCGGATTACGAATCACCCACACTTAGCTTTAAAAAAACATGGTTAAAATGCCCTTCCGGGCCCGCTGCGTCAATGTGTTAAGGCCGGTCATCCGTTAAATAATCAACCTTGACAGTGCCTGTTTTTTCGGCGGCGTTAACCATCACGTTTATGGGTTAATATCCAGTAAACTCCAAACAAAGACTTTTCAAAATCAAAAATAGCCAAATAAATCGGCGGATGGCCGTTTCCGGAATTGAGTAAACCGGCAGGAATCTCCCAATATCGGCGGGGGCGAAGGAAAAAATGAAAAATATTTTTTTAGTCTGTTGACTCACTGGAGCGTCCCGGCCTATATAGCGGTCATCGCGAGGCTGATTGGTCCCGTTACGGCATTCTGTTCTCTGGCTGCACACCCTTTCGGGGGTTCGCTAAAACCCTAAGGGGTTGACATAGTTAGGAAAAGAAGGCACTAAGCGGTCGCTAAGCCGGTCTCCGGTGCTCTCGGTAAACTTGGCCCACCAACGCGGCTTTATGGCGCGCGGGGGGCATGTTTCGCTCTGGGGTATGGATGTTACGTTTTTGTAACCGGGCCATGCACGCTATTTGACATTGTGGTTTAGGAAGGGAAATGTGGGCGGCGGTATGTCCGTTAATGATATACTGCTATCTACGTTTCCTGATAATAATAGGTGCTACTGCTTGATCTGAAACGGTTTTCCGTTGCGGATTAAGATAGTGGAACCTCGTCAAGAAGTACGTTTTAGCAGAGCGATCAAACTTGAGAGTTTGATCCTGGCTCAGAACGAACGCTGGCGGCAGGCTTAACACATGCAAGTCGAGCGCAATACTATCTTCGGATAGTGGAGAGCGGCGGACGGGTGAGTAACGCGTGGGAACCTACCCTTTGGTTCGGAATAACTTTGGGAAACCGAAGCTAATACCGGATACGCCCCGTAAGGGGGAAAGATTTATTGCCGAAGGAGGGGCCCGCGTTGGATTAGGTAGTTGGTAGGGTAATGGCCTACCAAGCCGACGATCCATAGCTGTTCTGAGAGGAAGATCAGCCACACTGGGACTGAGACACGGCCCAGACTCCTACGGGAGGCAGCAGTGGGGAATCTTGGACAATGGGGGAAACCCTGATCCAGCCATGCCGCGTGAATGAAGAAGGCCTTAGGGTTGTAAAGTTCTTTCAGTGGGGAAGATAATGACGGTACCCACAGAAGAAGCCCCGGCTAACTCCGTGCCAGCAGCCGCGGTAATACGGAGGGGGCTAGCGTTGTTCGG
>Ga0209894_1000035_pt1 | contig 21483 bp, 18 predicted proteins | sample GWRWT4_2Sept14_2_FD_187191 | JGI IMG/M metagenome (GOLD analysis project Ga0209894, IMG submission 187191) | Sand microcosm microbial communities from a hyporheic zone in Columbia River, Washington, USA - GW-RW T4_23-Sept-14 (SPAdes) (version 2) ... | reverse complement strand
ATCAGCACATTGATTTCGTGGGGCGGATTGTCGCCGGCGGGGATAAGGTCGATACGCATGGCGCGCCCTTAGCCGGGCCAATGCTGCGCTGCAACAGGGGCTTCGCCGGAACGGGCGGAAAATCAGCCCAGCGCGTTGATGGTAAAGGCGATCACGCCGATGTTGAACACGAACGAGGCCAGGCTCTGGACCAGCACCAGCCGGCGGACTGGTGCGGCGGTGATCGCCACGTCGGAGGTTTGGAAAGTCATCCCCAGGGTAAAGGCGAAATAGGCAAAGTCGCTATAGCCCGGGTTGCGGGTGCCAGGAAACTCGATCCCGCCGCGGTGGTCACCCGCTTGGCCGCTGCCAAAATAGTAGAGGTGGGCATAATGCAGGGCATAGACCGAATTGGCGAAGAGCCAGGCCAGCACCAGCGTGACCAACAGCTTGACCATCGCCATCCGGTCGCCATTGCTGGCGGCGTCGAGCTCGCCCGAGATCGCCGCCAACACCACAAGCGCCAACAGCGTGGAGATCACCACGATCAGCGTGCGGTTGGCGTCGTTCTGGTCAGCATGGCGGCGCATTTCGGCGACGGGGAAGTCGCGCAGCAGCGGCAGCAGCGAGAGCAGGAACAGCACCGCGGCCAGGTCGAAACCCATCGCCAGGGCATCCTGCCAGACCGCATCCGGATCGAACCAGCGCCACAGCCCTGCCCCCAGCGGCAGCAGCAGGGCAAAGGCGATGAAGCGGGGCGGGGCCAGCCGGTTACCGAGGGTTTTGGCTGGCCCGCTCATGCTATTTGCCCTTCGTCTTTGCGGTGACCTTCGGCTGGGGGCGCTTCGCCGTCAATAGCAGGTCCAGCCCGGTCGGCGCGGTGCCGGGCGCGGCGCGTTCCAGCCAGGGCCAGCGCAGCCCGCCCTGGTAATCGAGCTTGTAAGCGATGAAGCGGTCGCCGCGCTTGGTCAGCAGCTCCAACGGCGCGCCGGTCTTGGCGGCGGTGATCGCGCTCTTGAGCTCGTCCGGCGTGTAACCGATGCCGTTGATCGCCAGCACGGTCGAGCCCGAAACGATGCCCGCCTTGAAGGCCGGCCCGTCCCACTGGGTGGCGGTGACCTTGGCATCCTTATCGATGGTGAGCCCGATCGAATGAGTCAGGTTGAGCGCCTTGGCATCGGCCATCACGCCCTTGAAGGAAGGATTCGGCTCCTCCTTCCAGACCAGCTTGTAGCCGCCCAGCTCGATGCCCTTGAGCGGGGCTGGCTGGCCGGGGGTATTGATCCGCTGGTCGATCAGCTTGCCCCAGTCATAGGGATAGACCTGGTTCAGCTTGGTAACGATCTCGTCGCTTTCGAAAGCGATCTGGCCCCAATCGCCATCGCGCATCCCGAAGAACAGCTTGGCGAAATCATCGATCGACTTCTTGCCGCCGGTGCCCTGGCGGATGATCTGGTCGATCTCCAGCCAGATCAGCGCGCCTTCGGTATAATAGTCCTCGCTGCGTGAGAGGCTGGCAAAGGGCTTGGGCTTGCGCGCGGCGAAGACCGGATCGCTGCCGGTATCCTCAACTGAGCGCCAGCGGCGGCCGGGCTGTTCGGCAAAGTTGCCGGCCCAGGTGGCGAGCATGCCCAGCACCACGTCCTTGCCCTGCAGGCCAGACCGAGCGGCCAGGACGCTGCCCCAGAACTGGTCCTGGCCCTCATAGGTCCACAACAGGTCGCCCTGCATTGGCTGGCGATAGTCCGGCGTCCACAGCCGCGCTGGGCGGCGGAACTTGCCCGACCAGGAATGGGCATATTCGTGGGGCAGCAGGTTGCGATCCCATTCGTACTTGTCCCACTCGGTAAAGGCGCCGGGTTCCAGCTGGTTCTCGCTCGAGCGGTGATGCTCCAGCCCGATCCCGCCCATCCGGTCGGTCAGCGCGAGCAGGAATTCGTAACGGTCGAAATGGTTGGCGCCAAAGGCCAGCCGCGCTTCGGTGACGAGATTGCGGTGCAGCTCGATCTGTTCGGGCTTGGCGGCGAGCTGCTCGGCCTTGTCAGCCACGACGTTGAGCGTGACGTTCTGGCCCAGGTCCCACTTGGCGAAATGCTTGCCGGCAAACAGCGGCGAATCGACCAGCACTTCGTAAGAGTGCTCACCCCAGGACCAGCGGTTGCCTTCGCGCTTCAGCCCATCGAGTGCACCAGCGACGGTCCAGCCGGCCGGCACGGTCACGCTCGGACGGACCTTGATCTGGCGGACGTAATGTCCGGCGGGATAGAGGCTCATCTTCTCCCACTGCAGGTTGAGCATTTCCTGCGTCATGGTGATTCGGCCCTCGGCGGTCTGCAGCGGGCTGGTGTGGATGAACTTGGCGGTCACATCCTTGGCCCCGGCGGGGACCTCGACATGGAGGGCGTTGACCTCAACCGGATCGCGCTTCCAGCGCAGCAGTTGCCCACCCGCAGTAAAGGTCACGTCGACCAGCTCGGCCAGCGGCCCGCGTGGGCCATGGTTGCCGGGCAGCCACTGCGGGAACAGCAGGGTCAGCTTGGTTGTGCCGGGGGCGACGGGGACGGTCTGGGTAACGCGGTAGACCCCGCGCAGCGTATCGGTGGCATCGATATCGAGCACCATCGTTCCGCCCGGATAGGGCGCGTCGGCGGCATCCGGAACCTGCTGCGAGAGCGGCACGGCGGTCGGGGCCGAAAGGGTGGCGGACAGGGCCGGGGCGGCAAGTAGCAGGCCCAGCGCGGCGAGAGCGGGTAGAGTGCGACGCGTCATGGGCGCCGTCCTTGGCGGGTCTCGCGCGCGAGAGCAATCCTACACCACGGCTTTTCGACGGAGCGCAAAGCGAGTAGGGGCCACCGCCATGAGCACTCCACAGGCAATTCGCGGGACCCAGGACATCTTCGGCGCAGAGGCCGAGGCTTTCGCCCACGTAGTCGAAACCTTTGAGCGGATTCGCAAGCTCTACCGCTTCCGCCGGGTCGAAATGCCAGTATTCGAGAAGACCGAGGTGTTTAGCCGCTCGATCGGCGAGACCACCGATGTCGTCTCCAAGGAAATGTACAGCTTCGAGGACCGCGGCGGCGATTCGCTGACCCTGCGGCCCGAATTCACCGCCGGCATCTGCCGCGCTTACCTGACCAACGGCTGGCAGCAATATGCCCCGGTCAAGCTGGCGACGCATGGGCCCCTGTTCCGCTATGAGCGCCCGCAAAAGGGCCGTTACCGCCAGTTCCACCAGCTCGACGCCGAGATCATCGGGGCGGCTGAACCACAAGCAGACGTCGAGCTGCTGGTCATGGCCGATCAGCTGCTCAAGGAACTCGGCATTGCCGATGGCGTCACGCTGATGCTCAACACCCTGGGCGACGGGGCCAGCCGCGAAGCCTGGCGCGCGGCGCTGGTCGAATACTTCCGCGCCGTGAAGGGCGAGCTGTCCGAAGATTCGCAGGACCGGCTGGAACGCAACCCGCTGCGCATCCTCGACAGCAAGGACCCGCGCGACAAGGTATTCACCGATGCCGCGCCGAAGATCGACGATTTCCTGAGCGCCGAAGCGCAGGACTTCTTCGCCAAGGTCACCTCTGGCCTCGACGCCGCCGGCGTCGCCTGGACCCGCGCCCCGGCGCTGGTGCGCGGGCTCGACTATTACCGCCACACTGCGTTTGAGTTCGTCACCGACCGGCTCGGTGCGCAAGGCACCGTGCTGGGCGGCGGGCGCTATGACGGGCTGATGGAAAGCCTGGGGGGTGCGCATACGCCGGCGGTCGGCTGGGCGGCCGGGGTTGAGCGGCTGGCGATGCTGGTGGGGGAGGCAGCGCCCGAAGTGCCGGAAGTGGCGCTCGTCCTCGAACATGACGATTATCTCGACTTTGCCAACGCGTGCCTGGCCAACCTGCGCCGTGCCGGAGTGTCGGCTGACTTGGTCGCCTCTGGATCGCCAAAAAAGCGGTTCGACAAGGCTGCCAGGCTGGGCGCGCACCGCATTGCGACGATTTCGCAGCGCGACGGGGCGCGGTGGGTCAACGTGCGCGGTGAAAACGCTGATAATGACCGCACAAGGTTGATCCACTCGCTGCTCACCCTTTAGCAGTCACCCCGGACTTGTTCCGGGGCGGTGCTCCTTTTGTGGGCCGCGAGGACGAAAAGCACTGGCCCGGAACAAGTCCGGGCTGACCAGATGAGTTTATCACGACCGTGCCCATAACCGACACCCGGCTCCGTCAAATCTCCGCCCGCTTCGCTGAACTCGAGGCGCGGCTGGCTTCTGGCCAGCTGGAGGGCAAGGACTTCGTTGCCGCCAGCCGTGACTTTTCGGAGCTGGAGCCGGTCGCGCGGCTGGCTGAAGAGGTCATGGCGATGCGGGCCGAACTCGCCAGCCTGGCCGAGCTCGACGATCCCGAAATGCGCGAGCTGGCCGAGGAAGAGATCGAGCGGCTGAAGACGGAACTGCCCGAAGCCGAGCATCGACTCTCGATCGCCATGCTGCCGCGCGACAGCGCCGACAGCCGCTCGGCCATGCTCGAAATCCGCGCCGGGACTGGCGGCGACGAGGCTGCGCTGTTCGCGGGCGATCTCTACCGGATGTACGAACGCTATGCCGCCGATCAGGGCTGGCGGATCGAGCCGGTGAGCATGAGCGCCTCCGAAGTCGGCGGCTGCAAGGAAGTGGTCGCGCAGATCACCGGCAATGGCGTATTCGCCAAATTGAAGTTCGAAAGCGGGGTCCACCGGGTGCAGCGCGTGCCGGTGACCGAAAGCGGTGGGCGGATCCATACCTCGGCGGCGACCGTCGCCGTGCTGCCCGAACCCGACGAAGTCGACGTGCAGATCGAGGACAAGGACCTCAAGATCGATGTCTACCGCGCCTCGGGCGCCGGCGGGCAGCACGTCAACACCACCGATTCCGCCGTCCGGATCACGCACTTGCCGACCAATACCGTGGTGACCTGCCAAGACGGCCGTAGCCAGCACAAGAACAAGGAAAAGGCGATGCAGGTACTGCGCGCCCGCCTGTTCGAGGCCCAGCGCGAGGCCGTGCAGGGTGAAGAGGCCGCGGCGCGCAAGGCGATGGTCGGATCGGGCGACCGCTCCGAGCGGATCCGCACTTACAACTTCCCGCAAGGGCGGGTGACTGACCACCGCATCAACCTGACCCTGCACCGCCTACCCGAGATCCTCGAAGGGCCGGGGCTGACCGAACTGGTCGATGCGCTGATTGCCGAAGACCAGGCCAAGCGGCTCGCGGCGCTCGGCGAGTGACGCTTCCGCCGGGCCGCACCGTTGCCGAAGCGATCCGCGATGCGACCGAACTGCTCGGTTCGCGTACCGACAGCGCGCGGCTTGATGCCGAGCTGCTGATGGCCGAGGCGCTGGGCGTGCGCCGCTCGGACTTGTTCCTGCGGCATATGCGCGATCCCGCACCGCCGGCCTTTGCCGAACTGGTCGCGCGGCGCGCGGCGCATGAGCCGGTCGCCTATATCCGCGGCCACCAGGAGTTTTTTGGCCTGCCCTTCATGGTCACGCCCGACGTGCTGATCCCGCGCGGCGATAGCGAAACGCTGGTCGAGGCGGCGCTGGAAGTGCGGCCCGATGCTGTCCGCGTGCTCGACTGCGGGACCGGTTCGGGCGCGCTGCTGCTGGCGCTGCTCACTGAATTGCCGCAGGCCACCGGGATTGGGATCGACCGGTCCGAACCGGCGGTGGCCGTGGCCCGGGCCAATGCCACCCGGCTGGGGCTGGGCGAGCGGGCGCGGATGATTCGGGCCGACTGGCACGCGGCCGGCTGGGCGCGCGGTCTGGGCGGGCCGTTCGACCTGATCCTGGCCAATCCGCCTTATGTCGAGGACGATGCCGCGCTTGATCCCACTGTGCGCGATCACGAGCCGGCGGGCGCGCTGTTCGCCGGGCCGGACGGGCTCGACGATTACCGCGTGCTGGTGCCGCAGCTCCCGGCCCTCTTGGCCGACCAAGGGGTGGCCCTGGTCGAGATCGGCCACACCCAGGCCGATGCCGTGACCGCGATCGGGGCGACGGCGGGGCTTTCGGCACTGTTGCACAAAGACCTCGGCGGACGTCCGCGCGTGCTGGAATTCAAGAAAGCGCTTGGCTTTGGCGAACCGAGCGCGTAAGTCCTGATGCAGGCCGAGGCTGGTACGCGAACAGGCGTCCCCACGGTTCAATCCAGCATTTGCACCGATACTGGCCTTTACCGGCCGGTTTGAACAGCAGATGTCGGGCCCCGGCGCGCGATGGTTGCCACCGGGGGATTACGGGTCGCGCGGCCCCGCAGCCGCTGAAACAGGGAATTGAAACCCTTGAACAACAATAACCGTGGTAACAACAATCGTCGGCGCGGCCGTGGCAATCGTCCTGGCGGCGGTGGTGGCGGTGGCGGCCAGCAGCTTAACCGGATTGACAGCCGCGCGCGGGGCAATGCGCCGCAGCTGCTCGAAAAGTATCGCAAGCTGGCGCAAGACGCCCACATGAACGGCGATCGGGTGCAGGCGGAATACTATCTGCAGTTTGCCGACCACTATTTCCGCGTGATCGCTGACCAGCGCGTGCGCCAGGAAGAGCAGCGCCGCCCGCGTGACGAACGCTGGCAGGAAGGCGCCGAGGGTGAGCGCGAGGACAGCGACGACGCCGGTGATTTCACCGCTGACAGCGATTTCCCGAGCTTCGACCAGCCGGTCTATACCCGCCGCGAGCGCGAGGATCGCCCCCGCCGCGAAGAGCGCGAGGAAGAAGCGCCGCGCAGCGACGAAGAGGCTGGTGAAGACCGTTCCTCCGCCAATCCTTATGAACCGCCCGAGAACCCGTTCGTGCGGGCACCGCACGAAGACCGTGCGCCGCGTGAAGAACGCGGCACCCGCGGCCTGCGTCCGCGCCGTGGTCAGGACGATCGGGGTGACCGCCGCCCGCGCCGCGACGAGCGCGATGGCGAACCCGCCGGGCTTGACCCGTCGCTGCTGCCGCCTGCGATTGGCAACCGTGATGAAGCGCCAGTCGCTGACGAGGCTCCCGAAGCCGATGCAAAGCCGCGCCGCAAGCCGCTGCGCCGCAAGCCGTCGGCCGACGGGGCTGACGAACAGCTCGAATCGGCCGAATAAGCCAAGGCTGAGCGGCTAACTTGCACCGCTTGCTGGACCTCGCCCTGGCCCATCCGCGCAAGCTGGCGCTGGGGCTGGGGGCGCTTGCCGCGACCGGGTTCGAGCCGCTCGGGCTCTGGCCGCTGACCCTGCTGGCGCTGGCCGGGCTGATCGCGCTGATCCGCCCGGCGGCCAGCTGGAAGCAGGCCGCACTGATCGGCTGGTGCTTCGGCGTCGGCCATTTTACGATTGGCAACAACTGGATCGCCACGGCCTTTACCTATCAGGCCAATATGCCGGCCTGGCTAGGCTGGGTCGCGGTGGTGCTGCTTTCCTTCTACCTCGCGGTCTATCCGGCGCTGGCAGCTCTCGCTGGTTGGCTGGCGCGGCGGTCGGTGCCGGGCATGGTGCTGGCGCTGGCCGGCGGCTGGATCGTCAGCGAATGGCTGCGCAGCTGGGTCTTTACCGGCTTTGCCTGGAACCCGCTGGGGGTCGCGGCGCTGGGCGGGTTCGAGCGGCCGGGTCTCGCCCTCTTGCTGCCCTGGCTTGGCACCTATGCCTTGTCCGGACTGGTCGTCCTGCTCGCCGGCTGCTGGTGGGCGGCTGCGGCGCGCAGCAAGCGCGATCCGCGCGGGCTGGCACTGGTTCTTGCCCCGCTGGCAGCGGTCCTGCTGCCGCAACTTTCGAACCCCCCGCAGACGTTGACCGAGCGCCGCTATACCTTGGTCCAGCCTGATATCCGGCAGGAGATCCTCAACGATCCGGCCTGGTTCGAGGCCCAGTATCAGCGCCTCGCCGCGCTCTCCAAGGGACAGGGCGAGCGGCTGGTGCTCTGGCCGGAATCGGGCGTGCCGGACTACCTGCGCGATGGCTATCCGGAGCGCTATTACCTCGATACCTACGCCGCCGATCCGGCCCTCGCCCGCCGCCGCCTAGGCCTGGCAATCGGCCCGGATGCCATGCTGCTGACCGGCACGGTCGACCTCGAGATCGGGCAAGGCCGCGCAATCGGCGCGCGCAATTCGGTTACGGCGCTGGACGGCAGCGGCACGATCCGCGCCGGATATGCCAAGGCCCATCTGGTGCCTTATGGCGAGTATCTGGCGCTGCGCTGGCTGCTCGAACCGCTCGGCGTGGAGCGGCTGGTGCCGGGCGGGATCGACTTCTGGCCCGGGCCGGGCCCCCAGACGTTAGACTTGGGCCGCTTTGGCAAGGCCGGGCTGCAGATCTGCTACGAGATCATCTTCTCCGGCCAGGTGGTCGATCCGGACAAGCGCCCGGACTTCCTGTTCAACCCGTCCAACGACGGCTGGTTCGGGGCCTGGGGCCCGCCGCAGCACCTGGCTCAGGCGCGGCTCCGCGCGATCGAGGAGGGGCTGCCAGTCCTGCGTTCCACCACCACCGGGATTTCCGCCGTGGTCGATGGGCACGGCGTGGTCCGCCAGCACATCGGGCGGCTGGAGCCGGGGCGGCTTGACGGGCAGGTTCCCGCAGCCCTTGCGCCCACCCTGTTTTCCCGCCTGGGCAATCTGTTGCCGCTTGGCTGGGCGATAGTTCTTCTTGCCGCAGGGGTGGTTGCCAGCCGCCGCCGCAAGGGCTAGAGAGCCCATATAAAGATTCCTTTATATCGAGGACGCGATGCGCACCGACTACCTGTTCACTTCCGAAAGCGTTTCCGAAGGCCATCCCGACAAGGTCGCCGATCAGATCTCGGATTCGATCGTTGACTTGTTCCTGTCAAAGGACCCCGAAGCGCGCATCGCCTGCGAAACGCTGACCACCACTCAGCTGGTGGTCCTGGCCGGCGAAATCCGCTGCAAGGGCGTCTACGAGAACGGCGAATGGGCCCCCGGCGCCAAGGAAGAGATCGAGGCGACCGTCCGCCAGACCGTCAAGGACATCGGTTACGCGCAGAGCGGCTTCCACTGGGAGCAGTTTGAATTCATCAACCGCCTGCACGGCCAGTCGGCGCACATCGCCCAGGGCGTGGACGCCAATGCCAACAAAGATGAAGGCGCGGGCGACCAGGGCATCATGTTCGGTTACGCCACCGACGAAACCCCTGATCTGATGCCGGCGACGCTCTATTACAGCCACAAGATCCTGGAAAAGATGGCCGAGGATCGCCACTCGGGCGCGGCTCCGTTCCTGGAGCCTGACGCCAAGAGCCAGGTTACCCTGCGCTATGAAGGCAGCCTGCCGGTCGCCGCGACCGCCGTGGTCGTCAGCACCCAGCACGCGCCGGGCTATGACGAGGGCGACAACGAAGCCGAGCTGCACGCCTATGTGAAGCGCGTGATCGCCGACGTGATCCCGCCGGTGCTGCTGCGCGAAACCGAATACTTCATCAACCCGACCGGCAGCTTCGAAATTGGCGGCCCCGATGGCGATGCCGGCCTGACCGGGCGCAAGATCATTGTCGACACCTATGGCGGCGCGGCCCCGCACGGCGGCGGCGCCTTCTCGGGCAAGGACCCGACCAAGGTTGACCGCTCGGCCGCCTATATCAGCCGCTACTTGGCCAAGAACGTTGTCGCCGCGGGCCTCGCCACGCGCTGCACGATCCAGCTGGCCTATGCGATCGGCGTGTCGAAGCCGCTCTCGCTCTATGTCGATACGCATGAGACCGGCACCGTGGGCGATGACAAGATCGAAGCCGCGATCCTCGGCCTGCCCAAGCTTGGCGGCCTGACCCCGCGCGCGATCCGCACCCACCTTGGCCTCAACAAGCCGATCTACCAGCCGACCGCGGCCTATGGCCACTTCGGCCGCAAGGCCGAGGGCGACTTCTTCCCGTGGGAACGCACCGACCTGGTCGACGATCTCAAGGCTGCGCTGGGCTGAACCGGCGCAGGGGCGCGGGCCATGGTCCGCCGCACCGTCTATCTCCACGGGCTGCCCGGCTCGCCAGCGGAACTGTCGCTGGCTGGGGCGGGTAGCGCGTGGCGCGATCCGGCGCTGGTTTTCGCTCCTGACCGTTCTGCCTTGGCAGAGGGCCTGCCAGAGCTGGCCCGGCAGATCGCGGCTAGGGCGGGCAACGACCCGATTGACCTGATCGGCTTCTCGCTCGGCGCCGCGGCGGCCTTGCGCCTTGCTCCGCTGCTGGGGAAACATGTCACCCGCATTGACCTGATCGCCCCGGCCGCGCCGCTGTCGCTGGGGGATTTCCTGCCCGATATGGCCGGCGGCGCGCTGTTCGGTATGGCCCGCGATCGGCCCGGGCTCTTCGGCTTGGTTTGCCGTGTCCAAGGACTGGCTGCACGGCTGGCCCCGGCGCTGCTGGTCAAGGCGCTGCTCGCCGATACGCGCGGCGGCGATGCCGAACTGGCGCGACAGCTGGAATTCCGCGCGCTGCTGGCCGCGATCCTGCGCCAGACCTTTGCAAATGGCAGCGGCGCCTACCGCGCCGAGATTGCCGGCTATGTGAGCGATTGGGCAAGCGCGCTTGATGCGGTCACTCAGCCGGTCACGATCTGGCAGGGCGATCAGGACAACTGGGTCCCGCCGCAGATGTCCCGCGCGCTGGCCGCCCGGCTTCCGGCAGGGGCGCGGCTGGAGCTGCTGCCCGGTCTGTCGCACTATTCCGCGCTGCAGAACTTTCTGACCCGGTTCAGCCCTGGCGATAGTCGGCCGTAATCACCCCGGCGGCGGCGAGTTCCGCCTCGTGCATTTCCTCGCGCCAGTGTTCGGCTAGCGCCTGGGCTTCCCAGTCGAGCATCGCCGGGTGAGCCAGCACGTGGTCAACCCAGGCCTGCCCCTTGCCGACGTCCAGCCCATAAGTGCGGATGCGGAAGGCAACCGGCGCGAAGAAGGCGTCAACGGCGGTGAATTCCGCGCCGGCCAGCCACGGTCCGCCGAAGCAGGCCAGCCCTTCCTCGAAGAGCTCGCGCACCCGGGTAACATTGCGTTGCAGGCCTTCGCTCATCGGCTTTGGCGTCACCCGCACACCGACGTTCATGGTGCAATCGTTGCGGAGGTGGCCGAAGCCGCCGTGCATTTCGCAGACGGCACCCATTGCAAAAATTCGTGCTTCGGGATCAGCCGGCCAGACGCCTTCATGCCGGTCGGCCAGATAGAGCGTGATACCCAGCGAATCGGGCACCTTGCGCGCGCCGTCGATCAGCAGCGGCACTTGGCCCGTGGGGGAGAATGCGCGGAAGTCCTCGTAATTGTCGGGCTTGGTGAAGGGTTCGAACCGGTCGGCAAAGGGAATGCCCAGCGCCTTCATCAGCAGCCAAGGGCGCAGGCTCCAGCTGGAATAGTTCCGGTTGGCGGTGATCAGGGTGTAGCTCATGGGTTCAGCCTAACCCGCGCGCCGCCCAACACACAACCCCGTCACCCCGGGCTTGACCCGGGGTCCCGCTAATTGGGGAAGCGTGGAGCTTCGAAGAAAGCTGGACCCCGGATCAAGTCCGGGGTGACGAATGGGGGGAGGACAGTGTCGCCGCTGAGGCTGGCGAACCCGAGCATTCCCCCTCATCCGGCCAGCGCGCCATCCGTGCCCGGCCGGAATCGAAGAACAGCGCGGGCAGCTTGTAGAGCATCAGCACCTTGTGAATGCACCAGTCGGCCGCGCGCTCGTTCCAGCGGGCGGTGGCGCGGCCCTGGCGTTCGAGCCAGCGCTGATAGGGCAGGAAGTGATCGGGCTCGTCGCGGTGGACGATCTGGAAGTTCTTCTTCATCACCGGATCGGACATGATCAGGCGGTTCTTCAGGATGACCTCGACCTGGCGGTAACCGCGCTGCTCGGTCAGCATGATCACCCGGCAGAGCCGCTCGAACTCGTCCGGCCGGGTGACGATTCGATGCGTGTCCAGCTCCTCGATCGTGCAGCGGAACACCCATTGGATAAAACGGTCGATGTGGCCGACGCCGCGGTCCACTACCAAAGGCATCCGCCCCTGCCGTTCGAACCAGCGGCGGAACATCACGTAATGCGTGCGCTCGTCCGCCCGGTGCTTGGTGATCTCGGCCTGGAACTCCGGCTCATCCGGGCAGCGCTCGCGCACGGCTTCCAGCACGCGGTCAAGCGAGGTGTAGCCGCGATATTCGTTGTAGAGATAGATGGACGCCAGGACGTCGAGATAGCGCTCCCGGAAGGCCTGGCGTATTCCCATTTAACCCAGCATGCCGTTAAGCTCGCCCACGGCTTCGACGAATTCCTCGCGGAAGTCCTGAACCACGCCCTTGGCGCTGCGGACCTGGTCGATCAGGCCGACGCCCTGGCCGACGAAGTAGCTGACCAGATCGCGCGCCGCCTCGTTACCGTTGACGACCGACTTCTCGATCCGCTGGAAGGCCGGTTCGGAAACCATGCCCATCAGCGGCATCGGTAGCGGGCCGGGACCTTGCGCACTGTCCCAGGCTTCGTGCCAGGCGGTCTTGAGCTGGCGGGCTGGCTTGCCGGTGCGGCTGCGGCTGCGCACGGTATCGCGGCTGCGCGCAGCGACCATCTTGTCGCGGAAGGCCTCGCTGGTCTCACTCTCGGTGGTGGCGAGCCAGACCGAGCCAGTCCAGGCGCCCTGCGCGCCGGCGGCCATCATGCCCGCCATCTGCGCCCCGGTCATGATCCCGCCTGCGGCCAGCACCGGAATGTCATAGCCAGCACCCTTCAGCGCGCGGACCACTTCGGGGATCAGCACCAGGGTCGAAACCTCGCCGCAGTGGCCGCCGGCCTCGGTGCCTTGCGCCACGATGATGTCGACCCCCGCCGCCGCCTGGCGCAGCGCGTGTTCCTTGGCGCCGACGAGTGCCGCCACGGGCACGCCGCGCTTCTTGCCTTCTTCGATCATCTTGGGCGGGGCGATGCCCAGGGCGTTGGCGATCAGCTTGATCGGGTGGCGGAAGGCGACTTCCATCTGGGCATAGCCGTTTTCTGGAGTGATCCCGGCGCGGCCCTCGTAGCGGACCACCTCCTGCGGAGAGACGTCAACGCCGTACTGGCTCAACAGTTCCGAGGTAAACTTGCGGTGCTGCTCCGAAATGGCCGCCGCGCGCTGTGCGTTGTCCTGGAATTCGGCGACGCGCGGGTCGACCACCTCTGGCACAAGCACGTCCACGCCATAGGGCGCGCCGTCGATATGGGCGTCGATCCAGGCCAGCTCTTCCTCAAGCTGTTCGGGGGTGAAGCGGGTCGCCCCCAGCACGCCGAACCCGCCCGCTTTGCTGACCGCAACGACCACGTCGCGGCAATGGCTGAAGGCAAACAGCGGGAACTCGCACCCGGTCAGGCGGCAGACGGCATTGTTCATGATTCTCTCCCTCGTCGGGAGCGATCATTACGCGCCGGACGGTCTCTCGCAAGACCTGCTTAATTGAGCGATTAAGACTCGTAATGCGCCGTTGTCTTCGCCGCCACTTCTTCCGCCGTCACGCCCGGGGCCAGTTCGATCAGCTTGAACGGGCTGGCGTGATCGGGCCGCTGGAAGACGGCGAGGTCGGTGATCACCATGTCGACCACGTTGCGGCCGGTCAGCGGCAGGGTGCATTCGGGGATGAACTTGGGGCTACCGTCCTTGGCGCAGTGTTCCATCACGACGATGATCTTCTTTACCCCGGCGACCAGGTCCATCGCCCCGCCCATGCCCTTGACCATCTTGCCGGGCACCATCCAGTTGGCGATGTCGCCCTTCTCGGACACTTCCATCCCGCCCAGCACGGTCAGGTCGATCTTGCCGCCGCGGATCATGGCAAAGGACTGGGCCGAATCGAAATAGGCCGAGTGCGGCAGCTCGCTGATCGTCTGCTTGCCGGCGTTGACCAGGTCGGCATCGACCTCGTCCTCGGTCGGGAAGGGGCCGATCCCCAGCATGCCGTTTTCCGATTGCAGCGTCACGGTGATCCCGGTGGGGACGTGGTTTGCCACCAGAGTCGGGATGCCGATCCCCAGGTTCACATAGTAACCGTCGCGCAGCTCCTGCGCGGCGCGGGCGGCCATCTGGTCGCGGCTCCAGCCCTGGGCGATTCCATCATGCTTGGTCATCAGCCGACATCCGTGCTGCGAGTGGTGCGGAATTCGATCTTCTTGTCATAGGGGCTGCCGACGATCAGCCGCTGGACATAGACGCCCGGCAGGTGGATCGCATCGGCATCAAGCTCGCCGGGTTGAACCAGCTCCTCAACTTCGACCACGCAGACACGCCCACAGGTCGCTGCCGGCACGTTGAAGTTGCGCGCGGTCTTGCGGAACACGACGTTGCCGGTGGTGTCGGCCTTCCACGCCTTGACCAGGGCGAGATCGGCCACGATCCCGCGCTCGAGGATATATTCCTCGCCGTCGAAGACCTTGGCTTCCTTGCCCTCGGCCACCAGGGTGCCGACGCCGGTCTTGGTGTAGAAGCCGGGAATGCCGGCCCCGCCGGCGCGCATCCGCTCAGCCAGGGTGCCTTGCGGACAGAATTCGACTTCGAGCTCGCCTGACAGGTACTGGCGCTCGAACTCTTTGTTCTCACCGACATAGCTGGAGACCATCTTCTTCACCTGCCGCGTGCGCAGCAGCTTGCCGATGCCTTCGTTGTCGATCCCGGCGTTGTTCGAATAGAAGGTCAGGCCAGTGACCCCGCTGTCGCGCACCGCGTCGAGCAGGCGTTCGGGAATGCCGCAAAGGCCGAAGCCGCCGCAAGCGATGTGCAGGTCGTTCTTGAGCAGGCCATCAAGCGCGGCGGCTGCATTGGGATAAAGCTTGTTCATTCCCGCTCCCTGTCTGGAAAGACCGGTTTCCGCTAGGGAAATCGAAGGGCGACCGCAATTGCAAGCCGCGCCCTTGCACTTGCGCGGAATGCACCGATCAACCGATCAGGTCCAGCCCCAGCAATGCCCCCAGATCGGCCAGTGCCTGCTCGCCGCTGGTCACCTTGATCGCCGTCATGCCGAGCTGCGCAGCCGGTTTGCAGTTGATCCCCAGGTCATCGAGGTAGACGCAGACGTCTGGCCCCAGGCGCAAGTGATCGCACATCATCTGGTAGATCCGCGGATCGGGCTTGCGCACCCCGGCCTTGGAGCTTTCGATCACGTGTTCGAAGCGGGCGAAGACCTGTTCGTAAGCGTCCTTGGAATCGCCGCTGCGGGCCATGCCCGCGCCGTGTCCGGCGGGCACATTGTTGGTGATGCAGGCGAGCCGATAGTTCGCTGCCTTCAGCCGGTCGAGCGCGGTGACCATGGCCGGGCGGATCGAGCCGGAGAGCACGGCGAGGACCGAGGCGCCGTCGAGCTCATGCCCGGCAGCCTGGGCTTCGGCGGCGAACTTGTCGTTGAACTCGGCCGCGCTGATCGCCGCGCGTTCGAACAATGCCCAGGCGTTGCTATCGGGATTGGTGGCATTGACCTTGCGGACGAAGTCGCGCGGCAGGCCGCGTTCTTCCTCCAGCCGGTTGAAGGCTTCGAACGGGCTGGCGGTGATCACCCCGCCGAAATCAAAGATAACGGCCTCGAAACTGCCTGCCATGGTGCCAAATCCCCTGCTCACCGGTTTACCCCGCACTGGCCGATGGAATTGTGCAGCGCAAGCGTGCCGATTTGACCGGGATCATGGACGGCCCCCGGCGATGGGCGCAGCCTGGGTCAGCAGAAGGAGAGAAGCGATGCGTTCTATTCTGGTTCAAGGCGGCCGCGATGCTGGCATGGGCGCGCGGCTTGATACGGCGATGGCCTTGGCGCGGGTCCATGATGGGCATCTGACCCTGCTGATTGATACGCCGGTCGACAAATACGTCACGGTCGATCCCTATGGCGGCGCGATTCTGGCGCGTGAGGCGCTGGAAACCGCGCTCAAGGAAGACGATGCCCTGGCCGCTGCCTTTGGCGAGCGGCTGGCGCGCGACGATGTCCGCTATGATGTCGCCCAATCGGAACTGCCGCAGATCGATGCCCTGGCGCGCTGCGGCGATCTGGCGGATCTGGTGGTGGTCTCGCGCAGCGGCGGCCTCGCCGGGGACCTGGCGCTTAGCGCATCCTGTCCGGTGCTGGCCCTGCCCGACGATGTCCCGCTGAAGCTGCCGCTGGGCACAGTCTGCATCGCCTGGGATGGCGGCAGCGAGGCCGCGCGCGCCATGAAGGCGGCGGCGCCGTTGCTGACCGAAGCGAGCGATGTGCGGGTGCTGACCGTCGCGACCGACAAGGCCAACGGCTTTCCGCCGACCGAGGCACTGCGTTACCTCGCCCGCCATGGCATCAAGGCCGAGCTGACCGAACTGGCCCGCGCCAATTCGGTGGAAGAGACGCTGATGAACGAAGTAACGCGGGTGGGCGCGCAGCTGGTGGTGATGGGGGCCTATAGCCACAGCCGCCTGCGTGAATTCCTGTTCGGCGGGGTAACGCGGTTCTTCCTCGATGAGTTGACCGCACCGCCGCTGCTGATCGCCCATTGATCCATGCTGCGGCGCAACATTAAAGAGGACAGGGCCCCAACGGCGCAACCTGTCATTTATGCGGGGGTGCGGCAAAAGTGCCTGAAATCAGAGGCCTTTCTGCAAACTGAACATTGTGTTGCAAATTACGCAACACAATGTGCTCTTTTCGCACTTGCACAAAATGCGGCACTGCACCAATTAGAGCCTGCCTTTCAGGCATCCTCTCCCAAAACTTTCAAAGGCCCGGTCGGCAACGACCGGGCCCTTTTTTTCGCTTCAGGCTTTGGCCATTGCTGCTTTTGCCAGAACATCCGACAGATTGGCGTTGCGCGCTTCCAGTTTTGCGACCGACTGCTCCAGATCGCGCACCCGGATCGCCTGCAGGTCCAAGCCAATCTGCTGGGTGGCCCAGCCGAGCGCTTCCACTTCATCGGGACGATAATCCTCACCCGTGGGCTTGGAGCCGAGCAGGACGAAGCCCGCCAGCGCCGCCTGATGCATCATCGGCAGGGCGAGGGCTGCATCTAGCGGCGAGCCAAGTTCGGCGGGGACAATCGCGCCTTGCTCGGCGCGCATCGCGGCGAGGGCGGGGTCGTCAGTGTCGATGGTGTCGCCCGCTGCGCTGGCATAGCGCGCCCCCGCCGTGCGGACATAAAGCGTCGCTGCCGCACCGCCAGTGAAGCGGGTCAGTTCGGCCACGAAATTCCCCGCCAACGCCTCAGGCTTCTCGACATGCGCCGCCGCCGCGACGAAGCGCTTGAGCGCGGTCTCGTTGAGTTGCCATTTGTGGAAGAACAACCGCTCGATCGCGTGCTCGACCTTATGGTGGAGGCGGTTGAAGGTGAGGTACAGGCCGACCGCGATCAGGGCGCTGATATAGACGCTGCCGCCGTACCAGACCTTGGGGATCGCCTGCTTGATCGCCCATTCGATCAGGGCAAAGCTGACCAGCAGCAACACCCCGATCGCGCCGAACACCAAAGTCCGGTTCACCGCAAAGCCCAGATCGAACAGCTTGTGGCGCAGCACGGCGTAGGCGAGCAGTCCGGGGGCGATCAGGCCCTGCATCACGGTATTGAAATAGAATAGGCCAATGTTGGTGTCCGTACCCAAAATTGCCCCAGTCTGCACCGCGTCCCACGCATTCAACAGGGCAGCAAACAAATAGGCGGACAAAGCAAAGACGATCAGCGCGATGCGATTGCGCTCGGCTGCTGAGCCCCTGCGCCACGCCCCAACCAGGTAAATGATGGCAACCGCTATGTTGATCGCCATCAATAAAGGCATGTAACTGAAACCGCCAGCCCAAGTCATATAGTTGGTCAGCCAGAGGCGATCCCAAGAGGAAGCCGACAGACTGACAAGACACCAGACGAACCAGATAGCGAATAGTCGCCAATGCCAGCGCGGCAGTGCTCCAGCCTGCTGTTCTAACATCCGAAGCGCAAAAGGAATGAGCATGGCCACAGAGGCGGAAAAAAGAGTAATCAGCCACCACATCGGGACTGCCAAAGCGACATCGGTTGCCCAAGCTGGCTGAAGCGCGCCACCACGTCCAACACCCGAGAGCGCGGCACCGAGCAACATCGCTGCTGGGTTGCCCCAGCCACGCCACAATATGAAGCAACCGACCAACATCGAGATGATCGTCGCAAGCAAATTCACGACGCGCAGCTTATCGATTTGTGCCTGCTCATGGCCCTCAGGCAATGCCGCGATGATGATGTGGTGCTCAGACCTGACGCCGCCCCGATCCAGCGTGAAGTTGACCCTTTCTCCCACGACGGGTCGAAACAGGTAGTAGTAAGTCGGATCGGTCCGCACAAAATCACCATTGCGGATCCCGGCTTTGGCATAGGGACCGGCGGGGTCGACTTCGATCATCTCGCCAAAACCGGCAGGGGCGCCTGGATCGGAGAGTGGCCTGCCGGCGGCAAATGGGGTTTCGCCAAATAATCCAGCCCGAAAGGCCGCGGTATCGACCATCAATGTCATGCGGTTGCCGATCACCAGCACCAACAGCGCGATCAGCAGCACTTGCTGCCAGCGCGGCCAGTTCAGCTTTGCCGATTCGGCGCGGTTGCTCATGGATTTCCCCCCGTACAACTGCGCCCCCAGCGAGGGTGGCAGAAACTCAAGCATTTGCAATCGCGGCAAGCAGTTCCTAGCTTCGGTGCTTGCCCAGCAGGAGTGGCCAATGGCCGAATCAGCCGAGAAGTCCCTGACCAAGACCGTCCGCCTCCAGGTCGCCGCCGCGCGGCAGGAGGAAAGCGGGCAGGGGATCGCGCGCCTGCCCAAGGGGACGATGGCCGCGCTCGGGCTGGCCGAGGGCGATATCGTCTCGATCGAGGGCAAGCGCTCTACCGCGGCACGCGCGGTCCTGGCCTATCCGGAGGACGAAGGGCTGGAAGTGATCCGGCTCGACGGCCTGCAGCGCGCCAATGCCGGAGTCGGCTCGGGCGATCACGTCCAGGTCGATCGGGCTGAGAGCCGCCCGGCCGCCCGCGTGGTCTTTGCCCCGGCTCAGCAGGACATGCGGCTGCAAGGCCCGGGACAGGCGCTCAAGCGCAATTTCTTCGGGCGGCCGCTTGTCGCTGGCGATCTGGTCGCCACCACTGGCCAGACCCCGGTGCGTGATATGCCGCCCGAGGTGGCGCGGATGCTCAATGCCCCGGCCTTTGCCCTGACCCAGATCCGCCTGACCGTGGTTTCGACCAGCCCCAAGGGCATCGTCCATATCGATGAGAACACCGAAGTCGAGCTGCGCGAGGAGTATGAGGAAGCGCGCGGCAGCCGCGGCGAGGTCAATTATGACGATGTCGGCGGGATGGGCGATACGATCCAGCAGCTGCGCGAAATGGTCGAGCTGCCGCTGCGCTATCCCGAACTGTTCACCCGGCTGGGCGTCGATCCGCCCAAGGGCGTGCTGCTGCACGGCCCGCCGGGCACCGGCAAGACCCGCCTGGCCCGCGCCGTGGCGAACGAGAGCGAAGCCAGCTTCTTCACCATCAACGGGCCCGAGATCATGGGCAGCGCCTATGGCGAAAGCGAGCGGCGCCTGCGCGAGGTGTTCGAGGAAGCAGCCAAGTCTTCGCCGTCGATCGTCTTCATCGACGAGATCGATTCGATCGCGCCCAAGCGCTCGCAATCTGCCGGTGAGGCGGAAAAGCGGCTGGTCGCCCAGCTGCTGACGCTGATGGACGGGCTCCACGCCCGTTCGCACATCGTGGTGATCGCGGCGACCAACCGTCCCGACGCGCTCGACGAGGCGCTGCGCCGCCCGGGCCGGTTCGACCGCGAAATCGTGATCGGCGTGCCCGATGAAAGCGGCCGGCGCGAAGTGCTGGGCATCCACACCCGCGGAATGCCGCTGGGCGAGGGCGTCGATCTCGACGAGCTGGCGCGCACCACCCACGGCTTTGTCGGCGCGGATATTGCCGCGCTCGCCCGCGAAGCCGCGATCGAGGCGGTGCGGCGGATCATGCCGCAGCTTGACCTTGAGGCGCAGACCATTCCGGCCGACGTGCTCGAAACGCTGGTCGTCACCCGCGACGATTTCCTCGCCGCGCTCAAACGCGTCCAGCCTTCGGCGATGCGCGAAGTAATGGTCCAGGTGCCCAACATCGGTTGGGCCGATATCGGCGGAGCGGATGAAGCGCAGGAAAAGCTCAAGGAAGGGATCGAGCTGCCCTTGAAGCATCCTGAGGCCTTCCGCCGGCTCGGCATCCGCCCGGCCAAGGGCTTCCTGCTCTACGGCCCGCCCGGCACCGGCAAGACCCTGCTGGCCAAGGCGGTAGCCAAGGAGAGCGAGGCGAACTTCATCTCGGTCAAGAGCTCGGACCTCTTGTCCAAGTGGTATGGTGAGAGCGAGCAGCAGCTTTCGCGGCTGTTCGCCCGCGCCCGCCAGGTCGCCCCTTGCGTGATCTTCATCGACGAGATCGACAGCCTGGTCCCGGCGCGCGGCACCAGCGGCAACGAGCCGCAGGTCACGGCGCGGGTGGTCAACACCATGCTGGCCGAGATGGATGGGATGGAGGAACTGGCCTCGGTCGTGCTGATCGGCGCCACCAATCGCCCCGGCCTGGTCGATCCGGCGCTGCTGCGTCCGGGGCGGCTCGACGAGCTGGTCTATGTCGGCACGCCCGATGCCAAGGGCCGCGAGCACATCCTGAAGATCCACACCGGCAAGATGCCGATGGCGAAGGATGTCGATCTGGGCGCCGTTGCCCGCGAAGCCGTGCGCTTTACCGGGGCGGATCTGGAGGACGTGGTGCGCCGTGCCGGCCTCAACGCGATCCGCCGAGCGGGCGCAGATGCGGCCGAAGTGACCGGAGCGGACTTCCGCGAGGCGCTGGCCGATTCGCGCGCCACCGTCTCGGCCGAGATGGAGACCGAATACCTCAAGATGAAGGGCGAGCTCAAAAAGCGCGCCGCCGAGGTGACCTCGACCCAGATCGGCTTCCTGGCCCCTGGGATGGTTCAGCCGATCCGCGAGAAGAAACACGAGTAGGCGTTAGACGGGTTTGGCTCCGCTGCCGCCGAGTCAGATTGGTTTCGCTCCGCTGCCGCGACCGCCGCGCAGGGCATATTCCTGTGTGCCGCGGTGGAGCACGTCGTCGACGTCGATCACCGCCGAATTGGCATAGGTGAAGCCGGGGCCAAGCGCGCGGTAGAGCCGGTCGAAATCGCGTTCGACCGTGTCGTGATAGAGCTCACCGAAGTTCTCGATCACGAAATAGGTCGGCTGCAGATCGTCAATCACATAGTCGGTCCGCATTACCCGGTCGACGTTGAGCATGATCCGGTTGGGGCTCTGCGCCTCGACCGAAAAGACCGTTTCGGTCGGGCCGGAGAGGATCCCGGCACCATAAGCGCGCAGGCCTTCGGGCTCCAGGATCAGCCCGAATTCGACCGTGTACCAATAGAGTGCGCCGAGCGCCTTCAGCCGGTTGTAACGCATCGCCTTCCACCCGGCGCGGCCATATTCCTGCATGTAATCGGCAAAGACCGGGTCGGTCAGCATCGGCACGTGGCCGAACACATCGTGGAACACGTCGGGTTCCTGGATATAG
>Ga0209894_1000027_pt1 | contig 24694 bp, 25 predicted proteins | sample GWRWT4_2Sept14_2_FD_187191 | JGI IMG/M metagenome (GOLD analysis project Ga0209894, IMG submission 187191) | Sand microcosm microbial communities from a hyporheic zone in Columbia River, Washington, USA - GW-RW T4_23-Sept-14 (SPAdes) (version 2) ... | reverse complement strand
GCGTGAGCCGATCCGCTCGATCACCCGCTCCTGCAGGAAGCGCAGCAGCTTCACCTGCAGCGGCAGCGGAATATCGCCCACTTCGTCCAGGAACAACGTGCCGCCCTCGGCCTGTTCGATCTTGCCCTCAGTGGTCTTTACCGCGCCGGTAAAGGCGCCCTTCTCATGCCCGAACAGCTCGCTTTCGAGCAGGTTCTCCGGGATCGCGGCGCAGTTGATCGCGACGAAGGCCCCGCCCGCGCGGTCACTCGCGTCATGCAGGCCACGCGCCAGCAGTTCCTTGCCGGTACCGCTCGCCCCCAGCAGCATGACCGAGACGTTGGTATTGGCCACCCGCTCGATCGTGCGCGCCACCTTGACCATTTCCGGGGCGGCGGTGATCAGCCGGCCGAGCACCTGGTTGCCGGTATCACTCTTGCTGGCGAGCTGGCGGTTCTCCGCCTCGATCTGGTGGAGCCGGTACGCGCGCTGAACGATCAGGCCCAGCGTCTCGATATCGACCGGCTTCTGATAGAAATCGTAAGCCCCGCGCGCGATCGCCTGAAGCGCGCTTTCGCGGGCACCGTGGCCTGAGGCAACGATCACCTTGGTATCGGGCTTCAGCGCCATGATCTCGTCGAGCACGGCAAAGCCTTCGCTGGTGCCGTCCGGATCTGGCGGCAGGCCCAGGTCGAGCGTAACCACGGCCGGCTCTTCGGCCCGCAGCGCCGCCAGCGCCGAGGCGCGGTCCCCGGCGATGATCACCGAGAAGTCCGGATAGGCCCATTTGAGCTGGGCCTGCAGACCGGCATCGTCTTCAACGATCAGCAGCTTGGGTTTGGTGTCACTCATTACGCTACCTTCGCGGCAAAATTGTTCAGCAGTTCGGCCGCTTCGGCCTGCGGCAGGCGGATGGTGAAGCGCGAGCCGAGCCCTTCACGGCTCTCGACATCAAGCTGGCCGCCCATCGCCCGGACCAGTTCGCGGGCCTCATAGGCGCCGATCCCGAAGCCGCCCGACTTGGTCGAGACGAACGGCTTGAACAGGCCGGTGCGGACGAATTCGGCGCTCATCCCGCTGCCGGAATCGATCACCTCGATCACGCCGTGGAGCTGCTCGGTCGCGACCTGGACGAAGACGGGGCTGTTCGCCTCGCTGGCATCGATCGCGTTCTGGATCAAGTGAACCAGCACCTGCTCCAGCAGCTCCTCGCGGCCCGCCACCAGGCAGGGATCGGACTGGACCAGTTCGACCGGATGGCCGGCCTTGAACTGGGCGACGACCCGCTTGGCCACGCTGTCGGCGGCCACCGACGTCAGGCTTTCGACCGTGGTCGTGCCATAGCGCGAAAGGCGCGCGAGCAGCGCGTTGAGCTTGTCCGCGGCGTTGCGGAGCGTAACCAGCATGTCGGCCCGAAACTCGGGGTTCTCGGCGTGCGCCTCGGCATTGCGGGCCAGCAGGCTCAGCTGGCTGGCAAGGTTCTTGATGTCGTGCATCACGAAGGCGATGCGGCGGTTAAAGTCATCAAAGCGCCCGGCCTCGGCCAGGGCTTCCTGCCCCGATTGTTCGGCAAGGTAGCTCGCCAGCTGCTGCCCGGCGACGCGCAGCAGATCGAAATCTTCCCAATCGAGCCGGCGGGTCAGGACCGGACGCGCCAGCACGACCATGCCGACCAGCCGGTCGAAGTGATGCAGCGGGACCAGCGCCCAGGCACGCGGTTCGGCCAGCAGCCAATCCGGCACGGCTTGCTGCGGCGCGGCCCAATCGGCGCGCGGCAGGGCACCAACGCCGCGCAGCTCGTCCAGATCGACAATGAACCCGCCCGAGCGATCGGCCTCGAAAGCGCGGACCGACGTAGCGGGCAAGGCGATGGCCGGCACATCGGCAGTGGGCCATTGCCAGCGGCTGGCCAGGGCAAGGTCGCCCTGCTCGTTCAGCGTCAGCAGCAGGCCGGCGGGGCTGTCGGTCATATCGGCCACAGCGCGGATCACGCGTTCGTGCAGCGGCCCGCCGCTTGGCCCGACCTGAGCCATGGTGCGGGTAAAGCGCAGCCATTCCTGGCGGTAATCGTAGCGGTGCTGGAACAGGTGCTTGCTGAGCGTCACCCGCAGCCGCGCCCGCAGCGCGCGCGATGAGACCAGCACCGCGAGGACCAGAGCCGCACTGCCGGCAAAAGCCAGTTGCAATTCGGCGGTCAATTCCTGTCCGGCCCAGGCCAGCCAGCGGGCGATCGCCACCATGAAGACCAGATAGGCGCCGATGATCATCAGCGAGGCCGACTGGAACATCACCGCGCGCGACGGGCTGAACCGCAGCGCTTCGCTACCCCGCCGCAGGCCCAGCGCGATCAGCGCGCCAATCGCGAGCGCAGCAAGCCCGCGCAGCGCGACCAGTCCGTCCAGCGTGCCGGCGAGGAGGTAGGACACGGTGTAGTGGTTGAGATCGAACCCCCATTGCGCCGCCAGCGCCAGCGCCGGCCAGCGCAACAGCAACCGCGCGTTCGGGGCCGCGCCGCCGTAGAGATTGTGAACCAGCATCAGCCCGCCAGTCGCCACTAGCAGACGGAACAGGGTGACGGTGTGGAAGGCCAGCTCGGCAAATCTACCGTCGAACGGGCTGGCCAGCAGCAGCAGCTCGATGGCCAGTTGCAGCAGCTCAACAAAGCCAAGTGCCACCAGTAGCGGCCGCACGGGAGCCAGACTGGCGTGGCGACCATCGACCGCGAAGAGCCGGTAGAGCGCGAACAGCCAGGCGAGGTTGCGCAGGCTGTCGGCCAGCTCGGCCCCCAGCGAGGACGGGCCCCCCAGCGCACCGATCAGCGCCCAAAGGCCGGTGACGGCAACGGCAAAGGTCAGCGCGCGCCGGGCGCTGCCGAACTTGCCCGGGCCGGCATAGAGCTGGCCGGCGGCGATCAGGCAGGCGAAGGCCCCCGTCCCCCAGACGATCGAGCCGACAATCGGCCAGAGGCCCGAGGTCACGCTCATCTCAGCGCGCGCCCTCGTTCCACAGCACTACCCGCAGCGTCTGCAGCAGAATCAGCAGGTCCAGGAACGGGCTGTAATTCTTGGCGTAATAGAGATCGTATTCCAGCTTGTGCCGGGAATCCTCGATCGAGGCGCCATAGGGATAATTGACCTGCGCCCAGCCGGTGATCCCCGGCTTCACCATGTGGCGTTCGGCATAATAGGGCAGGTGCTGTTCCAGATCGGCAACAAATTCGGGCCGTTCCGGGCGCGGGCCGACAAAGCTCATCTCGCCCTTCAGCACGGTCCAGAGCTGCGGCAGCTCGTCGATCCGGGTCTTGCGGATGAAGTTGCCGATCCGGGTAATGCGCGGATCATTCTCACTGGCCCACTGCGCGCCGTTCACTTCGGCATCGGTGCGCATTGAGCGCAGCTTGATCACGTCGAACGGCTGGCCGAACAGCCCGACGCGGGTCTGGCGGTAGAAAGCCGGTCCCTTGCTATCGAGGCAGACCAGCAGCGCGAACAAAAGGATGATCGGCGCGGTCAGCAGCAGGACCAGCCCGCTGACGACGATATCGAACAGCCGCTTCAGGGCGCGCGAGACCGCCTGGCCCGATGAAAAGCCATCGGAAAAGATCAGCCAGCTGGGATTGACCGTCTCCAGGTCAACCCGGCCGGTTTCGCGTTCGATGAAACTGGAGAAATCGTTGACGTAGACCCCGGTGGTCTTGATCCGCAGCAGGTCGGACAGCGGCAGGGAATTGCGCCGTTCTTCCAGCGCCAGCACCACTTCGCTCACCCCCAGCCCTTCAACGTGGCCGGTCAGGTTGTCGATCGAACCGCGCGGCACCGGGTTCGGCACCACCGGCTCGGCCCCGGTCATCGAGACGAAACCCGCGATGCTGAAGCCGCTTTCTGGTCGCAGCGACAATTGCCGCAGCCGCTCGGCCCGCTGGCCCGCGCCCAGCACCAGGATCCGGCGGCGAAAGGCATCGGCGCCAACGGCCGCACCGACCAGGAGCCGGTTGAGCACCAGGGCAAAGACCGAACCGATCATTGCGTAGGCCAGCGTCGAGCGCCAGAAATTGCCCCCGCCGACGATGAAGTCGAGGAAGGCCAGACCGATGATCCCGAACGAGACCGCGACCAGCAACCGCGCCGTGGCATAGCGCATCGAGCGTAGCGCCTCGGCGCCGTAAACACCGACGGCGATCATCGCAGCCAGCATGACCACCGCATGGCCGCCAAGCTGCCAGAAGCGGTCCATGGTGGTACCCGGATCCATCCCGATCTGCGCGGCGCGCAGGCGCCACGACAGGTCGCCCGCCAAGTACAGCAGGAGCAGATCGATCGCCCCGACCAGAATGACGGCATGGGGGATATAGTGTTTGAACAGCCGGATCATTGGTCCCTGCGAGCCCGAGTACGTCGGACATGCCTAACGGGGACTTATGAAATGTCGGTAAACTTTACAGATCGCTCAATCGGCGAAGGCGAACGGTGTCAGCCCACGTGACCGCTCGTCAAAGGCCAGCGCGGCCCCGCGCGGCGGCAGCGAGCGCTGGGCGCAATCCTTGCGGTGGCAGCCTGCACAGCCCGGACCGATCGGCACGGCATGGGGCGCTTCGAGCGGCACCCCGCGCGCCTGAGCCAGGGTGCCGGCCAGGCTGGCATCGATCCCCAGCGCCACTACGAACCGCGCACCGTGGCCACCGGGTGCCCCGCTGCCTTCGACCGTCCGGGCGATCGTCAACCACTGGCTTTCCGCACCGCTCGGCTCAACAAAGCTGGCGAGCTGGACGCAAATCTGCCCAGCCCGCTCGAAAGCGCGGTGCGCCACCCACAACGGGCAGCCGGTGTCACTGTCGAGCAAGGCTGTGCCACTGGCCCCGGCATAACGCTTCGAGAACTGACCGGCCCGATCAACCCGGGCCATGAAGAACGGCAGCCCGCGCTGGCCGACGCGTTGCAAGGTAGTCAGCCGGTGAGCCAACTGCTCGAACCCCACGCCAAAGCGCCGCTGGAGGATCGGCAGATCATAGCCGGTCGCCTCGCAGGCGCGGATCAGCCGACCATAGGGCATCAGTACGGCGGCCGCGGAATAGGCGGTCAGGTGGCGACGGAACAGCCGCCAGGCCGCGCGGTCGGCAAACTGCGCGCCATTGGCAATGGCCGTGATCTCATCGCGTTGTTCCAGCAGGGCAAGTTGCAGCGCGATCTGGAAATTGCGCGACGAAGGGTCGAGCAGTTCGGACAGCTGCAGCTGCCGGGCATGCAGATCGAGCCGGCGCAGCGCATCGGGCATGACTTCGACCGGCAGGATCCGCACGGCAATCTGATGCTTCTGGCGGAGCCGTTCGGCGAGGGCCGCGCCGGCATCGGCATTGGACAGGCGCAGTTCGTCGGCCAGTGCCTCAGCGGCAGCGTCGAGATCGGGGAAATGGTTGCGCCAGCGCTCGATCTCGCGCCGGACCAGCTCCATCGGCTCATCGGCGCTGGCCACCCCGCCCCCGCCGCTGGCATCGAACAGCCTGGCAAAGGCAATGGCCGCCTGCGGGGCGGCGCTGAGCCATTCGGCAATCTCGTCACGATCGATCGCCAGGTCGGCAAAGCGGGCATCGGCCAGCCGGCGGCGCAGGCCATCGATCCCGCCAATCGCCTCGTCCTGACGCAGGCTGCGCGGATCAAAATCGAACGCCTCGGCCAGCCGGACCAATAGCCGCGCCGAAAGGGGACGCTGGTTGCGTTCAACCAGGTTGAGGTAACTGGGCGAAATCCCGAGCTGCGCAGCCATGGCCGACTGGGTCAGCCCCTCGCGCTTGCGCAGGCGGCGGATGGCGGGACCGGCAAGGAGCAGAGTGTCTGGCATTCGCGCATTTTGTAACTTAATTGACAACTTTGCAAGCAATCGCTCGCTTCAGCGCGCAAGAAGACAACATTTTTTGTAATTTGTTCGACAGCGACTCAGCCGTCCGGGGTAAGAAGGGGGCATTCAAACCTCTGGAGGTTCTCCCGTGTCCTATACCGATACCATCGCTGCCGCTGACAGCCAGATCAGCCGTTTCAACAACTGGGACGGGATCGACGCTGAATCGGTTGCCCGCATGCGGCTGCAGAACCGCTTCAAGACCGGGCTTGATATCGCCAAGTACACCGCCAAGATCATGCGCGCCGACATGGCCGCCTATGATGCCGATCCGGCCAACTACACCCAGTCGCTCGGCTGCTGGCACGGCTTCATCGGGCAGCAGAAGCTGATCTCGATCAAGAAGCACTTCGGTACCACCAAGGGCCGCTACCTCTACCTGTCGGGCTGGATGATCGCCGCCCTGCGCAGCGAGTTCGGCCCCCTGCCCGACCAGTCGATGCATGAGAAGACCAGCGTTCCGGCGCTGATTGAGGAACTCTACACCTTCCTGCGCCAGGCCGATGCCCGCGAGCTCAGCCTGATGTTCCACGAGCTGGACGATGCCCGCAAGGCTGGCGACGCGGTCAAGGCGAAGGCGATCCAGGCCAAGATCGACAACTACGAAACCCACGTCGTGCCGATCATCGCCGATATCGACGCCGGCTTCGGCAACGCCGAGGCGACTTACCTCCTCGCCAAGAAGATGATCGAAGCTGGCGCCTGCGCGCTGCAGATCGAAAACCAGGTCTCGGACGAAAAGCAGTGCGGCCACCAGGACGGCAAGGTCACCGTGCCGCACGAGGACTTCCTCGCGAAGATCCGCGCGATTCGTTACGCCTTCATGGAACTGGGCGTCGAGGACGGCATCATCGTTGCCCGCACCGACTCGCTCGGTGCCGGCCTGACCAAGCAGATCGCCTTCACTCGCGCAGCCGGTGACATCGGCGATCAGTACAACTCGTTCCTCGACTGTGAGGAAGTGACCGAAATCGGCCACGGCGATGTCCTGATCAGCCGCGACGGAAAACTGCTGAAGCCCAAGCGCCTGCCCAGCAACCTGTTCCAGTTTCGCGCCGGCACCGGTGAAGACCGCTGCGTGCTCGACAGCATCACCTCGCTCCAGAACGGCGCGGACCTGCTGTGGATCGAAACCGAAAAGCCGCACATCGGCCAGATCGGCGGAATGGTCAGCCGCATCCGCGAAGTCATTCCTAATGCCAAGCTGGTTTACAACAACTCGCCCAGCTTCAACTGGACGCTGAACTTCCGCCAACAGGTGTTCGACGCCTGGACCGCAGAAGGCAAGGACCTCTCCGCCTATGACCGCGCCAAGCTGATGAGCGTGGACTATGACGGCAGCGATCTGGCTGCCGAAGCCGACGAGCGCATTCGCACTTTCCAGCGCGATGCCGCGGCCCAAGCCGGGATCTTCCACCACCTGATCACCCTGCCGACCTATCACACGGCAGCGCTCAGCACCGATAACCTGGCCCGCGAATACTTCGGCGAACAGGGCATGCTGGGCTACGTCAAGAACGTCCAGCGCCAGGAAATCCGCCAGGGTATCGCCTGCGTGAAGCACCAGAACATGTCCGGTTCGGACATCGGTGACGATCACAAGGAATACTTCGCCGGTGAAGCCGCACTCAAGGCCGGCGGCGAGCACAACACCATGAACCAGTTTGCGGCATAAAGCCGCAGGGGGAACCAATTTCCCGCCTAAGAACCAACAACGCAGCAAGGAGAAGGTGCGATGACCACTACGACCGCTACCGAAACCGGCGAACCGCAGCGCGCCCGCGCTCTGCTTTCGACGGCCGATTTCCAGCTGCTCCGGGCAGCTCTGGCTAGCCACGCCAGGGCAGTAGAAGGCCCCGAAGAAATCGCGCGGATCAACGCGCTCTACCATCGGCTTGGCACCTACAGCTAAGTCCACATTCTCCTGGGGAGGAGAAACGACGGCCGTCGGCGCGCCCCTTTCGCGCCGGCGGTCGTCAACTTTTTTCTAACCATGTTGAAATGCCGGGCGATTAACCTTCGCAGCCTATGGAAGGCCGCATGCGCCGCGCTGCACCATCCTTGCCGATTTCACCACGCTTGCTGAAGCATTTCGCTGCAGCAACGCTGGCGCTGACCACCTGCATCGCGATCTTTGCCGACGGCCGGACGACCGAGGCCGTGGCCGAAACGGTCAAGAAGAACGAGCTCAAGAAGACCGAAGTCGACGCTCTTGGCGCGCGCAAGCAGGTGTTCAAGGGGATGAAGGTGAACACCGGCGGCGGGATGTCATACAACGACCCCGGACCGGGCGCGGGTGGCGGCGGCGATAGCAGTTCCCATTACGATGGCCCGGTGATCCAGCCCCAGTATCTCAGCCAGGCGGGGCAAAAGGTGCTGCGCCCGGAAGACCTGCTCCCCGGCAATGAACGCGCCAAGAAGGCCCGCGAAGCCGCGCGGCCTAAGCAGCTTACGCCAGAAGAAATGGCCAAGCTGCAGGAATCCTCGCGCCTGCGCAGCGGCGCGGAATCGGTCAACTAGATCAGCCGAAGCATTCCCGGCCGAGATATTCCCGGCTGTCGGCATTGATGATCGCGGCGTGCCCGTAGCTCGGGTGGTCGATCACCAGCATCGCATTGCCTTCGCCCGACTTCCACGCGGCCAGCGCCGCATCGTTGAAATCGAAGTGCAGGAAGTGCACCGCGCTGGCCTTGCCATCGCTTTCGCGGGTCCGCTCGACATCGCCTTCGGGCGGGCCTTGATCACCTGGCTGCCAACCTGGATCGAGATATGACCTTCCACCCCGCCAACCGTCCGCAGGAAAGCATCGCGGCGCTCTGGATCGGCGATCTCGAACAGCAGGGTGCAGGCGTCAACGACGGCCTGAAGCTGCGGCTTAGTCAGGTCCTCGACTTCCTCATTCGGTGCCTCGTCGATGGCATCGAACAGGATCGGAAAGCTGTCGCACAGGTTGAAGCACCGCCGGCAGCCATGACAGATGTCATAGACGCGGCGCAGCTCGGCATCGAGCGCGGCTTCATCGTACCAGGCCTCATCCTGCCACGGAATGACGTGGCGGGTCGGCGCTTCCAGGCTGCCTTCCATGGGGAACACCTTCGCTAGGAATGCTCTCTCCCCTTCAGGTGAGAGATACGTAGACTTGCCGCCGGGCGGCTAGTCAAAGTTGAGAGGGGGCCAGCATTGGCGCGCGCCCTCTCCCAACCCTCTCCCCTGAAGGGGAGAGGGCGATGCAAGATCACGCGTCGGCGAGGAGCGTGTCGAACGTCTTCTGGAACTTGCCGGCGTGGCTCTTTTCAGCCTTGGCCAGGGTTTCGAACCAGTCGGCGATTTCGTCGAAACCTTCGTCGCGGGCGGTCTTGGCCATGCCCGGGTACATGTCGGTGTACTCGTGGGTTTCACCAGCGAAAGCGGCCTTGAGGTTTTCCTCGGTCTTCGAGCCCTTAAGTCCCATGTTGCGTCTCCTTTAGCGGGGAATTGTGACCATAGCGCAAAGCGCAATCGGCCCGCCTAATTCCAAAGGAGACTTCCGCGCTGGTTAATCGATAAAACCGATCAATTTAATACGAATAATTCGCAAATTCGGTTCAGCGCAAAGGCGTCACTTGCGGGGCATCAGTTCCAGGGTCGAGGCGACCAGCGCTTCGGTACCGGCGGCGATCACCTTGTCGGCCTCGGGCGCCCAGAACGGGCTGTGGAGGCCGGGCAATTGCTTGCCCTCTTTCGCCGCCGCTTCCAGTTCCGCTGCCGAGCGGCCGCCGATCCACAGGATCAGCGACTGGGTCTTGGGCCCGGCCGCCCGTGCGATCTCGCCAAAATCCTCGCCCGCCATCGAGGGCTGCGGATTGGCAACGCGCTCCGCCCCGAACCGCTTGGTCAGCACGCCGCGCATCCGCTCGGCCAGTTCGGGCGTATTCCAGGTCGCCCGGGCATAGGGCTCGGCAATCTTGATCACCGGCATCCGGTCCTCCGGCAGGCCCGAGGCCATCGCCTCGCCCCGGGCAATCCGCTTAATCCCGTCGAGCAGCAACTTGCGTGATGAATCCGAGTAAGACCGCACGGTCAGTTGCAGCTTCACCTCGTCCGAGATGATGTTGTGTTTCGCCCCGCCGTGGATCGCGCCAACCGTGACGACACTAGCCTCGAACGGATTGCTCTCACGGCTGACCAGGGTCTGGAGCCGCATCACGATTGCACTGGCCAGGACAATCGGATCCTTGGTGGTGTGCGGATAGGCGCCGTGCCCGCCCAGCCCTTTGACAGTGATGTCGACCGAATCGGCATTGGCCAGGGCGAAACCGGCTTTAACCCCGACCACGCCCGAGGCCAGCTCGGCGCTGTCATGAAAGGCGATCGAATAGTCCGGCTTGGGGAAGCGGGTCAGCAGCCCGTCCTTGATCATCTCCAGTGCGCCGAGGTTTATCTCTTCGGCTGGCTGGCCGATCATCACCAGGGTGCCAGACCACTTGGCCTTGTTGGCCGCGAGCACGCGGGCTGCGCCAATCCAGCCGGCCATGTGGGTATCGTGGCCGCAGCCGTGCATGATCCCGCTTTCAACCCCGGCGGTCGAAACTCCGCGCAGCTTCGAGGCATAGGACAGGCCGGTCTGCTCCTCGATCGGCAAGCCGTCCATGTCGGCCCGGACCAGCACCACCGGCCCCGGACCATTGCGCATCACCGCCACAACGCCAGTCCTGCCGACGCCTTCTGTCACTTCGAACCCGGCCTGACGCGCGGCATCGGCCATGATCTTGGCCGAGCGGACTTCCTGGAAGCTGAGCTCCGGATGCTGATGCAGATCGCGGTAGATCGCCATCAGGCTGGGGAGTTCCCCCGCAATCTGGTCACGGATCGAGTCTGCCTGGGCCGGTGCGGCCGAGGCGAGCAGGAGAGCGGCGAGCGGGAGAATGTGCTTCATGCCGCAAGGCTAGGCGGCCCGGCCCGCTCTAGCAATCCTGCAAATGGTGCCCCTGGCCCGACTCGAACGGGCACGCCTTGCGACAAACGATTTTGAGTCGTTCGCGTCTACCATTCCGCCACAGGGGCTCCTGCAACGCCGGGCGCCTTAGCCGCGCGGCCTTGCGGGTTCAAGTCATGCCTTATGCCTTCAGGCCGCCGACCAACGACTTATGCAGCTTTGAATGCAGCACATCGTTGGCAGCCAGCACCTGAGCATCGCAGACCGGCTGCGACACGCCGCGCCAATCGGAGACGAAGCCGCCAGCCTCACGCACCAGCAGACAGCCAGCAGCCGTATCCCACGGTGAAAGCGCGCTTTCCCAGAACCCGTCAAAGCGGCCAGCGGCCACCCAGGCGAGATCGAGCGAAGCCGCGCCGAAGCGGCGAATGCCCGCAACCTGCGGCGCCAGCGCGGCGTAGATCTTGGTCCATTCCAGGCTGTCACCACGCCCGGCAAAGGGAATGCCGGTGGCAATCAGGCTTTCATCCAGGTGACGGCGCGAGGAAACGCGCAGGCGGCGGTCCTGCAGCCAGGCTCCGCGGGTCTTTTCGGCCCAGAAGCTCTCGTCGGTGACCGGCTGGTAAACCAGCGCAGCGGTCACTTCGCCCCAGCCTTTCCCGTCAAGCCGGGGTTCCTGCACCGCAATCGAGATCGCGAAGTGCGGAATGCCGTGCAGGAAGTTGCTGGTGCCATCGAGCGGATCGATGATGAAGCGCGGCTTGCCCTCTTCACCGGCAATCTCGCCGCCTTCTTCCATCAGGAAGCCCCAGCCGGGCCGCGCAACGCGCAGTTCGTCCCACAGGGTGCGTTCGGCGTGCTGATCGGCCTTGGAGACGAAGTCCGCCGGGCCCTTGCGGCTGACCTGGAGGTGCTCGACCTCGCCAAAGTCACGCCGCAACCGGCCACCCGCCTTGCGGGCAGCCTTTTCCATCACGCGCATCAGGCCGGACAGGGCCATAAGCTCAGCCCGCCTTGCCGACGTAGGTGCGTTCGTAAACGTCCACTACGATGCGGGTGCCGCTTTCGATATGCGGCGGGACCATCACGCGCACGCCGTTGTCGAGGATCGCCGGCTTGTAGCTGGACGAGGCAGTCTGCCCCTTCACCACGGCATCGGCTTCAACGATGGTAGCTTCGACCTGTTCGGGCAGCTCGACCGAAATCGGGCGCTCGTCATACATTTCGAGCAGCACAGTCATGCCGTCCTGCAGGAAGGCATCGGCGCCGCCCAGCAGGTCCTTGGGCAGATTGATCTGGTCATAGGTTTCGACATCCATGAACACCAGATCGTCGCCCTCGGCATAGAGGAACTGGAAGTCCTTGGTGTCGAGCCGGACTTTTTCGACCGTGTCCTGGCTGCGGAAGCGGACGTTGGTCTTGCGGCCATCGATCAGGTTCTTCATCTCGACCTGCATGAAGGCGCCGCCCTTGCCGGGCTGGGTGTGCTGGGTCTTGGCAACCTTCCAGATACCCTTTTCGTATTCGATAATGTTACCGGGACGGATGTCCACGCCGCTGATCTTGGCCATGACGCCTGCCTTGCTGGATTGAGAAAGAGCCGCCCGCCAGTGGCGGGTGAAGGCGCGCCCTTAGCGCTTGGTGAGGCTTGGGGCAAGGTGCGCCCTTCCCGTGCTGGCATGGCCGCGCCGCTGCTGCTAAGCGGATGGCCATGAAGCACACCTTGATCCTGCTAGCCGCCAGCCTGACTGCTGTGGCCGCCTGTGCCCCGGCCGAGCCGCTCAAGCCTGTCCCCGGTGGGCAGATCGGCGTGCTGCAACAGGGTTTCTATGTCTGCGAACTGCCCGGCGATGCGACCGGCGCAGCGGGCATTCGCCAGGCCGAGCAGGACTTCTCGGTCCACAATGCCTCGCGCTATTCGAACGCGACCGGGCGCGGCACCTATCTGCTGACCGGCGACCTGGTGGTGATGACCAGCGGACCCAAGAAGGGCAAGAAGTTCCGCCAGCTGTCGAACAACTTCCTGCGCGAACTGAACGCGGCGGGTGAGGAAACCGACCTGCGCTGCGTCCGCCGGGTGCAGAACAACCGCTAGGCGGCGGCGAGCACTTTCGCAAAGGCGCGGACGGCCTCTGCCTCATCCCCGGTCCAGACCGCGCCGGAGACGGCGATGAAATCGGCCCCGGCCGTGACCAGCGGCGTGCAGTTTTCGGGCGTGATTCCGCCGATTGCGACGCAGGGGATTTCCATGGTCAGTTGCCACAGCTCCAAGGTCGCAAGCTCGGCCTGGTGCTTTACTTCCTTGGTGGTGGTTGAGAAGAACGCGCCAAACGCCACATAGTCTGCCCCGGCTTCACCCGCCTCCATCGCCAGATGGCGACTGTTGTGACAGGTAACGCCAATCTGCGCATCGCGGCCCAGTCGCTCACGGGCTTCTTCGACCGAGCCATCATCCTGCCCCAGGTGCACGCCGTCCGCCCCCAGCCGCTTGGCCAGGCTGATCGAATCGTTGACGATGAACGCCACCTCGCGCTCCGCGCAGATCGCTTGCAGTGGCGCGGCAAGTGCGGCGGCTTCGTGCTCGTCGATGCCCTTTACCCGGAACTGGAAGGCTGCAACCGGCCCGGCATCGAGCGCGCGGACGAGGCGTTCGGGAAAATCGCCGCCCACATCGAGCGGTGAGATCAGGTAAAGCTGGCAAGTGGTCATGGCCTGCGCCCTAGGTCAGCCGCGCGCGGGCGGCAAGTCTGCACGCCGCCGCAGCTCGCCCACTACGCCGGTGCAGATCAGGAACTGACCGAAGTAATAAAGCGGCCAGATCAGCAGATCCGGCAGCGGGCTCTGCGCCAGCACGCCCATCCGCGCGAAGATCAGCAGGTCGGAGACGACGAACATCACCGCGCCGATGCCGACCTGGTAGCGCGAGAAGGTGCTGAGCCAGGCGCTCGCTGCCATGGCCCCCAGCCCCAGCGCGTAAAGCGCCACCAGCGCCCCGCCAAGCTGGAACGAGACCAGCGGGGTCAGGACCAGCAGCGCGAGCGCCGCCGCTTTCTGACTGCCGGTGGGTGCCGGCCGGCGATGCTGCCAGTAGAGCCGCACCGCAATCAGGTGGCCGATCAGGAAGGCCACCGCCCCAGCCTCCAGCCGGAACTCGATCAGCACGTCGCCCAGCGCGCCAAAGGCCATCACCGCAGCGATGGTATTGGCATCGTGCCCCTTGTGCCGCGCACAGGCATAAACCGCGAGCAGCGCCACGCCCGCGCCCTTCAAGGCGATCTGGTAGAGCCCCGGCAGGCCGGTATCCTTGAGCAGCCAGAAGCCGATCCCGGCAGCCAGGCTGGCCAGCAGCCAGGGGCGTTTCTCGATCAAGGCGCGGTGCGGCATTTGGTCTCCCCTTCCCTGCGGCGCAGGCTTGCCGCTGGATTGTGCCGCGCGCAAGCGGTAGGGGCGGCGCCATGCACTATGACGTTCATATCATCGGCGGCGGCATGGCCGGGAGCGAAGCCGCCTGGCAACTGGCCAAGCGCGGGCTGAAGGTGCGCCTGTCGGAAATGCGCGGCGCCAGTCCAGAGAATGGGGGCGACATGACCCAGGCGCACCAGACCGCGGGCCTGGCCGAGCTGGTCTGCTCCAACTCCTTCCGCTCCGACGATGATGAGAAGAACGCCGTCGGCCTGCTCCATTACGAGATGCGCCAGCTCGATTCGCTGATCATGGCCGCAGCCGCCAAGGCACGGGTGCCGGCGGGTTCCGCACTGGCGGTCGACCGCGATGTCTTCTCGGCCGAAGTCGAGGCCGCCCTTGCCGCCCAGCCGACGCTTGACGTGGTGCGCGAGCGGATCGACGTGCTGCCCGCGGCTGGCCTGACCATCGTCGCCACTGGCCCGCTGACCGCCGAAACGCTGGCCCGCTCGATCGGTGCGGCAACCGGGGCGGACAGCCTGGCTTTCTTCGATGCCATTGCCCCGATCGTCTACCGCGAGTCCATCAACATGGACGTGGCCTGGATGGCCAGCCGCTGGGACAAGGGCGCCGAAGCATCGATCGAGATGGGCGGCGACGGGCGCGACTATATCAATTGCCCGATGACCAAGGACCAGTACCTGGCCTTCTGCGAAGAATTGCTGGCGGGCGACAAGACCGAGTTCAAGGAATGGGAGGCCAACACCCCCTATTTCGACGGCTGCATGCCAGTCGAGGTGATGGCCGAGCGCGGCGTGGAAACGCTGCGGTTCGGGCCGATGAAACCCGTTGGCCTCGACAATCCGCACTGGGCAACGCCGGAACATCCGAATGGCCGCTGGCCCTATGCCGTGGTCCAGCTGCGCCAGGACAACAAGCTGGGCACGCTGTGGAACATGGTCGGCTTCCAGACCAAGCTGAAGCACGCCGAACAGGTTCGCGTGTTCCGCACCATCCCCGGGCTGGAACAGGCTGAATTCGCCCGGCTGGGCGGGCTGCACCGCAACACATTCCTCAATTCACCGACCCTGCTCGACCGCCAGCTGCGGCTCAAGCAGGCGCCGCATATCCGCTTTGCTGGCCAGATCACTGGTTGCGAAGGCTATGTCGAAAGCGCAGCGGTTGGCCTGCTGGCCGGGATGATGACAGCCGCGGAGGCCTCCGGGCAGGACTGGTCCGCCCCGCCCCGCACCACGGCGCTGGGCGCGCTGCTGGCGCATATCACCGGCGATGCCGAGGCTGACAGCTATCAGCCGATGAACGTCAATTTCGGGCTGTTCCCGCCGGTTGATACCGAGGTGAAAAAAAAGGTCCGCAAGGAAGCCTATACCGCCCGGGCCAAGGCCGATCTGGCGGGCTGGATCGCCTAGCAGCGACAATCGGGCCGCTGGGCCTGCTTCGGCCTGGTCGTCACGAATTCGGCGCGGGTCAGGCTGGCATCGCCATTGGCATCCGCACCCTTGAAGCGGTTCGAGGTGGCGACGGCCCATTCCTCGAAGCTGAGCAGGTTGTTGCCGTCGCGATCAAGCTTGCGAAAGGCGGCCACGCGCGGCTGGAGCGCCTCGCTGCGGCTGACCAGATTGTCGCGGTTGCGGTCGAGCCGGTTGAAGCGGCGTTCCTCGCGGGTGTCCTCATCCACCTGCGGCAGGTCCGCGCCCATGATCCCCGCGCCGTCCTCGGTCGGGATTGCCTCAAGATCACCCTCGCTGGGGATCTCGGCCAGGGTCGGCGGCGGCGGCGCGGCGCTTTCCACTGCGGCGCGGCCCTGCCACCAGAACAGGCCCGCCGCCGCCAGCAGCAATGCGCCCACAGCCCCCAGTACCGTCCGGTTCATCGCCCTGCCCTTCCTTGCCTGATGTCAGCGCCCGATCATGCCGATCCGCATCGCCGCTGCCAAGGCCAAGGGGCCGTCCAGCAAGGGCATTTGTCCGCCGCGCCGCCGGGCGAGACCATGCAGAACCGCCAGAGCGCGCAGTTCACGCGGCATGGACAGTGGCGGCAAGTCCTGCTGTGCACCCGTCACAACTAGGCTCCAGCCGCGCAGCGCGGCGCCTGCTGATTCCGCCATTTCCGCCTGCCCGGCCTGCTCAGCCAGCCCCTGCCCCAGCGCCGCCCGCGCCTCGGCCAAGGCGTGCAGGTCCGGCGCATCGGGATCGAGCATGGCTTCCCAGCCATCGACCAAGGCCTGCAGCGGCGCGGTCGAGCCTTGCCAGGCCGCCAGCGCCGCCAGCAGCGGCTCCCCCTGCGGCCGCGCGGCCGGTTCCTCGGCCAAACGCTCGCGCCACCAGGCCAGCTTGATCTGGGCGAGCAGCACCTCGCGCGCGCCGGCTGCGATCCCGGCCAGCTTGGCGTCGAGCGCAAAGGCCGCCAGCTGCACCGGGCGCTGGGCCGCCGGCGCATAGGCCAGCGCCAGCCGGACTTCGGGCGGAAGAGTCTCTTCGAACACGATCTGGTCCCCTGGTCGAAACCGCCCTCTGCGGCTCCGCACTGCATGTGGCAAGGGCCGCCGCGCGCTGACCTAACGTCATGTTAACCCGCTTCCTTCAAAGAGTGCAAACCACTGCTGGTCCATAGCCAGCGTGAGATAGACCGATTCCACTTGCGGGGGCGCCATGTTCGCTTCGATTCGTCGTACCATGCGCGAGCTTAAGCGCAGCACGAGCGGCAATGCCGTGATGCTTGTCGCGCTTGGCATGCCAGCACTGATCGGCAGTTCGGGCCTCGCGGTGGATTTCTCGCAGTGGTACCTTTGGAAGCGCGAGATTCAGTTCGCGGTTGACCAGGGTGCCTTGGCCGGAGCCTGGGCACGCAGTTCCAGCACCAGTTCGAGCACCTATGCCTCGCGTGCACGGCAGGAGTTTTCCGCGAACCTTGCTGCCACCCGTGGCGTAACATCGACGCCAACTGTGACGCTTCGCAACTACAACGGCGGGACGAACAACGCGGTCGAAGTCACAGCCACAGCCAGCAAATCGCTGCCCTTCACGACATTCATTACCGGGAGCGATGCGGTCGTTGCGGCAAGCGCTATCGCGACCTTCTCCCAAAGCCAGACCTTCCGAACCTGCATTCTGTCGGTGAATCCGACTGAGAACCGCTCGGCCATCTTCGGCAATGCGATTACCGGCGGGACGAATTGCGGTGTTGGCGCGCTTTCCACCGCCACTCAGGCGATCTACGAAACGGGCGATTCCGAGGTCCCGCTAGGGGATATCGTCTCGGCTGGCGGGGTCGAGGATACGTTTTCGAACAACGGCACGATCCATGAAAATGTGACGGGCCTGTCCAATCCATATAGTGGCCTGGATGCGCCCAGCTCGTCCGGACAGTCAGCGCGGACCTATAGCTGCCCAACGGCGTCAGCCGGCACGACCAGCTGGACGGCACCCGTTACCGTCCGCACGGTCGTGACATACGAATATCGGCGCGGCGCGAACAGCAATGGCACGAACATTACCGTCACTTCTGGCCAGGCCGGGTATATGGCACCGTCCGATTCAACCACTGGTCCGACCACCACAACCTATTTCACGGCACCGACAGCCGGTACCACTACGGTTGGTCCAACCAACAGCGCTTGGGAAAACGTAAGCGGAACCGGGCAAAACCGGATTTGGCGGCGCTCAGTCACCACCACCACCACCACGATCGGTACGGTGACCGGTCCAGTTACCACAGGCGCCAACGACGGTATCGCTCGCCCCCAGCCCGGTATCTACACCAGTATCAGCATCAATTGTGAAACCCGGTTCCAGCCTGGGATCTACTGGATCAGCGGTTCGATCGATTTCGGAAACAACCGGAGGGTGTCGGGTTCGGATGTCATGTTCGTGATGACGGGCACTTCGAACGGCATCCGCATCAATTCAACGTCGATTGTCACGCTTTCTGGCATCACCGAAGCGACATTGACCGGTACTTACAGCGTCAGCGCCAGCGATGCCGCGAAGATGAAGAACATGCTGTTCTTTGACAAGAACAACACCAGCGACTTCGATATCAACGGCAATGCCACGCTCGATCTCAACGGCGTGCTCTACATGCCGTCGCGCGAGGTCAAGATTAACGGCAACATGAGCAGCGGCAGCCGCTGCATCATGCTGGTGTCCGACACGTTCTGGATCACGGGCTCGGCCAATCTGACAAATTTCTGCGCACCCGATGGCGGCGGCGGCATGCAAATCGGCGAACGTCCGGCATCGGTGCGGCTGGTGGCATGATGCGAGCCTTGCGTTCCCTTGGCCAACTGGCCCGAAATCAGCGCGGCGCAGTCTTGATCGAGACGGCGATCGTCGCTCCTGTCTTGATTCTGATGAGCCTAGGCGCCTTCCAGGTATCGGAAATTGTCGCTCGCCAGACCGAACTGCAAGAGGCTGCCGCCCAGGCTGCCTCAATCGCAATGGCAGCCCCTCCAACCACGGCAGACAAGCGCACAGTCCTGAAAAACGTCATCGTGGCCCAGACCGGGCTTGATGAATCGCAGGTGACTGTCACTCAGAAGTTCCGTTGCGGCACCGCCTCCACCTATGTTGACAGCGCCAGTTCTTGCGTCGGGGTCAAAGTGGCCAACTTCGTACTCATCCAGTTGGATGCTACATATAACCCGATCTGGTCCCAGTTTGGCGTTGGTGGCACGATGTTCTTCAATGTCGACCGCTATGTCATGGTGAATCAGACATGATCCGCAATTCCGCCTTCTTACGCACAATTCGCGGGGATTCAGCCGGTTCGGTCGCGGTCGAATTCGCCCTGATCGGCCCGGCCATGCTGGCCATGCTGCTGGGCGTTCTCCAATTCGGCATCGGCATGCAGAATTATAATGCGCTACGTTCAGTAGCTGGTGAAGTGGCTCGCTATGCCGCTACTGATGCACAGGATGCTGCTGCCCGCTCAAATATGGGTCTGCGCGACACTAACACCCAGTTGGAACAATATGCTCAAGAAGTGGCGACCGATGCGCCATATGGCTTACAGGCGAGCCGCCTGACTGCCACCGTTACTTCGGTTCCGACCCGAGTAGACGGTGCGAGCGAGCGGACGATACAGCTGCGGTATAACATCCCGTCGATGCTGAGCATAATCGGTATTGACGCGATCCCTGTCACCTACACCCAGACGGTCTTCATCGCCTGATCGCAGGGCCGCGCTAACCCGCCGGGAAAGGCCAAACGCCACATTTGGCTGGCCTTTCCTGGCAAATTCACATCCGCTTAACCACGTTCGTTGGGCAAACCGATAGGCCCGCGCGCCTATGGCCGCACCGGTACCAAAGCGGGGCGCACACCAGATGGCCAAGGAATTGCACACAGCCGGACAACAGGAGGGCCAGTCCTTCCTGTCGCGGCTGGCGCGCGATGTGGCCGGCAACACCCTGGCCATGCTGGCGGCCGGCTTGTTTCCGCTGCTGGCGCTGGTCGGCGGCGGGATCGACATGGGCCGCAGCTATCTGGCCCAAAGCCGCCTGCAGCAGGCCTGCGACGCCGGGGTGCTGGCCGCGCGCAAGAAGCTCGGATCGCAGGTCGTCACCACCGGGGACGTGCCCAACGATATCGAGACGATCGGCAACACCTTCTTCAACGTCAACTTCCGCGCCGGGGCCTATGGCACCACCAATCGCTCGTTCGAAATGACGCTGGAGCCTGATCTCGCGATCTCTGGCAGCGCCACCGCCGATGTGCCGGTTACGATCATGACCCTGTTCGGTTACGACAAGACCGCTCTGACCGTAGCCTGCCAGGCCAAGCTGAACTTCAGCAACACCGATGTGATGTTCGTGCTGGATACCACCGGCTCGATGGCCTGGACCAATCCGGGCGATACCAAGCCGAAGATCGATATCCTGCGCGATGTGGTGAAGGACTTCCACGCCCAGCTGGAAGGCAGCAAGACCCCCGGCACGGTCATCCGTTATGGCTTCCTGCCCTATTCGACCAACGTCAATGTCGGCGGGATCCTCGATGCCGACTGGATGGTCGATGAGTGGACCTATCAGGGCCGGGTCCAGCATGACACAGGGACAACCACCACCGGGCCGGTCTTCTCCCAGAACTGGACCTACGTCAGCGGCAGCGATGTGCTGGGCACGCCCTATGTCAGCGAGGAATGCCCCAGCAATACCACGACCTGGGTTGAACTGCGTTACTGGCAGGACGCCGACGGGACCGAGAACTGGGAATATCTGCTCAACGGCATCCAGTATGATTGCGCCTGGCTGGATTCGACCAACAAGCGGGTCACCCCGCGCACCTATACCGATTACCGCTACATCTACAGCTATCTGAACCGGGGTGAACGGACGATCCCGGTGATGACCTGGCGCTACCAGGCGATCCCGGTCGACGTTTCGAGCCTGAAGAACAACGGCGCCGGGACGATGCGGGTCGGCAACAGGATCACGATCCGCAAGATGGGTGGTTGGGTGCAGGATCCGGTCGATTTCGACGCCTGGTTCCGCGGCTGTGTCGAGGAACGCGATACCTATGAGATCGACGACTATACCGACGTCGACTTCAGCCGTGCGCTCGATCTCGATATCGATCTGGTCCCGACCCCGGGTGAGCCGAGCACACAGTGGCGCCCGATCCTCAATGACATTTCGTTCGTCCGGGCGATGGACTGGGGCGGCAATGGCACCTTCGTGCCCACCCCGGGAACGTCGGACGCCGATTGGGACTATCTCAATGCCGGCTGGGCCGGGCTTTCGGCCTGCCCTGCCCCGGCGCGCAAGCTGGCGCCGATGAGCGCAGGCGAGGTTGCGACCTATGTCGACAGCCTGTTCGCAGAGGGCAGCACCTATCACGATATCGGGATGCTCTGGGGCGCGCGGATGCTCTCGCCGACCGGGATCTTTGCGGCCGAGAACGCCGATGCGGCGAACAGCACGACCAGCCGCCACATGATCTTCCTGACCGATGGCGAGACGGCTCCGCTTGACCTGTCCTACGGCACTTACGGGATCGAACCGCTTGACCAGCGACGCTGGACTTCTTCATCCTCGCAGACCTTGACCCAGGTGGTCGAAGGCCGCACCGCCGTGGCCTGCGAACAGGCGCGTCGCCGCAATATCACCGTCTGGGTAATCGGCTTCGGCACCGCGCTCAATCCGGTTCTGACAGCCTGCGCCGGCCCCGGCCGCGCCTTCGAAGCGGCCGACGCGGCCGAATTGCAGGACGTGTTCAGCAAGATCGCTGCCCAGATGGGCGATCTGCGGGTGACCAAGTGATGCGCTGTTTCCTGCGCCAGCTTGCCGCCGATTGCCGCGGGGCCACGATCGTCGAGTTCGCGATGATTACGCCGGCGCTGCTGCTGACGCTGATGGGTCTCTTCGACATGACCCACAACATGTACACCGCGCAGATGCTGAACGGCGCGATCCAGCAGGCCGCGCGCAATTCGACCATTGAAGGCGCGCAGGGCCGTGAGGCCGCGCTCGACGCAATCGTGACGCGGTCTGTAAAGACGGTCTCGCCTCAGGCCACGATCAGCTTCGCCCGCACCGCTTACCGCGACTTCACCAGTGTCGGCCGCCCCGAGGACTGGACCGATGTCGATAGCGACGGGTCTTGCAATAACGGCGAACCCTTCGAAGATGCCAATGGCAATGGCACCTGGGATCGCGATCCGGGGTCAAGCGGGTTCGGCGGTGCGCGCGATGCCGTGCTCTACACCGTGACGATCAACTATCCTCGGCTGTTCCCGATTGCCAAGCTGATCCCGGGCCAGTCGGAGCAGATGGAGATGCAGAGCGCGACCGTGCTGCGCAACCAGCCGTTCGGGGCCAGCGATACGACCTCTCCGGCCGTGGGGAGCTGTGCATGAGCTTGCTCCGCGCCCTTGCCCGCAGCCGCTCCGGCGTGGCGATGACCGAATTTGCCCTGGGCGCACCGCTAGTGCTGATGGCCGGGCTGTGGGGCACCGAGACCGCCAATTATGCGCTGACCAGCATGAAGGTTGGCCAGATCGCGGTGCAGATCGCCGACAACGCCTCACGCGTGGGCGACCTTTCGACGCTACAGGACCGCCGGGTCTATGAAAGCGATGTCAACGACGTGCTCTATGGCGCGCAGTTGCAGGCCGGCGCGCTCGACCTGTTCAGGAATGGGCGGGTGATCATCTCCAGCCTGCAGGTCCGCCCCCTTACCAGCGCTGGTGCCGGTGAGCAGTACATCGATTGGCAGCGCTGCCGCGGCGCGCTGCCAGTCAATTCAAGCTATGGCACCGAGGGGCAGGACCTCACCAACGGGATGGGACCGGCCGGCGAGGAAGTCCTGGCCCAGGATGGCGATGCGGTGATCTTCGTCGAGGTTCGCTACACCTATCAGCCGCTGGTTTCGGACCGCTTCACCCCCCGTGAGGAGATGAGCTCGATCGCCTCGTTCACCGTCCGCGACGATCGCGACATTTCGCAGCTCTATCAGCGCGATCCGGCCGCGCCCGACCCGGTCCAGCGCTGCAACGCCTATAACGGGACGATCACGGTCAATACGCTGGGGCAGATGAACTGATCACCCGCCCCGGCGGACATCAGCGATAGCAGACCTTGCGCACCGCCGCAGCAATCCGCGCGGCATCGATGATCGCGGCCTTTTCCAGATTGGCGGCATAGGGCAGCGGCACATCCTCATCGCAAACCCGCAGGACCGGCGCGTCGAGGTGATCGAAGCCTTCCTCCATGCAGATCGCCATGATTTCCGAGGAAATCGAGCACTGCGGCCAGCCTTCCTCGGCCACAACCAGACGGTTGGTCTTGGCGAGCGAGGTCAGCACGGCCTCGCGGTCAAGCGGGCGCAGCGTACGCAGGTCAAGCACTTCGGCCTCGATCCCCTCACCCGCGAGCGTCTCCGCCGCTTCCAGCGCCAGCCCGACCCCGATCGAATAGGATACGATCGTCACGTCGCGCCCTTCACGCATGATCCGCGCTTTGCCGATCGGCAGGACGTGATCGTCAAGCTCGGGCAGTTCGAAGGTCCGGCCATAGACCAGCTCGTTTTCCAGGAAGACCACCGGGTCTTCACAGCGGATCGCGGCCTTGAGCAGGCCCTTGGCATCGGCCGCGTCATAGGGCGCAATCACCACCAGGCCGGGGACATTGGCGTACCACGGACCATAGTTCTGGCTGTGCTGCGCGCCGACGCGGCTCGCTGCGCCATTGGGACCGCGAAACACAACCGGGCAGCGCATCTGGCCGCCCGACATGTAATTGGTCTTGGCCGCCGAATTGATGATGTGGTCAATCGCCTGCATGGCGAAGTTGAAGGTCATGAACTCGATAATCGGCCGCAATCCGCCCATCGCCGCGCCCGCACCGATCCCGGCAAAGCCGTATTCGGTGATCGGGGTATCGATCACGCGGCGCGGGCCAAACTCCTCGAGCAGGCCCTGGGTGACCTTGTAGGCCCCCTGGTACTCGGCCACTTCCTCGCCCATCACGAAGACGCGGTCGTCGCGGCGCATTTCCTCGGCCATGGCATCGCGCAAGGCTTCGCGGACGGTCGAACTCTTCATGTTGGTGCCGGCCGGGACCGCCGGATCGGCCTTGCGCGGGGCGGGAGCGGGACGTTCAGCAACCGGTGCGGGCGCTGCCGCCTCAACCGGAGCAGGAGCCGACGTCACAGGCGCGGGCGCCGGGGCAGCCTCACCCTCGCCGCCGATCACCGCGATGACCGTGCCGACCTTCACGCCTTCGGTCCCTTCCGGGATCAGGATCTGGCCGACCACGCCTTCATCGACGGCCTCGAATTCCATCGTCGCCTTGTCGGTCTCGATCTCAGCCAGGATGTCGCCGCTCTTGACGGTGTCACCTTCCTTGACCAGCCACTTGGCCAGCGTCCCCTCTTCCATGGTCGGAGACAGCGCGGGCATCTTGAGTTCGATCGCCATCAGTAGCTCTCCACCAGCACGTCGGTGTAGAGTTCGGACATTTGCGGCTCCGGTGAATTTTCTGCAAAATCAGCGGATTCGGCAACGATGCTGCGAATCCGCTTGTCGATATCCTTGATCTTGTCCTCGGCCATGCCGCGGGCCAGCAGCTCGGCCTTGGCCGCCTCGATCGGATCGTGCTTGTCGCGCATTTCCTGCACTTCCTCGCGGCTGCGGTACTTGGCCGGGTCAGACATCGAATGCCCACGATAGCGATAGGTGTTGAGCTCCATCAGCACCGGGCCATTGCCGCCACGCACGAATTCCAGCGCGATCTCGGCAGCGGCGCGCACTTCGAGCACGTCCATCCCGTTCACGTCCATGCCGGGAATGCGGAAGGCGGTGCCGCGGCGGTAGAACTCGGTCTCGGCCGAGCCGCGCTTGACCGCGGTGCCCATGGCATAGCCGTTGTTTTCCACCACGAAGACAATCGGCAGCTTCCACAGCGCCGCCATGTTGAAGGCTTCGTAGACCTGGCCCTGGTTGGCCGCGCCATCGCCGAAATAGGCCAGGCACACGCCGCCATCG
>Ga0209894_1000018_pt1 | contig 27571 bp, 26 predicted proteins | sample GWRWT4_2Sept14_2_FD_187191 | JGI IMG/M metagenome (GOLD analysis project Ga0209894, IMG submission 187191) | Sand microcosm microbial communities from a hyporheic zone in Columbia River, Washington, USA - GW-RW T4_23-Sept-14 (SPAdes) (version 2) ... | reverse complement strand
CAAAACATTGGCAATTGAAGCCCGCGCAGCAAAAGCATAGGCTTTGTCCACAATTAGGCTTTGTCCACAATAATGAACAGGGAGCGCGCCATGGCCGAAAAATTTGATCTCGATAAACTGGTAAAGGATCTGGATACCGGAAATGTGCCGGACTGGATTGCCGAACATATCCGCATTTACCGCGAAAGCGGGGGCAAGGAAGGGCATCTGTGGGACGCCAGCATTGCCGGCGAAGGCCTTGGCCTGACGCCGACTTTGCTGCTGACCACCGTGGGGCGCAAGACCGGACAAAAGCGCACCATGCCATTGATTTATGGCAAGGTTGGCGCAAACCATGTCGTGATCGGCTCCAAGGGCGGTTCCCAAACCCACCCGGCCTGGTACCTTAATCTGCTGGCCAATCCGGAGGTTAATCTGCAGGTCGCAACGGAGAACTTTAACGCCCGTGCGCGTATCGCCACTGGCGGCGAACGCGCGCAAATCTGGAAGCATATGCTGACGGTCTATCCGCCCTATCACGACTATCAGGCCAAAACCTCGCGCGAGATACCCGTAGTGGTGCTGGAAAAGCAGTAATGTGCACAAAAAACATTGAAATTTAATCCCTTTATCGCCATATTCGGTGGGCTGGCTTGCCAGCTATGGCGATAAACGGATGTGCAATAAGCGTATCGGACCCGGGGGCGGTACCCGGCGTCTCCACCATTATCTCCTCCTTTGGCTTCTGGCTAAAGAGGAAAACAGTTTCCAGTCAAAGGGTTATGCCTTGCTGGTCTGGCATGGGGACGAAATAGGCTCGACGGTCGTGTAAAGACATTACTTTCGCCCGGCATAGTACCACCGTTACCGGGCTAGTTCCTTAAGTGCGAACGACAACCATGAGGGTTTGGCCCTCGCTGCTGCCTAGTCTAACTAGGTAAGCGCGGCCCGGAGGGCGCCGAGCAACAGAAGCCCTCCACCTTTTCCTTCCTCTTTTCCTGCTGCGGCGCCGCCTGAAATTATGCGCGGGCGAATTAATCGCCCCTTTGATTTCTTGCGCCTGCGATTTACAATGCAGGCCGAATGAAAAAGGGGCCGGCAGGTGAGTAAGGATATTCTGGATTATCAGGCTCTGGTGCAGGAGGCGCTGCGCGGGGTGGTGCGCGCGGTACTGTTGCGCGTGGAAAAAGATGGGCGCCTGCCAGGGGCGCATCATTTCTATATTACCTTTGATACGATGCATCCGGGCGTCAAGGTCTCCGACGCCATCAGGCAGCGCTATCCGCAGGAAATGACCATCGTGCTGCAGCATCAATTCTGGGATCTGCATACCGGGCAGGAGGATTTCCAGGTTACGCTCAGTTTCAATAATGTTGCGGAAAAACTCAGCGTCCCATTTGTGGCGGTGAAAAATTTTTTCGACCCCAGCACCCGCTTCGGCTTGCAGTTCACCTTGCCCGGAGCGCAAACGCCGCCCGCCGGGACCGGGCGTGTGCTGGAGCCGCCGGCAAAGGACGGGCAGGAAGCGCCCGCAGCGGAAACCCGATCCGAACCCGCGCCGCGCCCAGCCGGCGAGGTGATCAGCCTCGACACTTTCCGCAAAAAATAACCCGCATAAAACCGGCGTAAAATCCGCTTATTTTCAGAGAGAAAACCATGGCCAAAAAAACCCGCGCCCTGAAAGTTTCACCACGCGCCGGATCGGCGAAAACCCGTTCCGAAAGTGATACATTCGGAAATATTGATGTGCCCAATGACAAATATTGGGGCGCGCAAACCCAGCGCAGCATCGGTAATTTCAAAATCGGCTGGGAAAAAATGCCGGAGGCCGTGGTGCATGGGCTGGCGGTGCTGAAACGCGCCGCCGCCACGGTGAATGTCAAACTGGGCGATCTGGACAAGAAAATCGGCAATGCCATTGTGCAGGCGGCGGATGAAATTCTGTCGGGCAAGCTGGATGGAAATTTTCCGCTGGTGGTGTGGCAGACCGGTTCCGGCACCCAGTCCAATATGAATGTCAATGAGGTGCTGTCAAACCGCGCCATTGAAATTCTGGGCGGCGTAATGGGCTCGAAAAAACCCGTGCATCCCAATGATCATTGCAATATGGGCCAATCCTCGAATGACAGTTACCCGACCGCGATGCATATTGCGGCGGTAACGGAAATCACCCGCAATCTTATCCCGGCGCTGGAATATCTGCACAAGGCGCTGGACGCCAAATCCAAAGCCTGGGCGAAAATCATCAAGATCGGCCGCACCCACACCCAGGACGCCACGCCGCTGACGCTGGGCCAGGAATTTTCCGGCTATGCCAAACAGGTGGAATATGGCATTGCGCGGGTGAAAGGCACGCTGCCGCGGCTGTATGAGCTGGCGCAGGGCGGCACCGCCGTCGGCACCGGGCTGAATGCGCGCAAGGGCTTTGATAAATTGATTGCGGCGGAAATCGCCAAAATCACCAAATTGCCGTTCGTGACCGCGCCCAATAAATTCGAGGCGCTGGCCGCGCATGACGCGCTGGTTGAGGCGCATGGCGCGCTCAACACGGTGGCCGTCAGCCTGATGAAAATCGCCAATGATATCCGTCTGCTCGGTTCCGGCCCGCGCAGCGGCCTGGGCGAGCTTTCACTGCCGGAGAATGAGCCGGGCTCGTCCATCATGCCGGGCAAGGTCAATCCCACGCAATGCGAGGCGCTGACCATGGTGTGTGCGCAGGTGATGGGCAATCAGACCAGCATTTCCATCGCCGGATCAAACGGACATTTCGAATTGAACGTGTTCAAGCCGGTGATGATTTACAATCTGCTGCAATCGATCCGGTTGCTGGGCGACAGCGCGGTCAGCTTTGCCGATAATTGCGTCAAGGGCATTGTGGCGAACGAGGACAATATCAAGGCGCTGATGGGCCGCTCGCTGATGCTGGTGACGGCGCTGGCGCCGAAAATCGGCTATGACAATGCCGCCAAGGTCGCCAAAACCGCGCACAAAAACGGCACCACCCTGAAACAGGAAGCGGTGCGCATGGGACTGGTGACGGAAAAGGAATTCGACAAATTGGTGCGGCCAGAAGACATGATCGGGCCGAAATAAACCGGGCTTTGCCGCACCCAAACCCTGTCCAATATGGGTGTCAGGTTTCAAACCCGAAAAATCTGACATCCTGCAGCCCGGCGCGTTCGGAGCGCAGCGTGTTGACCGCGGCGCTGGTGTCTTCATAGCCCAGCGCCAGGCCGCAAAATACCATTTCATGATCGGGGATCGACAGCATCTGTGTCAGGGTTTTGTGCCAGTTGGCCCAGGCTTCCTGCATACAGCTTGCCAGCCCATGATCGAGCGCCAGCAGCGCGATGGTCTGGATATACATGCCCAGATCCGCCCATTGCGGCGCGCCCATATTGCGGTCAATGGTGAAGATCATGCATACCGGCGCATCAAACAGTTCGAAATTGCGGAACATCTGTTTCATGCGCCCGATTTTGTCTTCGCGCGCAATACCCGCCAGTTCATACAGTTTAAAACCAACATCGCGGCGGCGCGACATATAGGGCTCGCCAAGATCATCGGGATAGATTTTATATTCCGTCCCCTCGCCAAAATTACCGGCGGCCCATTTCTCGCGCAGCGACTGCACCAGCGCATCGCGCACCGCGCCCGCCATAACATAGGTCTTCCAGGGCTGCACATTACCGCCCGAAGGCGCGCGCGCCGCGTCGCTCAGAATTTTCCGGATCGCCGCTTCCGGCACCGGCCTCGATAAAAAAGCCCGCACGGATTTACGCGCCTGCACGGCCTCGGTTACATTCACGTCGCACACTCCTGTAAATTGCGGCAAATTTTCATTGCGGAATAATTAGCATAAAATCCCGGCACCGCATAAAGCGCATTTCATCATGCGCCAATTGGTTCTATGATTGCCCGAAGCATAAAATAGCGGCGGGACAGTAACAGGAAGGGAATATCCATGAACGGCGCAGAAAGCCTTATGCAGACCCTTGCCGATAGCGGCGTCAATGTCTGTTTCACGAACCCCGGCACATCGGAAATGCACTGCGTGGCGGCGCTGGACCGGATCACGGGCATTCGCGGCATTCTGGGATTGTTTGAAGGCGCAGTGACCGGCATCGCCGATGGCTATGGCCGCATGGCGGGCAAGCCCGCCTTTACCCTGCTGCATCTGGGGCCGGGCCTGTCCAACGCCTCGGCCAATATTCATAACGCCAAGCGCGCCGGCACGCCGATGATCAATATTGTGGGCGATCACGCCACCTATCATCTGGAATATGACGCGCCGCTGGCGTCTGATATTGCCGGGCTGGCGAAGCCGGTTTCACACTGGTATCACGCCACAAAAGACGCCAAAAGCCTGGCCGCCGATGGCGCGCGCGCGGTTGCCGCCGCCATGACCTATCCCGGACAGATTGCAACGCTGACGGTGCCTGCCAATTGCGCCTGGGACGAAGCCGATGGTCCAGCAAAACCCATCGCGCCGCCGCCGGCCCCGTGCGCAGATTCCAGCACGATCACGGCAGCGGCAAAAATGCTGAAAAACGGCAAGAAGACGGTGCTGCTGATGCGCGGGCCTGTGCTGCTGAAGCGCGGCACCACTGCGGCGGGGCGCATTGCGGCGGTTAGTGACGCGCGGCTGGTGTGCGACACGTTTATTTCCCGGATTGAGCGCGGCGCAGGCTGTGTGACCATCGAAAAGATGCCGTATTTCGCGGAAGATATGGTCGAGTTTCTGAAAGGCACCGAGCAACTGATTCTGGTTGGAACCAAACCGCCGGTGTCGTTCTTCGCCTATCCGGGCAAGCCCGGCTGGCTGACGCCGGAAGGCTGTGAGACGCTGGTGCTGACCACGGCGGCGCAGGATGGCATTCAAGCGCTGGAGGCGCTGGCGTCGGAATTGAACGCGCCCATACATCCCATTCATGTGCAGCAATTGTCGCGTCCCCAACTTCCCACCGGGGCGCTGTTCAATGCGCATACCATTGGCGCAGCACTCGGCGCGCTGATGCCGGAAAACGCGATTGTGTCGGATGAGGCGGCGACATCGGGCTTTGCCTGTTATGCGCCGACCGCCGGGATAGCGCCGGTGGACTGGCTCAGCCTGACCGGCGGCTCCATCGGCCAGGGCATTCCGCTGGCGGCGGGCGCGGCGGTGGCCTGTCCGGATCGCAAGGTGGTCTGCCTCAGCGGTGATGGCGGCGGCATGTATACCTTGCAGGCGCTGTGGACGATGGCGCGCGAAAAGCTTGATATCGTCACGGTGATTTTTTCCAACCGCAAATATCTTATTCTGCAAGTCGAACTGGCGCGGGTCGGGGCGGGAACCAATCCGGGCCGCAAGGCGCTGGATCTGCTGGATCTGTCCAACCCGGATCTGAACTGGGTGCAACTGGCCAACGGCATGGGTGTTAGCGCCAGCCGCGCCACCAATCAGGAAGAATTCAACAAGCAATTCGCGGCGGCCTGCGCCACAAAAGGCCCATATCTGATCGAAGCGGTGATTTAGGCCTTATGCCCTAACCCTCGGCGGCAACCGTAGAGGGTTCTTCGGCAAGAAAGCGGACGAAGCGGTTCTGCCCGTCCACCAGAATGACCTTGGGCGTGATGGGCTGTGCGCAAAGCTCAAAGCCCATAATGATGATCTGCTCGCCCTGGCCGATCAGATGCGCCGCCGCGCCATTCATGCATATGGCGCCCGATCCGCGCGCACCCGCAATAATATAGGTTTCCAGCCGCGCGCCGCTGGTATTGCTGACGACCAGCACCCGTTCGCCCACCCACAGACCCACCAGATCGAGCAGGTCTTCATCAATGGTGATGCTGCCGACATAGGCCAGATTGGCCTCGGTCACGATGGCATTGTGAATTTTGGAGCGCATCAGCCAGCGCATGATGAAACCCTGTCTGCCGGAGTGAAACTATTGCACAAATAAAAACGGCCACAGGGCCATATAAGGGCCATTGTAGCCTGAAATTGAGTCTAATCCAATGGCCCCGATTAAGGGCCGGAAAAACAGAATCAAGCCCGATTAACCCCTGTCTTCCCTTGCCGCCTGATCCCCGCCCTGTCCCTCCCCTTTCCAAGGGGAGGGGACGCCAGACGCAAGGGCTCCCTCCCCCTGAAAGCAGGGGAATCGCATATGGCGATTAAAGGCTTGAACTGAATCAGGAAATTGATTCTTGAGGCATCTCCATGATTTAGGAGATGAGCCATGAAGCGATTCACTGATATTTTTGCCGATGTCGAAGACCCGCGTGCGGCGAATGCGCGCCATGATTTTTTGACGGTTCTGTTCATTGCGCTGCTTGGGGTGCTGTGCGGGGCCCAGAGTTGCGCCGATATGGCCGACTTCGGCCAGTCGAAAAAGAAGCTGCTGCGCACCTGTCTGCGGCTGCCGCATGGAGTGCCGAGCCACGACACCTTCAGCCGGGTGTTCCGCCATCTTGATCCGCAAGCCTTTGCGGCCGCTTTCGCCCGTTTCGCGCGGGCCTTCGCCCAGAACCTTGAGGGCGTTGTGGCCATTGACGGAAAAGCGGTGCGCGGAGCGTATGAGCGCGGCCGCAAAACCACGCCGCTGCATCTCGTCAATGTCTGGGCCGCCGAAGCACGCCTCGCCATCGGCCAGCAGCTTGCCCCCGGGCGCAACGAAGTGCGCGGCGCGCTTGACGCACTGGCGCTGCTCTCGCTCAAGGGCTGCATCGTCACCGCCGATGCGCTGCATTGCAGGGCGGACACCGCCAAAGCTATCCTCGCCACGGGCGCTGACTACGCGCTTGCCCTCAAGGACAACCAGCCGCGCCTGCGCCAGCAGGCCGAAGCGCTCCTGCAAGGCGCGCCGGAACCTGACATGGCCGAGACCGCGCCCGCCGCCGCCCATGATCGCACAGAACTGCGCCGCGCCGCCATTGTTCCCGCCAGGAGCCTCGGCTTTCCCGGCCTCGAAGCGGTCGCCCGCGTCGAAACTATCCGCACCGCGCACGATGGCGCGATCACCTCCATCGCCCGCTTCTTCCTGCTCTCCACCATCGTACCCGCCAGCCGGATGATTGACATCGCACGAACGCATTGGTCCATCGAAAACCAGTTGCACTGGGTGCTCGATGTCGATCTCGCCGAAGACGCCGCCCGAACCCGCAAGGATAACGGACCGCAAAACCTCGCCATCCTGCGAAAGATCGCACTCAACCTTCTCAGAACTCATCCCGACAAAGCCTCCATACGCAGAAAAATCAAAAAAGCCGGATGGGACGATAGCTTCCTCATATCCCTCATAGCCCAAATGCGATAGCCCTGCCCTGAAAGGGGGAGGGTCGGGGAGGGGGTCAGGCCGTAGCGCGCCCCCGTCCCCCGCTAGCCCAGCATGCCAAGGGCTTCTGCGGCCGCCTGTTTGGCCCATTTATAGTCGGCCTTGCCATTGGGGGCGCGTTTGACCTCGGGCACCTGAATGACATGTTTAGGCAGTTTGTAGCCTGCAATATGTTTGCGGGCTTCGGTGATAATGGCGCCTTCATCGAGCTGCTGGCCGGGTTTGGCGCTGGCGACAGCAGTGACCTTTTCCCCGAAACGGTCATCCTTGACACCCACCACCAGACAGTCATAGACCGCGCTATGGCGTTTGACCGCTTCCTCGACTTCTTCGGGGAAGATTTTTTCGCCGCCGCTATTGATGCAGGCGGAACCGCGCCCTTGCAGTCTGATCGTACCATCCGCCTCGACAGTGGCGAAATCGCCGGGGAAGCTGTAACGCACGCCCTTGATGGTGCGGAAGGTCCGCGCGGATTTTTCCGGGTCTTTGAAATAGCCTACCGGCACCATGCCGCCCGCCGCGATCATGCCGCTTTCGCCGGAACCGGGTACGACTTCTTCGTCTTTGTCATTGAAGACTTTGGTGGCCTCGCCCATCTGGAATTTGGCGGTGTCGCTGGTGCTGGCGCGCGTGGTCAGCGAGCGGCCCATAGAGCCTTCGGTGGAGCCCATCGCATCTATCAGGAACATGTCCTTGTGTTTCAGCATCTGCTGTTTGACTTCCGCCGTCCACATCACGCCGGAGGAAATCACCATGTTCAGCGAAGCGATATCATGCGGCGCGCCGCTGCTTGCTGCGGCGTCCAGCGCATTGGACAGCGGCTTGGCGAAAGCATCACCCACAATGATCAGATCCGTGACCTTGTGTTCCGCCACCTGACGCCACAGCATATCCGGATCGAAATTGATATTGGGAATCGTGACGACACAGCCGCCGATCAGCAGCGGCGCAAACGCCCCCACCCAGATGCCGGTACCATGCATCAGCGGACAGGCCGGAAGACTGACCGGCAGCGCATTGGCGCCATCCAGCCTGCGGACCGCAGCCACCATGTCTTCATAGGAGGCAGGGCGCGGAATGCCGCGAAAATCATAGCCCAACAGCAGGCCGCTGCAATGATCGCCCTGGCGGTACATCACCCCCTTGGGCATGCCGGTCGTACCGCCGGTATAGAGCATGTAGATATCATCCAGCGAACGTTCGATGCGCGGCATGGGCGCGCTGGCGGCCAGAAATTCTTCATATTCAACCGCGCCCGGAATGATCGGCGATTGCCCGTCATCGACCTGGATCAGCAATTTCAGTTTCGGCAGTTTTCCGGCGACCGCCGCAATACGTTCCGCCAGACGGCCATGAAACAGAACCGCCTCTGCATCACTATTATCCAGCAGGTAAATCAGTTCCTCTTCCAGATAGCGGTAATTCACATTGATGGGCGAGGCGCGCATTTTGAACGAGGCGAAATGCGCCTCGATATATTCATTGCAGTTATAGAGATAATGGCCGATTTTCGAGTCCGGCTTCAGCCCGGCATTGACAAAGGCCCCGGCAAGCCTGGCGGCGCGCTGATCAAACTCCGCCCAGCTGCGGCGCGTTGCGCCATGCACCAGCGCCGGGCGGTTTGGTACGGCATCGGCAATAGTTTCGAGACTCGTGGCATAATGGAATTGCATCCCAGCCTCCCATCGGCTTTTCTTGTTGTTTGAAAAATATTATGTACCGAATTCCTTATCATGAATAGGGATAAAATTCAGGGCCGCCGCCAAATCTTCTTTCCGGTTGATGTTGAAAAACGGATCGGACGGATGCACCGGATAGGCGGCCAGGGCCACGCCGTGGCGCGCCGTGAAGGCGTCCACCTTGCGCATGCTTTCATGGGTCATGGCTGCGCGAAGATCATCCGCAAGCGATACCGGCCATAATCCAAATACCGGATGGCTGCGTCCGCCCGACGCCGCGCTGGCCAGAGGAAGCTTCTGCGCCTGCGCCGCAGCGATCAGGCGCGCCACCAGATCAAGCGGAAAAAATGGCGTATCGGTGGCGAAACTGACCAGATGGGTACAGTCCGGGCGCTGTGCGCGCATCCATTCCAGCGCCGCAAGAATGCCCGCCAGCGGCCCGGCATGATTTTCAAAACTATCGGCAACAATCTCCAGGCCCGTCGCGGCAAAGCGCCCCGGATCGCCATTGGCGTTAAGCACAAGCGTGTCAAGTTGCGGGCGCGCGCGCGCAATTGCGCGCGCAAGCAGGGTCTGACCCGCCAGCAATTGCAGGCATTTGTCGCCGCCGCCCATGCGGGACGATCTTCCCCCCGCCAGCAACACCCCGATAACAGTCTTCACATCTATCATTTCCCAACCTGACCAGGGACAGAAGTCCTTTTGAACAGAGGGACATGGCCCGGCGCCAAAGAAGCGCATTGCTTTGTCCAAAATCCATGATTAGCATTTGTTCAATATCATACAAGTGCGAGGGCGCCGGAGCTTTCTGCCTGCTGTGACCCTTGCCCAACTTTTTGAGGAGGGCGCATCCCATGACGCATGTTGATATCCATATTAAAGGCGGCACCGTGGTGGATGGCACCCGCGCACCGCGATACAATGCCGATGTCTGGATCAAGGACGGCAAGATTCTTCAGATCGGCGGCGCCAGTCCCGGCGCTGCGAAACAGACCATTGACGCGGACGGGCTGATCGTCGCGCCCGGCTTTGTTGATCTGCATACGCATTATGATGCGCAGATCCGCTGGGACCCCTATTGCTCGATTTCCGGCTGGCATGGCGTAACCTCGGTGGTGCTGGGCAATTGCGGCTTTGGCTTTGCGCCGGTAAAGCCGCAGGACCGCGAACGTTCCATGCTGATGATGACCCGCACCGAGGCGATCCCGTTTGAATCCATGAAAGCGGGCATGCCGTGGGATTGGGAAACCATTCCGGAATATCTCGACTCGCTGGAACGCGCCCCCAAGGGGGTGAACTGTATTCAATATCTGCCGACCACTTCGCTGATGGTCTATGTGATGGGGCTGGAGGCGGCGAAAACCCGCCCGGCAACACCGGCGGAACGCGCCGAAATGAAACGCCTGCTGCATGAAGGCATGGATGCCGGACTGTGCGGCTTCTCGCTGCAAAGGCTGGGGCGCAATTCCGCACAGGCCGATTATGACGGCAGCCCGATGGTCACAGACACCATGTGTGATGAGGATATTCTGAACCTTGCCGAAGTGCTGCGCGAACGCGGTGAGGGATTCATCCAGATCACGCAATCCACAGGCAAGATCAAGGAAGACCTGGCATTCCTCGAAAAGCTGGCCGAAACGGCGCAGCGCCCGGTGCTGCATAACGCCATTGCACCATCGCGCAAGGACCCCAGGGTGCATCAGCGCAGCCTTGATTGGCTTGAAAAGATGCGCGCCAAGGGCCTGCCGATCTATGGGCAGACCGCGACCGTGCGCACCGGTTTTTCGTTCACACTGGAAAACTGGAACCTGTATGACAGCAGCCGCGCATGGCGCCGTGTCACCACCGGCACATTCGAGGAAAAACTCGCCAAGATGAAAGACCCGGCAAACCGCGATGCGCTGAAGGCGGAGTTTGACAGCGCCAACCGCAAACTGGAAATCATTCAGGCGGGTATTGGCGGGCCGATCCGTAATCTGATCGTGTCGGATGTGAATGGCGTGGCGGAACTTGAAAAATATCTTGGCAAGTCGCTCAGCCAGATCGGCGCAGAAGAAGGCGTACACCCGATCGACCTCATGCTGGACATTTCGATCAAGGGCAATCTGAAAGTGGAATTTCTTGGCCCCAATCGCGGCTTCAACGCTGATTTCATGGCCGAAATGACCAATGCGTCGGAATATACTTTCCCCGGCGTGTCGGATGGCGGGGCGCATACCAAATTCTTCACCGGCGGCGCCTTCACCACCGATTTTCTGAGCTGGCTGGTGCGTGACGAAAGCAAGATCACGCTGGAAGAAGCGCATTACCGCCTGTCGGCCCTGCCTGCGAAAGCCGCGGGCTTCCTTGATCGCGGCGAGCTGAAAGCGGGTCTTGCCGCCGATATTGTCGTGTACGGATTAAATGAACTGGCCGCGGAACCCGAATGGGTCGGCGAAATCGTGCATGATTTTCCCGCAAATGAATGGCGCCGCATCAAACGCGCCAAGGGCTATCACGCGATTATCGTCAATGGCGTGCCGACATTCGTGGATGGCGCATGCACCGGCGCAACGCCGGGCAGGCTGCTGCGGCAGGGACGCGGCTAGTTTTCCGGGCCCGCGGGTAAATATTGAAATGGCGGTGCAAGAGCCGCCATTTTCTTTTTTGTGCGCCGCAACAGGGCAGGCGGCAATCCTGCCCGTAGCGATGCCGGCTATTTCCTAAACCCATTGATTATCTGCAATTGCGGCACATGCTGCGGCTGCGGGCAGGGGCTGTGCACCTAATAGGTCAGAGCCGCTTACGAATCGCGAAGTGTTTGCATTTGCAGAAATCTATGATTAGCATTTGTCCAACATCAATAAGCGCAAGGGCGCCGGACCTTTCTGCCAGGCGTGACCCTTGCCCAACCCTTTGAGGAGGGCGCACCCCATGACGCATGTTGATATCCATATTAAAGGCGGCACAGTTGTCGATGGCGCGCGTACGCCGCGCTACAAGGCCGATGTCTGGATCAAGAACGGCAAGATTTTACAGATCGGCGGAACATCTCCCGGCGCCGCCAAACAGACGATTGACGCGGACGGGCTGATCGTCGCGCCTGGCTTTGTTGATCTGCATACGCATTATGATGCGCAAATCCGCTGGGATCCGTACTGCTCGATTTCCGGCTGGCATGGCGTTACCTCGGTGGTGCTGGGCAATTGCGGTTTTGGTTTTGTGCCGGTAAAGCCGCAGGACCGTGAACGCTCGATGCTGATGATGACCCGCACCGAGGCGATCCCGTTTGAATCCATGAAACAGGGCATGCAGTGGGATTGGGAAACCATTCCGGAATATCTGGATTCGCTGGAACGCGCGCCCAAGGGCGTGAACTGCATTCAATATCTGCCGACCTCATCCTTGATGATTTATGTGATGGGGCTGGAGGCGGCAAAAACCCGCCCGGCGACACCGGCGGAACGCGCCGAAATGAAGCGCCTGCTGCATGAAGGCATGGATGCCGGCCTGTGCGGCTTTTCGCTGCAACGGCTTGGCCCGGATTCCGTGCAGGCCGATCATGATGGCACCCCGATGGTCACCGACACCATGTGCGACGAGGATATTCTGAACCTTGCCGAAGTGCTGCGCGAACGCGGCGAAGGCTTTATCCAGATCACGCAATCCACCGGCAATATCAAAGGCGATCTGGCGTTCCTCGAAAAGCTGGCCGAGGTGGCGCAGCGCCCGGTGCTGCATAATGTGATTGTGCCATCGCGCAAGGACCCCAAGGTGCATAAGCGCAGCCTCGATTGGCTGGCCAAGGTGCGCGCCAAGGGCCTGCCCATGTATGGCCAGACCGGCACGGTGCGTTCGGGCTTTGCCTATACGCTGGAAAACTGGAACCTGTATGACGCCAGCCCCGCCTGGCGCGCCGTCACCACCGGCACGTTTGAAGAAAAGCTGGCCAAGATGAAAGACCCGGCCTTGCGCAAAAATCTGAAAGGCGAATATGAAAGCGCCAACCGCAAGCTGGAAATCATTCAGGCGGGCGTTGGCGGGCCGGTGCGCACCCTCATTGTTTCCGGTGTCAATAATGTGCCGGAACTGGAGAAATATCTTGGCAAATCACTGGGCGATATTGCCGAAGAAGAAAACCGCCATCCCATTGACGTGATGCTCGACATGTCGGTCGCGGGCGATCTGAAGGTTGAGTTTCTCGGCCCCAATCGCGGCTTCAACGCCGACTTCATGGCCGAGATGATTATGGATTCCGAATATACTTTCCCCGGCGTATCCGATGGCGGGGCGCACACCAAATTCTTTACCGGCGGCGCCTTCACCACCGATTTTCTAAGCTGGCTGGTGCGCGATGAAAGCAAGATCACGCTGGAAGAGGCGCATTACCGGCTATCGTCCCTGCCCGCCAAGGCGGCGGGCTTTGCCGACCGTGGCGAGTTGAAGCCGGGGCTGGCGGCCGATATTGTGGTGTACGGATTAAATGAGCTGGCGATTGAGCCGGAATGGATCGGCGAGATTGTGCATGACTTCCCCGGCAATGAATGGCGCCGGGTGCAACATGCCAAAGGCTATCACGCCATCATCGTCAATGGCGTGACTACCTTCGCCAATGGCGAATGCACCGGCGCAACCCCCGGCAAATTGCTGCGCCAGGGGCGGGCATAGTCTCTGGCCGAACGGGCCTGATCGGGTTTTACCGGTGACAGTATAAGTTTAATTTCACGGTTTACGTGTAAACCGTGAAATTAAAGCGGCTCGAAGTTCTGCTGGCCGAGGGGCTGGCCATGGGGGCGGGGACATTCCACTTAATAAAGAGTTCTGGCCGGATTATTCAGCAGCCGGTTATTTATTCCAGCGTTGATTTCACATTCTCTTTCATAAATGCGATCAGCCCGATTTCATCGAGCGTCCCCGCCGCAAGATTTATAATTGCAGTGGCCGCGTCTTCCTCGCTGGCGGTAAAGCGATAACCATTCAGTTCCAGAAACAACACGCCCAGCACGAAGCCGGTTCGCTTATTGCCATCTGAAAACGGATGATTACGCACGATGGCCGAGATCAAAGCCGCTGCCAGTTCAATGATACCGGCGCCGTCGCTATACGCCAGAGTTTGCTGCGGACGGGCCAAAGCGGAAAGCAGCAATGACTGGTCGCGCAACCCCGCAGCGCCACCAAACATCGCGATCATCCGATCATGCAACGCAAGCGCGTCACGCGCCTCTATCCAGACCGGCTCACGCATCTGGCGCTATTTGGCAAGTGTGTGCAGCGTATTGCGGTAGCGGCTGATAATGTCATCCGCCTTTTCCATTTTCGCCTCAAAGCCCGGATCATAGGGGGTCAGCCGGTAGGCGCCATCCGGTGCTTCAATGAGAAACAGCGGCGCGCCGTCCTTGGTGTGCAACCGGTTGATGACTTCTTTGGGCAGCACGACGCCCAGCGAATTGCCGAATTTGCGGACCTTGAGTTCAATCATCGGACTCTCCTATTAGTTATTACTATTGTAATAACATTGCTCCGGAAATACAAGCGGATTTACTGGACGATTATATGGCGGAAGCTCACCCTTTTTCTTTTTTCACCCGCGCGGTGGACAGCGAGGTGACGACGCCGCGCAGGGCGCGGACTTCCTGTTCCATCAGGCCGGCGCGCTGAAAAATATTGCGCAGATTGCGCACCATGGCCGGGCGTTTTTCCGGCGGGAACAAAAATCCCGCCACATCCAGCTCGCGTTCCAGATGTTCAAACAGGCCAACCAGTTCCGCATTGCCGGCGGGCCAGGTGTCGCCGGGATCGAGCCGTTCCGGGGGCGTTGTGTCCGCCGCCTTGAACCATTCATAACCGGTCAGCAGCACCGCCTGCGCCAGATTGATGGAGGTGAAACGCGCATCCACCGGAATGCGCAACACCGCCTGCGCCAGCGCCACATCATCATTTTCAAGGCCCGAGCGTTCCGGCCCGAACAGAAATCCGCAGCGCAGGCCCTGTGCGGTTTTGGTGCGCATCTCCCGGGCTGCGGCCTCGGCCGTCAGCACCGGTTTGATCATTTCACGCAGCCGCGCCGTGGTCGCCACCAGATAATGCAGATCGGCGGCTGCTTCGGCCACCGTATCAAACAGCCGCGCCTCCTCCAGCACCCAGTCCGCGCCCGATGCCGCCTTGATCGCCCAATCATTCGGCCAGCCTTCGCGCGGGGCGACAAGGCGCAGATCAGTCAGCCCGAAATTCGCCATGGCGCGCGCCGCCATGCCGATATTCTGCCCCAGTTGCGGGCGCGCCAGAATGACGGCGGGCGGCAGGAGCGCGGTGCTCACGGTTTTGCGCCGTCGCGATAGAGTTTATAGATAATGCTGTCGAACAGCGCCTCAAACGAGGCATCGACAATATTTTCCGACACGCCCACAGTGAACCAGCGTTCACCCTTGCCATCGCGGCTTTCTATCATCACACGCGTCACCGCGCCGGTGCCGCCCGTCAGGATGCGGACTTTATAATCCGCCAGTTCCAGATCATCAATATAAGAGGAATAGCGGCCCAGATCCTTGCGCAGCGCCCGGTCGAGCGCATTGATCGGGCCATTGCCCTCTTCATAGGAGCGGAAAATTTCGCCATCAATAATGATCTTGGCCGTCGCTTCGGACACGGTGATCATTTCGCCCTTGGCGTTATGGCGGCGTTCGACACCGACGCGGTAACTGTCCACCTTGAAATATTCCGGGATTTCCCCAAGCAGGCGGCGCACCAGCAATTCAAATGATGCCGTGGCGCCATCATAGCTATAGCCCAGAAATTCGCGCCGCTTGACAATTTCCAGCAGGCGGTTGAGACGCGGGTCTTTCGGATCGGCGATAATGCCGATAGTTTCCAGCTCGGCGATGAGATTGGATTTGCCCGCCTGATCCGACACCAGGATGCGGCGCTGATTGCCGACGCTTTCGGGCGCGACATGCTCGTAGGTTTTGCTGTTTTTGGCCATGGCCGAGACATGCAGCCCGCCTTTATGCGCAAAGGCCGACGCGCCGACATAGGCCGCATGGCGGTTGGGCGGGCGGTTGAGTATTTCATCAATCGTGTGCGAAATGCTGCTGAGTCTTTTCAACGCCGCCGGCGTGATGCCGGTTTCGAATTTTTCGGCGTAATCGGATTTCAGCATCAGCGTCGGAATGATCGAAGTGAGATTGGCGTTGCCGCAGCGTTCCCCCAGGCCATTTATCGTACCCTGTATCTGGCGCGCACCGGCGCGCACCGCCGCCAGCGAATTGGCGACCGCATTTTCGGTGTCATTATGCACATGGATGCCGATATGGCTGCCCGGAATATGCCGGGCGGTTTCGCTGACAATGCGTTCCACTTCATGCGGCAGGCTGCCGCCATTGGTGTCGCACAGCACCACCCAGCGTGCGCCCGCCGCATGGGCGGCGCGAACGCATTGCAGCGCATATTCGGGATTGGCCTTATAACCATCAAAAAAATGTTCAGCGTCAAACAGCGCCTCAAGCCCGCGTTTGTTCACCAGCGCGATGGAATCGGAAATCGCCGCGACATTTTCATCGCGCCCGACCTGCAAGGCCACATCGACATGAAAGTCCCAGGTCTTGCCGACCAGACACACGGCCCCCGCCGCACTGCCCAGAACAGCCGTCAGATCGGGATCATTTTCGGCGCTGCGCCCCACACGCCTGGTCATGCCGAAGGCGGTGAATTTTGCGCGGGCCAGTTTCGGGGGTGCTGCAAAAAACGCCGTGTCGGTGGGATTGGCGCCGGGCCAGCCGCCTTCAATATAATCCAGGCCCAGCTCATCCAGTAATCCGGAGATCAGCAGCTTGTCCTCAACACTGAAATCCACGCCCTGGGTTTGCGCGCCATCGCGCAGCGTCGTGTCATAGAGCTGGATGCGTTCGCGCGCGCTCATGACAGCACTTTCCATACTGTGCCGGTTGGCCCGTCTTCGAGTTGAATCCCGCGCGCCACCAGTTCATCGCGGATACGGTCGGCCTCGGCAAAATTGCGCGCTTTACGCGCGGCAATGCGGGCGTCAATCTGCGCCTGAATTTCGGCTTCATCCACTTCCTGTCCGGGCGGGCGCCAGTGAAACCATTGCGCCGCCGTCATGGTGAACAGGCCAAGCAGAAATTCCCCGCCCGCACGCAGGGATTTTGCAGCATCCGCCGCGCCCTGACCTGCCGCATGGGCCAGCCTGTGCATTTCGGCAATCGCCAGCGGCGTATTGAGATCATCCTCCAGCGCGGCGCGCACGCCGGCGGGAATATCACGCTGATCCGCGCTCACCCCATCCGCAAGCCGGTACCAGTGATCAAGGATCGTTTTCGCGTCCTGCGTACCCGCATCGGTCCAGTCAAAGGGCTGTCTGTAATGCGTGGACAGGATTTGCAAACGCAACACTTCGCCCGGCCACTTTTGCAGCAATTGATGCACGGTGCGGAAATTGCCTTCCGACTTCGACATTTTTTTACCGTCCACCATCAGATAGCCATTATGCATCCAGAGACGCGCGAATGTATCCGGGCCATTGGCGCACACGCTTTGCGCCACTTCATTTTCATGATGCGGAAAAATCAGATCAATGCCGCCGCCATGAATGTCGAACGATGCGCCCAGATGCGCAAAGCTCATCGCCGAACATTCAATATGCCAGCCGGGGCGGCCAAAGCCCCAGGGGCTGTCCCATCCCGGCGTCTGCACATCCGAGGGTTTCCACAGCACGAAATCCATTTCGTCGCGCTTATAGGGGGCCACGTCCACACGCGCGCCGGCCAGCATCTCTTTCACCTCGCGCCCCGACAGGCTGCCATATTCCGGCATGCTTGGTACGCTGAACAGCACATGACCGTCCGCGGCATAGGCATGGCCTTTTGCGATCAGGGTCTGGATCATCGCAATCATCTGGGCGATATGCCCGGTGGCGCGCGGTTCCACATCCGGCGGCAGGGCGTTCAGCGCCGCCATATCGGCATGAAACTGCGCCGTGGTGCGCGCGGTGATTTCGGCAATCGGCACGCCTTCATCGCGGGCGCGGGCATTGATCTTGTCATCCACATCGGTGATGTTGCGGGCGTAAGTCACGTGGCCCGCGCCATAGATCAGCCGCAACAGCCGCGCCAGCACATCGAACACCACCACCGGGCGCGCATTGCCGATATGCGCGTAATCATAGACGGTCGGCCCGCACACATACATGCGCACATTTGCGGGGTCGAGAGGGACGAAATCCTGCTTCGTCCGGGTCCGTGAATTATACAGTTTCAACGCCATTTCCGTTCCATTTCCAACACGCGCCATTTACGTCCAGATGCTGGCCGCTTGCGGTTCTTGCTATGGAGAGGAAAAATAAGAACGGCGCGGCAAGCTTGAGCTAGCCGGTAATAATCAGACAACAAATAATGGGTGTGCGCGCCATTGCCGCCACCGCTCCCTGAAAAATGGCCGAAAATCAGGCCGTTTCGCCCCGCAGCCGGGCATGCGCCCGCTCCGGTCCGATGAACATTAGCAGGCTTTTCATTTCAGGTCCATGCTGAAGGCCGGTCAAAGCCAGGCGTAGCGGCATAAACAGATCGCGCCCCTTGCGCCCGGTCTGGGTCTTCAGCGCAGTGGTCCAGGCCCCCCAGGTTTCGGGGGTGAAATCCGCACGGGGCAGCAGCGCCTCGGCTGCCGCCAGAAAGTCCGGTTCGGTAAGCACCGGGCAGACCGGGTTCTGAACCACATCCCACCACAGCGCAACATCCGGGAACCGCACCAGATTGGCCCGCACCATCTCCCAGAACGCCGCACCACCGCCCACGCCCAGCGCCTGCAAGCGGGGCTGCGCCGCTTCATAGGGCATGGCGTGCAGGATACGCTCATTCATCGGGGCCAGATCGGCTGGATCGAATTTGACGCTGGCGCGGCCGATATGGCTGATATCGAAGCCCGCCACCAGTTCCTGCATGGTCTGGCGCGGCTCTACCGGATCGGACGTGCCAAGGCGCGCCAGCAGGCTGTTCAGCGCCATTGGCTCCAGCCCGTCTTCGCGCAGGGTTTCAACGCCCAGCGAGCCCAGCCGTTTTGACAGGCCCTCACCGCCCGCGCCGGTCAGCATCGGAAAATGCCCAAATAGCGGCACGCCTGCGCCCATCGCCTTGAACAGCTGGATCTGCACCGCCGTATTGGTCAGATGATCTTCCCCGCGAATGACATGGGTTATGGCCAGATCCATATCATCGCAAATACTGGGCAGCGTATAAAGCGGCTGGCCGTCGGCGCGTACCAGCACCGGGTCTGACAAAGTCTGTGTGTGGATCGCCACCGCGCCATGCACCAGATCATCCCATTCCACGCTTTCATGGGTCAACAGAAAGCGCCAGTGCGGGCGAACGCCCTTGTCCGCATAGGCCTGCTTTTGCGCATCCGTCAGTTTCAGCGCCGCACGGTCATAGACGGGCGGCTTGCCGCGCCCCAGCTGCACCTTGCGTTTCAGATCCAGCTCTTCCGCCGTTTCATAACAGGCATAAAGCAGCCCGCGCGCCTTGAGATCATCCGTAGCCTGAGCATAACGCGCCATGCGTTCCGACTGGCGCATGAACACGTCATGCGTCATGCCCAGCCAGGCGAGATCGGCGATGATGCCCTCCTCAAAGGCTTTGGTGGAGCGTTCGCGGTCAGTGTCATCAATGCGCAAAACAAATTTTCCGCCATGCGCGCGCGCAAACAGCCAGTTCACCAGCGCGGTGCGGATATTACCCACATGCAGCCGCCCTGTAGGGCTGGGCGCAAAACGGACAATGGGGGTGATGTTGCTCATGCGGGCAATGTTTAGGCGCAATTAAAATAGATTGCATGCATTTTTTGCGCGCGCCGGATATTCCCGCCGCAAACGAAAACAGCGGCCCCCCTGCATGGGCGAGCCGCTGTTTGCAGAACTTCAGATGAAGCCGGACACTAGCCCCGCTTGCGGCGCACCAGGCCAAGCCCTGCCAGGCCCGCGCCCAGCAGCGTCAGGGACATGGGTTCGGGAATGCTGGCAGCGAGCGGCGTAATGGAGCTGAACGGTCCCGCTACATCACGCCCAAGAGGATTCCCGTCAGACAGGGTAATCGTGTAGGGAAGACCTGTCAGCGCGTCAAAAGTATTACCAATGCCCACGTGAATCAGATAGGAGCCGATGCCGAGATTGGCGGCAAAATCTGGATCCCTGAACGGTCCGCCGAATAGATCTTCATGATTATCGTCCCTGAAAAGCAGCTGCGTAAGGCTTGCCAATTGATCGGTATCGCCGACAACGCCATTAAAAAGGCGCATGCCAAGATCGGGGTTGGCCTGATTGCGGTCCGCCCGCAGCGAAACGACGCCTGCACTGGTGATGTCCAGTTGCCAGAAGCTGGAGTCCGAAACACCTGTGGTCACACCGCCAAGTGAAAGTGTACCCGTGGAAATGATCGGCACTGCCTGCGCACTGGACAGACCCATCAGCGACACAATCAGAGCTGCCGCCAGCGCCACTTTAGAACCGGTCTTACCAGGTTTCATAAAATTTTCTCCTTGGGCAATTTGACGTGTGCGAGCATATGTTTGGCGTGCGCGAACATATGGGGCCTGCTTTTTTCATGAACGCCAGAATAGGCCATCCATAACAGAAATGTAGAGCGGCAGACAGACACAATAGCAGTTTTCTATTATTTTTGTTGATGTTTTGTGACCGCCGTCACACTGCAATAGGCGCAAAAAATAATTAAAATTTATTAATCACCTTCACACGTCCCGAAACCGGTTGGTGATCGGATAGCGCCGGTCGCGGCCGAAAAGCTTGCGGCTGATTTTGACGCCGGGGGCGGCCTGACGGCGTTTATATTCGGCGATATACAGCAGATTCTGAATGCGCTTTACCACGTCCAGGGCATGGCCGCGCGCCACTATGTCAGCCACGCTCATTTCCTGTTCGACCAGACAGTTCAGAATATCGTCCAGCACGGCATAGGGCGGCAGGCTGTCTTCGTCTTTCTGATCTGCGCGCAGTTCCGCGCTTGGGGGCCGCGTAATAATATTTTCGGGAATGACCCGGCCGGCAGGGCCCAGCGCGCCGGCGGGATGATGCTGGTTGCGCCAATGGCTGAGCGCAAACACGGTCATTTTGTAAATATCCTTCAGCGCATTATAGCCGCCGCACATATCGCCATAGAGCGTGGCATAGCCCACCGACACTTCGGATTTGTTGCCGGTGGTCAGCACCATTGCGCCAAATTTGTTGGACAGCGCCATCAGCAGCAGGCCGCGCGCGCGGCTTTGCATATTTTCCTCGGTAATGTCGGGCGCGCGCCCGGCAAATTGCGGCGCCAGCATTTGCATGAACGCATCCACCGCCGGTTTGATCGGCACGATATCATAGCGCACCCCCAGCAGTCTGGCGCAGTCAGCGGCGTCATCCAGGCTTTCCTGCGCCGTGTAAATATAGGGCATCATCACACAGTGAACCCGTTCCGCGCCCAGCGCATCCACTGCAACAGCAGCGCTTAATGCGCTGTCAATGCCGCCGGACAGGCCGATCAGCACACCCGGAAAACGGTTCTTGTTCACATAATCGCGCAAGCCCAGCATCATCGCCTGATAGATGGCCTCCATCTCGTCAGGCGGCGCACCGCGTTCCCCCGGCGCACAGCGCCAGCCATTGGCTTCGCGCGTCCAGTGTGTGATCACCAGCCCTTCGCGCCAATGCGGCATCTGCACCGCCAGGGAACAATCGCTGTTCAGAACGAACGAGCCGCCATCAAACACCAGCTCGTCCTGGCCGCCATATTGATTGACATAGACCAGCGGCAAGCCGCTTTCGGTGACACGCGCCACCGCGCGGTTCATGCGCGCATCTGCCTTGTCCACCTCATAGGGCGAGCCATTGGGCACCAGCAGAATTTCCGCACCCGTCTCCGCCAGACATTCGACCACATCCGGCTTCCAGATATCTTCGCAGATCGGAATGCCCAGCCGTACACCGCGAAAATTCACCGGCCCGGGCATCGGCCCTGACGTGAACACGCGCTTTTCATCGAACACGCCATAATTGGGCAGATCATGCTTGTAGCGAATCGCGGCAATCTGCCCGCCATCGCATAACAGCATGGCGTTATACACCTGCCCCTGATCGGCCCCCTGATCGACCCATGGCGCCCCGATCAGCAGCGCGGGCCCGCCATCGCCGGTCTCGGCCGCCAGCGCCTGCAATGTCTGGGCAATGGCGTCCTGCAAGGCGGGCTTCAGCACCAGATCCTCTGGCGGATAGCCGATCAGAAACAATTCGCTGAACAGCACCAGATCGGCGCCCGCACTGGCGGCCTCGGCCCGCGCCGTGCGAATCAGGGCCGCATTTCCCGCCACATCCCCGACTGTCGGATTGGCCTGCACCAGGGCTATTTTCAAATGATCGGTCATGACATCCTATTACCGGCAATAGTAACCGCAAACAAGGGCCGGCGGACGCGCCATGCACGCGGCTTGGGGGTGCGGCGGCTACAGCAGATGCCCGCTTTTGTCGCGTTTGGTATCGAGATAGAACCAGTTATGCTCATTGCTGGGAAACTGGTGCGGCACCCGTTCGACGACTTCCACCCCCAATTGTTCCAGACCGGCGACTTTGGAGGGATTATTGCTCATCAGGCGGACCTTGCTGAAACCCAGCAGGCGCAGCATGCGCGCAGCAGGCAGGAATATCCGTTCGTCCGCCGAAAAGCCCAGCCGTTCATTGGCCTGATTGGTGTCAAAGCCCTGATCCTGCAATCCATAGGCGCGCAGCTTGTTGATCAGGCCGATGCCGCGCCCTTCCTGCGCCAGATATAACAGAATCCCGCCGCCTGCCGCATTGATCTGCTTTATCGCGCCGCGCAATTGTTCACCGCAATCACATTTCAGGGAACCGATCAGATCGCCGGTAAAACATTCCGAATGCAGCCGCGCCAGCACCGGCTGATGCCGGTCCGGATCGCCGATCAGAATGGCGAAATGCTCCTGCGCGCCATTCATGGGACGAAACGCCATCAGACGCGCCTGTTCCGCGCCAGCCAGCGGCACCCTGGCGCCTGTCACCAGTTCCAGACTGGTTGCCGCAGCCATGTCATAGGACAGCAGCGCCTGCGCGTCCACCCGAAGCAAGTCGCGGGTCCGGACCAGATCGTCTGCTGGCGCGCTGTCAGGCAGGGTGACTGCCAGCACGGCGGGCAATAGCTGCGCCAGTTTCGCCAGCTTGACCGCTGCGGGCCAGGCCGGGCCAGGCGCGGTCCGGGCAGCCTCAAACGGGCCGCGCAGGGGAAATTCCAGATCCCGCGACGGATCAGCAAGCAATTTCGCAGTTTCCGCACTTTCCCAGCCGCCCTTCCGGGTCTGTGGCAGCAACACCACTTCCGGCGTATAGAGCCGGATTTTCAACGTGGCGGCGCGCTGATGCGTCAGCACCAGAAAGGGGGTTGCGCCTGCCCATTGCGTGATCGCCTGTAAAGTCTCCGGCCGGGCCAGTTCCGAGGCCAGCGCCAGTATGCCGGGCCCTTCCTGGCTGGTGATCACAACCGGAAGGCCGCGCCGGAAATCGCCGATGGCGCGTTCCACACCGGTCAGGGGCGGCAGGCTGAACGGCGCCTCAGTCATGCGCCGCCCCTGAGCACTGCAACAATGCGGCAACTGACAGGTCTGACGGGGATGTAATATGCGTTCATTTGTGACAAAATGCACATGGCATGCTTCCGGACAAGGATTAAATCATTTGATAACCATTTGCGCTGACGCCGGGCTGATGGCTAAGTGATAAACTCAGGAAGGGATTGCGATGCTTCAGGTTCAGGATCGGGTATATTCTCAGGCCATGCCGGTTAATTTACAAAAACGCCTGCTTATCGTAGACGATGATGTCATGCTGGGTGAGTCGCTATCTGAGCAATTCATATTGCAGGGCGATTTCGACGTGCATCTGGCGCATAGCGCCGGTGAAGCGCTGAACTGGCTGCAACAGCAACAGCCGGCGGATATCATCATCATGGATGTCGGGCTGCCGGATATGGATGGCCGCGAAGTCTGCCGCAAGCTGCGTGTGCTGGGCGTTAAATGCCCGATCATCATGCTGACCGGGGCGGATACCGAGGCGGACACCATTCTGGGGCTGGAATCCGGCGCCAATGATTATGTTACCAAACCCTTTCGCTATGGCGTTCTGCTGGCGCGGGTGCGGGCCCATATGCGGCAATTTGCACAAAGCGAAGATGCCGTCTTCACCATCGGACCTTATAAATTCAAGCCCGCCGCAAAATTAATGCTGCATGAAAAAACCGCGGCGAAAGTCCGGCTGACGGAAAAGGAAACCGCTATTCTGAAATTTCTGTACCGCGCGGGCAATCAGGTGACCGGGCGTGATGTGCTGCTGCATGAAGTCTGGGGCTATAATCCCGCCATCAGCACCCATACGCTGGAAACGCATATTTACCGGTTGCGGCAGAAAATTGAGGAAAACCCCGCCCATGCGCGCATATTGATCACCGAGCAGGGCGGCTATAAACTCTGCCCCTGAACAGCAGGCGGCAGCTACGCGGCCAAAGCGCGGTCGATCTCATCGACCAGTTCACGCAGATGGAAGGGTTTGGAAAGCACCTTGGCCCCTTCCGGCGCATCGGAGCGGGGATTTAGCGCCACCGCTGCAAATCCGGTGATGAACACCACTTTCAGCTCCGGCTGGGCGGCGACGGCGCGGCGCGCCAGTTCAATACCATCCATTTCAGGCATGACAATATCGGTCACCAGCATATCATAAATGCCTGTTTCCAGATAGGGCAGCGCATGATCCCCGCGCAGTACCGATGTCACCTCATGACCGGCCTTGGTCAGGGAACGCGCCAGAAAACGGCACAGGGATTCATCGTCTTCCGCCAATAGAATGATTGCCATCTGCTAGTGTCTTTCCTGCCAATTAATACTGAAAACCATATCTTACTGAATGCCACCTGAAACGAAAAGCGGGTTACCGAACGCCCTGTGGGGCGTGCGGCGGAACCGCCTGGCCTGGATCCGGATACTAAGTAAGGCATATTCAGAAACTGGTACTGCGGAGTATGACAATGAAGCGTAAACAGGTCATAAACGGACAGACCGGCGCCCCCAATAATATATTAGGCGAGTTGCGTAATAATTATTACACTTGGACCCGGCACAACAAAGGCCAGTCAGAACGGGTTGGTGCATGGACCGCGTTACCACAATAGCAGAATATGAGGGGGTATGGGAGGGAGGCCATCCCGGCCCCGAACAAAATTGTTTTGCCGCGCCCTTTGCGGTGCTGGCCCCCAAACGCCAGTCCGTGCCGCTTGTTTTCAATTCGCCCCATAGCGGAACTTTGTATCCCGCCGATCTGCTGGCCGCCACGCGGCTTGACCGGACCCAGCTGCGCCGCTCAGAGGACAGTTTTGTGGACCGCCTGTTCGAGGACGCCCCCAATTATGGCGCCCCGCTGCTGAAGGCGCTGTTTCCGCGCGCCTATATGGATGTGAACCGTGAAGCGTTTGAGCTTGATCCCCAGATGTTCGAGGATGCGCTGCCGGATCATGTCAATACCCGATCCCTGCGGGTGGCGGCAGGCTTTGGCACCATTGCCAGGGTAGTGGCCGAAGGCATGGCGATCTATCGTCATAAACTGTCATTTGCCGAGGCTGAGCGCCGGGTTGCCGCGCTGTATCTGCCCTATCATGGCGCCTTGTCTGATCTGATTTCCGGCTGTTTGCAGGATTTTGGCTGTGCCGTGCTGATTGATTGCCATTCCATGCCTTCACTGGGCGCGCCACAGATTTCCGCAGACCGCAAGGCCGCGGATATCATTCTGGGAGACCGCTATGGCACGGCCTGCGCGCCGCTGATTTCGCAGATGATCGAGGAAATTCTGCGCGGCCAGGGCTATCAGGTGGTGCGCAACAGCCCCTATGCGGGCGGCTATATCACCGATTGCTATGGCAGGCCTGGCCGCGGGCAGCATGCGGTGCAGATCGAAATCAACCGCGCGCTCTATATGAATGAGGATAAGGTCGCCCCCAATGGCAATTTCGCGCAGGTCAAGGCGCATATGTCCAGCCTGATGGCCAATCTGAGCCAGCGGCTGACGCCGGAACTGCTGCATGCGGCACAGGGGACCGGATAGGACAAAAAAAGGCCGTTCCCAAGGGAACGGCCCGAGTCTAGGGAGGAAACGCCCAGGAAGGGCAAGCAGTAGAATCAACTACCGCAGTGCACAAATTACCACCGCAGCGCAAAAAAGCAATAGCCATATTGTTTTTTTTTAAATTATTTTTGCGCTGCACAAATTCCGCAGGATTCGCAGGAAAATAAATATATACTGTCACTGATTAGTTTCCCCGATAAGGACCAGATGCATTGCGGGTCAGGTTCCCGCGCCCTCTGGGGGAAAGAGCCGGGAGGGGGACAGGTATCGCTCCCGGCTGGTTTATCCTAAAGCGTTTTGTGACCGAGTTGATCCATTCGGCTTGATTCGTCATTGCTGTAGAAGTCAGATAATTCGCTGACAAGAAACCGGTTAAGTGAAGGTTCGAAAACAAAAAAAGAGTGTCACCCCGGATTTATTCCGGGGTCCAGGAGTCTCAAATGAAGGCCTGAGTTTGTAACCCTGGACCCCGGAATAAATCCGGGGTGACAGCGTTTTTTAAGTCCATTAACGCCACAATCTTGTCAGCAAATTATCTGACTTCTACAGCAAAGACAGTGTAGATGGATTTTGAACAAACCTAAACGCATCACGCGCTAGGGTCTGTTGAGATACAGGATTCCCAAATCATTTGAGATGTGATTCAAGCTTCCTTTTACAGGAGGATTGAATGGCGCAGGAGCGTTTTGTTATCACAGACCGCCAGTGGGCGTTGATTGAGCCGCATTGCCTTGGGAAAGCAACCGATCCGGGGCGCAGCGGCGGCGACAACCGGATGTTTTTGGAGGCGGTGCTGTGGATTGCCCGGACCGGCAGCCCCTGGCGCGATCTTCCGGCGCATTTCGGCAAGTGGAACACCGTCTTCAAGCGCTACAGCGACTGGGTGAAAGCCGGGGTTTTCAAACGGATATTCGAGGCGGCATCGGATGATCCCGATATGGAATACGCCATGGCGGACGCCACCATCGTCAAGCTCCACCGTCACGGCCATGGCGCAAAAGGGGGACTCAAAATCAGGCCATCGGCAAGTCGAAAGGCGGCTGGACGACCAAAATCCTCGCGATGACCGATGCTCTGGGCAATCTGGTGCGCTTCGTTCTGCTGCCTGGACAGCGCAATGACACCATCGGCGTTGCGCCACTCATCGAAGACATCGAGTTTGGAGGGTTCATCGCCGACAAGGCGTTCGATTCGAACTGGATCATCGAAAACCTGAATGAACGCGGCGCCAAAATCGTCATCTCGCAGAGGCCGCAACGCAAGGCGCCACTCGTCATCGACGAAGAGATTTACAAATGGCGGCATCTGATCGAGAATTTCTTCTGCAAACTCAAGGAGTTCAAGCGTATCGCCCTGCGAAGCGACAAAACTGACAAAAGCTTCGAGGCAATGATATATGCTTGCTCGGCCATCATAAATTCACGATGAATCTCAACAGCCCCTAG
>Ga0209894_1000016_pt1 | contig 28013 bp, 25 predicted proteins | sample GWRWT4_2Sept14_2_FD_187191 | JGI IMG/M metagenome (GOLD analysis project Ga0209894, IMG submission 187191) | Sand microcosm microbial communities from a hyporheic zone in Columbia River, Washington, USA - GW-RW T4_23-Sept-14 (SPAdes) (version 2) ... | reverse complement strand
CGTATTGCCCAATATCCTGCTGCGCGGCGTAACCCGACTGCCGATCACCTTCACGAGAGCCGCATGAATTTCGACCTGACCGAAGAACAGGAGCTGTTCCGCAGCTCGATCGAACGGTTCGCGGGCGATCTGGATTCGCCCGCCCGCCGCGCGCTACGCAGCGCGCCCGGCGGCTATGACCGGCGGCGCTGGACGGCGCTGGCGGAAATGGGCTCGCTTGCCCTGGCGGTGAGCGAGGAGCAGGGCGGGCTGGGCGGCGAAACGATCGACCTGGCGGTAATCGGCGAGGCCTTGGGCCGCGCGATCGCGCCCGATCCCTGGCTGGAAAACGGCGTGTTGCCGGCTCGGCTGCTGGCCCTGGCCGGGGCCGACGAAGTGCTGGCTGGCATGCTGGCAGGCGAAATCGTAGTGGCGGCCGCCCTGGCCGAACGCCAGGCCCGCTACAGCGTCAAGCCGCGCCAGACCAAGGCCAAGACCAGCGGCAGCGGCTATGTCCTGACGGGTGAGAAGACCTTCGTGCTCGGCGGCGGCCTCGCCAACAAGCTGATCGTGTCGGCCGATCTCGACGGCGCGACCGCGTTGTTCCTGCTTGACGTCGACGCCCCCGGCATCGCCCGGCGCGATTACCGGATCGTCGATGGCAGCGTGGCGAGCGAGCTGCGCCTGCTCGACGTGGCCTGCCCGGGCGACAGCCGCCTGGCGCTCGATGCCGATGCGCTCGATGCGGCAGTGGCCGAAGCGCGGCTGCTGGCGGCGGCCGAAATGGTCGGCCTGGCCCAGCGGCTGTTCGACGATACCCTGGCCTATGTGAAGCAGCGCGAACAGTTCGGCGTGCCGATCGGCACCTTCCAGGTGATCCAGCACCGCATGGTCGATTGCTATGCCAAGCTGGAACAGGCCCGCTCCACCCTGCTGCGCGCGGCCATGGCCGATCCGGCCGAGGGCCAGACGTGGCGCCGCACCGCGCTGGGCGCCAAGGCCTATATCGGCGAAGTGGCCGATCACATCGCGCGCGAAGCCGTGCAGCTGCACGGCGGGATGGGCGTAACTGAAGAACTTTCGATCGGCCATGCGCTGAAGCGGGTGCTGATGCTGGCCAGTCTGTTTGGCGGCAGCGACGCCACTCTGGCCCAATATGCGGAGGCGGCATGAGCGTCCTGACCCCAATTGCCGAAGACCTGTGGACCAGCGAGGCGCAGCCGCGGCTGATCGGTGGCAAGCTCGCTTCGGGCAAGATCGTCTTTCCGATGCCGGCCGGTGATGCGGCCGCAGAGGTCGAGCCCTGGCCGCTGTCACGCAATGGCACGCTGTGGTCCTTCACCCGCCAGGATTTCCGGCCCAAGTCGCCCTATGAGGGGCCGGGCGAAAGCCAGCACGATTTCGTCCCCTACCTGCTCGGCTATGTCGAGATACCGGGGGAAGTGATCGTCGAGAGCCTGATCGTCGATGCCAAGCTCGACGATCTCAAGCTCGGCATGGCGATGGAACTGACCATCGTGCCGTTCAACAGCCAGCACACCACCTTTGCCTTCCGTCCGGAGCGCGCAGCATGAGCGACGTCTATATCATTGGCGCGGGGATCCACCCGTTCGGCCGCACCGACCACCGCAGCGGGCGCGATCAGGGCGTCTACGCCGTGCGCCAGGCGCTTGACGATGCGGGCCTGGAATGGAGCGATATCGAGTGCGCCTATGGCGGCTCGGCCGCATCGGGCGCGGCCGATATCATGGTCAACGAGCTTGGGCTGACCGGCCTGCCCTTCATCAACGTTGCCAATGGCTGCGCCACTGGCGGCAGCTCGCTGGCCTCGGCGCAATATGCGGTTGGCTCAGGCGCCTATGACCTGGCGCTGGCGACCGGCTTCGACAAGCACGACCGCGGCGCCTTCAACGCCGATCCCAAGTCCTATGGCCTGCCCGAATGGTACGGCCAGACCGGGATGATGCTGACCACCCAGTTCTTCGCGCTGAAGATCCAGCGCTATATGCAGCTGCACGGGATCAGCCGCCGCACGCTCGGGCTGGTGGCGGAAAAGGCCTTCCGCAACGGGGCCAAGACCGACCATGCCTGGCGCCGCAGCGAGGTCGATCTCGACACGATCCTCAACGCGCCGATGATCAACGATCCGCTGACCAAGTACATGTTCTGCTCCCCGGCCGAAGGCGGGGTGGCGCTGATCCTGGCGAGCGAGAAGAAGATGCGCGAACTGGGCGCGGACGGCGTCAAGATTGCGAACATCTCGGTCCGGACCCGCCCGCCAAACTCGTTCGAAGTGTTCCAGCCGGCGATCAGTGTAGAGGAAGGCGGCAAGCCGACCGTGCTGGCCTCCAAGGCCGCCTTCGAAGGCGCCGGTATCGGTCCGGAGGACGTCGATGTCGCGCAGCTGCAGGATACCGAAAGCGGGGCCGAGATCATGCACATGGCCGAAAACGGCTTCTGCAAGGATGGCGACCAGGAACAGTGGCTGGCCGAGGGCCGGACCGAGATCAATGGCAAGCTGCCGGTCAACACCGATGGCGGCTGCCTGGCCTGCGGGGAGCCGATCGGGGCCTCAGGCCTGCGCCAGATTTACGAGAACGTGCAACAACTGCGCGGCCGGGGCGGCGCGCGGCAGGTGCCGACCCAGCCCAAGGTTGGCTACAGCCACGTCTATGGCGCGCCAGGTCTGGCCGCCGTGGCAATCCTGCAGCGATAGGGGCGCGTTCGGATGGGGAAGATGGACGGCAAGGTCGCGCTGGTTTCCGGCGGGGCCGAAGGGATCGGGGCTACGACCGCGCGGCTGATCGTGGCCGAAGGCGGCAGCGTGATGCTGGCCGACGTGCAGATCGACAAGGCCCGCAAACTCGCCGCCGAACTGGGTGACCGGGCCGCTGCGGTGGAACTGGACGTACGCGATCTCGACGCCTGGCACCGCGCGGTCGATGCCACGGTCGAGCGCTTCGGCAAGCTCACCGTGCTGTGCAACATCGCCGGGATTTCCGAACCCGGCAACGTGCCGGAAGGCTCGCTCGACGTCTGGCAGCGCACGATCGATATCAACCTCAACGGCCCCTATTATGGCTGCCGCGCTGCGATCCCGGCGATGGAAAAGTCGGGCGAGCCCTGCGCGATTGTCAACATCGGTTCGATGATCGCGATCCGCGCCGCCGCTTTTGTTGCGGCTTACAGCGCCTCGAAGGCTGGCCTCGTTGGCCTGACCCGCTCGATCGCGCTTGACTGTGCCGACCGCGGCGTGCCGATCCGCGCTAACATGGTCCACCCCGGCGCGATCCGCACGCCGATGTACAACCGCTACAAGTTCTCCGGCGCAGACACGCCCGAGAACATCGAAACCAGTTTCGCCGCGACCCATCCGATGAACCGGATCGGCGAGCCTGAGGAAGTGGCCAAGGCGGTCGTCTTCCTCGCCAGCGATGATGCCAGCTTCACCACCGGCTGCGACTTTACGGTCGACGGCGGCGGTTCAATCAGGTCCTGAAGAACATGAGCCAGACACCCCCCGCCCGGATCGACGCGCACTTCGTGGCCGCGGGCAAGTATCACGATATCGACCACGCCCGGCTCGAAGTGCTGAAACTGCTGGCCGAACACCCGCAGATCCGCACCACGGTGGCCTGCAACTACGGCGATATCGAGCGGCTCAATGCCTGCCAGTTCCTGGTGACCTATACCTGCGACCTGATGCCGAGCCCAGAAGAGGCCGCCGCGATCCGCGCCTGGCTGGAAAAGGGCGGCAAGTGGCTGGCGCTGCATGGCACCAATTCGATCCTGGTCTTCACCGAAAGCGGTCTGGTCGATGCCCCGAATGACCGGCCCGACGTGATGGAAATGCTGGGTACCCAGTTCAAGGCCCACCCGCCGATCGGCCCGTTCCGGGTCGAGGTCTGCAATCACGATCACGAGCTGAGCCGCGGAATCGCCGATTTCGACGTAGTCGACGAACTTTACCTCTCGCACACCACTGCCGAGATCGACGTGCTGATGCACACCCGCTTCGCAGGGGAGGCAACCGGCTTCATCGATGGCCAGTGGGAAGATACGGTCGTGCCGATCCTCTACACCCGCGACATCGGCCAGGGCCGGATCGTCTACAACACTTTGGGCCATTGCCGGGGTCATTATGACCTGCCAGGCATGGCCGACTTCTACCCGCACCCGGAAAAGTGCGCGTGGAACTATGATGTCTATTATGACTTGCTGCGCCGGGGCATTGCCTGGGCGATGCGGGCCGAAGCCTGAGGATTGCCGCGATGGACATGGACTTCTCCCCTGAGGATCTGGCCTTCCGCGAAGAGGTTCGCGCCTTCCTCGCCGAAAGCCTGCCCGAACACCTGAAGGTTGGCGCACGCCGCACGCCGGGCGTGTTTGTCGAGCCCGACATCGGCCTTGAATGGCACAAGATCCTCTATCGCAAGGGCTGGGTCGCGCCGCATTGGCCCAAGGCCGATGGCGGCACGGGCTGGAGCCCGACCCAGCGCTTCATCTTCGAAAAGGAATGCGCGCTGGCCGGGGCGCCGGCGCTGTCGATCCTGGGCCTGCGCCTGGTCGGCCCGGTGATCTGCCACTTCGGCACGCAGGAGCAGAAGGACCGCTTCCTGCCCGGCATCCTGGCGGGCGAAGTCTACTGGTGCCAGGGTTACTCAGAACCGGGCAGCGGTTCGGATCTGGCCTCGCTCAAGACCGCCGCGCGGCTTGAAGGCGATGAGTATGTGATCAACGGCTCCAAGATCTGGACCACGCATGCCCACCACGCCCAGTGGATCTTCGCGCTGACCCGCACCAACCCGGAAGTGAAGAAGCAGGCCGGGATCACCTTCCTGCTGGTGCCGATGGACCAGCCGGGGGTGGAAGTTTCGCCGATCGTCTCGATGTCCGGCGATCACGAGGTCAACCAGGTGTTCTTCACCGATGCCCGGACCAGCGCGGCCAACCGCATCGGCGAGGAAGGCCAGGGCTGGACCATCGCCAAGTTCCTGCTGGAGAACGAGCGCGGCGGGTCGTGCTTTGCCCCGCGCCTGCTGCAGGGCATCTCCGAGCTCGAGGATCTGGCCAAGACGCAGCCGTCGGGCGTCAACGGCGCCATGGCCAAGGATCCGCGTTTCCGCGACCGGCTGGCCCGCGCCCGGCTCGATGCCGAAGCGCTGGAAGTGACCGAGCTGCGGATCCTGGCCGAACTGGCCAAAGGCCGCCAGCCGGGGCCGCAGACTTCGCTGTGCAAGTTGCTGGGTTCGAACATCGGCCAGACGCTCGACACGCTGCGGCTTGACCTGCTGGGCTACGACGGTTTGCAGCTGCCGCCCGAGCGTCCGCTCTATGGCAACGAAGGGCCTGAACCGGTCGGCAGCGAGCGGGCTCAGACGGCGATGGCGCGCTATCTCAACAACCGTGCCTCGACGATTTTCGGTGGCTCGGACGAGACCCAGAAGAACATCATCGCCAAGTCCGTGCTCGGTCTCTGACCGGCCCCGGCTGGCCGCAAGATTGTTACCTATTCCGTAGCGTCAGGGCTGGTTTCTTGCTAGCTTCCGATTCGCAAGATCGCCCACTCAAAACACGGGCGACGGGAGAGGTACTGTGAGCGAAGAAGCCGTAACCGGCAACGTCGTCGAACTGCGCATGCCGCAGGGGCGCGAGAATACCGCCCAGCTGCTCGAAATGGTGACAATCCGTTGCCTGGAAGACATCCACGATGCCTCCGTAGCCATGGCCCGGATCGCGCAGGAGCGCGGACTGCAGGTGGCGATGTGCGATGACATTTCGTCCAAGGAACCGATGGTCGATGCCGAAGGCACGATCCTCAACGCCGACATCTTCCGCTGGCTCGATGAAGGCGCGCGCTGGTGGGAAGACCATCGCCTGGCGCTGCACTCGCCCCTGCCGCGAGCCTGCCGCTATGAGAGCGAGCCGTTCTGGGCCAACCGCCACGGGTTCCACGGCTGTTGGCGCAATTCCTACCTCGATGACATGGACATCGTCGATTTCGAACGCCGCGCGCTGTGCAAGGCGGCGATCGTTATCCCGGTGCACCTGCCGTTCGGGCAGATTTCGGCCAACAGCTTCATCTCGATGGACCGTGACAAGGAAGACCTGGCCGCGGAGTTTGCCGAATATGGCAACCTGCTGGGCCAGCTGACCCGGCGCTTCGTGGCCGGCTATGTCCAGGCCCACCGCACCAAGCGGCGGATCCGGTCGGACTGTGTGCTGTCAAAGCGCGAGGTCGAATGCCTGCGCTGGGCCGCGATCGGCAAGACCGACAAGGAAATCAGCATGATCCTGGGCCGCAGCCATGCCACGATCCGCTATCACATCCACCGCGCCGGGGAAAAGCTGGACTCGGTCAACCGCGCCCAGACGATCTTCAAGGCCGGCCAGCTCGGCTACCTCGGCGCCAGCGACTGATCGCTTAGCCCAATTTGCGGATCGGGTCGCTGCCATCCCAGGTGGCGGCGGCCTGCTTCATCATGTTGAACAGGTCGGCCGTGCCGGGTTGCGGCTGGAGGATTTCGACCACCGAACCCGGCCCGTGGCCCGGATCGGCATAGATCACCCCGCCGCTGTCACCGACCTTGCCTTCGACCAGGATCTTCGCCCCATGTTCGGCGCAGGCGGCATAGCCATCGGCGATATCGTCAACCAGCAGGCAGACGTGGTGCATCCGGTCACGCACCGCATAGGGCCCGTTGTAGATCGAGGGCGCGTCGTTTTCCGGGCGGATCAGCTCGATCTGGACATCGCCCCAATAGGACAGCGCCAAGGTGAAGACCGCGTCGGTCGGCTGACCCATATAGCGCATGTCGGCCAGAGCGATGTTCTCCATGATGAAGAACGGGCCCACGCCCATGGTCTTCGTCCAGTGCTCCAGCGCGGCATCAAAGTCTTCGGGCAGCCAGGCCAGCTGCATCACGGGGCCAAGCCGGGCGAGTCCCTTGACGGCCATAATCGGGTTCCTCCTCACAGTTACGCTAGGATGCGATGCCGGCAATCTGTGGCAGTTTGGAGCCTCAGAATACTGCGCAAATGGACAGTGAGGTTGGGTGTCCGATGAATGAATTGACCAAGATCGACCGCGAAGATCGCTGCCCCGGTATGACCTATACCGAGATGCTGGAAGGCGATACGCGCCGGGTTCCGGACTATCTGTTCGAGGAATCGAACATCGACATGCCGGACGATCCGATTGCGATCGAACCCTATATCAGCGAGGACTTCGCCCGGCTTGAGCGTGAGCGGATGTGGCCCAACGTCTGGCTGTTCGCCGCGCGCGAGGACGAGCTGCCCGATCCGGGCGATAACGTGGTGTTCGAAATCAACGAGAAGTCGTTCCTGCTGGTCCGCCAGCTGGATGGCAGCGTGCGCGGCTTCTACAACGTCTGCCTGCACCGCGGGCGCAAGCTGATGACCAAGTCCGGCCGCGCCACCCAGCTGCGCTGCGCCTTCCACGGCTTTACCTGGAACAACGACGGCTCGCTCAAGGAAATCCCCTGCGCCTGGGACTTCAAGCACCTCGAAGGCAAGGAAATGGGCCTGCCCGAAGTGCGGGTCAATGTCTGGCAGGGCTTCGTGATGATCACGGAGAACAAGACCATTCCCGATTTCAAGGAATGGCTCGGCCCGGCGGCGGACCATTATGACGCCTACGATTTCGAGAACCGCTACACTGGCATGTGGGTGGCGCGGAAGGTGCCGGCCAACTGGAAGGCCACGGCCGAGGCCTTCATGGAAGCCTGGCACTCAGTCACGACCCATCCGCAGCTGCTGCCCTTCCTGGGCGATGCCAATACCCGCTACGATCTGATCGGTGACAATTTCAACCGCGCGATCACCCCGTCGGGCGTGCTCAGCCCGCATATGGCCGGCAAGAGCCAGCAGTACATCCTCGACAAGATGGGCGAGTTTTCGGGCGGCAGCGATGCCAGCACCAACCGCCGCTTCAGCGCGAGTACGGATGCGGCTTCGCTTGACGAGAACGATCCGCTTCAGGCCCGCAAGCTGCTCGCCGAAGCGAGCCGCCAGGGATTCCAGACGCAGTACGGCCATGACTATTCGGACAAGTCCGACGCCGAGATCCTCGACAATTTCACCTATAACATCTTCCCCAATTTCTCGCCGTGGATCGGCTATCTGCCGACCCTGGTCTATCGCTGGCTGCCGGGTGACACGCCGGACTGGTGCGTGATGGAAATCCGCCTGCTGTTCCCGACGCCCAAGGGCCAGGAGCGCCCGCGCTCGGTCGAAAAGACCGTGATTCCCGAAGACGAGCCCTTCGCCTGGGCCAAGGACAAGATGGGTGAGGCGCTGGCGGGCGTGTTCGATCAGGACCTGGCCAACCTGCCGCACGTCCAGACCGGCATGAAGGCTTCGGCCAATGGCATCATGGAACTGGGCCATTACCAGGACAGCCGGGTGCGCCATTTCCAGACCACGCTGATGAAATACATCAACGGGGAGCTGCCGGGCTAAGGCGCGGCGGTCCGCGAGATGACGATCCGCAATGTCATTGTCCTGGGCGCCTCGGGCGATCAGGGCATCCCGCTGGTCAATTCGCTGCAGCGGCGCGGCTTTGCCGTGACCGCCGGGGCGCGGCGAGCCGATGCCATGGCCGGCACGCCCTTCCCCGACCTCAGGACAGTTCACGCCGACATCACCGACAGCGCCAGCCTGGCCGCGGCCTTTGCCGGCCAGGACGCGCTGGTGATGCACCTGCCGTTCGAATTCGACCGGGCCAAGGCCGCAGCAATGGGCACCAGCATCGCGGCGGGCGCCCGCGGGTCAGGCCTGCAAAAGATCGTCTTCAACACCAGTTGCTTCGTCGCGAATCACGACCTCGATCTGACCGCGCACGATGGCCGCCGCGATATCGAGCGGGCGCTGGCGGAAACAGGCATTCCTTGCGTGTTCATCGAACCGACCGTGTTCATGGACAACATCATCCGGGTCTGGACCAAGCCCTCGATCGTCAATCGCGGGGTCTTCCCCTACCCCGCCGCGCCCGAACTGAAGATCAGCTGGATCGCGCTGTCGGACGTCGCCGAATATATGGCCGCCGCGCTCGAGACCGACCGGGCCGATGGGCAGCATGTCCCCGTCGGCGGGCCGGAAGCCCTGACCGGCGATGAAGTGGCGCTGCGGCTATCGGCCGAGATCGGCCGCCCTATCCAGTTCCGCAGCCTCGACCCCGACGATTTCGCCGCCAACATGAGCGAACTGGTCACCGGCTCGCGCGAATTGCTGCCCGGCACGCCCTATGCCGGGATGGCCAAGTTCTACCGCTTCTACAACACGCAGCCACAAAGCCCGCTGGTGGTCGACCCGCGCGAGACCGCCAAGCTGCTCGACGTCGAGCCGCTGTCGATGAAGGTCTGGCTCAAGCAGTGGGACTGGACCAAGCCGGTTTGAGGTTCAAGCCTCCGCCGCCACCTCGGCCGCATCGAAGTAATGGATCCGCAGTTCCTGCAGGATCCCGTCCTTGAACCGCCCCGCCTCGTTGACCGTCTGGCTGAACGTCCGCCCGGTGCGTTTCGAGGTCATGGTCAGGGTGAGGACAACCACGCCCCATTCCTCGCCGCCGACGATTTCGTGGATGTCGACTTTGGCGGTTTCCCAGGTGCCGTACATGGCGGTGGCGACGCGTTGCAGTGCGTCCTGCCCGCGCCATTCGCCGCCATAGGGCAGGCCCGGTGCCTCGTGGACCACAAAGTCCGGCGCGCAGAGGGCGGCGACGCCGTCCCAGTCGCGCAGGCCGGCGAGGCGGTAGACCTCGGCCAGCAGGAGCCCCGCCGGGCCGGTCATTCGCCCAAGCTTTCGATTGTGCCGATCAGATCGCCGACCTGGTAGACCGCGCCTTCTTCCCCGGTCGGGCGGATAATGCCCGAGGCCTGGGCCTCGATCTCGGCGGTCGTCTTGTCGGTTTCGACGGTGTAGATTACTTCGCCTTCGGTCACCTGATCGCCATCGCCGAACATCCATTCGAGCAGGGTCATCTCGGTGGCGCTCATGCCGAGTTTCGGGATGCGGATTTCGGTACTCATCAGCCCTTCCCCAGCGCGGCCTTGATCTGGCCGACGATCTGCCCCTTGTTCGGGATCCACGCCTGTTCGAGCACGGTCGCGAAGGGCACGGGTGAGAAGGTGCCGCCGATCCGGCGGACCGGGCCCTTCAGGCTGTCCCAGCACTTTTCCTGGATATTGGCGGCCAGTTCCGCGCCGGTGCCGAAGGGGCGGACCGCTTCGTGCAGGGTGATCGCCAGGCCGGTCTTGCGGACCGAGGCGAGCACGGTCGCCTCATCGTATGGCGCGATGGTGCGCAGGTCGATCACTTCGACCGAGATGCCTTCCTTGGCCAGGTCATCGGCAACGGCCAGGGCATCGAGCACGGTCCGGCCATAGGTGATCAGCGAAATGTCACTGCCTTCGCGCGCCACGGCCGCCTTGCCCAGCGGGACGCGGTAGCCCGGACCCGGGTCCTCGGCCTTGAGGCCGTAGCAGAGGATGTTCTCGATGAAGATCACCGGATCGTTGCAGTCAATCGCCGCGCGCATCAGCCCGCGGGCATCGGCGGCGTTGGAGGGCGTCACCACGTGAATGCCGGCGACATGGGCGAACCAGGCCTCGAGCATGTCCGAATGCTGCCCGCCAAAGCCGACGCCGACGCCGGTGGTGGTGCGGATCACCAGCGGGACATTGGTTTGCCCGCCCGACATGAAGCGCAGCTTGGCGGCGTGGTTGACGATCTGGTCCATGCAAACGCCGACGAAGTTCATCAGCATGATCTCGGCAATCGGGCGCTGCCCGGCCAGCGCCGCGCCAACCGCCGCGCCGACGATCGCGGTTTCCGAAATCGGCGTCGCGCGGACGCGGTTCTCGCCATATTTCTCGGTCAGGCCAGAGGTGATCTTGAACACGCCGCCGCCCTGCTTGGCGGAAACGTCCTCACCCAGGCAGAAGACGCCTGCGTCCTCGGCCATGGCTTCGTCAATCGCCTTGTTGAGCGCCTGCGCCAGGGTAATCTCGGCCATCAGTGCGCTTCCACCAGCGGGGTTTCGAACACATCGATCGCCAGTTCCTCCGCCCCAGGCAGATCGGCAGCGAGCGCGGCGGCAACCGCGCCGTCAATCTCCGCATCGATCCCGGCGACAATCGCGTCGAGCTCTTCTTCGCTGAACTGGTGATCGAGCATCACCGCGCGCAACTTGGGCAGCGGATCCTCGCGGTTCATTTCCGCCAGGTGCTCCTTGGGCATGTAGGAGAAGTCGGCGCCGAAGAAGTGGCCCATCATGCGGTAGCACATCGCCTCGACCAGGGTCGGCCCCTCCCCAGCCCGGGCGCGGTCGACGGCTTCTTGCACGGCCGGATAAACCGCGTTCACATCATTGCCGTCCACCAGCACGCCGCGCATCCCGTAACCGGCGGCGCGGGCGGAGATCGATTCGCTGCTGGTGTGATCGGCAAAGGCGGTATGCTCGCCATAACGGTTGTTCTGGCACAGGAAGACGACCGGCAGCTTGTAAAGCTGGGCCATGTTCATCGCTTCATGGAAGCCGCCGATATTGGCCGCGCCATCGCCGAAGCTGACCAGGGTTACCTTGCCATCGCCGTTGTTCTGGCTGGCCATGGCCAGGCCCGTGGCGATCGGCAGGCCCGATCCAACCACACCCGTCGTCACCATGATGCCCTTTTCAGGGTAGGTGATGTGCATGGTCCCGCCCTTGCCCTTGCAGGTGCCGGTGACTTTGCCGAGGCATTCGGCCCACCACAGTTCGGGCGGGATGCCCTTGGCGGTCTGCTCGCCCTGCCCGCGATAGGTGCAGACCACGTAGTCATCATCGGTCAGCGCCGCCATGGCCGCGGCCGAGACCAGTTCCTGGCCCCGGACGCAGTAGTACATCACCGCCACCTTGCCCTGCATGAGCAGTGATCGGAACTTCTCGTCGGTCCGGTTCACCTTCATGGTGCGGGTATAGATATCGAGCAGCTTGGCGCGGTCGATCGTGCTCATGGCAGGGCTGACCTTTGGTTCAGAACTGGACGCGCTGGGTGAAGCCGCCGTCGACCACCAGGTTGGTCCCAGTCATATAGGGGCAGGCCGGGCTGGCGACGAAGACAATCGCCTTGGCGACCTCCTCAGCATTGCCGTACCGGCCCATCGGCATTTTGGCCAAGGTAGCATCGTATAGCGCCGGGACATGCTGCTTGATCGTGTCCCAATTGCCGCCATCGTAATAGATCGCGCCGGGCGAGACCATGTTCACCCGGATACCCTTGGGCGCCAGCGCCTGGCTGAGCTGCGAGCCATGCGTGATCAGCGCGGCCTTCAGCGCGTTGAAGGCCTGCGGCACGATAAACGTCTCGAGCGCCGCGGTCGAGGACATGAAGACGATCGAACCCGCATCCGACTTTTCCAGGTAAGGCGTCAGCACTTCGACGCCATAGACCGCGCCCATGATGTCCATGTCGAGGCCCTGCTGCCAGTCACCCGTGCCGCCGGTGCCCGAAGAGCTGGCCGTGTGGATGAAGATATCGCAGCCGCCCAGCGTCTCGGCCGCCTTGGTCAGCCAGGCCTTGTAGGCATCGCCACCGGTGGCCATGTCGAACACTTCGGCAAAGACCTTGCCCGGCCCGGCCGCTTCGATCGCGGCCTTGGCGGCCTCAATCTTGTCAGCCTTGCGGCTGAAGAAGGCGACGTCCGCCCCTTCCGCTGCAAACAGCTTGAGCGAAGCCAGGCCCAGCCCGTGGGCCCCGCCGTTCATGATCACTTTCTTGCCAGCCAGACCCAGGTCCATAAGTCGCTCCTCTTGCCGAGATTAATTGTGATGCCGGGTCTAGTCTGCGGCGGCCCCGCCGTTAATCCGCAAAAATGGGAGCGGCATTGCTGGGCCCGCCCGGCTAGCAAGTCCCGGCATAATCACGGGAGCGGACCGGATGGGTAACCTTGCAGGCAAAGTGGCCATCGTAACCGGTGCCGCATCAGGCATCGGCAAGGCTACGGCGGCGCGATTGGCGGCGGATGGCGCCAAGGTGATCGCGACCGATATCGCCCCGGTCCCGGCCTATTCCGCTGGCATCGAGTTCCTGCAGCAGGACGTCGCCGATCCCGCGCGCTGGGCCGAAGTGGTAGACCATGCCGTTGGCCAGCACGGCCGGCTCGACATTCTGGTCAACAACGCCGGCTATACCGTCCAGAAGTCGATCGAGGACGTGACCCTGGCGGACTGGGATCGCGGCATCGGCGTGCTGCTGACCGGCGTGATGCTGGGCTGCCAGGCCGCGATCCGGGCGATGAAGGCCAATCCGGGCGGCTCATCGGGCGCGATCGTCAATGTCGCCTCGACCACGGCCTATGCCGCCTTGCCGGGGGACGTCACCTATACCAGCGCCAAGAGCGGGGTGCGGATGCTGACCAAATCGGTCGCGGTGCACTGCGCGGCACAGGGCTACAATATCCGCTGCAACGCCATGGTGCCGGGCGCGACCGATACGGGCGTGTTCAGCAAGATGGACGCGATCGATCCGCAGCTGCGGCATCTGGTGGCGAAAACCTCACCGCTCGGCCGCCTGGCCGATCCGGCCGAGATCGCCACGGCCATCGCCTTCCTGGTTTCGGACGGCTGCGGCTTCATGACCGGTTCGGAACTGCTCGTCGATGGCGGTGCGCTGGCCGTGCATCCAGGTTTCTAGGCCAGGCTGCTAGGCCCGCCCCATTTTTGCGAGATAGCCGCTGCTGCGCATCTGCGCGGCGGTCCAGATGAAGATGGCCAGCGCCACAATCCCCGCGCCAAGGCTGACGGCGAACATCGCGATGCCCAGCCCGCGCACGCCCATTTCGGGCTGGAAGCTGTCGCTCAGATAACCGATCAAGCCGAGGCCCGCCGCCTGCCCGATCAGGTTGTTGAAGAACATCGCGAAAGCCACGGCAAAACCGCGCTGCGATGGCTCGACCGCGGCCTGAATGCCCGACATGATCGGCGCCTGGCTCGACACGAAGATGCCGTAAGCGACCGAGAACAGGATCAGGAACGGCCAGAGCGTCTGGGCCTGCAGGCTGAACCACAGCGGCAGGGCGCAGGCTAGGCTGGCGAGGCCCGGATACCAGGCGCGCCAACGCTCGTCGCGGCGGGTCAGGGCATCGGTGATGAACCCGCCCAGGATCGGCCCCGGCAAGCCGCTGATCATGAAGGCCAGGCCAAGGTAAATCGCCACATCGCTGACCGAGACCGAGAATTGCCGGATCATGATCGGGGCCATCCAGAAGGCCATGCCATAGCCGATCATGATCTGGACCGCCCAACCCATCACCATGCCCAGATAGACCCGGTTGGCCAGCAGCGTCGAAACCGTCTCGCGCACCGAAGTCTGCTCGATCCGTGATCCCGCCGGGGCAAAGCGCCCGCGCTTGGGCTCGCGTACGGTCGCATAGAGCAGGCAGCCGATCACCACGCCGGGCAGGCCCATCAGCACGAAGGCCCAGCGCCAGCCGAAGGCCTCGGCCAGCAGGCCGCCGGCCATCAGCCCGGTGACCGTGCCCATGGTCGAACCGACGGTCAGAAAGCCCATCGCCCGGGCCAGTTCCTCGCGCTTGAAATAGTCGGCAATCATCGATTGCGAGGCCGGGCCGCTGCAGCCCTCGCCCACGCCGACGCCGGTCCGGGCCAGGAACAGGGTCCAGAACCCCACGGCGACGCCGCACAGCGCCGTCATCAGCGACCAGAAGGTGATTGCCCCGGCCACGATGTTCTTGCGCACCGACCGGTCCGCCAGCCGCGCCGCCGGGAAGCCGGCGAACATGTAGGTCACGGTAAAGGCCACCCCGCCCAGCAGCCCAAGCTGGGTGTCGCTCAGTTTGAACTCGGCCTTGATCGGCTCGATCAGGATCGAGAAGACCAGCCGGTCAGCGACGCTGAACAGCAGGGTCAGGATCAGCAGGCCGAGGACGTACCAGCGGTACCAGGGTGCCGCCGTGTCCTCGGGCTCGCCCGCCTCAGCGTTCGGGGCGGGCAAAGAGGCCATTGTCCACCGGGATTTCAATACCAGTCAGGAAGCGGGCCTCGTCGCTGGCGAGGAACAACACGGCATTGGCGACATCCTTGGGCGCGCCTAGCGAATCCTTGGGCAGGATCCCGTCGGGGATCGGCATCAGGTCTTGCCCGGCCCGGCCCGAAATGTCGCGCACCATCGGCGTTTCGATCCCGCCCGGCATCAGCACGTTGACGCGGATCGGATAGCCCTGATCCTGGCAGTGCATCGCGATCGACTTGGTCATCGAACGGATCGCGCCCTTGGCGGCGGTATAGGCGACGATCGTGCCGTAACCCATCAGCGAGGCGGTCGAGGCCATGTTGATGATCGCGGCCGATTTGGACTTCTTCAGCAGCGGCAGGCAGACCTGGCAGCCCAGGAACGTCCCTTCGACATGGATCGCCATCTGCAAGCGGAAATTGTCGAGCGAACAGTTTTCGATGCTTTCGAAGATCACGTTGCCGGCATTGTTGACCAGGATGTCGAGCCGGCCATGGTCGGCCTCGATCCGGTCGGCCACAGCCTGCCACTGTTCGGGCGAGCGGACGTCATGCTGCAGCGCCACGCCCCCGACCGCCTTGGCCACGGCCTCAGCCCCGGCCAGGTCGATATCGGTGACATAGACCGTGGCCCCTTCGGCCGCGAGCCGCTCGCAATCGGCCTTGCCCAGGCCCATCGCCCCGCCGGTAACCAGTGCAATCTTGCCTTCGACCCGTCCTGCCACAGTCATCCCTCTCGCTTGTGTTTGTTGCGCAAGGTCTAGTCGACTGGGTGATGGGTCCAAACTGACTAAAGCGCGAGTGCCGCTTGGGACCCTCAGGAGATAGTCTCTGCTCTATTAGGAGAGGGATGATGGACCAGGCCGAAGTTGCCGCGCTGAAGGCGATGATGGAGTGGGAAGGCCAGCGGGGTGCCCCGCCGGCCGGCTTCCCCGCGCTGCCCGACCTACCCGCCGCGCGCTATACCAGTCCGGAATACTTCGCGCTGGAACAGGCCCACATCTTCCGCAAGTCCTGGCTGTTCGCCGCGCACATCGACGAGATCCCGGAGCCCGGGTGCTTCATGCGCTGGGACAATGCCGGGGAGCCGCTGATCATCGTCCACGGCATGGATGGGACGGTACGCGCCTTCTACAACACCTGCCGCCACCGCGGCGCGCCGGTGGTGACAGTTGATCGCGGCAAGTCCCCCCGGCTGATGTGCGGCTATCACAACTGGACCTACAAGACGGACGGCACATTGGTAGGCGTGCCGGAGGGCCGCGATTTCGCCAATCTCGACATGACCTGCCGCAGCCTGATCGGCGTGCGGTGCGAGCGGTTCGGCAATGTCATTTTCGTCAACTTCGATGATGACGCGGTATCGCTGCTTGACTGGCTCGGGCCCTTGGCGGACGAATGGGCCGAATTCGGGTTCGACCGGGTGCGGCTGGCCGCGCGGTACAGCTTTGACCTGAAGTGCAACTGGAAGGTGGCGATGGAGGCCAACATGGAGGTCTACCATGTGCCCTTCATCCATCCCGATACGGTCGCGCCGCTGGTCGATTCAAAGCGCAACTTCAACAGCCTCTATCCGCACGGCCATGCCCGGATGCTGGCCCCGGCCCCCAGCGGGACCGACCGCGCCCATGTCCGCGCGATCGACAGCCCGCCCGGCTGGCAGCAGATCGAGACGGTCGGCGAGCTCGGCCGGACCTGCACGCAAAGCTACACGCTGTTCCCCAACTGGGTCTCGCCGCTCTCCAGCTATTTCGTGCCGCCGCTGGTGTTCTGGCCTTCTTCGCTGACCACCACCCGGCTCGAGCTGGTGACCATGACGCTCGACTGGGGCGATGGCCCGGTGCCGGACCTGTGGACCGTGCCCGATCCCAGCCAGCCCAACGGCCGGGCGATGAGTGCGATCATCCAGGAAGACACCCAGTTCGGCGAGGCAATCCAGCGCTCGATGGAATCGAGCGGCTTCCGCTCGGTGCCGCTGAGCTATCAGGAAGCGCGGATCTATTACTTCCACCAGAACTGCGATGCGATGATCGGGGCAGAGCGGATTCCACCCGAACTGCGGGTCGAACCGGTGCTGGGCAAGGACTGGGTCTGGCCGCGCGACCCGCGCCGCGAGAGCGTTCTCACAGCCTGATTGCCGTTACGGCATGCTGGCGGTTACCCGGCCGCTATAGCCCTATCGGTTTTGCTAAATGTGTCCTTGCCCCACACCACATACACCTTTGACCTCGGTTGAAGCATCGGCCGCAGGCTACAGTTGCGTAACGACAACAGCCCTGTGGACCGTTTTGGGAGGATGGTCATGAGAGGATCTACATTCGGATTCCGTAATTCGAAGAAGCTGACGCGGCTGCTGCTGTGTTCGGCTTCCGGCCTTGCCGTATTGGCAACGCCGCAGCTGGCCTACGCCCAGGCGGCCCCAGCCGATGAAGATACGGCCGAAGACGTCATCATCGTTACCGCGCGCAAGCAGGACGAAACCCTGCAGGAAGTGCCGGTCACGATCACCAGCGTCGGCGCCGATACGCTGGTGAAGTATTCGGTCGACGAAGTTTCAGACGTGACCAGCCGCATCCCCACGCTGAACATCCAGGTCGGCGGTTCGGGCTCGGGCGGCCAGATCTCGCTGCGCGGGGTCGGTTCCTCCAACATCTCGGCCTCGTTCGATTCGGCCGTGGCCTTCGATTATGACGGCGTCCAGGTTTCGACCATGCGCATGGTCCAGTCGGCCTTCTTCGATACCGCCCAGATCGACGTGCTGAAGGGTCCGCAGTCGCTCTACTTCGGCAAGAGCGCCTCGGCCGGGGTGTTCTCGATCAAGTCGCTGGGCCCGACGTCCAGCTGGGAAGTTGGTGGCAAGGCCTCGTATGAGTTCGAGGAACGCGGTTATACGATCGGCGGCTATATCTCGGGTCCGCTGACCGACTCGCTGGGGATCCGTGTCGCGGGCCAGTACAACAAGATCGACCGCTTCCTTGAACTTCAGCCGGGCACCCCGGCGGTCAACCAGTTCCGCGGGCTGAGCAACTTCGTTGGCCGCGTGACGCTGGACTTCAAGCCGGACGATGTGTTCAGCGCCAACCTGAAGGTCCAGTACAACCGCCAGACCAATGACGGAGCGATCAGCCACTCGGACCTCTATTGCGGTGCCAACGGCCGGGCCGATGTGGTGACCCTGTTCGGCGGGGCGATCTCCGTCCCGGCGGGCTATGATTGCAACTACACTGACCAGAGGTACTTCCTGCCCGATACGGCTGTCGCGCTGGCCCGCTCTGTCCCCCTGGCTACCGGCCCGACCAAGGCCCGCGGCTACAATGGGGTGCCGTTCGGCGAAACCGATCTGTGGTTCGCGCGCCTCAAGATGGACTGGAACCTGGCCGACAACCTGACGCTGTCGTCAGTCACCGGGTTCGTAAATCTCGATGCGACCGACGTTGACAACTACAGCTACGGCGGCATCGGCAAGGCCTATATCACCGCACTTGGCGGCCCCGGCCCGGTCAGCGACGCGATCATTGCCACCAACTTCCCGGCACTGGCCGCGACCAACACCGTGGGCGCACCGTTCGGCGTGGGCACCAGCGATCCGCGCAACGCGCTGAAGCAGCTGAGCCAGGAACTGCGCCTGGCCTCGGACAACGACGGCATGTTCAACTTCATGATCGGCGGCTTCTATGAATGGCGCCGGTTCATCTTCGATACGGCCCAGAACGCGGTCAACATCTCGCTGATCGCGCCCGATCCGATCACAGGCTACACCTGGGACTATGACAAGAACCACACCACCAAGACCGAGGCGACCTCAGTCTTCGGGAGCGTGATGATTGACCTGACCGAACAGCTCGAGCTGTCGGGCGGGGTCCGCTACACCAACGAAAACAAGACCCAGCGGATCACCGTGCCTTATGTGCACCGGTTCCTGGGCCCTGGCCCGGCCTTCATCGGCAGCGGGTTCGTCTCGCCGAACATCAACTTCAAGGATGACAACCTCTCGCCGGAAGTCACGCTGAAGTATCAGGCCACCCCGGACATCAACATTTTCGCCTCGTACAAGACCGGGTTCAAATCGGGCGGGGTCGACAACTCGGCGCTCCCGTCGAACAGCCTCAGCCAGGCCGCGCTGACCGGCAACTTCAATTCGCTGATCTACAAGTCGGAAGATGCCAAGGGCGGTGAAATCGGGATCAAGTCCCAGTTTGCCGATCGCAGCATCACGCTGAATGCCACGGCCTACTACTACAAGTTCACCGACCTTCAGGTGCAGGTCTTCAACGCGGTGGCGGTCCAGTTCGTGACCTCCAATGCCGGTGAAGTGACCACCAAGGGCGTGGACGTGGGCTGGGCCTGGCGCACCCCGGTTGAAGGGCTGCGGTTCTCGGGCAACCTGGCCTACCTCGATGCCTACTTCAGCAGCGACTACATCACCTTCAAGGGTGCCAACCTGAATGGCCGCAAGGCTGCCCGCGCACCGAAGTGGTCGGGCAACACCGCGTTCGATTACACCGTGCCGATCAATGACAGCATGCAGTTCTCGATCAACGGCAACGCCCAGTTCAGCAGCCGCTACTATACCAACACCACGTCCTTCGCGGACTTTACGCAGGACAAGTACTGGCTGTTCGATGCTGCGGTCTCGATCGGCGATCCGGATGGCAAGTGGAAGCTGTCGCTGATCGGCAGCAACCTGACCAACAAGCTGCACGTCAGCTCGTCGGGTGACCGTCCGTTCCTGCCGGCCACTGGCGACGATATCATCGTCAGCACCAACCGTGGCCGCCAGGTCTACGTGGAAGCCTCGTTCAAGTTCTAAGACCTAACTCCAAACCTCCATGGCACCCGCGATCTTCGGATCGCGGGTGTTTTTTATGCGTGGAAGGGCTGGCCTGACTGGGGCGCAAAAATAACGGCGCGCGGGGATCACTCCCCGCGCGCCGCCCCCTATTTGACCTTTCGGGTCAAAACAGTTGTTCGGGATCCTCGATCAGGCTCTTGAGCGTCGCCAGAAACTGCGCCCCCGCGGCACCATCGATCGCGCGGTGATCAACTGACAGGGTCAGGCTGATCATCGTGGCAAAATCGATCCCACCATCTGCCGTCTCGACCGCCTCGCGCCGCGCCCGGCCGACGGCCAGGATCGCGCCCTGCGGCGGATTGATCACGGCATCGAAATCATCGATCCCGAACATGCCGAGGTTGGAAATGGTGAAGGTACCGCCATCAAGGTCTTCCCAGGCCAGCCGCCCGGCCTTGGCCTTGTCGATCTGCGCCGCCGTGGCGACTGCGAGTTGCGGCAGGGTCATCCGGTCAACCTGGCGGACGATCGGCGTGACCAGCCCCTTGGGCGAGGCCACGGCCACCGCGATATCGGCGTGCGGGAAGTGGTGCACCGCATCGCCGTGCAGCTGCACGTTGACGTCCGGATGGCGCGCCAGGGCCTTGCCGGCGGCGAGCACCAGGTAGTCGTTGATCGAGGCCTTGATGCCCAGCACCAGGTTGGCCGTCTTGCGCAGCGTCAGCAGTGCATCGACGTCCACCGCGACCCGCAGATAGAAATGCGGAATGTCCCGCTTGGCGGCCGTCAGCCGCTGGGCGATCACGCCGCGCACCTTGTCGAACGGCGCGATCCGGGGCGTGTTGGCAACCGGCGCGAACACCGCACCGGCACTCGACGGTGCGGGCACTGCCGCCAGCACGTCATGCTTGGAAATGCGTCCGCGCGGACCGGTGCCGCTCAGGCCGGACAGGTCGACCCCGTGCAGCGCTGCCAGCCGCCGTGCGAGCGGCGAGGCGAAGATGCGCAGGTCTTCCGGTGCCAGTTCAGCAGCGCCGCGCAAGGCCGGCGCGCTCTGCGGTTGCAGGTGCTGATAGACGTCCTGATAGGTAATCCGCCCGCCGCGCCCGGAGCCTTCGATCGCATCGAGATCGGCGCCCTCGCGCTCGGCCAGAGCCAGGGCCTCGGGGCTGATCGGGCGGTTGGTCGTGATTTTCTTGGGCGCTGCGGCCGGAGCTGCCGCGGGGGCCGGAGCCGGCTTGTCGCCGCTCGCAACCGGCGCTTCGCCCACGCCGCCTTCGGCCGGGACGAACGCCGCAACAAAAGCATCGACCTCGGCGGCCGGCGCATCGTCATCGCCGAACACCGCCAGCAGCGCGCCAACCGGCAGCACGTCCTCGCCCGCCGGGGCCAGCACGCGCAGGATTAAGCAGTCATTTTCGGCCTCAACCTCATTGGTGATCTTGGCGGTTTCGATCAGGCAGATCGTGTCGCCACGCTTCACCCGGTCACCTTCGCCGACCATCCATTCGGCAATCGTGCCTTCGGTCATTTCGATGCCCCACTTGGGCATGCAGAAGGGGCGGAGCTTGCTCATCTCTCGCCTCCTAGCGGTAACCGAGGACCTTGCGGGCCGCCGCTTCGATCTTGGCCGCCGATGGCAGGTAGGCCTGCTCCAGCTCGAGCGCGAAGGGCACCGGCGAATGCGGCGCGGTGACCATCTCGATCGGCGCCTTGAGGCTGGCGAAAGCCTTTTGCGCAACCAGCGCGGAGATGTCGGTCGCCAGGCTGCAGCGCTGCGGCGCTTCGTCAACCACGACCAGGCGGCCGGTCACTTCGACCGAATCGAGGATCGCTTCTTCGTCCATCGGGCTGGTCGTGCGCAGATCGAGCACATCGCAGCCGATCCCGTCCTTGGCCAGGGCATCGGCAGCCGCTTCGCAGCGGCCGACCATCAGCCCAGTCGCGACCAGGGTCAGGTCCTGGCCGGCGCGGGTCAGGCGGGCGTGGCCGAAGGGAATGGTCCAGTCACCATCCGGCACTTCGCCAGTGACGCCGTAGAGCGCCTTGTGCTCCAGGAAGATCACCGGATCGTCCCCGCGCAGTGCCTCGCGCAGCAGGCCGCGCACGTCTTCGGGGGTTGAGGGCATGACGACCTTGAGGCCGGGCATGGCGGTGAGGAAGTGGTGGACCGACTGGCTGTGCTGCGCCGCCGCGTTGAAGCCGCCGCCATAGGCCATGCGGATGATCGCCGGGCAGGTCGACTTGCCACCGAACATGTAGCGGAACTTGGCGATCTGGTTCCAGATCTGGTCGAGCGAGACGCCGATGAAATCGGCAAACATCAGCTCGGCAATCGGCTTCTTGCCGGCCAGCGCCAGGCCGCCGGCCGCACCGACGATCGCGCTTTCCGAGATCGGGGTATCGATCACCCGGTCCGCGCCGAAGCGGTCATAAAGGCCGGTCGAGGTCGACCAGATCCCGCCGATCGCTTCGGGGCCGCCGGCCGTGCCCATGCCGCCGACCACGTCCTCACCCAGGACCACCACCCGGTCATCGCGTTCCATCGCTTCGAAAATCGTCGAGCGGACGGCATCGCGGTACATCATCTTGGCCATTGCGAAGGTCTCCGGCTCAGTAGGCGACGTAGACGTCGGCCAGGACGTCTTCGGCAGTGGGGCGCGGCGCGGCGCGGGCGGCAACAACCGCCGCCTCGATCTGGTCCAGCACCTCGGCATCAATGGTGTCGAGATCGGCGTCGGTCAGGACCTTGGCCGAAACCACGCTGGCCCGGAACTTCTTGAGGCAATCGCGGGTCTCGCGGATCCGGTCGAGCTCACCCTCGCCGCGATAGCGCTGCGGATCGCCTTCGAAGTGGCCGAAGAACCGCTCGGTGTCGAACTCGACCGAGGCCGGGCCGTTGCCGGCGCGGACATATTCCAGCACTTCGCGCATCGTTTCGTGGACCGCGAAGAAATCGGTCCCGTCGGCGCGCCAGACCTTCATGCCAAAGGCTTCGGCGCGGCTGGCAATGTCCAGCTGGGTGCCAACGGCATATTCAAAGCCGGTATGCTCGGAATAGTGATTGTTCTCGAACACGAAGATGCAGGGTGCCTTGGTGACGACCGCCATGTTCATCGCTTCGAAGGTGGTGCCCTGGTTGCAGGCCCCGTCGCCCGAGAAGGTGATCGCGACCTTGCCCTTGCCGTCGAGCTTGGCGGCCAGCGCCGCGCCGACCGCGATCGGCGCACCCGCGCCGACGATGCCGTTGGCGCCGAGCATGCCGACATCAACGTCGGCGATATGCATCGAGCCGCCCTTGCCCTTGCACAGGCCCTCGCGGCTGCCCCAGATTTCCTTCATCATCCCGTCGACATCGCAGCCCTTGGCCAGGCAGTGGCCGTGGCCGCGGTGGGTCGAGACGATCTTGTCAGCGGTATCGAGATGCTCGCAGACCCCGACCGCGACGGCTTCCTGCCCGCAGTAAAGGTGGGTGAAGCCGGCAATCGCGCCGGTGGCGATATCGATATGCAGACGCTCTTCAAACTCGCGGATGATCTTCATCCGGCGATAGGCCTGCAGCATTTGCTCGCGACTGAGTTGCATGGTGTTCTCTCGGTTGCCTTGCACGGTCGGGGTCCGCCATAGCAGACGCCTTCTCCAGCTTGTCGTCATGCGGTGAGGGGCGGGTCCTGCCCATTCGCCAAATTGCTAGTTTAGCGCCGCAAGCCCCGCCAAACGGTGGACTTGGCAATTGCGCTTGGCCGCTGACGCGCTATCCTCGCAAACGTGCCGGCATCAAGACCGGCGGGGCAGGAGGGGAAATGGGCCGCAAGCCCTCAGCCAAGCCGACGAGCTTTGACATCGCCTACCTGGCGGGGGTCTCTCAGCCGACCGTCAGCCGGGCGCTGCGCGGGTCGAAATCGGTCAGCCTCGCCACCCGCCAGCGGATCCAGGAGATCGCGCGGGAACTCAACTACTCGGTCGACAAGAACGCCTCCTCACTGCGCTCGCAGCGCTCGCACACCATTGCCCTCTTGTTCTTCGAGGACCCGACGCCCGACGGGGCCAATATCAACCCGTTCTTCCTCGCCATGCTCGGCGCGATCACCCGGGCGACGGCCAATCGCGGGCTGGACCTGCTGATCTCGTTCCAGAAGCTGGAGGACGATTGGCACACCCGCTACCAGGACAGCCACCGTGCGGACGGGCTGATCCTGCTCGGCTACGGCGATTACACGCTTTACACCCAGCGGCTGAACGAGCTGGTTGACCATGATACCCGGTTCGTGCGCTGGGGTTCGGTGCGCGAGGATACAATCGGGGCCACCGTTGGGACCGACAATGTCGCCGCCGGGCGGCTGGCGGGCGAACACCTGCTGGACCTGGGCCGGCGCAGGATCGCCTTCCTGGGCCATGCCGACGAGCACTACCCCGAATTCGCCGACCGCTATCGCGGGCTGACCGAAGCGATGAGCGCGGCCGGCCTGACCGCCGATCCGGCGCTGCAGGTCCCTGCCCTGTCCAGCGAAGGCGATGGCCGCGCGGCGATCCGCGCCTTGCTGGATCGGGGCGCCGAGTTCGATGCAGCCTTCGCCGCCAGTGACCTGATCGCGATTGGCGCCATGCGCGCGCTGGCTGAGGCCGGGCGCACGGTGCCGGGCGATGTCGCCGTGGTCGGCTTTGACGATATCCCCGCCGCCAGCCTGACCAGCCCGCCGCTGACCACCGTGCAGCAGGACCTGATCGCCGCGGGCGAACTGCTGGTCGAAACCCTGGCCGAACAGATCGAGGACCGGGCCCAGGACAACCGCAGCCTGCCGCCGCGGCTGATCGTGCGGGCCAGCACGTCGGGTTGAAGCCACCTTACGTATTCGCCACCCTATGTATTCGTATGCCACTTGCCTGCCCCGTCAGGCCGTGCCAGCCCTGCTGCCCATAAAGGGGAGAGTCATGGCTACGGAAAAACCGCGGCAGAGCTGGGCCGGGCTGTTCAACATCAGCTTCGGCTTCTTCGGGATCCAGATCGGCTTTGCGCTGCAGAACGCGAACATGAGCCGGGTGTTCCAGTCGCTCGGCAGCTCGATCGACGATCTGCCGGCGCTGTGGGTGGCCGCCCCGCTGACCGGGCTGCTGGTCCAGCCGATCATCGGCCACCTGTCCGACAAGACCTGGCTCGGCCGCCTTGGCCGCCGCCGCCCGTTCTTCCTGCTCGGCGCGGTCCTCGCCGCGCTCTCGCTGCTGGCGATGCCGGAATCGAACGTGCTGCTGATGGCGGCGGTGCTGCTGTGGGTGCTCGATGCCAGCCTCAATATCTCGATGGAGCCGTTCCGCGCCTTTGTCGGCGATATGCTGCGCAAGGATCAGCATACGGCGGGCTATGCCGTGCAGACCGCCTTTATCGGCGCGGGCGCGGTAGTCGGCTCGATCTTCCCTTACCTGCTCGAGCACTGGGGCGTGTCGAACGAGGCTGCGCCGGGGCAGATTCCCGATACCGTGCGCTATGCCTTCTGGGCTGGCGGGCTGGCGCTGTTTGCGGCGGTCATGTGGACCGTGCTGACCACCAAGGAATACTCGCCCGAGGAAATGCGCAGCTTTGGCGAAGCCGAGGAAGCTGCTGCCCCAACCCTGCGGGCGCTGGCGGACCGCAGCACCGGCGGGCCGTTCTGGTGGATCGCCAGCGGCGGGTTCCTGGCAATTGTGACGGAGCAATGGGGGCTGGAGAAGGAAGTCTATCTCCTGGCTATGCTATTGGTCGGCTACGGCGTGCTTAGCTACACTGCCATTCGCCTGGCCCGCGCGGGCAAGGGCGCCAACATGCTGGCCAGCATCATCGGCGATTTCTCCGGCATGCCAGAGATCATGCAACGCCTCGCGCTGGTGCAGTTCTTCAGCTGGTCGGCGCTGTTCATCATGTGGATCAACACCACGCCGGTGGTGGCGCAGAACTTTTTCGGTTCGGCCGATCCAGCCAACGCCGCCTATCAGGAAGGCGGCAACTGGGTCGGCGTGCTCTTCGCAGTCTATAACGGCGTTGCGGCCGTGGCCGCGCTGTCGCTGCTGCCGTTCCTCTCCAGCCGGTTCGGCAAGGTGAAGACCCACGTCTTCGGCCTGCTCTGCGGCGCGGCAGGCTATGCCAGCTTCTTTGTCATGCCCGATGCCCAGTGGCTGATCGTCAGCGAGATCGGCGTGGGCATCGCCTGGGCCTCGATCCTGGCCATGCCCTATGCGATCCTGGCGAGCAGCCTGCCGCAGGCCAAGCTGGGCATCTTCATGGGGCTGTTCAACGTCTTCGTGGTGGTGCCGCAGCTGCTCGTGGCGACCGTGATGGGCTCGATCATGAAGGCCTGGTTCCCCGACCAGCCGATCTGGACCATGGCCTTTGCCGCGGTGACGCTGGTCCTGGCCGCAGGCGCGATGCTGCGGGTCAAGGTGCCGGGGGAGCGGGCCGGTGTTGCAAGCCGATGGCGGATGCCATCGGCGCACCCGACAGGGACTACTAGAAGTCGGCGACGAGCTGCAACGTGATCTGGCGCCGGTTCGAATAGGTGAACCCGCCCGATCCGTTCACGTTCCAGCCGTATTCGTCGAACAGGTTGAGCACCATGGGCCGCAGCAGCCAGGTGCCACCTGCTGCCTTGAAGCGATAACGCGCGCCGAGGTTGAACGTGGTGCGGGCCGGAGCAATCAGCGTGTTGGCAGCATTACCCATGCGGCTTGAGAGGCTCTCCACGCTCGCATCGATCGAGAGCGGCCCCTTCCCTTCGTCCATCCGCCAGTCAATCGTCGCGACCGAGCGGCGGCGGATCTGGCCGACCGGGCGCGGGCCGATCAGGCGGGTATCGACCGCCTCACCCGAAATCTTCGGATCGAGGAACAGCGAGCCGCCGACAATCGTCAGCCCCGGCATCAGCTGGCCGGTGAGCGACACTTCGACGCCCCGATTGGTCAGCTCGCCCAGCTGGCGATAGCGCAGCGCCGGATCGAGGTTGTAATAGGGCTTCTTGATCGAAAAGGCCCCCGCGATGAAGGTCAGGCGCGGGGTGACTGCCCAGCGCGCGCCGGCTTCGATCTGACTGGTGCGCAGCGCCGGCGGGGCTTCGGAGCGGTTGGTGGCGATATCGGGCGCCACCAGGGCTTCCTCCTGCCCGCGGGTATAGCCGGCATAGACCGACAGCCCGCGCGCGACGTGGACCGAGCCGGCCACATTGAGCAGCAGCGGATTGTCGCGCGTCACCGGATCGGCCAGCGCCGGATCGGCAAAGTCGAGCGCCTTGCGGTAGCGGCTCTTGGACACGCCAACATCGAGGCTGAAGCGCTGCGGCGAGACCATCGACCAGGAAACGCCGCCCGTGATCTGGCGCACCTCGTCGCGGTTCTTGGCCCCCTGCGTCCAGACCGGCTCAGCCCGCAGATCAGGGCGCAGAATGGTCGATGGACCCAGCGCCAGCACGCTGCCGCCGCCGAAATCGCGATTGCGCGAGCGGCCGCGGACCGAGGCGATCAGGCGGTGGTTGACTGTGCCGCCGACATACTCCTTGACCAGCCGCACTTCGCCCGACCACGAACCATCGTAGTTGTCACGTTCGGCAATAATCCGGCGGTTGGCGACCGAGCCGTCGGCGGCAACCCCGCGCATCAGATCGGCATAGACGCTGCGCTGGTCCTTGGCCGAATAGAACAGCCCGGCTTCCAGCTTCAGGCCCAGCAGCGGCGTCTTTACGATCGCCCCGCTGGTCCACAGGTCCTGGTTGCGGCTGGCCCAGGGCTGGCTGAGGTCGAGCCCGCGCTCCGCCTTGGGCGGGGGCTCGGTGCCGACGGGATAGTAGAACGGTCGCAGCTCGTCGGTGCGGTAGATGAATACGCCGCCGAACAGCAGCACTTCGGTGCCCTGCTGTGGACGCCAGGCGGCGGTCATGCCCAGCGGGCGATAAAGGCTGTGCCCGCCTTCGTAACGGGTGGCGTTGCGAAAGCCGACGCCGCCCGAAATGCCGAAGGTATCGCTGAGCGGCTGCTTGAATTCGAACGACCCGCCCGGCCCGATCGAATTGGGCGAGCTGTATTCGAGGTTGAAGCTGTAGCTGGCATCCTTGCCCGGCTGGGTCAGGTTGTAATCAACCAGGCCGGTCGGCGCCGGGAAGGGATAGCGCAGCGCCGCCGCGCCGACCCGGATGGTATTGCCATCTACAACGCGCGAGGAAATCCGCTCGACCTGATCGAAGTACAGCCCTT
>Ga0209894_1000012_pt1 | contig 28864 bp, 31 predicted proteins | sample GWRWT4_2Sept14_2_FD_187191 | JGI IMG/M metagenome (GOLD analysis project Ga0209894, IMG submission 187191) | Sand microcosm microbial communities from a hyporheic zone in Columbia River, Washington, USA - GW-RW T4_23-Sept-14 (SPAdes) (version 2) ... | reverse complement strand
ACGTCAGGCTTCGAATCCGATTTCATTCCCGATCAACTCCACGATACGGCGCGCCGATTGCCCGTCCCCGAAAGGATTGTGGGCCCGCGCCATGGCCTCGTAAGCGGCCTTATCGTCGAGCAAGGTGAAGATTTCGGTAACGATACGAGTGACATCGGTGCCGACCAGCTTGGCTGTGCCGGCGGTGACGCCCTCGGGCCGTTCGGTCGTCTCGCGCATGACGAGAACCGGCTTGCCCAGCGCCGGGGCCTCTTCCTGCACCCCGCCGCTGTCGGTCAGCATGATCTCGGCAATGGTCAGCAGCCGGACGAAATGCGGATAGTCGAGCGGCTCGATCAGCGCGACGTTGCTCAGCTGGCCCAGCGCCTTGCCCATCACCGCGCGGACGTTGGGGTTGAGGTGGACCGGAAAGATCACCGCGACATCCTGGCGCGCGGCGATGCGGCGGATCGCTTCGGCGATATTGGCCATGCCATCGCCAAAGTTCTCGCGGCGGTGGCTGGTCACGCCGATGATCCGGCGCCCGGCGAAGAGGGTTTCCAGGTCAGCCAGGTCGCCCGCCAGCGAGGGCTTGGCGAAGATCCGCGTCTGCACCCATTTCAGCGCATCGATCACGGTGTTGCCGGTGACATGGACCCGCGCAGGATCGACCTGCTCGGCCAGCAGCTTGCCCGCCGCCACCTGGGTCGGGGCGAAGTGCAGGCTGGCGATCGTGCCGATGATCTTGCGGTTCACCTCTTCGGGCCAGGGGTGATAGATATTGCCCGAACGCAGACCGGCTTCGACATGGTCGACCGGGATCTTGCGATAGTAAGCCGCCAGCGCCCCGGCCATCGCCGTCGCCGTATCGCCCTGGACGATTACGCGGGCCGGTTGCTCAAGGTCCATCACCTTGCCCAGTTCGGTCAGCAGCGCGGCGGTCAGCCCGTCGAGCGTCTGGCCCGGCTGCATCAGGTTGAGATCGTGATCGGGCTTGATCCCGGCGATCTCCAGCACCTGGTCGAGCATCTGGCGGTGCTGGGCGGAAACGCAGACAATCGGCTGGAAGCGCGGATCGGCCTGGAGCGCGCGAACCACGGGGAACAGTTTGATCGCTTCGGGGCGAGTGCCGAAGATCACGAGGATTTTTGCAGGCTGGGTCATGGCATCCGCCCCTACCATCCGAGAGTTAACCATGAAATAAGACCCGTGCCCCTAAGGAGCCCTCATGCGTATCCTTGTTACCGGCGCGGCCGGGTTCATCGGCTTCCACCTGATCCGCCTGCTGACGGCGCGGGGGGACAGCGTTGTCGGCATCGACAACCTCAACGATTACTACTCGGTCGCCCTGAAGCGCGACCGGCTGGCGGCGCTGGCCGCCGAGGCGGGGGATCGCTTCACCTTCTACCAGGTCGACTTTGCCGACATGGCCGCGCTCAATGCCGCGCTGGCCGGAACCGAGATCGACCGCGTGGTCCATTTGGGCGCCCAGGCCGGGGTGCGCTATTCGATCGAGAACCCGCATGCCTATGTCCAGTCCAACCTGGTCGGCCACCTCAACCTGCTGGAAGTCGCGCGCCACCGCCAGCTGGAGCATATGGTCTATGCCAGCTCCAGCTCGGTCTATGGCGGCAATACCAAGCTGCCGTTCGCGGTCGAGGACCGCACCGATCACCCGGTCTCGCTCTATGCCGCGACCAAGCGCGCGGATGAGCTGATCAGCGAAAGCTATGCCCATCTCTACCGCCTGCCGCAGACGGGCCTGCGGTTCTTCACGGTCTATGGCCCCTGGGGCCGGCCCGACATGATGATGTGGATGTTCACCCAGAAGATCCTGGCCGGCACGCCGATCCCGGTCTTCAACAATGGCGAGATGCACCGCGACTTCACGTACGTGGCCGATATCGTTGCCGGCGTGGTCGCCTGCCTCGACAATCCGCCGCCCGACGATGGGCAGGAAAAGGCCGGCGGCAGCACCAAGCCGCACCGGCTCTACAACATCGGCAACAGCCGCTCCGAACACCTGATGAAGGTCGTCGGCCTGCTCGAGGAATGCTGCGGCAAGAAAGCCGTGATCGACTTCCAGCCGATGCAGCAGGGCGACGTTCCGGCGACCTTTGCGGACGTTTCGGCGATCAGCGGCGACCTCGGCTATGCCCCCACGACCAGCATCGAGGTGGGTGTCCCCAACTTTGTGCGCTGGTATCGGGACTATCACGGGGTGTGACCCTTGAAGCGGCGGCGTGGTTCGGCAATCACGCTGCCATGGCGATTCTTTCCGACAAGTGGATCCGTAGCGAAGCCCAGCGCGCGGGCATGATCGAGCCGTTCGTCGAGCACCAGAAGCGCGACGGGTGCATTTCCTATGGCCTGTCGTCCTATGGCTATGACGCGCGGGTGGCGGACGAGTTCAAGGTGTTCACCAACGTCCATTCGGCGGTGGTCGATCCCAAGAACTTTGCCGAGAACAGTTTCGTCGACATGAAGACCGACTGCTGCATCATCCCGCCGAACTCGTTCGCGCTGGCCCGCACTGTCGAATATTTCCGCATCCCGCGCGATGTGCTGGTGATCTGCCTGGGCAAGAGCACCTATGCCCGCTGCGGGATCATCGTCAATGTCACCCCGCTCGAACCGGAATGGGAAGGCCACGTGACGCTGGAGTTTTCCAACACCACGCCGCTGCCGGCCAAGATCTATGCCAACGAAGGCGCCTGCCAGTTCCTGTTCCTCAAGGGCGACCAGCCCTGCGAGACCAGCTATGCCGACCGCAGCGGCAAGTACATGGGCCAGCGCGGGGTGACCCTGCCGAAGCTGTGACGTCTCCCTCAGTCGTCACCCCGGACTTGATCCGGGGTCCCGCTGCCTTGCGCTGCCAAGCGTTCTGACCCATCGTCGCTGGATAAAGCGGGACCCCGGGTCGAGCCCGGGGTGACGGCAGCTATGCGGAGGGAAAAGGCGCCATGGATACACCCCTGTTCGATCAATGGCGTTCGCGCTCCCCCCATTACGATGAGAGCCACGAGGCGGTCTGCGATACCGTCCGCGCTTTTGTGGCGAAGGAAATCACCCCGCACGTCGATGAATGGGAAGCCGCCGGGCAATTGCCGCGCGAACTGCACCGGAAGGCGGCCGAAGCCGGGATCCTCGGCCTCAATTATCCGGAGGAGTTTGGCGGCACCGGCACGGCCTTCAACCTGTTCCACGCGATGGTCCAGACCGAGGAACTGGCGCGGCCCGGGGCGGGCGGGATCTGCGCCTCGCTGATGACGCACGGGATCGGCCTGCCGCCGATCCTGGCCATGGGCAGCCCGGAATTGCAGCGCCGGATCGCGCCGGAAGTGCTGGCGGGTGAGAAGATCATTTGCCTCGGCATTACCGAGCCGGGCGGGGGATCGGACGTCGCCAACCTCAAGACCCGGGCCGAGCGCAAGGGTGCCAGCTACGTGGTCAACGGCGCCAAGACGCTGATCACCAGCGGGGTGCGGGCCGACTATATCACGCTGGCGGTGCGGACCGGCGGGCCGGGGATCGGCGGCGTTTCGTTGCTGCTGGTCGAGACGAACCGCCCCGGCGTCAGCCGCACGCCGCTGGCCAAGATGGGCTGGCATTCGAGCGATACCGCGACGATCCATTTCGACGATGTCGAGGTGCCGGCCGACAACCTGATCGGGCCGGAGAACGCCGGCTTCGGCGGGATCATGCGCAACTTCAACGGTGAGCGGCTGGGGATGAGCCAGCAGGCCAATGCCTTTGCCCGGATCTGCTACGAGGACGCGCTCGATTGGGCGCGCAGCCGGGAGACTTTCGGCAAGCCGCTGATCACCAACCAGGTGATCCGCCACAAGCTGGCCGACATGGTCCGCCGCATCTCCGCCACCCAGGCCTGGATCGATCAGTGCGCCTGGACCGTGTTGGGCGACTGCGCCTTCCCCGGCGACTTCGCCCTGCTCAAGGTCCAGGCGACCCAGACCATGGAATTCTGTGCCCGCGAAGCCTGCCAGATCCTCGGCGGGGCCAGCTTCGTGCGCGGCAGCCGGATCGAGCGGATCTACCGCGAGGTCCGCGTCATGGCGATCGGCGGGGGCAGCGAGGAGATCATGTTCGACCTCGCCAGCCGGCAATACCGGTTCTGACCAGGCGCTTGCATTGACGGGCAATTCGGCGTTCACTCCGCCCACGGGGCCGCGCGCTGGCGGACCCCGTTAAGGGGGAGAACAATCATGACCGCATATGCTGCGCCGCTCGGGCGCCTGCTGCTTTCGTTGATCTTTATTCTGGGCGGGGCCAGCAAGTTCGCCAACCTGACCGCGACCGGGGGCTATATGGAAACGGTTGGCCTGCCGGGGATCCTGGCTGGACCTGCGGCAGCGTTCGAACTGGTCGCGGGTCTGGCGATCCTGCTCGGCTGGCAGACCCGGCTGGTCGCGCTGCTGCTGGCAGGCTTTTGCCTGGTCACCGCCGCACTGTTCCACAGCCATTTTGCCGATCAGTTGCAGATGGCGATGTTCCTCAAGAACCTGGGCCTCGCGGGCGGATTCCTGACGCTCTACGTCCACGGTGCGGGCGGGATGAGCCTGGATTCGCGTAAAGCGGGGTGATGCCCGCCAGCCTGCCGTAGCGTCAGGCAGAATAGGTTCGACATTGCCACCAATCTGTGCAGTTCTGGGCTGACCGAACTGCGCAGATTCGGGGCAATGGAGAGCTTGATATGACTGCCAAGGCAGACCGTCCCTTTGACATCGTGGTCTATGGCGCGACCGGCTATACCGGCCGCCTCGTCGCCGAATATCTGGCGCATCACTATCAGGGCAAAGGCCCGAAATGGGCCATGGCCGGCCGCTCGGCCGAGAAGCTGGCCGAGGTCCGCGACCTGATCGGCGCACCGGCTGACACGCCGCTGGTGGTCGCCAATTCGGACGATCCCGCCTCGATGCAGGCCCTGGCCGAAAGCGCCCGCGTGGTCGTCACCACCGTCGGCCCTTACCAGCTCTATGGCGAGCCGCTGCTCAAGGCCTGTGTTGCCGCCGGAACCGACTATGCCGACCTCTGCGGCGAACCCGGCTGGATGCGCGAGATGATCGATGCCTACCACGAGGCGGCCAAGGCTTCGGGCGCGCGGATTGCCTTCTCCTCGGGCTTCGATTCGATCCCGTTCGATCTCGGCGTTTTCATGCTGCAGCAGGAAGCCAAGGCCCGCTTTGGCAGCCCCGCGCCGCGCGTGAAGGGCCGAGTCCGGGCGATGCAGGGCACCTTCTCGGGCGGCACGGCCGCCAGCCTCACTGAAACGATGAAGGCCGTGGCCAAGAAGCCCAGCCTGATCCCGATCCTGCAAAGCCCGTTCGGTCTGACCCCCGGCTTCGAAGGGCCGAGCCAGCCGATGGGCCTGATGCCCGAATATGACGACCGGCTGGGCAAGTGGGCCGCGCCGTTCATCATGGCGACGATCAACACCAAGAACGTTCACCGCACCAACTTCCTGCTCGGCCACCCCTATGGCGCTGACTTCAAATATGACGAGATGATGCTGACCAGCCCGGGCGAGCTGGGTGAGAAGGCCGCCCATGCCGTTACCGAAATGCTCAAGAACCCGTTCGGGGCCAAGCCGCCCAAGCCGGGCGAAGGACCGACCCCGGAAGAGCGCGAGAACGGCTTCTATGACGTGTTGTTCGTCGGCGAATGGCCCGAAGGCACCGAGCTGCGCTACGGCGTCAAGGGCCGGTATGATCCGGGCTATGGCTCGACCAGCCGGATGATCGCCGAGACCGGGATCGCCCTGTTCGATTGCACGGCCCCTGGCGGGATCGCTACGCCGGGCGCGCTGCTGGGTGAGGCGCTGGTCAAGCGTTTGCAGGATCATGCCGAGATCACTTTCGCGGTAGAGGAATGACCGAAACCCTGGCGCCGCTCCCCCAGGCGGAGAGCGAGTGGACGATTGGCTGGCGGATCGTGCTCGGCTGCGCGCTGGGCGCGGGCGCGGGGATCGTGCTGCTGTTCTTCACCTTCAACATGTTCGTCCTGCCCTTGGCGCAAGAACTGGGGGTGACGCGCGGAGAGATCGGCTCGATCCAGGCACTGATCGTCACCGGCGCCTTGGGGGCAGTGGTGATCGGCCGGGCGGTCGACCGGTTCGGGTTCAAGCCGGTCTATCTGGCCTGCGCTGGCATTGTCGTCCTGGGGCAAGTTGCTTCGGTCCTGTTCGCTTCGACCCTCACGCACATGGCGATCTCCATCGCGGTGCTGGGCTTCTTCGGGGTCGGGACGACTGCCGTGGTGCTGACCCGGCCGGTCAACGCTCACTTCACCAAATACCGCGGCCGCGCGCTGGGGCTGATGGCCACCGGCGTGTCGGTTTTCGCGATCATTGCTCCGCTGCTGCTCGAGCCGATCATTGCCAATTACGGCTGGCGTGGTGGGTTTCTGGCCCTGTCAGGCTTCATGGCACTGGTTGGGATCCCGGCGGTGTTGCTGGTCGTGCCGGCCAGCCCTGCTGGGACGCACGGCCCGAGCGCAGCGCACGAACGCGCCGACTGGACATTCCTTAAGACGCGCGATTTCCAGCTGATGGCCGCCAGCATCATCGCCATGGGCGCGGCCACGGCGGGCTTTGTCGGCCAGCTCTCACCGATCATCCAGGAGGAAGGGTTCGACGCCGCCACTGGCGCGCTGGCCGTATCGTTCTTTGCCGCGGGGCAATTCGTGGGCCGACTGGCTGGTGGCTGGCTGCTTGATCATTTCCGCCCGCAGCTGGTCGCGCTGGTCTTCACGATCATCCCGGGCAGCGGTTTCCTGCTGCTCCTGCTGACCGATCAGCTGCTCCCGGCCGCGATCCTCGCCGCGACCATGATCGGGTTGCAGCAGGGGGTAGAGCTGGACCTGTTCGCCTACTTCGTCGCCCGCCGCTTTCCGATCGCGCAGTACGGCACGATCTATGGCGCGCTCCACGGGCTCGGCTGGATCGGCAATGCGGCCGGGATTGTTGGGGTCGGCCAGCTCCACGATAAGCTCGGCAGCTACAGCCTGGCCCAGGGCATCGGTATGGCCGCGCTGACGCTGGGCGCGGTGCTGGTCTGGGCGGTCCGCCTGCCGCCGCTAGCTGCCGAGCCGCCGCGCGCTGGCTGAGGCATAGGAGGCCGCATCTTTGGCGGAGAGGCCAAGCCCGGTCAGCGCCAGGACCAGCATCTCCTCCAGCCGCCGCGCTGCCTCGGCCTGGTCGATCCGACGTTCGATCGCATTGGCCATCAGCACCTGGCACAGGCCAAGCCAGAACCGCACCCCGCTTTGCCGGGCCTCCTTGCGCAGCCGTCCGGTCTCGACTGCCGCGTTCAGGTCGGCCGCCACGCCCTGGTTGAGCGGCTGGTCACGCAGGGTCGAATTGCCCGAATTGCGGATCATGATCGCGGTCTTGCGCGGCTCGTCGAGCGCAAAGGCCAGGCCCGTGCGCATGCCGCCCGCCAAGCGCGCTAGCGGATCGGCCACTCCGGCATTGGCGGTGCCGATCCGTGCTTCCAGTTCGACCCGGATTTCCGCCCCGATCGCCTGGCCAAAGGCGGGTTTGTCGGCAAAGTGGTTGAAGAAGCTACCCTTGGCCACGCCGGCCCGGCCGACGATCTCGTCAATCGCCAGGGCATCGATTGGGCGTTCGGCCAGCAGTTCCAGCCCGGCATCGACCAGCGCGCGATAGGTCCGCTGGGCGCGGGGATTGGCGGGGAGGGCGGTCATGCGGGGAAGCTACTTGACCGAATAGTCACTTGTCAATAACCTGACCAAATAGTCAATTCGTGATTCGGGTCCCTGGAGAGCCCGGCGCGGGAGAGGATGCCCATGAGCACGATCCGGATCGAGGACATTGCCCACGTCCGCTATTCCGCGCCCGATCTGGCGATGATGCGCGCTTTCCTCGAAGACTTCGGGCTGGACTGCTTCGAGGCAGGCGGGCGGCTTTACGGGCGCGGCACGGACGGGCGGCCGTTTGTCCATGTGACCGAACCGGGCGAGGCGCGCTTCCACGCGGTCGGCCTGCGCGCTGAGACCGTCGCCGATCTGGAGACGCTTGCGGTCAGCGAGGGCGTCGCGGTCGAGGACCTGGGCGAACCCGGCGGGGGCAAGATCGTGCGCCTGACCGATCCCGATGGCTACGGCGTCGAAGTGGTCGCGGGTCAGGCCAAGAGCGAAGCCTCGCTGCCCTTCGCCGATCCGCCGCGCAACACCGCTGCCGCGAAGCCGCGCCAGCGCGCCACGGTGCGGGTCGAGCCCGGTCCCGCTCATGTGAAGCGGATCGGCCACGCCGTGCTCAAGGTGCGGGACTTCCGCACCTCGGAACAGTGGTACAAGGCCCGCTTCGGCTTCATCACCTCGGACGAGGTCGAGGCCGCCACCGACGTCCCGCTCGGCGCCTTCATGCGCTGCGACCGGGGCGACAAGCCGGCCGATCATCACACCCTGTTCCTGGCCCAGCTGCCGGGGGAACTTGGCATCCTCCATGCCGCCTTCGAAGTGGCCAATCTCGATGACCTGATGCTCGGCCACCAACACCTCAAGCACGGCAAGCGCGAGCAGGCCTGGGGTGTCGGCCGCCACATCATGGGCAGCCAGATCTTCGATTACTGGAAGGACCCCTTCGGCAACGAGCTGGAGCACTGGACCGATGGTGACCTCTTCACCGCCGCCGACCCGCCGCAAAAGCAGCCGATGAGCGCGCTGCTCGCCGTCCAGTGGGGCGCTCCGCACCCGATGTTTGCCGGCAAGCTGGCTCCGCCGCCCGGCCTTATCTCGTTCTTCATGGCCCTGCGCCTGCGCGTGCTCGGCCTGTTCCGCTCCAAGCCCAAAGGATCCGCCGCATGAAGCTTTGCACCTATACTGCCGATGGCCAGACCCGCACCGGGATCGTGGTCGGCGATACCGTGATCGACACGGGCGTCGAAGGCACGATGATCGACCTGATCAGCGATTGGGACGGGTTGAGGTCGGAGCTCGAGGTCCGCGCTGCGGCCGGCGGCGGCGTGCCGCTGGCCTCGGTCAAGCTGGAGGCGTCGGTGCAGCGCCCCGGCAAGATCTGGGCGATCGGCCTCAACTATGCCGATCACATCGCCGAATCGAACATGGCCACGCCCGAGCGGCAGGTCTGGTTCACCAAGGCCGTGACCAGCATCAATGCACCCTACGATCCGATCGAGATCGCGCGCGGCACCATGACCAACGATTACGAGGTGGAACTGGTCGCGGTGATCGGCAACCGCGCCAAGCAGGTCGGCGCGGCCGATGCGGCGAACTACGTCTTCGGCTACTGCGTGGGCAACGATGTGACCGAACGGATGTGGCAGCACGCCGGCCCGCAATGGTCGCTGGGCAAGAGCTTTGATACCCATGCCCCGATCGGCCCGTGGATCGTCACGGCGGACGAAGTGGGCGATCCCCACAGCCTTGGCCTGCGCTGCTTCGTCAATGGGGAGCAGCGGCAGGATTCGAACACGAAGCATCTGGTCTTCAACATCTGGCAGCAGATCGAACATCTCTCGGTCGGCATGACGCTGGAGCCGGGCGACGTGATCTTCACCGGCACCCCCGGCGGGGTCGGCGCGGCGATGGATCCGCGCCAGTTCCTGAAGGCTGGCGACGTGGTCCGCTGCGAGATCGACGGACTGGGCCACATTGAGGGCACCATGGTGGCGGAAGGCTGAGGCCATGCGGCTCCTGATCATCGGTGCGACCGGCAACAGCGGGTTGGCGCTGACCAGGATGGCCCTGGCGCGCGGACATGCGGTTACCGCCTATGTCCGCAGCGCCGAAAAGTTGCAGGCCTTGTTGGCGAAGCAAGATGTTTCGGGGCTGACTGTTCGAACCGGCACCCTTGACGATCGCGCGGCGATGGCGGGCGCGATGGCGGGGCAGGATGCGGTTATCAACGCTGCCGGCAATGCCACGACTGACCCGGATTTCGTGCCGATGGTCGAAGCCGTGATCGAGATCGCGGAACAGGCTCTTGCTGCTGGTGGCCGGCTCTGGCTGTTCGGCGGGGCAGCCGCGCTGGACGTGCCGGGATACCAGCTGCGCGCCGCCGACCTGCCGGTGATCCCGAAAGTTTACAAACAGCACGTCCACACTCTGGCGCGCGTTTCCAGGACTGCGCTGGATTGGTCGATGCTCTGCCCGGGGCCCATGGTTTCAGCGCAGTCCGGCCAGCCCACCAAAGGGCTCAGGATCAGTGCCGATTGCTGGCCGGTTGAGGGGCCGGCACCGGGCCAACTGTTCAAGACGCTCCACATCCTGAAGGCCTTCAAGCAGCGCATGCCCGAGATGATCGTAACCTATGAGGATGCCGCCCGGGTCATCCTTGACAACCTGGCGCCAGGCGGACCTTTCGCCCGCAAACGCGTCGGCCTGGCGCTGCCGGTGGGGCAGGCCGGTGCCAAGCCCGGGGGCTTCTGATGATGTCGCAACAGGTTGAGGATACCTGCGATGTCCTGATTGCCGGCGGCGGGCCGACCGGAGTGACACTGGCGATCCTGCTCGCCCGCCGCGGCGTCTCGGTGATCGTGGCGGAAAAGGAAGCGACGATCTATCCGCTGCCGCGCGCCGCCCATATCGATCACGAAGGCATGCGGATCCTGCAGGAGGCCGGCGTGGCCGAGGCGGTGATGCAGACTGCGCGCCGCGCCAACCGCTATGACTTCCTCAACGCCAAGGGTGACGTGCTGCTGCGCTTCGAGGGAGCCGGGCAGATCGGCCCCGGCGGCTGGCCCGCCGCCAACATGATCCACCAGCCCAGTGTCGAGGCCGAACTGCACAACGCGCTGGCCGCGCAGCCCACTGCGCGATTGCATCACCGCTGGGAGCTCAAGTCCTTCGCTGACAAACGTGACGGCGTGACCGCGCTGATAGCGACGCCCGACGGCGAACGCGCGATCCGGGCGCGCTACCTCGTCGGCGCAGATGGCGCGCGCAGCCCGGTGCGCGAGGCTTCGGGCATCCACTTCGATGACCTCAACTTCGAGGAGCCCTGGCTGGTGGTCGACGTGCTGGTCGAGGACTATTCCAAGCTGCCGACCGACAACCTCCAGATCTGTAACCCCAGGCGCCCGACCACCTGTGTGCTGATGGGCGAAGGGCGGCACCGCTGGGAGTTCATGATCAAACCCGGCGAGACGCCCGAGCAGGTCAGCGACGATGCCTTCATCGACCAGCTGCTCGAGCCCTGGAACGTCGCGGATGCGGTCCGGCTGGAGCGCAAGGCGGTCTACACCTTCCGCGCCCGGATCGCGGCGCAGTGGCGCAAGGGCCGCGTGCTGCTGGCCGGCGATGCCGCGCACCAGACCCCGCCCTTTGCGGGGCAAGGCATGTGCTCGGGCCTGCGCGACGCGGCGAACCTCGCATGGAAGCTGGCGGCCGTGACCAAGGGCGAGGCGGAGGACAGCCTGCTCGACACATATCAGCCCGAACGCGCGCCAAACCTGCGCGCGACGATCAACATGGCGATCATGATGGGCAAGACCGTCTGCATCACCAATCCCTTCGCGGCCTGGCTGCGCGACCTCAAGTTCAAGCTGGCCCGCAAGTTCGGCCAGCTGCCCGATGGCCCGCCGGCCTATCCGCCAATCTCGGCCGGGCACATTCTGGCTGGTAGCGCCGGGGCAGGCAGCTATTTCCCGCAGGCCATCGCCGCTGACGGCACCCGGCTCGACGCGGTGCTGGGCCTTGGCCAATGGCTGATCCGTCGCACCGACAATACCGCGCCGCAATTGGCCCCTTTCGCGAAGCCCCTGGCGGGCTGGCTCGACAAGCATCAGGCCGAAGCCGTGCTGGTCCGCCCGGACCGCTATGTCTTCGGCACCGGCACACCGGCCGCGCTGGAAGCAGCCTGGGGTAACTAGCGCTGGGAGAAGTGGAGCGGGTGAAGGGAATCGAACCCTCGTATTCAGCTTGGGAAGCTGCTGCTCTACCATTGAGCTACACCCGCTCGGGCGTGCGCGCCCTTGCCATGGCGGGCGCGGTCGGTCAACTGGACTCAAACCGGATTGAGGGGCGAGGGACATGGCCGAACAGGTGATCACGATCGACAATCGCGGGGCGGTGGAGGTGGTCAGCCTTAACCGGCCAGACAAGCTCAACACCATGAACGAAGCGCTGATCCAGGCGCTGCTCGATTACTTTGCCGGGCTGGTCAATCGCCCTGCAGTGCGGGTGGTGATCCTGCGGGCCGAGGGCCGAGCCTTCTGCGCCGGGCTGGACCTGGGCGGCTGGACGGCTGTGCCGGATGCCGGGCCAGTCCATCAGTCCTGGCGGACCCAGCGGATGATTGCAGCGGTGATGCAGGCGATGCGCAAGTGCCCGCAGCCGATCATCGCCTGTGCGCAAGGGCCGGCCTGCGGCGGCGGTTTCTCGCTGCTGCTGTCTTCCGACGTGCGCTACGGCGCGCCAGACCTGCGGATGAACGCGGCCTACATCAAGATCGGGCTCGGTGGTTGCGACATGGGGGCGAGCTATTTCCTGCCGCGGCTGGTCGGCAGTTCGGTCGCCAGCGAATACCTGCTGACCGGCAAGTTCATGAGCGCGGAAAAGGCTGCCGCTTGCGGATTGCTCAGCGAAATCGTCCCGGCCGAGGAACTGCTCGACAAGGCGCTGGCGCTGGCGGGAGAAATGCTGCTGACCAGCCCGATGGGCCTGCGGCTGACCAAAGACGCGCTCAACCTCAATATCGATGCGGCCAGCATGGAGCACGCCTTCGCGCTGGAGGATCGCCAGCAGGTGATGCTCGGCATGGCCGGCGACTTTGGCGAAGCGAAGCAGGCCTTCTTTGAGAAGCGCCCGCCCAATTGGAGCGACCGTTAGGTCGCTTGCGCGCGGCCCCGGTCCATTACGGCAAGACGCCGGGCCTCGACCTCATCACCGCTGACCGCGGCATTGCGGGCCGACGAGGTGCTGTGTTCCAGCGCCATCGCCTCACCGAAGGGCAGGGCATAGCCATCGTCGATCAGACGCTTGTAGGCCGCAATCATCGCGGGGTCGGCGCTGGCGATATCGGCGGCAAGCTGCTTTGCGGCGGGCAACAATTCATCAGCCGCGACCACGCGATTGACCAGGCCCCAGGCGCAGGCGGTCTGGGCATCGAGGAAGTTGCCGGTCAGCGACAGTTCCTTGGCGCGGCTGATCCCGATCAGGCGCGACAGCTTCTGCGACAGGCCCCAACCGGGCATGATGCCGACCCGCGCGTGGGTATCGGCAAAGCGCGCGTTCTCGCTGGCGATCAAGATGTCGCAGGCCAACGCCACCTCGAAGCCGCCGGTGATGGCCACGCCGTTGATCGCGCCGATCACCGGCTTGCGGCATAGTTCGATGGCCTTGACCGGGTTGGCCACAGCTTCGCTGGCATTGGCCGCCCCTAGCCCTTCGACGCCCAGTTCCTTGAGGTCGAGCCCGGCGGTGAAGGCGCGGGTGCCGGCGCCAGTCAGTACCACGGCGCGGATCCGGTCCTCGGCATCGAGTTCGGTCATCACCTGGGCGAGCTGGGCGCGCAGGCCGCGGGAGAGGGCGTTCATCGCCTCGGGGCGGTTGAGCGTAACGACGGCGACGGCGCCTTCGCGTTCGACGGTAACCAGCATCGTGGGCCTCCCTTACTTGCGCAGGCGGACAGCGGAGCTCTGCCCGTCATCGACCCGGATGATCGCCCCGGTTACGCATTCGCTCGGCGGCGAGACCAGGTAGAGCAGAGTGGAATCGAGCTGGGCCGGGACCGGCACCCGCTCGCGGGCGAGGTGCGGGGCAGGGTTGCCGCCCATCCGCTCGAACATTCCGTCGGTCATTTCGGAGACGAACATCCCCGGCGCGATCGCGTTGACGTTGATGTTGTAGGGCGCCCATTCGGCGCTGAGGCACTCGGTCATTCGCGCGATCGCGGTCTTGGTCACCGAATAGAGCGCGGCGCCGGTGCCGTCATAGCGGAAGTGCGCGGTCGAGCTGATGTTGACGATCCGGCCGGGCTGCTTGGCGGCGATCAGGCGCCGCGCCACTTCGCAGGCCAGAATCCATGGCCCGCGCAAATTGACGCCCAGCACCTGGTCAATCAGTTCTAGGCTCATCTTGTGGGCGCGCTGGGCATCGGGGATGCCGGCATTGTTGACCAGGATGTCGACCGTGCCGAATTCGGCTTCGGCCGCAGCGACAGCGGCGATCGTCGAATCCGCGTCGGTTGCATCCATTTGCACGGCCAGGGCCGTGCCCCCCGCAGCGCGGATCTTGTCAGCCAGCGCCTCGAGCCGGTCCTTGCGCCGTGCGGCAAGCACCACGGCCGCGCCCTGGCTGGCGAGGACCTGAGCAAAGCGCTCACCCAGGCCCGAGCTGGCACCCGTGACCAGCGCGACCCGGCCGGCCAGGTCAGTCGAATTGTTGGGCAAGGGGTATTCGCTCATCGCAGGCTCTCCACTGGGCGCCGATGTTTAACCGGTCGGTTAAAAGCACCATGCATGCGGCTAGAGCGCTTGGCAAGGGTCAGGCGGAGGCGGCTTCCTCGACATCGCGCAGTCGTTCCTTGCCGAACCACATCTCATCGCCCAGGAAGAAGGTCGGCGATCCGAACACGCCCCGCGCAACGGCGGCTTCGGTATTGGCGACCAGTTGCGCCTTGACCTCTGGCGTGGCCGCCAGTTCGGCCAGTTGCGCGGCGGGCAGGCCGACTGCGGTCACCGCGCCCCCCCACACGTCCGGCAGATCAAGTTTCAGGCCTTGCTCCCACAGGCCGGCAAACATCGCCTCGTCATAGGCGCGAGCGCAGCCGAGCTCGCGCGCCGCAATCGCGCCGCGCATGGCCAGCAATGTGTTGACCGGGAAGTGCGGGTTCATGACGAACTTGTCGATGCCGTGCTTCGCCATGAAGCGCTGCATTTCCAGCCGATCATAGGCGACCTTCGCGCCGATATGGCCATAGGCCTGCATCGGTGACTGGTTGTCGATCGCCTTGAAGATCCCGCCCAGCAGCACCGGCACATAACGGAAGGAGACTGCTCCGCGCGCCTCGACTGTCGGGATTGCGCGGTGGACCAGATAGGCGTTGGGGCTGCCGTAATCGAACAGGAACTCAGTTTCCTTCGCCATTACCACTTCTCCCCAAACGGACGGATTTCCTGTTCGAATGTCCAGGCCGACTTCGGCTGGTTGTAGAGCGCCCAGTATGCCTCAGCCACGGCTTCGGGCGGCATCAGCAGGTCGGGCTGGGCGGCCAACGCCGCGGCCCCGATCCGCTCTGTCATGCGGGCGCGGACCCATTCGGTATCGACCCCGGCGTCGATCACCAGGTGCGCAACATGCAAGCCCTGCGGCCAGAGCTCGCGGGCGGCAGACTGGGCCACGGCGCGCAGGCCGGCCTTGGCGGCGGCGAAGGCGGCATAACCCGGATTGCCGCGCAGGCCGGCGGTAGCGCCGGTCACGAAGATCTTGCCTGAACTGCGCGGCAGCATCAGCTTGGCGGCCTCGCGCACCGAGACGAACCCAGCATAGCAGGCCATTTCCCAGACCTTGCGGAACACCCGGTCGGTGGTTTCGGTGAGCGGGAACTGGACGTTGGCGCCGACGTTGAAGACGACCAAGTCCAGCGGGCCGCGGGCCTCGGCTTCGGCGAGGAAGGCGGTGACGTCCTCGCTCTCGCGCGCATCAAGGCTACGGCCGGTGATGTTGCCGCCGATCAGCGGGGCGAGCTTTTCGCCATTGCGGCGGCCGGCGTGGACCAGGAAGCCCTCGCTGGCAAAGCGCCGGGCGATGGCCGCGCCGATGTGGTCACCGGCGCCGATGATGGCGACCGACTTGCTCATTTGCGGTCCACCGGGATCACCGCGACGGTAAAGCGCGAGATGCAGATCAGCTTGTCGGCTTCATCCTCGATCCGGATCGTCCAGACCTGGGTCGTGCGGCCCAGTGCTTCTGGCCGGGCGGTGGCATAGACCCAGCCCGAATAGGCCGGGCGGATGTGGTTGGCGTTGATCTCCATGCCGACGGCGACAAACTTTTCGCGGTCAACGCAATAACTGGCTGCGACCGAGCCGATCGTCTCCGCCAGCGCGACCGAGGCCCCGCCGTGGAGCCGCTTGAACGGCTGCTGGGTACGCTCGTCCACCGGCATCCGCGCGCGGATCCAGTCATCGCCGCAGTCGACGAATTCGATGCCGATATGGCCGGGCAGGGCATTCTCACCCAGCGCGGTCATGGGTTCCAGGGGCGGGCGCTGGCTGCCCCACCAGATCGATGCGTTGCTCATTGCAACTTTCTGGCGGAAAGATCGCGCGGTGGCAATCGCTCTAAAGCGAGAGGTCCGACAGGCCCGGATGGTCGGCCGGGCGCGGGCCCTGCGGCCAATGGAACAGCCGTCCGCTCTCAGCGATCGGCAGGTCGTTGATGCTGGCGATCCGGCGCGCCATGTGACCGCTTTCGGTGAATTCCCAGTTTTCGTTGCCATAGCTGCGCCACCACTGGCCGTCATCATCGCGCCATTCATAGGCAAAGCGCACGGCGATGCGGTTGTCGGTAAAGGCCCAGAGCTCCTTGATCAGCCGGTAGTCGTGCTCGCGCTGCCACTTGCGGGTCAGGAACGCCTCGATTGCCGGACGGCCGACCAGGAATTCGGCGCGGTTTCGCCAGCGGCTGCCGAGCGTATAGGCGAGGGCAACCCGCGCCGGATCGCGGCTGTTCCAGGCATCTTCGGCGGCGCGCACCTTGGCGATCGCCGTGTCGCGGGTGAACGGCGGGAGTGGGGGGCGGTTCTCCATGGCGAGTCTCACACGAAGGGCATGGCGAATTCGACGCGCACCCCGCCGGGGATTGCGGCGATCAGGTGATGGACGGCTGAGCCTTCGCGCATCGGCCCGGGGCCGAATTCGATCTCCACGCCCGGCCAGTCGCGAATTCGGGCATGAACCATCCCCAGATGGCCCTCATCCGCCACGCCCAGCGCCAGGTGGTGCAGCCCGATGTTGCGGCGGCGGTCAAAGCCGCTTGCCGTGGCCGGATCCTCGACCTGCCACAGGGTCAGCAAGGTGGTGCCGTCGCTCACGAAATGGGCCGGATAGGCTGGCACGCCGCCGACCAGACGGAAGCCGAGCGCTTCACAGAAGAAGTCCTTCGCAGCCTCGATATCGGGAAGGGCTAGGCCAACATGGTGGACACCAGTCGTCAGGGCATTGGTCATAGGTCATTCTCCTGCATTCTTTCGGTCAAGCTGGGCGCGCAGGGCATCGGCCTCGGCGCGCAATTGGGCGATCTGGTGCGACAATGGCTGGATCACATCGGCGATCTCGGCCTCGGTGAAGCGCGGGGTGATGTGCTGCGGGCAGTTCCAGTCGAACCCGACCACATCTATGATGGTCGCCCGTTCGCCCAGTGCGCGGTAGCCATCGGGCATCAGCGCGGCGAGCAGGGCCGGGTCCTCGTCAGCCCGAACCACGCGTCCGCGCCCGAGCAGTTTGAGCCTCCGCCGATTGGGATAGTCGATCAGGAACAGCGACAGGCGCGGATCGGCGTCAAGATTCGCTGTGGTCACGTGCTGGCGGTTGCCGCGATAGTCGGCAAAGCCCAGCCGGTTGCCGGGCAGCACTTTCAGGAAACCAGCCGGGCCGCCGCGGTGCTGGACATAGGGCCAGCCGTCGGGTGTGACCGAGGCCAGGTAGAAGCTGTCGCGCGCGGCGATGAACTCCGCCTCCTTGGCGGTCAGCTGGTCAGGGGTGCCATCGGCGCCTTCCTCCATCCGCGCGTAGGCCTCACGCGAGCCGTCTTCGGTCTGCAGCGCCCGGGCGGCATCGCTGAACAGGGTGTGGACATAGTTGCGAGCCATCGGCTGCTTCCTCCAAAGGGGGTGCACGGCCCTCTGGTCGGGGGGCAAGCGGACTGGGCCGTGCGAGGCAGTAGATACGGTCGCGCAACGGCGGCGATAATAAGCTTTTTTGGAACAAGATTATCCCGTATGTTGGAATAATATGGACCGTCTGGCTGCCTATGGAATGTTCGTGCAGGTGGCGCGCACCGGCTCGTTCACCGGTGCGGCGCGGCAGCTGGGGCAGACGCCGCAAGCGATTACCCGGGGGATTGCCAGCCTGGAGGCTCACCTTGGCGTCATGCTGTTCCAGCGCAGCACGCGGGCCGTGTCGCTGACGACCGAGGGTGCCGGGCTGCTGCCGCGGATCGGGCGCTTGCTCGATGACCTGGCCGAAAGCGAACGCGCCGCCACCGGCATGCTGGCTCAGCCGCGCGGCGAACTTGCGATCACCGCTCCGGTCGCCTTTGGTCAATTGCATGTTGTCCCGGTGGTCAGCGAGCTGTTGGCGCAGCATCCCGAGCTCGATGTGCGGCTCATGCTGATCGATCGCAATGTGCGTCTGATCGAGGAAGGGATCGATCTGGCAGTGCGGATCGGCGTGCTGGAAGATTCAACTTTGCGTGCCCGACGGATCGGCACGGTGCGCGAGGTGATCGTGGCCAGTCCGGCTTATCTGGCCCGTCACGGTGTACCGGCGACAGGCAAGGATTTGGCCGGGCATGATCTGATCGCCTCGACCGGCCCGCGCGGGGCAGGGGAATGGCGGATGGTTGCCCAGTCGAGCAAGCCAGGCCCCCGGCGGCGCTTGCGGATCAATGCCGTTGCTGCGGCGATTGACGCGGCCGAGGCCGGGGTGGGCCTGGCCAACTTCCTGTCTTACCAGGTGGCTGATGCGCTGGCGGCTGGCCGCCTTATCGAGGTGCTGCGGCCAGAACCCACCGAGCAGATCCCGGTCAACCTGGTCTTCGACCCTGCCCGCGCCGCTTCCGCCGGCACGCGCGCCTTTATCGAGGCGATGGTCCGGCGGGCCGCTCGCGGTGGTTGGGGCTAGGCGGCTTCTGTCACCCGTGTCCCGGCACGAACCCCGTCGTAGACGAATTCGCTGCCTTCAAGGTCGATGAACGGGATCTCGTCCTTTTCGCGCCAGTAATCCTGGTTGTGGCGCCATTCCGGCTTGTCGCCGCGTTTGGGCATCATTTTCAGACCGCGCATCAGGTAGCCGGGGTTGAAGTTCTCGTTCTCGATCCAGTCGGACAGCGGCATGTTGTGATCTTCGGCGCGCAGCGCCACGTCGACTCGCTTCACACCCTTGGCGTCCATGTGGTTGAGCAGCTTGCAGACGAAATCGCCCAGCATGTCGACGCGCAGGGTCCAACTGGCGCGGAAGTAACCCATCACCCAGACCATGTTGGGCACGCCGGTGAACATCATGCCACGATAATTGACCGTTTCGTGCCAATCGACCGGCTGGTCATCGACGAAGTACGGGATCCCGCCCATCATCAGCAGGTTGAAGCCAGTGGCCGCGACGATGATATCGGCCGCGATCTCGTCGCCCGATTTGGTACGCACGCCCGTCTCGGTGAAGGTGTCGAGCTCGTCGGTGAAGACCGTCAGCTTGCCCTGCACCGCAGCCCGGAAGATGTCGCCTTCGGGGCAGAAGGCCAGCCGCTGCTGCCAGGGGCGGTACTTGGGCGTGAAGTGCGGTTCGAACTCGAAGTCTTCCTTGCCAGTGAAGGCGCGGACCAGGGCCTTTAGGTCCTCGAACACGGCGTCGGGTTCGGTGATGCAGCGCTGCTGGGTGACGTCCTGATCGTACATGATCTGGGCACGGACCACGCGGTGGATGGTTGGCTCGTCCACGCCGATCTCGCGCATCCGGTCGGCCAGTTCGTTCTTGTTCTCGCTGCAGTAGAAGTAGGTGGGCGAGCGCTGCAGCATGGTCACATGCGCGGCCTTTTCAGCAAAGGCCGGGATGACTGTGGCGGCGGTCGCGCCAGAACCGATCACCAGCACCTTCTTGCCGGTATAGTCGATCTTCGGATCCCACAGCTGGGCATGGATGAGCTGGCCCTTGTAGCGGTCCATGCCCGGCCAATCCGGCATGTAGGGCGTTTCGTGATCGTAATAGCCCTGGCACATCCACAGGAAGTTGGCGGTGAAGCTGACTTCGGCGCCATCGCTGGAACGCACCGCGTCAATTGTCCAGAGGTTGGTCTTGCTGTCCCAGGCGGCCCGGGTGATGCGGTGACCATAGCGGATATGCGGGGCGATCCCGTTATCCTCGATCACCTCGCCCATGTATTTCAGGATTTCGGCCGAACTGGCGATCGGCGGGCCGATCCACGGCTTGAAGCGATAGCCAAAGGTATAGAGATCGCTGTCCGAGCGGACGCCGGGATACTTGTGCGTTTCCCAGGTGCCGCCAAAAGTGTCCTTCATCTCCAGGATAACATAGGACTTGCCCGGGCTCTGTTCCTGCAGGTGATAGGCCGAACCAATCCCGGAAATCCCGGCGCCGACGATCAGCACGTCAACATGCGTTACATCCTGGCTGGCTTGCAACGCCGCGGCTTGTCCGGTCACAGGCGACTCTCCTCTCAGCTGTTTTAATCGTCCGATTAAGCGCCGATTAGCTGCAATTGCCAAGCCCTGAATTGATCGCCGTCAACTCGGCTCGAAACCTGGCGGTTCGCTGCTACCTGGCCCCAGCGCGCGCTGCATGTAGAGTGTATCGAGCCAGCGCCCGTGCTTGCGGCCAATGCCAGACAGCCGGCCCGCTATGGTGAAGCCCAGACTGGCATGGAGCGCTTCGGACGCCGGCTCGGCCCCGCCGATCACCGCCACCATCTGCCGGAATTCCGCGGCTGTGCAGGCCTCCAGCAGGGCCGCCAGCAAGGCCTTGCCCACGCCCTCCCCGCGCGCATCGTGGCGGATGTAGATGCTGTCCTCGCAGACGAAGCGATAGGCCGCCCGGTCGCGGAACTGGGTGGCATAGGCATAGCCGAGCAGGACGCCGCCCGACCCTTCGGCCACCAGCCAGGGCCAGCTGGAGCCGAGCACTCGATGCATGCGGCGGGTCATCTCGGCAACGTCCGGCGGCTCGGTCTCATAGCTGGCTGTGCCATGCAGGACATGATGCGCGTAAATGCCCGCAATGGCGGGGCAATCGTCAAGGCGGGCCGGGCGGATCTGCATTGCTGCAGAATGGCTTGCCCGATGGCGAGGTCAATCCCCTGCGCCTAATCTCCTGCGATAGTCAGGCCGTCGATCCTGATCGTCGGCACATTGACGCCTCGATGCCATTCCAGGTCATTGGCCGGGGTCAGCGCCGCGAACATGTCGATCAGGTTGCCGGCGACAGTGAATTCGGCGACCGGTCCGGCGATCTTGCCGTTCACGATCCGGAAGCCTGAGGCGCCGCGGCTGTAATCGCCGGTTACGCCATTGACGCCGTGGCCGATCAGTTCGTTGACATAAACGCCGTCGGCAACGTCAGCCATCAGCTCTTCCGGGGTCAGGGTTCCGGCTTCGAGATGCAGGTTGCTGGTGCCGACTCCCGGCGAACCACCGGCACCGCGCACGGCATGGCCCGTGGGGGTTCCGCCCAGCTGGCGAGCGGCGGCGCTGTCCATCAGCCAGCCGGTCAGATGGCCATCGGACACCAGCTCGCGGCGGGCCACCGGCAGGCCTTCGCCATCGAAGGGGCGCGAGGAGAGGCCGCGCTGGCGCAGCGGATCGTCGACGATGGTCACGCCGGGCCGGAACAACTGTGCGCCGTCGCGGTCGAGCAGAAAACTGGCGCGGCGGGCGATGGCATTGCCCGACATCGCTCCCGTCAGATGCCCGATCAGTGATCCGCCAACGCGCGGATCGAACACCACCGGCAGTGGACCGCTCTTCAGTTTGCCCGGGTTGAGCCGGGCGATGGCGCGGTCCCCGGCCATCTGCCCGATCTCGTCGGGCGCCGGGAGGTCGGCGAGGTGGCGGGCGGTGCGGTAGCCATAGTCGCGCTGCATCGAATCGCCTTCGCCAGCGATCACCACGGCGCTGATCCCGTGGCTGGTGCCGCCATAGGCGCCGGCAAAGCCGTGGCTGGTGACCAAGGCCATGACCCGGCGGGCCATGCTGGCCGAGCCGCCTTCGCTGTTGGTCACCCCGGCGACGGCACGCGCGGCGTTCTCAGCGGTCAGCGCACGGGCCAGCAGGTCTTGCGGGCTCGGTTCGGCGCTGTCCTCCAGGTCGAGCGCGGGCAGGCTCTCGCGGAAGAGCAGCTCTTCGGGCGCGAGACCGGCGTACTGATCGTCCGGGGCGGCGCGGGCCATGTCGACGGCCCGGGCGGCCAGTTCCTTGAGCGCGGCATCGGACAGGTCGCTCGACCCGATCGAAGCTGAGCGGCGACCAACGAAGACCCGCAGGTCCAGATGCTCGCTTTCGCTGCGCTCGATATCCTCGAGCTTGCCTAGCCGGACCTGGACCCCTTCAGAGGAACTGCCCGAATAGATCGCGTCAGCGGCATCGGCCCCGGCCTGGCGGGCAAGGTCGATCAGCGCGGCAGCGCGGTCCTGGGCGGCGGAAGGGGTCAGCATGCAGGGGTCACTCCGAAAGCGGAGTGGCCGATCTAGGTACTGATAGGCAGAAGGGCAATCAGTTGAAGGCGAATGCCAGCAGCTTGAACACGCCGGTCACCACGAAGGGCAGGCCGATTGCCAGGGCCCAGACCCAGTTGCGATCACGGCGGTAGTAAGGGGCGAGGGCCGGATCGATCGCCTGGGCGTCCGACAGGCGGTTCCAGCGGCGTTCAAAGCGGCGGCAGGCCGGAATGATTGCAGCGACGAGGACGACCAGTGCGAAATAGGGCAGTAGTGAACCGCTCTTCGCGTTGAGCGCGCCCATGGTCACGAAGATCTGGAGGCCGGTATAGGCCAGCAGGGCATAGGCAATATGGTCGCTCATCCGCTTGCGCCAGTCGAGCGGCTTGTCGGCGGTGTGAGCCGAAACTTCTGCGCGATACGATGCCTTGGCCATCGGCAATCCCCTTATCATTCCCCAGCGCCCCGGCAGTCTGTGCTGCCATTCAGGACGAACCGAGTAGAACACCGAAGTGCGCAGCGATCAAGCCTCGTTTACCACTCGCGTTCTATGTCGTTTGTCGATGCCCCATGCACGAAACCTGCCAAACGGACTTTCCGCGGCTTGCCGAGTTTCGCCGCGCGCCCTAAACGAGCAAGTGCAATGACCGATGCCATCACCCAAACCACTCGGCCCGATGCCAATTCTGCGCTTCCGCAGGGCGGGCTCGAAGTCATTTCGATCGCCAAGTCCTATGACAAGCGCGCGGTGTTGACCGACATTTCGCTGTCGGTGGGCAAGGGCGAAGTGCTGGGCCTGCTGGGGCCTAACGGAGCCGGCAAGACCACGTGCTTCTATTCGATAATGGGTCTGGTGCGCCCCGATTCGGGCCGAATCCTGATGGACGGGGTCGATGTCACCAACCTGCCGATGTACCGCCGCGCGATTCTGGGCCTGGGCTACCTGCCCCAGGAAACCAGCATCTTTCGCGGGATGACGGTTGAGCAGAACATCAACTGCGTGCTCGAACTGGTCGAGCCTGACGCAGAGGTCCGCGCCAGTGAGCTGGAGCGTCTGCTCGAGGAATTCGGCCTGACCCGGCTGCGCGCCAGTCCGGCCATGGCACTCTCGGGCGGGGAACGCCGCCGCGCCGAGATCGCCCGGGCGCTGGCGGCAAAGCCCTCGATCATGCTGCTCGACGAGCCCTTCGCCGGGATCGACCCGCTTTCGATCAGCGACATTCGCGATCTGGTGCGCGACCTCAAGCAGCGCGGAATCGGCGTGCTGATCACCGATCACAACGTGCGCGAGACGCTGGATATCTGCGACAAGGGCTGCATCATCTACGGCGGCCAGGTGCTGTTTGCTGGCAGCCCCGAAGCGCTGGTGGCGGACGAGAACGTGCGCCGGCTTTATCTGGGCGAGGGCTTCACGCTCTAGGGCATCATCCAATGGCGATCGGGCCCCGCCTTGACCTTCGGCAATCGCAATCGCTGGTGATGACGCCGCAGCTGCAGCAGGCAATCAAGCTGCTGGCGCTGTCAAACCTCGAGATCGAAACCTTCATCGGCGAGGCGCTGGAGAGCAATCCGCTGCTCGACATTGGCGAAGCGGCACCGGACGCCCCGGCCAGCGAAGAGATTACCGATCTTCGTCGCACCACCCTGGAAACCTCCCCGGTTGATCAGCTGGTCTCCGAAGGCCGTGCGGCTGACGATCGACCACTCGATATCGACCAGACCGCGCTCGACCGTGACCGCGATACCGGGGATGGTGAACGGGGCAGCGGCGAATGGGGTTCCGACCAGCGGATTGGTCCGGCCGGCGAAGCCGGGCTCGACATCGACGAGCGCGGTGAGGGCGACAAGGACCTCGTCACGCACCTCCATGACCAGCTGGGCGCCCAGGCCCGCGATCCGCGGCTCGCCTTCATCGCCCGCTACCTGATCGATCAGCTGGATGAGGCCGGCTACCTGCCCGTCACCTTGCGCGAAGTGGCCGGAGACCTGGGCGTGGCCCTGGCCGAGGCCGAGGCGGCGTTGGCGCTGGTCCAGTCGCTTGACCCGACCGGGGTCGGTGCGCGCTCGCTTGGCGAATGCCTGGCGCTTCAGGCGATCGAGGCCGATCGCCACGACCCGGCAATGGCCCGTCTGCTCGAAAACCTTGATCTGCTGGCGCGCGGCGAATTGCCTCGGCTCAAGCGGATGTGCGGGGTCGATGACGAGGATTTCGGTGAAATGCTGGCCGAGCTGCGCGCCTATGATCCCAAGCCGGGGCTGCGCTTCAATCGCGGCGGCGGCGATGCGGTGGTGCCGGATATCCTGCTTGTGCCGCGCGCCGATGGCGGCTGGGACGTCAGCCTTAACCAGGCGACCCTGCCGCGGCTGATCGTCAACCGCAGCTACTATGTCGAGATGCGCGGGGCCTGTGATGATAAAGGTGCGCGGGCCTGGCTGTCGGACAAGCTGGCCGATGCCAACTGGCTGATCAAAGCGCTCGACCAGCGGCAGAAGACGATCCTCAAAGTGGCGAGCGAGATCATCACGCAACAGGACGGCTTCTTCCGCCACGGTGTCTCGCAGCTCCGCCCGCTCACCCTGCGCACCGTGGCCGAGGTGATCGGCATGCACGAATCGACCGTCAGCCGGGTCACCTCGAACAAGTACCTCCACTGTCCGCGCGGTACGTTCGAGCTGAAGTACTTCTTCACCTCGGGCGTCGGCGCTGTCGATGGTGAGGGCGGGGCTTCGGCCGAAGCGGTCAAGGCGGCGATCAAGGCGCTGATCGATGCCGAGGATCCCAAGGCGATCCTGTCGGACGACACGTTGGTCGATCTGCTCAAGGCCAAAGGCTTCGACCTCGCCCGCCGCACGGTGGCCAAGTACCGCGAGGCCATCGGGCTTGGCTCTTCGGTTCAGCGCCGCCGGCAAAAGGCGCTGGCGGGAATGCGCTGAGGCGCTAGTCTTGCTCCCGACTGACAGGGAGAGTCTCCACATGAAACTGCACTTGCTGGCCGCCGCTGCGCTGGCCACCGTTCTCGCCGCCCCGGCGCTGGCCGACCAGGTCGAGTACCGCGCGCTGATCCAGGAACGCGATGTCGGCCATCTCAAGCTTGACCGGCAGGGACAGAAGATCGCGGTCGATTTCAACATCAAGCAGAACGGACGCGGGCCAACCATCACCGAGGTAGTAACGCTGGACAAGGACGGCGCGCCGGTCGCCTGGGTGATCCAGGGACGCACGACCTTCGGCAATGCTGTCAATGAAAGCTTCAAGCGCAGCGCAGCCGGGGCTGAATGGCGCGACCTCGCGGGTCCGGGCCGGATCAAGGGTAAGGACGCGCCGCGTTATTACGCAACGCAGAACGGTTCGCCGCTCGATGTGGCCATGCTGGCCAAGGCGCTGCTGGCGGATGCCGACCGCGCGATGGCGGTGGCCCCCGGCGGCACCGCGCGCATGACCGAGCGCGATCGGCGCAGTTTCGACGGGCCGGATGGCAAGCTGGAGGTTGTGACCTACGAACTGTCCGGCCTGTCGCTCAACCCGACCTATGTCACGCTCGATGCCAAGGGCGATCTCTTTGCCCTGTCGAGCGCCGGCTTCATCCTGGCGCGCAAAGGCTATGAACGCGCCGCCGACAAGCCGCTGCGCGACCTGGCGGAACAACTTGCCTCGGGCCGCTTTGCCCAGTTGCAGAGTGAGAGCGCGAAGCGGTTTTCGGGTCCGGTCCGGATCCGCAATGTCCGCGTGTTTGATCCCAAGGCCAAGGCCCTGTCGGAGCTGAGCGACGTGGTCGTCTCCGGTAATCGCATTGCGGGCGTCGTGTCGGCCGGCAGCACCGCGACCCCGGGCGAAACCACAGTCGAGGGCGAGGGCGGGACGCTGGTCCCCGGCATGTTCGAAATGCACGGCCACATGGGCCAGGAAGATGCCCTGATGAACGTGCTCGCCGGGATCACCTCGGTCCGCGACATGGGCAACCGCAACGAAGTGCTCGACACCTTGATTGACCGGATCGGCAAGGGCGAAGTGGCCGGGCCGCGCATCACTCGCTCGGGCTTTATCGAAGGGAAGAGCCCGTTCAGCTCGGCCACCGGCAAGCTGGTGGCGAGCGAGGCCGAGGCGATCGATGCGGTGCGCTGGTATGCCGCGCGCGGCTATAACCAGGCCAAGCTCTACAATTCGATGGACCCGAAGTGGGCCCCGAACGTGGTGGCCGAAGCCAAGCGGCTTGGTCTGCGCGTGTCAGGCCATGTTCCGGCCTTCTCCAACGTCGACGAGATGATCGCCGCCGGGTTCGACGAGATCACCCATGTCAACCAGCTGATGCTGGGTTGGGTGCTTAATCCCGGCGAAGACACCCGCACCCTGTTCCGTTTCACCGCCCAGGCGCGCTTCCCGGGCCTCGATCTCAAGTCGGACAAGGTCACCAAGACGCTCGATGCCATGGTGGCGAAGAAGGTTTCGCACGAACCGACCATCGCGATCCACGAACTGGGCCTGACCGCCCTCGATGGCGTGCCCAATCCGGGCTCGGTCGACTATATCGATCACATGCCGCCGTCCGAGCAGCGCCAGCTGAAGCAGGCCCTGTTCGGGGCTGATACGCCCAAGCAGCGCGCCGACTACATCGCCGCTTTCGCCAAGATCAAGGAAACCCTGGCCGAGATGCACCGCCGCGGGATCATGCTGATCCCCGGCACCGATCTGGGCGGCGGGTTTACCTATCACCGCGAGCTGGAGCTGTTCGGCCAGCTCGGCATGAGCCCGGCCGACGTGCTGAGCCGCGCGACGCTGGAAATGGCGCAATATCTGCATCAGGACCAGGTGCTCGGCAGTATCGAGCGCGGCAAGCTGGCTGACTTCTTCCTGGTGCCAGGCGATCCGACCAAGGACCTGAAAGCGATCAAGACCATCCGCATGGTTTCGCGCGGCGGCACCGTCTATTTCCCGGATGAAGTCTACACCAAGCTCGGAATCAAGCCGTTCGGCACCCCGCCTAAGATTGCTGCGGCGAAATGAGCGGCTGGCTGATCTGGGGCGGCGCGCTGGCGCTCTATGGGTTGTTCCGGCTCTGGTACGACAACTGGCGCGGGCCGCTGACCAAGGCCGAGATCGATACCTTCTTCGAACAGGCCAAAGGCAAGTACGACGGCGGCAATGATCCGGCCGTGCTGCGCGCTTTCCTAGAGGCGGATGACGGGAAAGAGTTCGTCATGCTCAATGTCGTCAAGATCGAGAGCGGGATGGTCACCGATCCGGCCACCGGCGGGCAGATCGAAGGACGCGAGGCGATGCGGCGCTACTCGGATCCCTTCGTCCGCGCGCTCATCGCCCGGGGCGGGCACCCCGGCATGGTCGGGCGCAAGGTCGGCCCCTATGTCGATCCCTGGCAGGTCGAAGGCGATCCCGGCTGGTCGATCTTCGGGCTGATGCGCTATCGCAGCCGCCGCGATCTGGTCCGGCTGGCGAGCGATCCGCGCTTTATCGAAATCCACCCCTACAAGCTGCTCGGCATCCCGGTGACGTTCAGTTTCCCGACGCAGCGCGAACTGTCGGTCTTCATGGGGCCGCGGGTCTGGGTGGCCTTGGTGCTAGCGCTGGGCGCCGCGCTCTTGCAGCTGGCGCTGGGTTAGAAGGGGCGCTCGCCGCGCCAGTTACCAGGCTGGGCATAGCGGCAGACCAGCACGTCTTCCTCGGCCCCTTCGGCAATGGCACAGCCGACCTTGCCGGTATTGCGCCAGACGATCTGGGTATAGTGGCCGACGTCCTGGACGCGGCCGGTGCGGCTGTTGTTGGGGAAGGTGCCGGGGATGAAGTGCTGCTTTTCGCGCAGCCAGGCATCGATCTTGGCCTCGACCGAGAAAAAGCCGCGTGTGCCGGCCCAGAGGTTTTCGCCCTGCGGGTTGGCGGGATTGAACGGGGCATGCTCGAACCGGCCAGTGCTGGCCAGGGTGCCCGCCCAGGCCCGGGCCGAAGCGGCCAGGGCCGGATCCCATTGCATTGCCGGGAGGCCAAGCGCGGCGCGCTCGCGGTTCTGGGCGGCCAGCACGCGCGCTTCGAAATTGCTCGAAAGGTCAGTCGCGCCGATCAGTGCCGGCGCGGCCATGGCCAGCGCTGCACCCAGCATCATCCGCACAGTCCGTGATCGCGCCATTGCGTCCACCCCGAGTTGCTAACTGGGGATAGGTACGGGGGGGCTGGTTAAGGCTGTGGTTGTGGAGAAGGGTTAACGCGGCGCTTACGCTGATTTCCCGAGGTCCGGCGCTGGATCGGCCAGAATGAACACCTCGGTCCCTTCGCCCGCGACGCGATAGAGCTTTTCGGCAAAGCGCAGCGGCACGCCCAGGCAGCCGTGGGTCGCCCCGTTGGCGCGGACCCGGCTGGCGTGAATCGCAATGCCGTCGTCAGTCAGTCGCAGCATGTAGGGCATCGGCGCATCGTAGCTGCGCGAATAGTGGTCGGTTGCCTTGGCGATGACCTTGAAGGCGCCCTTGGGTGTCGGCTTTTCGGGCGCGC
>Ga0209894_1000011_pt1 | contig 29046 bp, 23 predicted proteins | sample GWRWT4_2Sept14_2_FD_187191 | JGI IMG/M metagenome (GOLD analysis project Ga0209894, IMG submission 187191) | Sand microcosm microbial communities from a hyporheic zone in Columbia River, Washington, USA - GW-RW T4_23-Sept-14 (SPAdes) (version 2) ... | reverse complement strand
GGTGAAATAATCGATCACCGCGCGTTGATCCGCAGCGCGGTTGATCAACACATTGCCGAACGAGACGGCAAGCTCTGGTCCGCCAACCGCGCGCTGATCGTCATGGTCAATCGCGACCACGAAATAGCCTTTGGTTGCCAGATTCTCGGTCAACCAGGTCATGAAGGTGTCCCAGCCATTGTAGCCATGCGACACGATCACCAATGGATAGCGCTGGCCGGCCAATACCACGCCACCTTCGACGGCAAGGCTGGGTATCGTGAACGACAGCCCCTTGCCATCTGGCCGCGGAAGAATGTGGGAGAAGCTAGTTCGAACCGCACGCGGCGAGACTTTGGCAGGATACCAGATCCTCGCCTTGATCACGCGCCCCCCCCGGGAAACGCCCTTGGAACTCAGCATTACGCTGCCGGGAGAAGCAATCTCAATGCTGCGCGTTCCAATACCATATGCCCCGAGCGCGGCCAGCGACGGCGCATCCATCGGCGGAATGGCGTAAGCTTGCTGCGTTTTTGGACCGGCGATCGCCAGTCCCGGAACGAGCGCCACGAAGGCCATAAGGAAACGTGTCATTTTCATTTTGCCATGGCCCATGCTGATTTTGATATCATCGTTTCCACAAAAACAAACGCCCTCCCCCGAATAATAGTCGGGGGAGGGCGTCGGTATTCGGCAATCAAGGTGATTAGAAGTTGACGCGTACCCCAGCTCCGTAACGCGCGCCGGTATCGACATAATCGAGAACCTGATTATCAAATCGGCCGGTCGTAATGTTCTTCGCATTGAAGACATTGGTGCCTTCGACGAAGATCTGGGCAAATTTGGTTACGTCATAGCTGGCCCGCATATCAACCTGTTCATAAGCCCGGCGGAACACCGGATCCCCGCCCTGTCCAGGAGTGACCACTGCTTCCAGGAAGCGACCGCGGCGGTTCCAAGCAACACGCGCCCCGAAGCCGCCCTTCTCGAAGAAGGCCGTGGCATTGTAGCTGTTGCCAAGTCCTTCGACCGCAAAGGATGTGATCGTAGTGCCCGGATCGAATTGGGCATTGCTGCTCACGAAGGTAGCATTCAGCGCCACGCCAAACCCATCAAGCGGGGAAGGGAGGTAATCAAAGGTGTGGACCGCGTTCAGTTCAAGGCCGCGGACATTCGCTGATTCTGCGTTACGCGGACGCCGCACATTGAAGGTTGCTGTGTTTGCTCCGGTGATGCCGTTGCCGATTGGCAATCTGCCGGCATTGGCGATGGTGAAGTTTTCCGCAGACCGGGTCTGTACGATAAAGTCCTGAATGTTTTTGTAATAAGCCGCCACCGACAATGTTGTTGTCCGCGTTGGATACCATTCAAGCGACAGATCGAAGTTGTTTGAGGTGTAGGGCTTCAGATCTGGATTGCCGCCGCTTGCATCAAGGCTTGCCGGACGCAGCACGTCAAAATTGGTCCGCGGTGCCAGGTCACGCACCTGAGGACGGGTTACAGTCCTTGATGCAGAGAACCGTGCAACGATATCGTCAGTCAGATTGACCTTGATATTCAGGCTGGGCAGGAAATAATCGTAGCTCGATTTTTTTAGCGTTGGTTGAGGAACGCCGCCATTGGCAAACACGCCCTGATAGATCGTCGGATCGCCCAGCACGGGCAGCAGATCAAGCAATTGTTGCTGTTGCCCACTGGCGGCAAGTTCGGTGTGCATATAACGCGCGCCGATATTCACAACCCATGGCATCGATCCAAGGGTTCCCTTGAAATCGGCATCAAGATAGCCGGCGTAAACCTTCTCGTCGATTGAGAACGAGTTTGGCTGCACTGCTGCGTTAAAGCCGTTGGTTGCTGCCAGCGCCCGTGCTGTGGTGCCAGCGGGCAGGCCACGCGCAGCATCACGCGCAGCAGCTTGAGCCGGACTTTCCAGGAACGTAAAATAGGCGTTCGCATTGTAGGTCTGGAAAACGGTGGGTACCGAGCCGCTAGCGCCCAGGAAGCTGCCCAGATTAAGTGGGCTTAGCAAACCGGGTGAAGACAGCTCGTTATAGCCGCAATAGAGGCATAGCGTGTTGCCATTGGTTGCGATCGTCTGGCTGCTCTTCTTGCGGTTGGTGTTGACCAGGCCGAACCGCACCGCATCCAATACGCCGCCGTCCGACTTCCACTCTGTATCAAACTTGTACTCCATCACGCGCTCGGCTTCGTCATTGCCCGTCCGCAGGGCGATGTGGGTCCGGCCCAGCGCAGGATTGGTAAGGTTGCCCGTATAGTTGATTGTGGATGGGAAGCCGTTGCCGACTGCTTGCTGGAAAGTATACCGGCTGGGAATACCGATCACGGTAAAGTAGTTCTTGCCGCCGGCATCATCGGTTGCCCGCGACCATGAGGCATCAAGCTTCACGGTCAGATTGCTGTTGACGTCCCACTTCAGATTGCCGCCAACCGCACGCGTCTTGACAAAGCGGTTGTTGGAAGTCTGGATAAAATCGCCGACCCCGTTGGTAGTCAACGAAGTCACCGTGCGGTTGCCGTCAATTGTGGCTGCGGTATAGCTTGAAGGTTCGAACCAGCTGCCCAGCGATTCTACGCGGGAATTCACATCGAACTTGTTATAGAGGCCATCCAGAGTGAAGGTAACTTCATCACTGGGCCGGAACTGTGCGGTTGCGTTGAACCCAAGCCGTTCGCGCGTTTGCGTGTCGCGTCCAGCGTCCTGGTTGCGCGGCGCGAATACATTGGTGAACAGCGGTGCCAGGGTCGGGCCGACTGCCGAACCGGGCAGATAACCCCGGTTCTGGGTAAACCGCACTTCGGAATCGCGCTTCTGATAAGAAACCGATGCCAGGATCCCGATGGTGTCATCAGCAAAGCTGTCGCTGATCAGGCCGAACAGCTGCGGGGTTACGTTTCCGCTGTTGCGCTCGTACTGGCCCTTGGCTGAAAAGACCGCCTTGAAGCCGCCCAGATCAAGCGGGCGAGGAGTCTTGATATTGAGAGTTGCGCCGATGCCACCATCTTGCAGCTGCGCCTGCGAGCTCTTGTAAACCTCGGCGCCACTGATCAGCTCGGCCGCCAGAAGATCGAAGCTGAACTCGCGGCCCTGGTTGTCGCTGGCAAAGGTGCGGCCATTCACGAGCACGGTATTGAATGCCGGGCCAAAGCCGCGCACCGTTACAAAGCGGCCTTCGCCGGAGCTGCGGTCAATCGCGACACCGGGAATGCGCTGCAATGATTCTGCAACGTTTGAATCAGGGAATTTGCCCAGATCTTCGGTGCTGATGGCATCAACAATCGTGTTGGAATTGCGCTTGATGGCGGCCGAACTGCTCAAGCTGCCACGAATGCCGGTTACGATGATCTCTTCTGGAGCAGTGCCCGCGTCCGCAGCAGTCTGCGCATAGGCAGACGTGGACAGCAGCATGCCGAATGTGGCCCCCAGCAATAACCGTGATTTGGTGCGCATTGTTCTCTCCCTACTCGTATTTTTTTGGTTGTTGATTTCGGTATTGATCGTTGATCGAAAGCTGTGATTCTTGACGCAGGCTGTTTCGTAAGAAACGCCGAATTCAGCCATCGGGATGCTATAAATTTGCCTCCGCAACCCGTCTGGCCACACGTGATACCCGCGCCATTTGACCAGTTGATAGCGCGAGCGCAGCGCGGTGGCAAGATTAAATCATATTAATGGTGTTAATGCCTGGGTTCCGCTTTAAGTGCCGCGATAGCCGGGCGACAGGCCAACTCCGCGCTCGGCTTGCATTAGCCCGCAGGGGCCCGATATGTTGATTTTAGGCTGCGCCCGCAGCCCGTTACGAAGGCCGGTTCGATGCCGGTGGAAAAATTCAGCCCTTGTCTTTTCGCGAACAGTAGATAGCGTTCGGGCGAGTTTTCCGTATTAATATGATTATTCCGCGGGGATGGGGAAGTTATGCAGATGTTTGAAGCCGGATCGTCGGCCCTCCAGCTTGGCATATTTTTTGGGTTGACCACGTTGATTGCCGTCCTCACCTATTGGAAGGTGCACGGCAAGGGCGGCGGACGGACCAGTGAGTCAGGCACCACGCGCGAGGTGTTTCTGGCTGGTGGCGGGCTGACCTGGCTTTATGTGGCGGGGGCAATCACGCTTACCAATCTGTCCACCGAACAGCTGGTGGGCATGAACGGCAATCAGATGCTGCTGCTGGCTTGGTGGGAAATCTGTGGCTTTGTCGGCCTGATGATCCTGGCCTTCGTTTTTGTGCCCATTTATTACCGCAACAATTGCACCACAGTGACCGAGCTGCTTGAAAAGCGGTACCGGGGCAACAGCATCCGTACGGTGATTTCCGCTCTGTTCCTGCTGGGTAACGTGTTCATCTATCTTCCAGCGGCGCTTTACAGCGGCAGTCTGTTCCTGAAATCCATGTTCGGCGTGGATTGGTCGCTGATATGGTTTGCAGCGCCCATGGCGATCATTGCGGCGATCTATACGATCACGGGCGGTTTGCGGGCGGTTGCGGTGATGGATACATTTTCTGGTATCGGGGTTTTGGCGATCGCTTTTCTGGTGGTTGTCCTGGCAATGGCGGCGGTGGATTTCGATCTGTCTACGGTGCCCGAAGAACGACTTTCGATGATCGGCAGTATCACGTCGCCAATTCCTTTTCATACGCTGTTCACCGGGATGATTTTCATCCAGATATTCTACTGGTCCACCAACCAGAACATCACGCAGAAGGCGATGACCGCGCCGACGGTCCGCGAGGCACAGAAAGGTGTGATTGCCGCAGCAGCTGTCCGAATCCTGGTGATTCCGGTGATCGTGGTGGTGCCAGGCGTGGTTGCCTTCAAGCTTTACGGCAACATCGGGGACCAGGCATATGGCAGGCTGGTGGCCGACGTGCTGCCCGGATGGATGTCCGGCGCGTTTGCGGCGATGATGATGGCGGCGGTGATCGCCCACACGTCCGCCATACTGAACAGCACGGTCGCGCTTTATGCGATCGACTTTCATGAAAAGTTCATTGCCCGTGTTGGCAATCACTGGCGCCTGGCGGCGGTCGTAACCGGCATTCTGACCGTCAGTTCGATCGGGATGGTTCCGGCGTTCGAAAATGCCAAGAGCATCATCAACCTGCTACAGGAGCTTAACGGCCTGTTCTCCATGCCGATCCTGTCCGCGTTCATCGTGGGCCTGCTGTTCCGCAACGTGGATGCGCGGGCGGCGGTGGCGGGGCTGTTGTTCGGATTCGTGACCTATTCCGTTCACAATTTCGTGCTCTACAAGCCCGACATGCTGTACCCTGGTGAAACATTTTATCAGCATATCGGCCTGCCGTGGCTGCACTATATCGATGTGATGGTCATTGTGCTGGCCGGCTCGGTGCTGGTCGGGCTGACGATTAACCGGCTGATCTTTGGCAACCGGGCGACATTCATATGGAGCGCCGCAGGCCGCGCTGCGCGCGCGCAGGAGGCATGATGGCGGAGACAACGGGATTTCACGCGACCTTTGCCGACCGGTTGGCTGCCATGCCCGTGATCGCTATCCTGCGAGGCGTGCGTCCCGATGAGGCAGAGCAGGTGGCCGAGGCGATCATTGCAGCCGGCGTCACACTGATCGAGGTTCCGCTTAATTCGCCCGATCCGTTTGCATCGATCGAGTTGCTGGCAAAACGCTGTGGCGATCGGGCCATCATTGGTGCCGGTACAGTGCTATCGGTGGCCGATGTCGGGCGCTGCCATGCGGCAGGTGGTCAGCTGATCGTTTCGCCAAACATGCGCCCAGATGTGATTGGGGCAAGCGTGTCTGCGGGGATGATTTCGGCGCCGGGGTGCATGACCCCGACCGAGTGTTTCGCGGCACTTGACGCAGGTGCACATGCGATCAAGCTGTTCCCTGGCGAACTCGTCAGCCCTGCCAGCGTCAAGGCTTTGCGGGCGGTTTTGCCGCAGGCGGCGCGTGTGCTGGTGGTTGGCGGGGTGACACCGCAGAATGCCGTTAAGTTCCTCGAAGCCGGGGCGGACGGGTTTGGCGTGGGCGGATCGATCTATCGCGCCGGCTGTTCCGCTGCGCAAGCCGGCGCTAACGCCGCCGCATTTGCGCAGCTGTTGCGTGGCGATTCGCGCGCTACAGCGGTGTCGGCTCCCTGAGTAGCTGACGTGCCTCGATCAACAGGTTGAGCATTGCCTCCCGCGCGCCGTTCTCGTCCTTATCGCGGACGGCTTCGGCAACCTTGGCGTGATCCGCAGCGCTGGCGACTGCCACCGCCTTTTGCCGATTGGTAACCCGGATCGAGATCCGCAAAGCAACGTCGATGGTGTGACGCATATTATAAAACAGGCGATTGCCGCTCGCCTTGAGAATCGCAACATGAAATTCGACATCGGCATCGAGCGAGTCATCCTCGCCCCGTTCGGCGGCTCGCATCCGCTCCAGCGCAGTAAAGATCGCGGCAATGGCCTCTTCGTCATCGCTTGCCGCAGCCAGCGCGGCTGCGGTTGGTTCGATCGCAATCCGAAAGTCATTGAACTCTCGGATAAGTTTAAGTCGACTGCCGCGACCGTGCAGAAACCAGCTAAGCACGTCGGGATCGCTCAGGTTCCAATCAGCCTCGGCACGGACGATGCTGCCAACGCTGGCGCGCGACGTGACCATACCCTTGGCGGCAAGTGCTTTGACCGCCTCGCGCATTACGGTGCGACTGGCATTGAAGGTGATGCACAGCTCGTTGATCTGGAACACCGCACCGGCTTCATACTCGCCTGAAACAATCGAGCGGCCCAGCACTTCGGTGACGTGATCAGTCAGGTTGCTGGTTCGAATTTCCGCCATGTCGCGATATCCTCGTTGTCAATTCCGCAATCACTGCGTCGGCGGTGCGAGTGTTGCAGGCAAACGCGATGTCGTAAAGCACCGCAAGCCGCGTTAGCGCCTTTACATCGACGTCATGCGGCATCGATGATAGCGGATCGATGAAGAAAATCAGCCCGGATAAAAGTCCATCGGCTATCTGGGCGCCGATCTGTTGATCGCCGCCCAGCGGTCCGCTTTTGACGCAGTCCACATTGAGGAAGGGATAGGCAGCCATGATTCGCGTGCCGGTGGTCCCGGTCGCGACCAGCGAGATGCCCGACAATACGCCAAAATGACGACCAACCCAGTCCACCATCGCTGGTTTGCATGCGTCATGGGCGATAAGCGCGATCCGGATCATCGCAAATCGCTGGTGCAGATCGGTTCCGCCACCCCGGCAACGTCAACTGCACGGATCAGCAAAGATCCTGCCAGCGGCTGGGTTAGCAGCTGCGCAGCCGTCAGATCGATCCGTGCGGTCGTGATCAGAAGGTGATCGAGCTGTGCCCCGCCAAACGTTACACAGCTGGGCTGACTGACTGGTAAAGTAAGCCGCCGCTCCACACTGCCATCAGGTCGATAGCGAACGACTTCGCCGCCGCCCCACTGGGCATTCCACAGATGGTCCTCTGCATCGATGCAGCTCCCATCGGGGTGGACGCCGGGGGGCGTGGTAGCGAAGATTTCGGGAGTTCCCAGCGGTTCGCCGTCTGCGCCGATGAAGTATCTCCAGATCGTATTGCGCGGTGAATCGGCAAAATACATGATCCGTCCATCGATGCTCCAGCACAGGCTGTTGGGGATATGGACATGGCGGAGCATTTGCGTTGCATCCCCGCCGCCGTCGTACCGCCACAGTGCGCCCAAGCTGGAACCTTGCTGTTCGGCCATGCTGCCAGCCCAGAACTGGCCAGTGCGATCGACGCGTCCGTCATTCATCCGCAGATGCGGATCCTGTGCGGTCACCGGCGCAAGCAGGTTGAACGTCCCAGTTTCGGGCGTGAACCGCGCGAAACCTTGTTCGAAGGCTCCGATATAGGTTCCCGGCACCGCCGTAAGTCCGAAACTGCCCAGTCGCTGATCCAACGCAAAGCTTACTGGAGGGTTGCCTGGCTCCCATTGCCAGAACTTGGCGGCTTCGATGTCTGTCCACACAGCGGCCCGTATCCGCCCGTCCCACAAAACACCTTCGCCCAGCAGGTTCCCAACCTCTAACGACTGGGGCATCGTCATGCAAAGATCGCCTGATAGGCGCTGGTCAATCCGGCCAACGCCGCAGCCTTTCCGTCAATTTGCCGCGACATGACGCCCAAACTGGCCAGCGCAGTTGCATAGAGAGCCGTGAGCGGTGGCGCGCCGACCAATGTTATCGACCGCACGTCGGGATGAAGCGCCAGCGCCGAGCGAATGTCGCTGCCGATACACAGTCCCGCCAGATAATTATCGGCGGTTTGCGCGGTCAAGGTTCCGGCGGTCTGACGGCTTCTGACCGTGAACAGCATGGTTTCCAGGCCCAGAATACTGCGGTTGATGGCCGTCACCCCTTCCAGAAATTGTGGGCCAGGCCGGGCGAATGGAGTGTGTTTCGGATTAAGAAGAATTGTTCCGCGTCCAACCACGTCCATCAATTCACCCGACATGGCGGTGTGGAAGCACGCGATCTTTCCATCGACAACCTGTGCCCATTTGGAATGGGTGCCGGGCAAGCAGACCAATCCGGTGTCGTTGCTCATGCTCCCAAAAATTTGCGTTTCTTCACCGCGCATCACGTCTGAAAAGCCATCATCACGGATCGTCTTGACGCCAGGCAGCAATACAATCGAAACGCCGCGCGCTGCAAACTTTACTGCGGCGGCGTGAACAGCGCCAGCGGTTGCAGGCGAGGAGATATAGGGCGCGGGTCGCCAGCCGATATCCGATCCTGCCATCCCGGCGATGACCACGGGCAAGCCGGGCCAATTGCCAATCGCGGAAAAACAGGCGGCTTCAATTGCAGCGGCATCATCAAGCGCGGCAATGCCGGGGCCGACCTGTTCGTCAAGCGCGGTTCCGGCCGCGCTGGCAAGAGTGAACCGGGCGTTGGTTGTGCCCCAATCCACTGCAACAAAGGCTCCTGCGGCCATGGGTCTAGATCCGCCCTGCGTCGATGATGAACTGCTGGCCAGTGATCATGGCGCTGTCATCTGCGGCCAGAAACAGTGCCAGGCTGGCGACGTGCGACGGCTGAATCCGGTCCTTGATCGCAACCAGATCAGACCAGGCTGCTTCCGCCGCCGGGGTCAGCCATCGATCAAGCTGGCGATCAGTGACGACCCAGCCGGGCAGCACCGCATTGACGCGGATCCGGTCGACGCCATATTGCCGGGCCAAAGCCTTGGTCATCCCCAGAAGCCCGGCTTTCGCCGTGACGTAGCCTGGCATCTGCTCGGGCCCGAGCAGGGCGTTGATCGAGCTGAAGTTGATGATCGCGCCGCCCCCCGCCGCCTGCATCATGGGAATCACCGTTTGCGCGGCGAAGAACGCGGGGTCAAGGTTCACCGCCAAGCACTCGCGCCAGGACTGTCCGGTCACGGCCAGCGGATCATGGCGCGTATCGTTCGCCACATTGTTGATCAGAACGCTGACTGGTCCGGCACCAAGGATGGCGGTCTGCAGCGCGGCAATATCGGTAACATCAACGCATTCGAATTGCGCACTGACGCTCTCTGCGAGTTGTGTACCGGCGGCATGATCGATATCGATGAAATGCACGCGGGCGTGTTGCTCGGTAAAGGCGCGCACCAGTTCGGCACCAATCCCGGTTGCGCCGCCGGTGATGAATACAGTGCGATCTCGCAGACTGGGATAGGTTGCGCTGATCAATGCGATTCCCGTGTTACCGTTGATCCGCTACTACCCACCAGAAAGTCAAGATCACAGCCCTGATCTGCCTGAAGCACAGTTTTGACGTAAAGACTGGCATAGCCGCGCTCGCTATTCGGCGGCGGCGGCGGCGGCGGCAAGACCGACCGGCGGCGATCAAGCTCATCTGCATCGACCAGCAGCGAAAGTGTGCGCGCGGGGCCATTCAGCCGGATAAGGTCGCCATTGCGAACCAGCGCAATCGGCCCGCCAAGATGTGCTTCGGGCGATACATGCAGGATGACAGTGCCGTATGCGGTGCCGCTCATCCGTGCATCCGAAATCCGCACCATGTCACGGACCCCGCTTTCCAGTAGCTTTTTTGGCAGAATCATGTTGCCCACTTCGGGCATGCCGGGATAGCCGCGCGGTCCGCAGCCCCTGAGGACAAGAACCGACGCCGCTGTCACCACAAGCTCCGGATCATCGATCCGGGCCTTGAAATCCTCAATCGAATCGAACACTACTGCCGGTCCCTCATGCACCAGCAAATCGGGCGTGGCCGCGTTCGGCTTCACGATCGCACCGCCAGGCGCCAGATTGCCACGCAGGACCCACGTGCCCGATGCCGCGCTAACCGGATTGTCGACCAACCGAATGACATCATCATTGAAGCATTCACCCGCGGCCGCGATTTCACCAATCGTGGTCCCGCCAACCGTCGGCGCGTCACCGCGCAAATGATCTGCAATCCGGTTCATAATCGCGGGCATGCCGCCAGCGTAATCAAAATCTTCCATCAGATAGTGGCCCGATGGCGCAAGATTGGCCAGCAACGGCACATCGCGCGATAATATGTCAAAGTCTTCAAGCGAAAGCGGAACCCCGCAGCGCCCCGCCAACGCCAGCAGATGGATCACGGCGTTGGTCGATCCGCCAATTGCGGTATGCACCAGAATGGCATTTTCAAAGGCAGCGCGGGTTAGAAATGTCGAAAGCGGTTTGGCTTGCAGGACCAGATCAATGATCGTCCGACCGGCGTGATGGGCCATGGTCCGCCGCCGCGCATCGACCGCCGGGATAGAGGCATTGCCAGGCAGGGCGACGCCAAGCGCCTCACACAGGCTGCCCACCGTCGAAGCCGTTCCCATCGTGTTGCAGACCCCGGCGCTGCGCGACATGGCCGCCTCAGCACTGAAGAAGGTTTCTTCGCTGATCTTGCCGGCGCGCAGATCCTCACTCAATCGCCAGACGTCGGTGCCCGAGCCGATCGTTTCGCCTCGGAATCGGCCGTTTAGCATCGGACCTGATGAAACCACGATCGTCGGAAGATCAACCGATGCGGCGCCCATCAACTGGGCTGGCGTGGTCTTGTCACACCCGCCCAGCAGAACCACCCCGTCGATGGCATAGCCGCGCAGCGCCTCTTCCACGTCCATCGCCAACAGGTTGCGGAACAGCATCGCCGTGGGGCGGATCTGCGTTTCTCCCAAGGATGAAACCGGAAATTCAAGCGGAACGCCGCCTGCCTGCCATACGCCGCGCTTCACATGCTCTGCCAGAATCCGCAGATGCGCGTTGCATGGGGTCAGTTCCGACCACGTATTGCAGATGCCGATAATCGGACGGCCATCAAAACTATCATCCGGCAACCCCTGACTTTTCATCCAGCTGCGATGAATGAAACCGTCGCGGTCCCGCTTGCCATAGACAGCGGCACTACGCAGCCGAGGTTTGGTCACTCAACATTCCCCTTCATGAAAGCCCGCCAACTTCTTTTTGACGGTTCAGCGACCGGTGTCTAGACAATAGTAATTTAAATATGATAATTAGCTGTAGAAAGTCATGGAACGGCAGTGTTCCGGACTTTTCTGCAATGGCGCGCGCGCCCGGGCTGTGGCTTACAAGGAGCAAGGCTGACCCAGATGGTCAGATAAAACATATTTATGTCATAAGTTTAGGTTGTTCGAGTTGATCAAGCCATAGACCCGGCACCCAGCCGGTCGGTTTTGAGCAGGGCGTTTGCCGCGACGATGGGCTAATTGTATGACGGCTGTGATGGCGGCATGCGCGGGCTTGCGGATGCTGACGATAAAGGACTCCACTGTGCCGAATCCCTGCAGATTGGCGGCATAGATGCTTGATTTGCCGCATCTGTGTAGGCTGAGTGTGGATAGTTACGGATCGATTTATCGTTCTGTTGCGGCTACTTATCTAAATCATTTCATCCCGGTGGGGTTGGGGATAAATCAGGACTGGGTGGATGCACACAACACTCCCTAATCACGCGCGGATCGTCTTCTGGGTGGGCGCAGTGCATTCACTCACCACAATCCTGTGGTCGGAGCTGCGCGTACCGGAATTGCCGCTGACGCCTGCCGAGCGTAGCCATATCGAAGCCCAGCCAGAGGGGTGGGGTGCGACCTTTGCAGAAATCGGCAGCGCGATTCGTGAAATGCCCATGGAAATGCGCAAGCTTGGGGTGATAAGCCTGTTTCACTGGTTTGGCATGTCTGGCTTCTGGACCTATGCGGCCTATTCGATCGGACGTTCGGTTTATTACACCGCCGAGGCAAACAGTTCGGGATTTCATTCCGCTGTGATCACCAATGGACTGGTGGTGGCATTCTATAACTTCGTCGCGTTTGCCGCAGCATTTGAGATGGTACCGCTGGTTCGCCGCACCGGACCCGGGCCGCTCCACGCCGCGTGTCTGGCAGCCGGGGGGATGGGCATGCTTGCGCTGCCGCACATCACAAGCGTTGGATTGTTGTGTTTTCCCGCGATCGGCGTCGGATTGGCCTGGGGAAGCATCATGGGCAATCCCTACGCGATCCTGACAAACTCGATTCCGCCCGCTCGCACCGGGGTGTACATGGGGATCTTCAACATGATGATCGTCATGCCGATGCTGCTTTTTGTGATCGTCATGAGCACGCTCGATCTGGGCGTGGTCAAGCTCGGCTTCGGGGTTTACGCGCACGTGCTCCACAATGATCTGCGCAACATGCTCTCGGTCTGCGGGGTCTGCCTGATCTTCGCTGCGCTGTCGGTGATGTGGGTGCGCGAGGGCCGTGCCGGGGCCGTCGCGCCGGAGCTTGCGCTCGCCTGATGCCCGCCCCGCTCGCCTGCCTGCACAGCGCCGAGGCCAGCCTCGTGCTCGAATGCCGCGCGGAGGGGCCGCCGCTGTGGCGACACCTTGGCGCGCGAGCCGATCCGGCTGGACTGGGGTCGCTGGCCGATCATCGGGCGGCCGCCTCTTTCTCGCTCGACACCGATGTGCCGTTCTCCAGCGCGCCGTCTGCCGGGCTCGGCTGGTTCGGGCCGGGTGTCGTCGAGTTGCGCCGAGAGGGCAAGGCGCTGGTCGCGCAATTCGGCGCGAGCGAAGTCAAGGGCACAGGTACCGAACTGCTCATCCGGATGCGCGACGAAATTACCGGGCTTGAGCTGGAGCAGCGTATCGCTATGGTGCCGGGCGGGGCCTTCCTGCTTTCCGTACGGCTAACCAACGGCGGGTCCGATCACTTGACGGTCGACTGGCTGGCGAGCGCGCTGCTGCCGCTTGCCGCGACCAGCTCCGGGCTCATTTCGTGGCGCGGGCGGCACAATGCCGAACTGGTCGAACTAAGCGAACCCATGCCCGAACATGCATGGGTGCGTGAGACTCGGCGCGGCATTTCGGGGCACGGCGGCCCGCCGGGCGTGCTCGTCATGCATGAGGGTGCAACCCGTCACACCGGGCTGGTCATGGCCCTGCAACTGGCGTGGTCCGGCGACAGCCGACTGGCTGTCACGCGCGACGATGAAGGCGCGTGGCTGCTTGGCGCGGGTGCATTGGCGCAGGCGGGGGAGATCATGCTGGACCCCGGCGAAAGTTACGCAGCGCCCGAAGCGATCCTGGCTGTGTCGGTCCATGGGCGCAACGGCGCGATGGCTCAGCAGCATGCCGCCGTGCGCGCGCGCGCCGAATGGCCCGGCGGGACGATGCGCCCGCGCCCGGTGCACCTCAACAGCTGGGAAGCCTGCTACTTCGACCACGACGCACAGCGGATCGCCGAACTGGCCGAAGCGGCTGCAGCAATCGGCGTGGAGCGTTTTATCCTCGACGACGGCTGGTTTCGCGCGCGCGACAGCGATACCGCCGGACTGGGCGACTGGACCGCCGATCCGGCCAAGTATCCCGATGGATTGCGACCCCTAGCGGACCGTGTGATCGCACTGGGCATGGAATTCGGGCTGTGGGTCGAACCGGAAATGGTCAACCCCGACAGCGAACTCAACCGCGCGCATCCCGGTTGGGTTCTGGCGCTGCCGGGGCGCGATCGCCCGACCGCCCGTAATCAGCTGGTGCTCGATCTGGGCAAGCCCGAAGTGTGCGATTACCTGTTCGGCGCGATTGATACGCTGCTGGGCGAGCTGCCGATCTCTTATCTCAAGTGGGATCACAATCGCGACCTGGCCCCGGCCGGCGGGCAGGCGCAGGTGCGCGGCACCTATGACCTGCTGGCGCGGCTGCGCGCCGCGCACCCTGCGGTCGAAATCGAAAGCTGCGCCGGTGGTGGCGGGCGCAGCGATGCCGGGATCGCCGCCCATACGCACCGGTTCTGGACCAGCGACAATATCGATGCAGTCAGCCGGGTGCCGATCCAGCGAGGGTTCCTTGCCTTCTTGCCGCCCGAGATGATGGGCGCGCATATCGGCGCGAGCCCGGCCCATGCCACCGGACGGAGCCAGTCACTCGGCTTCCGTGCTGCGGTGGCTCTGCCGGGGCATTTCGGTGTCGAGCTCGACCCCAGCCGCCTCGATCAACGCGACCGCGAGGAATTGGCAGAATGGATCGTTTTCTACAAGCGCTGGCGTCATTTGCTCCACGGGCAGCAAACCTGGCTGGGTGAGGGCGCGGACGGGCTGGCCTGGCAGGCGGTTGGCAACGCAGAAGAGTTCCTGCTGTTCACAACCCGCAGCGCTGCGCCGCTTGACCGCCGGCCGCAACCCCTGCCGCTGCCGTTCCTTGCCGATCGCAGCGCCTGTACGGTCCAGCTGCTGCGCATTGCCGGCGGTGAACGCGGGCACCCCGCCGCCAGTGCAGCGTTGTTCGAGGCGATGCGCGCCCAACCGCAGGGCTTTGCCGGCAATTGGCTGGCGCAGGCCGGATTACCCTTGCCCCCGCTCAAGGCGGAGTGTGTCGCGATCTTTCATGGCAGGTGCACTGCGTGAGCGTGGCCGATCTTCCGCACCGACGGCGCAACCTGCTGACCGGGGAATGGCTGCTGGTCTCACCTCACCGGGCCAAGCGGCCGTGGCAGGGCGAAGCGGCACCCCCCCCGAGTCCGCGCCGGCCGGCCCATGATGCGGCCTGCCACCTCTGTCCGGGCAATGCCCGCGCAACCGGCGCGGTGAACCCTGATTATGCGGGGACCTTCGTCTTCACCAACGATTTTGCGGCGCTGCTGGGCGAGGGCGGTGTCGCGGACGGACCGCAAGACCTGTTCGAGACCATGCCGGCCACCGGTGAGGCGCGGGTGATCTGCTTTGCACCCGATCACGGCGCAACCCTAGCGCGGTTGGCGCAGGACGCGATCCGGCGCGTGGTCGATACCTGGTGCGACATCTCCGCCGAAATGGGCACACGCTGGGCACACGTCCAGCTGTTCGAGAATAAGGGCGCGATGATGGGGGCATCCTCGCCGCATCCGCACGGGCAAGTCTGGGCCGGCGATTTCGTGCCCGAACTGGTATCGCGCGAGGATGCGCGCCAGCGCGAATGGCTTGAGAACAAGGGCACTGCGCTGCTGGGCGATGTCGCCGAAGCGGAACTTGCCGTTGGCGTACGCGTGGTCGAGGTCAATGCCCACTGGCTGGTCGTTGTGCCGCACTGGGCCGACTGGCCGTTCGAGACGCTATTGATCGCCCGCGATCCGGTCGCGCGACTAGAAGACTTGTCTCCCGCCGCGCGCTCCGCGCTGGTGCAGATCCTGCCGTGCCTGCTGCGTCGTTACGATGGTCTGTTCGAGGTCGATTTTCCGTACTCGATGGGCTGGCACGGTGCGCCCCATGCACTCGGCGCGGACACCGCACACTGGCGGCTCCATGCGCATTTCCTGCCGCCGCTGCTGCGCTCGGCCATGGTGCGCAAGCACATGGTCGGGTTCGAGCTGCTCGCCGAAACCCAGCGCGACATTACTCCCGAAAGCGCGGCCGAGCGGCTGCGTGCGGTGGAAATCGCGGCATGACCCTGATCGAGCGGACCCGCGCCGGATTTGTGGCGGCATTCGGGCACGACCCGGCCGGATTGATCTTCGTCCCGGGGCGGGTCAACTTGATCGGCGAGCACGTCGATTACAATGACGGGTTGGTGCTGCCGATGCCGATTGCCGCCGGGACGGCGATCGCCTGGGCCCCGGCTGACGATGCCCATGTCGAAGTGGCAGCGCTCGAACTCGGTGCCGATCGCGATTACTTTGCGATCGGCGGAACAGAGCCGCACCAGCCGGGCGACTGGCGCTCGTATCTGCGCGGGATGACTGCATGCCTGACCGAGCGCGGCTTTCCGGCAAGCGGCGCGAAGCTCGCGATTGCCGGGTCGATCCCGCGCAGCTCGGGCCTGTCCTCATCAGCCTCGCTGTGCGTTGCGGTGGGGCGGGCCCTGGCCGCTGCGAAGGGAGAAGCGCCGCCGCCGCCGCGCGAACTGGCACTGGCTGCGCAGACTGCCGAACATCGCTGGGCCGGGGTGCATTGCGGGATCATGGATCAGATGGCTGTGGCTGCGGGCGAACCCGGCTATGCCCTGCTGCTCGATTGCCGCAGCCTCGAAACGCGCCAGGTGCCACTACCGGCAGACTGGGCGGTGATGATCGTCCAGTCAGGAGTGCGCCGCGAACTGGTCGGCGGGCACTACAATCGCCGCCGTGCCGATTGCGAAGCGGCCGCCAAGGCGCTGGGCGTGGCCGCGCTGCGCGATGTCACGCTCGATGAGGTTGAAACCTCCGAACTCGATCCCGTCGTTCGGCGGCGCGCCCGCCACGTAGTGAGCGAGATTGCCCGGGTCGGTGCCGCAGTCGAGTCTATTGACGCGCGCGATCTGACCGGGCTCGGTGCATTGCTGCGCGCGAGCCACAGATCGCTGCGCGACGATTTTGACGTCAGCATTGGTCCTGTCGATGATCTGGTGAATTGCCTCAACGCAGCGATCGGCAAGTCGGGTGGTGCGCGGATGACCGGTGGCGGTTTTGGCGGAGCGGTGGTCGCAGTACTGCCAGCGGAACGTGTGGCCGGTGTGCGTGTGGCGATCGAGCAAAGCTATCGCCCGCCGCACGGCCAGGGGCTTGAGATCATGATCGAAGGGGCCGCTGCGGTGCAGCGCAGGGGACAGTAATGAAGCATCCGGAAGCAACCACGGCGAGGCATCCGCCATGCCCGGTGTGCACCTGGCGTGACGTCGTGGCACCCTGAAGCACTGGCCGGGGCTGAAATCCAGTTGATTGGCCCGGCCGATGCCGCGCCGATCCTGCCCGACCTTGACCTGTGGGACAGCTGGCCGCTGGCGCATGAGGATGGGCGGACCACAGTCCATGACGGGCGGCAATACTGGTCTTTCTCAGCGCGCTGCGCTTTCCCGATCCTGGCATGCGCCAGGATGCCGCAAAGATACGCCTCGTCTCGCACGGCGGCGACGGTTGGCGCGATTACGGTGACGCCTTGCCCGATGTGCTGAGCCCCGGCTCTTGCGAATGGGCCGGTTCGGCCGTGCTCCACGACGATGGCTCGAAATTGGCCCAATGGATCGTTTTCTACAAGCGCGGGCGTCATTTGCTCCACGGGCAGCAAGCCTGGCGGGGTGAGTGTGCGGACGGGCTGGCCTGGCAGGCGGTTGGCAACGCAGAAGAGCTCCTGCTGTTGACAGCCCGCAGCGCAGCGCCGCTTGACTGGCCACAATTCACAGCGCAGTCCGCGAACCATTCGGGCAGCATGACGACCGGCAACGCGCCGATCTGCCAGCCTGCTCGCTGGCGGAGATGGGAGCCACATCATCCGTTCTGGCCCTCGCCCAATTGGACTGCGACTGACCAACGCACTGATGCCCCGTCCGGCATTGCCAGACGGGGCTTTGTGGCGCTTGTGATGCGGACAAGTGCGGGCGGCTTTCTCCACTCAACCACGATCCTCGCCACCGTGCGGTGGTCTTATCGGATCGTGCTCAAAGATAGCTGGTGCGGGCGGTGGGAATCGAACCCACACGGGCAAAAGCCCAACGAATTTTCATACCCGCTACGGCTTTCGCCGCCACCCGATCGGGTGTTTGTGGTCTGGACTATCCCTTCACCATGCTCCGGCTGGGCCGAAGGGTAGGTGCTGCCCGTCTAGTCTCTACACCTTCCGCAGTGCTTTCGCGCTGCGGCTTGGCTCGGGATCGCCATCTGACAGGGTTCCCCGAATTTGAGCAGTTCTGCATCACGGGTTTCCCCGCGAGCACTCAATCTGGCTTAAGTCCGTTGCGTCTACCAGTTCCGCCACGCCCGCATTACCAAGGCGGCTATAGGTTAAGCCCCGCGCTCCGCCAAGGGTGTAGAAGGGTAGGGGACACTGGCCGCCCGGTCAGCGTTTCCTTTTCGGGCGCATGATGTTGATCGCAGTGGCGTCGAGCATGTTCTTGATATGCGAGGCATAGTATTTTTCGATCATCTCGACGCTCGTCCGGCAGTTCTTGGCGATCTGATAGATGTCCGCGCCCTCCATCAAGCGCATGCAGATATAGGTATGGCGTAGGCTGTATGTCGTCCGCGGATTGCCCTCCCGATCGCGTTTCAGGTCCAGCTCGTCGAGAATGGTGTTGAACAGCTCGCGTTGGATTGTCGGGAAGATCAGATCCGATGGTCCGCGATTGTGCCGTTCGACCGTGCGGGTGAAGGGCAGGACCGCTCCCGGCATAGTCTTGGCATAGCCAACCCCGCGTTTGCCGCGAACGGCAATGTGCAAGATTTTCTCGCGCTTGGGTCCGTCCTGGACAATCTCGACATCGGGGACCTGGATGTGCCGCGCTTCGTCCGGTCGCAAGCCGGAATTGACCATGAACAGCACGTAGTCGTGCAGGTCCTCACACGCACTGCGCCAGCGTTCCTTCTTCGGATCGCGGGCGCGGGCGCCGGTCGCGGTGTAGAGCTGCCTATATTCCTCGGGCGAGAACCACGCCCGATGGGAGATTTTGCTCGATGCCCGATAAGGCGAGGTCATGTCAGGCATGTGTTCCAGCCAGCCATGTCGATTCGCGGTCTTGAGCGTCTGGCGAAGGCAGACCATTTCCTGATGAAGCGTGCTTCGCGCAGGGGGCTTGCCACTAGCAGCACTCTTCATCCGATGGATTCGATAATCCTGAATCAAGCCGGACGTGACTTCGGAAAGCACCTTCGATCCGAAAAAGGGGATCAGGTGCTTCTCAAGTCGTCGCTTGTGACCCGCGACATAGATTGGGCTGCGCTCGCCTTGGGTGATCGCTTCGAACTCATCGAGAAACCGGGTCGCCGCCTGCTTGAACGTCTTGCCTGATTTCAGCTCCCCGGCTTGGGCCTTGCCCTTCAGACCCAGATACCAGTCTTCGGCCACATCTTTGGCCTGCGCCAAACTTTCCTGCTTGGTGCTACCGCGCCGCTGCTTGCCGCCGACGCTCGCCGCGCACTGCCAGAACCGGCTGTTTGGGCGTCGGAAAACCTGCACTTTCCCGCCGAAAACCTGATGGATCGCTGTCACCGCCAACACCTCAAAAAATGGGCTAAATGCGTTAGCTATGCGTTACCATTTAGCGAGGTCAAATTGGGGTAAAAACGACGCAATTACAAGCGTTTTTAGACATTGAAAAACAGTGGTGTTGGATTTTAAGTCCCCGGCGTCTACCATTCCGCCACGTCCGCTCCGGATGGGCCGTAATTCGCTCCATGCCGGGCTGCAAGCGGCACCCTTCTGCGCTTCCGGTGCTCACGACCAGTAGGTCGCTGCGCGCCGGTTCTCGAACGGCACCACTTTCGCCTCGGCCTGGAACGAATTCCGGCCCATCCGGCTGCCAGTCATAGGGGGTGCCGGCGGGATTTACAGCCCTGCTGTTGCGCGAAAAGGCCCGAAGGCCTTTTCGGCTTTAATCAGCGTTCAAGCGCGCGCGCATTTCCTTGCCGGGCTTGAAGTAGGGGACCTTCTTGCCGGGGACCGCGACGCTGGCGCCGGTGCGCGGGTTGCGGCCCTGGCGGGGGTCACGCTCGCGGGTGGAGAAAGCGCCGAAGCCGCGCAGTTCGACCCGGCCGCCCTGGGCCAGCCGCTGCTCGATTTCCTCGAAGAAGGTGTCGACCACCTTTTCTACCTCTTCGGCCCGGAGGCCCGGATTATCGCGGGCAAGCGCCTGCAGCAGTTCGGATTTGATCATATCGTGCCTTCCTTTGGGGTCTGCACAACCCCAGCGACCTGGTTTTTAGTTCGTTTTTGGTGCTGCACGCCCCTCGACCCGAAGCAGGACAGGCAACAACGCACTGAATGCCAGAGCGCGGCTCTGTTAGCAATGCTCGATTTTGACAGATGTGGTTTAAATCGCAAGCAAATCTGCTGCAGAAAGCCCCAGGCGTTCCATTCTGGCGCGAATTTCCGGCCAGTCCTGCGCCATAAAGGCCTCACGCTCGCTCCGGCGCAGCTTTTCGGCCGCACCGCGGGCGACAAACATGCCGACTCCGCGCTGCACTTCGACCAGGCCATCGAGCTGGAATTGCTGATAAGCCTTGGCCACGGTCAGCGGATTGGCGCCCTGTTCGGCCGCCAGCGCGCGGACCGAGGGGAGCATGGCCCCTTCCGGGTAAGTGCCGTCAATGATCGCCGCGGCGATCAGATCGCGCAGCTTCAGATATACAGGTTGCGAGTGCCCAGCCATGCTGTTTCAGTGCCATAATACAGCGCGGCACGCAAGCGGAATCGGAGTGCGGCTCGGCTGTGCAATAATCCGAAAGGCGCGATTAATTTTGCTTCACAGTCGCGCAAACCCGGCTAGTCTCCGGCGCCATAATGGTCTGCCCGCAGTGCGCTGACCGAGCCTATTGGGGAGCAATTCATGAAAGACATGGCCTTGTGGAACGAGGGCGACTGGATCGCGTCAATCGCGGTCGTCGTGCTTGTCATATTCCTGGCAATCGGTGCCAAGATCGCAATCCAGAAAGAACCGGAATTCGCAGGCCATCCCAAGGGCCTCTACATGCTGTTCTTCGCCGAGATGTGGGAGCGGTTCTCCTACTACGGCATGCGCGCGCTGCTGATCTTCTACCTGACCAAGCACTGGCTGTTCAGCGATGGCAACGCCAACCTGATCTACGGCGCCTATACCAGCCTGGTTTACATCACCCCGGTGCTGGGCGGCTACCTGGCTGACCGTTACCTGGGTCAGCGCAAGGCCGTGCTGTTCGGCGGCCTGCTGCTGGCGATCGGCCACAGCCTGATGGCGGTCGAAGGAATGCACGGGATCACCGATGCGGCGGTCAAACAGGCCGATCCGGCAATCAACGTGTTCTGGGCGGCGCTGGCCTTCATCATCGTCGGCTCGGGCTTCCTCAAGGCCAACATCTCGGTGATGGTCGGCCAGCTCTACAAGCTGACCGACGTGCGCCGCGACGGCGCCTACACCGTGTTCTACATGGGCATCAACGTCGGCGCGGCGATCGGCACGATCCTGGTCGGCTACCTCGGTGAAACGATCGGCTGGGGCTATGGCTTCGGTCTGGCCGGTATCGGCATGCTGCTCGGCCTGGTGGTCTTCGTGCTCGGCAAGAGCGCGCTGGGCGGCGCGGGCGAGGCTCCGGCCCCGCTTTCCCGCCAGCGCGAGATGACGCTCTATGGCATCGGCATTGCCGCCGTCGCGGTGTGCTGGGCGCTGGTCCAGTACCAGTCGGTGATCCAGAACCTGCTGGTGGTCTCGGGCCTCGGTTTGCTCGGCTATGTGCTCTACGAAACCTTCAAGCTCGACAAGGAGCCGCGCGAGCGGATGTTCGCCGTGCTGTTCCTGATCAGCCTTAACCCGCTGTTCTGGGGGCTGTTCGAACAGGCCGGCGGCTCGATGAGCCTGTTTACCGACCGCTATGTCGAGCGCGGCGCCACCCCGGCTTCGTTGTTCCAGTCGATCAACCCGATCTACATCATCATCCTTGCCCCGCTGTTCGCGGCGCTGTGGCAATGGCTCGGCAAGCGCGGCAAGGAGCCGTCGGCCCCGGCCAAGTTCGGCCTGGCGCTGGCGCAGATGGGCTTGGCCAACCTGGTGCTGGTATGGGGCGCGGAAGCTTACGGGATCGCGGCGATGACCCCGGTGCTGTTCGTGTTCCTCTATTACCTGCTGGCCACCACGGGCGAGCTCTGCCTTTCGCCGGTCGGGCTTTCGGCAATGAACCGCCTGGCGCCCAGCTACCTCGCTTCGCTGATCATGGGGGCCTGGTTCTACATGACCGCGGTCGGCAATTTCGTGGCCGGCAAGATCGGTGAAGCAACCGGCGGTCATGGCGGCGAAATGAGCAAGGACAAGCTGCTGGAAATCTACCAGATGTTCGGCTGGATCGCGATCGGCGCGGCCGTGGTCGTCCTGCTGCTCAGCCCGATCGTCAAGCGCTGGATGCACCTCGATACGCTGGAGGACCGCAAGTGATGCTCGCGCCCAAGTTGCTGGCCGGGATGGCCGCGCTGGCCCTGGTGGCCAGCCCGGGCCTGGCCGAAAAGAAGAAGAAGGACGAACCTTCTGCCGCCGCCAAGGCCGCGCGCGAGTACAACAAGAACCCCTTCCCTTCGACCTACAAGCCCTATCCGGGTGAGCCGACCGCGCTGACCGGCGCTACCGTGTTCGATGGCGCCGGCGGGCGGATCGAAAATGGCATCGTGCTGCTGGCCGATGGCAAGGTTGTCGCCGTGGGCGGCGCGGACCTTGCCATTCCGGCGAACTATCGCCGGGTCGATGCCGCAGGCAAGTTCGTCACGCCGGGGATCATCGATATCCACTCGCACCTGGGCGACTATCCCTCGCCCAGCGTTCAGGCTCATTCCGATGGCAACGAAGCAACTGCGCCGACCACGCCCGAAGTCTGGGCCGAGCACTCGGTCTGGCCGCAGGATCCGGGTTTCAGCCGCGCGCTGGCCAATGGCGGGGTGACCAGCCTTCAGATCCTGCCCGGCTCGGCCAACCTGATGGGCGGCCGCTCGGTCACGCTCAAGAACGTCTATTCGCGCACGATCCAGGGGATGAAGTTTCCCGATGCGCCTTACGGCCTGAAGATGGCCTGCGGCGAAAACCCCAAACGCGTTTATGGCGCGAAGGGCCGCATGCCCTCGACCCGGATGGGTAATATCGCGGTCAACCGCATGACCTGGATGAAGGCGAGTGAGTATCGCGCCAAGCGCAATGCCGGCAAGCTGGAGACCCGCGACCTGGCGATGGAGACCCTGGCCGGGGTGCTCGATGGCGAAATCCTGATCCAGAACCACTGCTACCGCGCCGATGAAATGGCGCTGGTGCTCGATATGGCCAAGGAGTTTGGCTACAAGGTCACCGCCTTCCACCACGCCACCGAAGCCTACAAGATCGGCGATCTGCTGAAGGCCGCCGGCACCTGTTCGGCGATCTGGGCCGACTGGTGGGGCTTCAAGATGGAAAGCTATGACGCGATCCCGGAAAACGCCGGGATCCTGCAAAAGGCCGGGGCCTGCGTGGTGATCCACTCGGACGACGAGAACGGGATCCAGCGCCTCAATCAGGAAGCCGCCAAGGCGCAGGGCGATGCCCGCCGCGCCGGGATCGAGGTGTCCGATGCCGAGGTGATCCGCTGGCTGACGCTCAACCCCGCCATGGCGATGGGCATCCACCAGCAGACCGGCAGCCTCGAAAAGGGCAAGATGGCTGACGTGGTGCTGTGGAACGGCAATCCGCTGTCGGTCTATTCGCGGCCCGACAAGGTCTGGGTCGATGGCGCCTTGCTATTCGATGCGGCCGATCCCAAGCGGCGGCCAGTCAGCGATTTCGAGCTGGGCCAGGTCGGTGAAGGAGACGTGAAATGAGCCCGCGCCAGTTGCTGCTCAGCGCCGCCGCGCTCCTCGCTCTCTCGGCTCCCGCCGTCGCCGAGGACATCGCGATCACCAATGCAACCGTCGTGATCGGCGATGGTTCGGCCCCGATCCCGAACGGCACGGTCGTGCTGCGCGGGGGCAAGGTGCTGGCCGCCGGGGCGGGTGTGGTCGTGCCGGCCGGTGCGCGCACTATCGACGCTGCAGGCAAGTGGGTCACGCCTGGCCTGGTCGTCGCCGTGACCGATATCGGCCTGTTCGATGTCGAAGGCGTCGATGAATCGAATGATGAAGGGGCCGACAAGGGTCCGTTCAGCGCCGCGCTCGATCTGTCGCCCGCGATCAATCCGCTGGCCCAGCACATTGCGGTCAGCCGCGCCGGCGGGGTGACCCGCGCTGCCGTGGCGCCGTTGCGCACCGGGGCAATCTTTGGCGGGCAGGGCGCGGTGATCGATCTCGCCAGCGATGGCCAGCCGATTACCCAGGCGCGCGCGTTCCAGCTGGTCCAGCTGGGCGAAGACGGCGCGCGGGCGGCCGGGGGCAGCCGTGCGGCGGTCCACGCCGTGCTGCGCAACGCCTTCATGGAAGCGCGCGAGCTGGCCCGCCGCGGCGGCGGCCAGGGGGCCGATCCGCGCCTGCAGGATGCTGCGCCCGAACGGCCCGGCGATGCCCTGCTGACCCGCTTCGATGCCGCCGCGCTGGTGCCGGTGGTGACCGGGCGTCAGCCGCTCTACGTCCGCGCCGAACGCGCGGCTGATATCCGCATGGCACTGGCGCTCAAGGCGGACTTCCTGGCGCTGAAGCTGGTGATCGTTGGCGCGACCGAGGGCTGGATGGTGGCGAAGGAACTGGCCGCCTCGGGCGTGCCGGTGCTGGCGACGCCGCTCAATGATCTGCCGGGCAATTTCGAGCAGCTCGGCGCGACCCAGTCCAATGTCGGCCGGATGGCGGCAGCGGGGGTCAAGGTTGGCCTCGGCGCGTTCGGCGATCAGCCGCGCTATGCCCCGCAATATGCCGGTAACCTGGTCTCGCTGACCAAGGTGCCGGGGGCGAGCGGGCTGAACTGGGGTCAGGCCTTTGCCGCGATCAGCTCGGTCCCGGCGGCAATTCTGGGCATGGGTGACAAGTTCGGCAGTCTGAAACCGGGTCTGGCCGGGGACGTGGTAATCTGGGACGGCGATCCGCTGGAAAACAGCTCGGGCGTGGTCCGGGTGATGATCGACGGGGTCGAACAGTCGCTGGTCAACCACCAGACCAAGCTGCGCGATCGCTACAAGGTGCCAACCGAAGGCGCACTGCCCAAGGCCTATGAGTGGTAATTAGTCCCCCTCCCGCTTGCGGGAGGGGAGTTAGGGAGAAGATGCCATGGCAGAGCAACTGACGAACCTGGTCGCCGCGGCGGTGGCCTTTGTCGGAACCCACTTCGTGCTCTCTCACCCCTTGCGGGCGCCGCTGGTGCGGACCGTCGGCGCGGTGGGCTTCCAGATCGTCTACTCGCTGGTCGCGTTTGCCACGTTGGGCTGGATGGTCTTCGCCTTCCGCGCGATCGCGCCCGGCACCGGTCTGTGGGATGGCTCGCAGAACCTGCCCTGGGCGCTGGGTAGCCTGTTGACCCTTGTTGCATCGGTACTGTTCGTCGGCAGCTTGCTGGGCAACCCCGCGCTCCCGCAACCCGGCGCGGCGGCGCTGGCCGAAAAGCCGGTCCACGGCGTGTTCCATGTTACCCGCCACCCGATGATGTGGGGCTTCGCGCTCTGGGCGGTGAGCCACGCACTGGTCAGCCCGACCCCGCGCAGCCTGGTCCTGACTTTCGCCGTGGGCTTCCTCGCGCTGGTCGGCTCGCACATGCAAGACCGCAAGAAAGAAGCGCTGATGGGCGCGGCCTGGTCCGGATGGGAGGCCAAGACCTCCTATTGGCCGAAACTGGGCGGGCTGGCCAAGGCCGGCCTGGTGCCGTGGATTGGTGGGCTGGTGCTGTGGCTGGGTGCGACCTGGGCGCATATTCCCGGCAACGGCATGGCTGCCGGGATCTGGCGCTGGGTGGGTTGACGCGCCGACCCTCTCGCTAGCGTTTCGATCACGTCCGCAAGACGCACGGTAACGCGGTCAAATTGAGCTAATGCGATAGTTTGGGAGGCTGCTTGGACGGTTCGGTTACAATTGGGCGTATTGGCGTTTGCACCGGCTCTATGGCCCGAGTTGAGCTAATCTGTTGCCAACCCACTGCAACCTGCAAGCCAGCCGCAATCAACGAGAGAATTGCAAGAACTAGGAACCATTTTTGCATACGCGTTGAAGCTGCATCCAGCTTTTCGATGTGTCGGGTGAGCAGCAACTGGTTGAGCGTTCCGACTCTCATTATGTCGCGCGCATATACAGAATCGTTTCCAGTTTCATTCCTGCAGATTGCGACGAGGTAACGGCGTAGATCAGCGTCAGATCTTGACGATATATCGCCGGACTCAAATACAGCCTCAGCCTCGATGTAATCTGGGCGCTGCATAGGACCTGTCCGGTGCATCAAGCGCGCGCCTCTTCAACCCCGGCTGAGTTGTGGCGCAGCGCCTTCAGTACGGCATCGACGATCTGCGGCGCATTGAGCCCGGCTTCGTCGTATTGCTTGTCCGGGTTGTCGTGGTCCTGGAAGGTGTCGGGCAGGCGCAGAGTGCGGATCTTGAGGCCCGCATCGGTCAGCCCTTCGTCGCTCGCCATGGTCAGGACGTGGGCACCCAGCCCGCCGATCGCGCCTTCTTCAACCGTCACGACCACTTCGTGGCTGGCCATCAGGCGGCGGATCAGATCGGTATCGAGCGGCTTGGCAAAGCGAACGTCCGCAACTGTAGTCGAAAGCCCCTTGGCCTCCAGCACCTCGGCCGCCTTGAGCGCCTCGGCGAGGCGCGTCCCCAGCGAGAGCAGCGCAACCTTGGTCCCTTCGCGAACGATCCGGCCCTTGCCGATCTCAAGCTGCTGCGGCACCTCGGGCAGGGGCACGCCGATGCCATTGCCGCGCGGATAGCGGAAGGCGATCGGGCCAGAGTCGTGGCAAGCCGCAGTATAGGTCATGTGGACCAGTTCGGCCTCATCCGCAGCAGCCATAACCACCATGTTGGGCAGGGTGGCAAGGTAGGTGATGTCGAAGCTGCCGGCATGGGTCGCGCCGTCGGCGCCGACCAGCCCGGCGCGGTCGATCGCAAAGCGGACCGGCAGGTTCTGGATCGCCACGTCATGCACCACCTGGTCGAAGGCACGCTGCAGGAAGGTCGAATAGATCGCGGCGAAAGGCCGCATCCCCTGCGCGGCCAGGCCGGCGGCAAAGGTGACTGCGTGCTGTTCGGCAATGCCGACATCGAAGCTGCGGTCCGGATGGGCCTTGGAAAACTTGTCGACCCCGGTGCCGCTCGGCATGGCGGCGGTGATCGCGCAGATCTTCGGATCGCTGTCCGCCAGCTTGGCCAGCGTTTCACCGAAGACGTTCTGATAGGCCGGAGCCTTGGCCACCGCCTTGACCTGTTCGCCGGTGATCACATCGAATTTCTGGACGCCGTGATACTTGTCGGCGCTCGCCTCGGCCGGGGCATAGCCCTTGCCCTTTTGCGTCACGACATGGATCAGGCAAGGCCCTTCGGCAGCATCGCGGACATTCTCCAGCACCGGGATCAGGTGATCGAGATTATGCCCGTCGATCGGGCCGACATAGTAGAAGCCCAGCTCTTCGAACAGGGTCCCGCCCATCGCCATCCCGCGCGCGAACTCGTCGGTCTTGCGGGCGGCGACATGCAGCGGCTCGGGCAGCTTGCGCGAGATCTTGCGGGCCACTTCGCGCAGTTCAAGGAACGGGCGCGAGGAGACGATCTTGGCGAGATAGGCCGAGAGCCCGCCGACCGGCGGCGCGATCGACATGTCGTTATCGTTGAGGATCACCACCAGCCGGTTGCCAGCCTCACGCGCGTTGTTCATCGCCTCATAGGCCATGCCCGCGCTCATCGCCCCGTCGCCGATCACGGCAATGCCCTTGCCCGGCTGGCCCTGCAGCTTGTTGGCAATGGCAAAGCCCAGCGCGGCCGAGATCGAGGTGGAGCTGTGCGCCGCGCCGAACGGATCGTATTCGCTCTCGCTGCGCTTGGTGAAGCCCGACAGGCCCCCGCCAGTGCGCAGCGTGCGGATCCGGTCACGCCGCCCGGTCAGGATCTTGTGCGGATAGGCCTGGTGGCCCACGTCCCAGATCAGCTTGTCGTCGGGCGTAGTGAACACATAATGGATCGCTACGGTCAGCTCGACCACGCCCAGCCCCGAACCGAGGTGGCCGCCGGTGGTACCGACCGCGCTGATCATTTCGGTGCGCAGTTCATCGGCCAATTGGCGCAGCTGCTCAGGCGCGAGTTTGCGCAGATCGGCGGGCAGATTGACGGTATCGAGCAACGGCGTGGCAGGAGACTGACTCATCCCTCAGGCCTTACACGCTTGAATTGTTGGTGTCGATTGAGACTATCGAACAGGTGCGATGCAGAACCGGTGCAGGTGGCTCAGCTACAGCGCTCACAGACCCCGCGCAGTTCCACCACCGGGCGGATATCGGCAAAGCCGGCGGTGTGCGCGGCCTGGACCAGCGATCCGGTCAGCTTGTCATCATCGATGTGGACTGTGCGGCCGCAGACATCGCAGATCAGGAAGATGCAGTCATGCCGACAGCCGGGGTGGCTGTTGGCGATATAGGCATTGGCGCTCTCGACCCGGCGGGCCAGGTTGGTCTTCACGAACAGGTCGAGGATCCGGTAGACCGAGTTGGCCGCCACCCGCTTGCCGCGGCCCTTCGAGACGTTCTCTGCAATGTCATAGGCCGAGGCTGGCCGGTCTTGCGCGGCAAGCGCGTGGAACACTTCTGCGCGCATCTCGGTCCACTGTTCGCCGGCGCCCGTCAGCGCGTGGCGCGCGGCTTCGACCAGGCCGGGGCCCGAATGCTCGTCGTGATGATGATGGCTTGCCATGACGGCGATATAGGCGGCAATCAGCCCCGGGTGAAGTCCGGCTTGTAGAAACCGGGGAAACGCTTCTTCAGCGCGGCCACCTTGGCCACGTCCCAGGCCAGAATGTAGGGGTGCTTGGGGTTCTTGGCCATGAAGTCCTGGTGATAGCCCTCGGCCGGGTAGAACTTCTTGTAGCCCTCGATCGGCGTCACGATCGGCTTCTTCCAGATGCCGGACGTCTTCATCTGCGCCAGATAGGCGCTGGCGACGAGGCGCTGTTCCTCGTTCAGCGGCACCAGCGCGGCGCGATACTGCGGGCCCTCATCGGGGCCCTGGCGGTCCTTCAGCGTCGGATCGGCG
>Ga0209894_1000006_pt1 | contig 32175 bp, 28 predicted proteins | sample GWRWT4_2Sept14_2_FD_187191 | JGI IMG/M metagenome (GOLD analysis project Ga0209894, IMG submission 187191) | Sand microcosm microbial communities from a hyporheic zone in Columbia River, Washington, USA - GW-RW T4_23-Sept-14 (SPAdes) (version 2) ... | reverse complement strand
TGATGCACCTGGAATTCTTCCCCTCGCCCTCGCTGACGCGCTACCTCGCAAAGCTGTTCATCGTTCGCATCCTGGCGGTGCTGGTCATGCTGGTGCTGGTGCTCCAGACGCTCGACCTCCTGTCCGAAAGCGGCAAGATCCTGGGCGTTCCCGGCAATGGCGAGGCCGAGCTGTGGCATTATGTCTCGCTCCGCGTGCCGCAGCTGATTGCGCGGTTCCTGCCCTATTCGGTGCTGCTGGCGACGATCATCACCCTGGCCACCCTCAACCAGAATAGCGAGGTCGTGGCGATGAAGGCCGCGGGCCTCTCCGCGCATCAGGTGCTGGCCCCGCTGCTGCTGGCGGCGGCGTTCATCTCGCTGATCAGCTTCGCCTTCAATGAGCGGGTCGTGACGCGCTCAACCGCAACGCTGAAGGCCTGGACGGCGGTCGAGTACAAACAGATTCCGCCTGACGCCAAGGTCCGCAGCAACGTCTACCTGCCCGATGGCCCGCACATTCTGGCCGCCGGCGCGGTCAGCGGCACGGGCAAGCTGACCCGGATGGAGAATGTCACCTGGTACCGCCGCGACGCTACCGGCATGGTGCTGCAACAGATCCGCGCGCCACAAGCGACCTATGCCGGTCCCGGCTGGCGGCTGGACAAGCCGGTCAGCTTCGAAGTGGCCGGCACCCGCCGGGTCGAGCTTCAGCCGACCGTGGTTGCCCAGGGTATCACGCCCGAACAGGTCGCGATCAGCAAGGTCGATCCAGACGGCCAGGACGCGATCGAACTCTACCATTCGATCCAGGCGCTGAAGGCGCAGGGGCGCCGGACCAGCGAGCTGGAGGGCAAGTGGTGGCACAAGTTCTCCGGGCCGCTCGCGGCGCTGCTGATGCCGCTGCTGGGCGCGGTCGCCGCCTTTGGCCTGGCGCGTTCGGGCCAGCTGCTGATCCGCGCGATCATCGGCATGGCGCTTGGCTTTGCCTATTTCGTGATCGACAACGCCGCGCTCGCGATGGGCAACTTCGGAGGCTACCCGCCGCTGATCGCGGCCTGGGCCCCGTTCCTGCTGTTCGCGCTGGTCGGTGAGACCGTGCTGGTGCGGACCGAAGAATAGCGCCTCAGCGCCGGATCATCGTGCTCCGAGCCAGGTGGCCGACCAGCGGCAGCAGCCCCGGATAGTTCGCCTTGGCATAGGTCGATTCCCCGCCAAGCTGCGCCGCCAGCCGGCGGTGCGCCTCGGGCAGCGAATGATAGGGCAGGCTTGGCAGCAGGTGATGCAGCGCGTGATAGCGCAGACCGACCGGGGCCCAGATCTCGGCCAACAGGCCCGGCGGCGGGACATTGACCGAATCGAGGTACTGCGCGGTTACCGTCATCGGTTCGCCCTCGTTCTGCCAGAGATGCGCCACCAGCGTGCGGACCTGGTTGAGCACGGCTGTGGCCGAGATCACGGCCAGGCCGATCGCCAGCGGGCGCCAGTCCTGCGTCACCGCGTACCAGACCAGGAACAGCGCCCAGACCGATGCACCCAGTTCCTGCCAGAACACCTGCCGCGCAAACTCGCCCTCAGCCGGGCGGCGGCGGAATTCCGGGTTGATCGAGAGGGCTGAGGCGCGTTCCCACACCAGCCGGCGCAGCGACGGAATGATCACACCCAGCGGCGTCAGCACTGCCGAACGGATCAGCAGGCCGATCGGCAGCAACAGCGAAACCAGAATGAACATGGGCAGCGACCACGGCTTCATCAGCGCCAGCGGCAGGTATTCCGGGTCCTCGACCGTGCCATAGCGAGTGCGGGCATGGTGCAAGGTATGGACGTTTTCGTACATCAGCGAGGGCATCATCATCGGCACGCCGACCAGTGCATTCCAGCCAAGGCGGAAGCCCGGCAGGGCATCGCGGTGAATGTGGGTCAGCTCATGAATGAACAGCAGCGCGCGGTAGAACGCCAGCGCCGAGATCACGCCGGCCAGCACAGCCTGCCAGGTCACGTCGAGCAGGATCGCACCAGCCAGGCCAGCATAGCCGATCGCGGCCGAAACCAGCATGTCAGGCCAGTAGATGCTGCCCTTGGCCGCCGAAATGTCGCGCGTCTGCTCCACTGCGGCGCGCAGCATCGCCATGTCATCGGCAATGCCCACGCCCCGGGCGGCGCCCTTGGTGGTATCGGTGATGGCTTCGTAGGCAGTCATGCAGGTTTTCCGTAATTCACTTGTCCGTGCCGCGCCATGCTTGGCTAACGGCGCCTCGCGCGGCATAGGTGGGGCCACATGCGATAAAACAAAGGCAAGATCGTGGCCCAGTCGGAAATTGTGATCACAGAAGTCAGCGACAAGCCAGGACGCAAGGCCTTTGTCGATGTGCAGTACCGCCTCAACGCCGACGATCCCAATTTCGTGCCGCAGCTTCGCTCTGAGGAAATCGAGCGCTATACCCCCGGCGGCAATCCCTATTTCGAGCACGCCCGCTGCCAGCTGTTCCTGGCCAGCCGCGGCGGTCAGATGGTCGGTCGGATCGCGGCCCATATCGACGAACTGGCGCTCGCCCAGCCGCCGGAACAGGGCATGGGCCCCGGCACCGGCATGTGGGGGGCGCTTCAGGCCGAGGACGGCGAAGTGGCCGCAGCGCTGATCGCCCGCGCCGAAGACTGGCTACGCGGTCAGGCGATGACCCGCGTGCTCGCGCCGATGACCCTGTCGGTCTGGGAAGAGCCCGGCCTGCTGGTCAAAGGCCATGACCATCCGCCCATGATCATGATGGGGCACAATCCGCCACACCACCAGGGCTGGATCGAAGGCGCGGGCTATGCCGCGACCAAGACGCTGGCGACCTATGACCTGGAAATTGCCAAGCCCTTCCCGCCGCTGATCCAGCGGATTGTCCAGTCGGGCGAAAAGAATGCCCGCATCCGCATCCGCGATGTGAACCTCAAGCACTTCGACCGCGAGGTGGAGATCATCTGTTCGATCCTCAACGATGCCTGGTCGGACAACTGGGGCTTCGTGCCCTTTACGCCCAAGGAAATCAGCTACACCGCCAAGAAGATGAAGCCGCTGGTCAAGCCCGACCTGGTGCGGATCGCCGAATATGATGGTGAGCCGGTGGCCTTCATGATTACCCTGCCTGACCTCAACCGCGTGCAGATCAAGGCCGTCGGTCGGAACGGCAAGCCATCATTGCTCGGCTGGATCAAGCTCGGCTGGTGGCTGCTGCGGACCAAACCGGCCGACATGCGCGTGCCGCTAATGGGCGTGGTCAAACGCCTGCAATCGACCCGCATGGCCAGCCAGCTGGCCTTCATGATGATCGAGACGATCCGCCACGCCGCCGCCACCCGCTATGACGGCAAGCGCGGCGAGATCGGCTGGGTGCTGGACGACAACCAGGGGATGAACGCGATCGCCGACGCGATCGACGCCAAGGTCAACAAGGAATACGTGGTCTACAGCAAGGGGCTCTAGGCTTCCGCCTCGCCCCGCTTGTCGACCGCCGTCGTCACTGCGACGTCGGCGGTGACATTGCCCAGGGTGCGCATGATATCGGGCAGCATCTCCACGGCGACCAGCAGGGCAAGCGGCTCAATCGGCACGCCCATCGCCATGGCAATCGGCCCGACCGAGACCACGAAGCTGAGCGTGCCGGGCAACGAGACCGAGCTCAGCGAAACGAGGAAGGCCACCAGCACCCCGGCCCCCAGCGCCCAGGGCGAGAGCGGCGTTCCCGTCAGGTAAGCGGCATAGATCGCCACCCCCATGTTCATCGCCGGGCTGGTGCCGCGGAAGATCGCCACGGCCAGCGGCAGGACGAAATCGGCGGTCGATTCGCGCACCCCCAACTTGCGCGAGGCCGCCAGCATGGCCGGCAAGCTGGCCAGCGAGGACTGGGTCGAGATCGCCACGGCGTAGACCGGCAGCATCGCCTTGGCGAAGGCGCCGGGGCGGCGCCTGCCAATGGTCAGGGCGATTCCGACCGAGGCCAGCAGCACGACCAGGCCGGCAACGCTGACGATCACGATATAGTGCGCCAGTCCGCCGATCGCGTCGGCGCCGGTCTTGGCCCCCAGCGAAATCGCGAGGCCCAGCACGCCGATCGGCGCGAGCATCAGCACCCAGCCGACGATCACCATCATCGCCATGGCCAGCCCTTCGAAAAAGGTCAGCAGCGAGCGGCGCGGCGCTTCGGCGATACGGGTGCAGGCCAGGGCAAACAGCGCGGCGAAGATCACCACCGGCAGCATCGCGCCATTGGCGGCGGCGGAGAAGATGTTGCTTGGCACCATCGCTTCAAGGATTTCGGCGAAGCCCGGAACCTTGCCCGGATCGGTCGCTCCGCCGCCACTCAGCGCCGCCACAGCGCCGCCCGGGATCGGAAACAGTTCGAGCAGCACCGGCACCAGAATGGCCGACATGGTGCCTGCAAACAGCAGCACGGCCACGAACATCAGCACTGCGCGCCGCGCCAGCCGTCCGCCCCCGGCTGCCGCCAGGGTCTGCGAGATGCCCGTCACCACCAGCCCGATCACCAGCGGCAGGATCGTCAGTTGCAGGAGCTTGAGCCACAGGCTGCCCAGTTCGCCAGCCACGGCCTCTACCGGCGCGAACCCGGCCTGACCGCGAAACAGGGTGCCGATCACAAAGCCCAGCAGCAGCGCCAGGAAGGTCAGCAGCGCCGGGACCCTGATCTCCGGAAAGCCGCTTGATCCAGTCTGTTGCTGCATTAGTGGCTCCCCGGTTGATTAATGTCTGCGTGACAATGCTTGTGCCGCGCGACATAGCATTTCTTCAAGGTCTAGCGTGCTACAGGGTAAGTGATGGGACGCAACTATTTCGGTACGGACGGGATCCGCGGGCGCACCAATGCCGGCGTGATGACTGCGGTTACGGCGATGAAGGTCGGCCAGGCAGCGGGCACCCGCTTCCTGCGCGGCACGCACAAGCACCGCGTGGTGATCGGCAAGGATACGCGGCTGTCCGGCTATATGCTGGAGAACGCGCTGGTCGCCGGGTTTACCAGTGTCGGCATGGACGTGATCCTGCTCGGCCCGATGCCAACCCCGGGCGTTGCCTTGCTAACCCGCGAGCTGCGCGCCGATGTTGGCGTGATGATCTCGGCCAGCCACAACCCCTATGAGGACAACGGCATCAAACTGTTCGGACCCGACGGGTTCAAGCTCTCCGATGCCGACGAGGCCGCGATCGAAGCCATGCTGGAGCAGGATCTGGCCCTCGCTTCCTCGCCGCAGATCGGCCGGGCCCGCCGCATCGACGATGCCCGCGGCCGCTATATCCACGCCGTCAAGGCCTCGCTGCCTGACGATATCCGCCTCGATGGCATGAAAATCGTGGTCGATTGCGCCAATGGCGCGGCTTACCAGGTCGCCCCTTCAGCGGTCTGGGAACTCGGCGCCGAAGTGGTCGCGGTCGGCGTTTCGCCCAATGGCACCAATATCAACGACAAGTGCGGCTCAACCCATCTTGACCTGATCAAGGAAAGCGTCGTCGCCAGCGGGGCCGACATCGGCATTGCGCTGGACGGCGATGCCGACCGGCTGATCGTGGTCGATGAAAAAGGCCAGACGGTCGATGGTGACCAGATCATGGCGCTGATCGGCAGCCAGCTGGCCGCGCGCGGGGAACTGCGCGGCGGCGGTGTGGTGGCCACCGTCATGTCGAACCTCGGCCTGGAACGCTTCCTCGATGGCAAGGGCCTCAGCCTGGTCCGCGCCAAGGTGGGCGATCGCTATGTGCTCGAAGCGATGAAGGCCGGCGGCTATAATGTGGGCGGCGAGCAGTCCGGCCACATGATCATGCTCGATCACGCCACGACCGGCGATGGCACGATTGCCGCGCTGCAGGTGCTGGCTGCCTTGGTCAAGAGCGGCCAGCGCGCCAGCGAACTGCTGCACCTGTTCGATCCGGTGCCGCAATTGCTCAAGAACGTGCGCTTTGCTGGCGGCAAGCCCTTGGACGACGCCCGCGTCAAGGCGGTGATCGCCGAGGCCGAAGCCCAGCTTTCCGGGCGCGGCCGCCTGGTCATCCGCCCCTCCGGCACCGAACCGGTGATCCGCGTCATGGCCGAAGGCGACGATGCCGCCGAGGTCAATCAGGTGGTCGATGCGATCTGCGACGCGGTCAAGGAAGCAGCCAGTGCTTGAGATGCGCCCCGATTGCGAGAAGTGCGGCGCGGACCTGCCGGCCGAACTGCCCGGTGCCTTCATCTGCAGCTTCGAATGCACCTTTTGCACTGAGTGCGCCGATGGCCTGGACGAACGCTGCCCCAATTGCGGCGGTGAACTGATGGACCGCCCGACCCGCGCCAAGCCGCTGCAGGCCAAGTATCCGCCCTCGACCGAGCGGAAGTTCAAGGGGTGAAGCCCCCGCGCATTCTCTCCATCGCCGGCTCGGATTCGTCAGGCGGCGCGGGGATCCAGGCTGACATCAAGACCATTACGATGCTGGGCGGCTATGCCATGACCGCGATCACTGCGGTGACGGCGCAGAACACGCTCGGCGTGACCATGGTCGAAGCGCTCTCCCCGGCGATGGTCGCGGCGCAGATCGATGCCTGCGTCAGCGATATCGGCGTCGATGCGGTCAAGATCGGCATGCTGGGATCGCCCGAGATCGCCGCCGTGGTGGCGGAGCGGCTGGAGCAGCTCAGCGTACCGGTGGTGTTCGATCCGGTCATGATCGCCACCAGCGGCTCGGTTTTGGCTGATGCCGCAACGATTGCCGGGTTTGAGCGGCTGATGCAGCTCGCCATGCTGACCACGCCCAACGTGCCGGAACTGGAAGCCCTGGGCGGGCCGGAGGGCATGGCTGCGCGCCGCGTGACCTATCTAGCCAAGGGCGGCGACGCCGATGGGCCGACGGTCGAAGACGTGCTGGTTCTACCGGGTGCCGCGCCGCAGGTCTGGTCCGCCCCGCGCATCATCACCCGCCACACCCACGGCACCGGCTGCACCTTGTCGAGCGCGATTGCCTGCGGGCTGGGAGCCGGGCTCGATCTGGTCCCAGCGATCGAACAGGCCCGCACCTTCGTCCGCGCCGCGCTGGAAGCCGCCCCCGGCTATGGCGCCGGCAGCGGCCCGTTGGGCCATCAGGCTGTCCTTCTTTAGATCCTCTCCATTTTGCGAAGCCAAATGGGGAGGTGGCACGGCTGCAAGCCGTGACGGAGGGGTAATTCGCGAGCGAGCCAGACCCCTCCGTCTGGCCCTGACGGGCCATCCACCTCCCCATTTGCGCCATTCGGCGAAAATGGAGAGGAGCTTGGGCGGTCAATCCAGTTCGTAGAACTCGGCGATCTTGGCCCAGGCGTCCTCGGCCGTTTCGACCCAGTGGAACAGGTTCAGGTCTTCCTGATTGATCACGCCTTCATCGGCCAGGGCCTGGAAGTTGATCACCTTGTTCCAGAATTCCGCACCGAACAGCAGGATCGGGATCGGCTTCATCTTGCCGGTCTGGATCAGGGTCAGCAGCTCCATGAATTCGTCGAGCGTACCGAACCCGCCCGGGAACACCGCCACGGCCCGCGCGCGCAGCAGGAAGTGCATCTTGCGCAGCGCGAAGTAGTGGAACTGGAAGGCCAGGTCCGGGGTGACATAGATGTTGGGGGCCTGCTCATGCGGCAGGACAATGTTGAGCCCGATCGTTTCCGCCCCGACATCGGCCGCGCCGCGGTTGGCGGCTTCCATGATCGAAGGGCCGCCGCCCGAGCAGACCACGAACTGGCGCATGCCCTTTTCGACCACACCGCATTCGCTGGCAATTCGGCCGAGCTTGCGGGCCTCATCGTAATACTTGGACTTGGCGACCAGTCGCTCAATCACGGCCTTGCGTTCGGGCGTGGTAGCGGTGGCCAGCGCCGCCTCAGCCTCTTCAGGTGCGGGGATGCGGGCCGAGCCGTAGCAAACCAGAGTCGAGCCAATCCGCGCTTCGTCCAGCATCATCTCGCACTTCAGCAGTTCCAGCTGGAAGCGGACCGGGCGCAATTCCTCGCGCAGCAGGAAATCGGTGTCGCGGAAAGCCAGCTTGTAGGCCGGGCTTTGCGTCTGCGGGGTGGCCGCCAGGTGCGATTCGACGAAGGAGGCTTCCTGTTCGGCCTTGTAGAAGCGGCGGCGGCTAAGCCGCTTTTCGGTCGGTTCGGTCATCAGGCCTTTTCCTTTGCGTACGACAACTTGCCAAGCCCCAAAAACAGTTCGGCCCGCCGCTCGGTTGCAGAGCGCGGGCCGGTCGTTTCAGCGAAGTGGTGGATGCCCGACAAGGATTCGAACCTTGATTGACGGAGTCAGAGTCCGCTCTCTTACCGTTAGAGGATCGGGCAACGAGGGCGGTCCTCTAGGCGGACCTCGCGCCCGCGTCAAGCCGCTGGACTTGCCCTTGCGGCAGGGGGCCGCTAGCATGGTGTCAGGTACTCGCCGATCCGGCGGGAAAACGATAAGAGTGTGATTGTCATGGCGGATAATACTCCGCCGGCCATGCGCGAGGAGGCAGGACAGGGGTTCGAACCCGGACAGGACCAGCGCAGCGCGCCCAGCCTTTCCGAAACCGCCCCCGCTATGCCCGACCGCTGGCCGGACGGCCGACCCGAAAGAATCGACCCGCAGACCAGCGGGCGCGAGTCCACAGCCTACCAGCGCCAAAGCTTTGCCGCGATCGATCTGGGCACCAACAACTGCCGGCTGCTGATCGCGCGCCCGCAGGGTGAGAACTTCGTGGTGGTCGATGCCTTCAGCCGTGTAGTCCGGCTGGGCGAAGGGCTGGCCGGATCGGGCCGGCTTAGCGATGCCGCGATGGATCGGGCGCTGGGTGCGCTCCACGTCTGTGCCGACAAGCTGCGTCGCCGCCGCGTCCACCTGGCCCGCTCGGTCGCGACCGAAGCCTGCCGTCGCGCCGAGAACGGCCCTGAATTCATCGAGCGCGTCCGCCAGGAAACCGGCATCGCGCTCGACATCATCAGCGCCAAGGAAGAAGCGCGGCTCGCCGTGCTCGGTTGCCATATCCTGCTGGAACAAGGGGATGGCCCGGCGATCATCTTCGACATCGGCGGCGGCTCAACCGAGCTGGTGTTGGTCGAACAGGGCGAGGCGCCATTGCCGCGGATTGTCGACTGGATGAGCGTGCCCTGGGGCGTGGTTTCGCTGACCGAAACCTGCGGGATCGAGCCGGCGGGCGCAGATGGCCGCGCCGCGCGCTACGCCGAGATGCGCCGGCGGGTGCGCGAAAGCCTGGCCCCCTTTGCCGACCGGCTGCAGCCGACGCTGGAACAGCATGACCGGGCCCAGCCACTGCGCCTGCTCGGCACCAGCGGCACCGTCACGACCCTGGCCAGCCTGCACCTGGAATTGCCGCAATACGATCGCCGCGCGGTCGATGGCCTGATTGTGCCGGCCGAGGCGATGCGGGGGATTTCCGAGCGCCTTTCCGCCATGCCGATCCCGGCGCGGCGCGAGCTGGCTTGCATCGGGCGCGAGCGGGCCGATCTCGTGGTGGCGGGCTGCGCGATTCTTGAGACGATCCTCGATCTCTGGCCGGCCGACCGGCTGGGCGTGGCCGATCGCGGTATCCGTGAGGGCATCCTGCGCAGCCTGATGGCCGCCGAAGGCATGGCCGAACGGACCCGTGCGGCCATGCGCCGCAGCAAACGTGAAGGAAGCAATCGATGAGCCGTTCGGGCCGCCCTGCCGGTGAACGGCTCAAGACCGGCAAGGGCCGGACTGCCAGCTCAACCCGTTGGCTAACCCGCCAGCTCAACGATCCTTACGTCAAGGCCGCCAAGGACGCCGGCTGGCGCAGCCGCGCGGCCTTCAAGCTGATCGAGCTCGACCAGAAGTTTGCCCTGCTCAAGCAGGCCCAGCGCGTGGTCGACCTGGGCGTTGCGCCGGGCGGCTGGAGCCAGGTGGTGCGCAAGCAGGCCCCCAAGGCGGCGGTAGTCGGCATCGACCTGCTCGAAACCGAACCGCTGGAAGGCGTGACTCTGTTCCAGATGGACTTCATGGACGATGCCGCGCCCGGCCTGCTGGTCGAAGCGCTGGGCGGCGCGCCCGACCTGGTGATTTCCGACATGGCGGCCAACACCGTCGGCCACAAGGCGACTGACCATTTGCGTACCATGGGCCTGGTCGAAACGGCCGCCCACTTCGCGATCGAGAATCTGGCGCCCGGCGGCGCCTTCGTCGCCAAGGTCCTAGCCGGCGGGACCGATACCGAGTTGCTGGCCCTGCTCAAGCGCCACTTTACGAGCGTCAAGCACGCCAAGCCCCCGGCGAGCCGCAAGGACTCGTCGGAATGGTACGTCATTGCCCAGGGGTTCAAGGGCTGACGGGATAGAAAAAGGGCGGCCGGTCCGAAGACCGCCGCCCTTTTTTCAACCAGACTGGCTGGCAGATTACTGCTTGGCCGGTTCCGCAGCCGGGGCCGCAGCGGCATCGGCCGGGGCAGTGGCAGCCGGAGCGGCCGGCAGCGGCAGGTTCGAACCCTGCGCGTTGAGGTAAACCAGCAGGTTGGCGCGCTCAGCCGCGTCGCCGATCCCGGCAAAGCTCATCTTGGTGCCAGTCGCGAAAGCCTTGGGGTTCTTCAGCCAGGCGTCCATCGTCGCCCAGTCCCACGAGCCGCCCTTGCCCTTCAGTGCGTCCGAATAGGCGAACCCAGCGTGTCCGGCGAGCGGCTTGCCCATGGTGGCATAGAGGTTCGGACCGATGCCATTGGCGCCGCCCTGGTTGACCGTGTGGCACGAGGCGCACTTTTTGAAGGTGGCTTCGCCCTTGGCCGCGTCAGCGCTGGCCAGCAGGGTTTCGATCGGCACGGCCGCAGCCCCGCCTTCGCCTTCCTGAACAACGCCTTCGATCTCATAGCCCATCTTCTCGGGGCGGTGTTCCTTGGTCGCGCGGAAATAGTGGCTGCTCAGCGAAGCGAGACCAAGCGCAACAACGCCCGAAAAGAGCGTCCAACCGGCGATGGTGTTGAAACGGTCGTCCATCAATCGTGCCCCGTGGGAAATGTGGCTAGAACAATTGGGGGCCGCTCTAGTGTCGGCGCGGGGCAAGCGCAAGGGGCATTGCAGCGCCCGCGCACAGGGCTTAGCGATGGAACGAGAGGACGGCCCGGCACGTGGCCGCAGAGAGGCACGATCTGAGATGAGCTGGGCCAGGGAACTCGAGGAATTGCGCGCCCGCGAGGCGCTGGCCGAAGCGATGGGCGGACCCGACAAGGTCGCCCGCCAGCATGGCCGCGGCAAGCTGGATGCCCGGGCGCGGCTGGCGGCTTTGGTCGATCCCGGTTCCTTCCGCGAAATCGGGAAAATCGCCGGCAAGGGCACCTATGACGCGGAAGGCGAGCTGACCGGCGTGCTGCCTGCCCCGTTCCTGTTCGGCAAGGCGACCATCAATGGCCGTCCGGTCGTCGCCACGGCCGACGATTTCACCATCCGCGGCGGCGCGGCGGATGCCGGGATCGGCCGCAAGATGGAACAGGCCGAGAAGATGGCGCACGAGCTCAAGCTCCCCATCATCCGGATGATCGACGGCACCGGCGGCGGCGGATCGGTCAAGACGCTGGAGATGATCGGCGCCACCTATATTCCCGCAGTCCATATGTGGGGCGAGGTCGTGACGAATCTCGATACCGTGCCAGTGGTCGCGTTGGCGCTGGGGCCGACGGCAGGCCTTGGCGCGGCGCGAATCGCGGCCAGCCACTATTCGGTGATGGTTCGCGGCCTCAGCCAGATCTTCGCCGCCGGGCCCGCCGTGGTCGATGCAATGGGCACGGCCCGGAAGGACGGGGCCTCAGTCAATCACGAGGAAGCCAAGGAAGCGCTGGGCGGTAGCGCGATCCACACCCGCAACGGCGTGGTCGATGACGAGGTGGGCAGCGAAGCCGAGGCCTTTGCTCGTGCGCGTCATTTCCTGTCGTTCATGCCCGAATATGTCGGCCAGCCCGCCCGCCGGATCGAAAGCGGTGACCCGGCGAACCGGCGCGAGGAAGCCCTGCTCTCCCTCGTCCCGCGCAGCGACAAGGAAGTCTATTCGATGCGCCGGGCGCTCGATCTGGTGTTCGACCAGGGCACCGTGTTCGAGATCGGGCGGCAATGGGGCCGCGCTGCGATCACGGCGCTGGCCCGGCTCGACGGCTGGCCGGTGATGGTCCTGGCCAGCGATCCCAGCTTCCTGGGCGGTTCATGGGACGCCAAGACCAGTGAGAAGGTGGAGCGCTTCGTCAAACTGGCCGACCTGTTCCGCCTGCCGATCGTCCACCTGGTCGACAACCCCGGCTTCATGATCGGGCGCGAGGCCGAGGTGGCGGGGACGATCCGCTATGGCGTCCAGGCGATGAACGCGATCTACAAGGCCACCGTGCCGCTGGCCTCGATTGTCATGCGCCGGGCCTATGGCATCGCCGGCAGCGCCATGTCGAACGCCGATACTTACCAGTACCGCTATTGCTGGCCCTCGGGCGACTGGGGCAGCCTGCCGATCGCCGGCGGGCTGGAAGTAGCCTACAAGTCGGAAATCGAAGCGGCGGCGGACCCGGCGGCCGAGCTGGCGGCAATCAAAGCGCGGTTGGCCAAGGTCACCTCCCCCTTCCGCAGCGCCGAGCGCTTCAATGTCGAGGACATCATCGACCCGCGCGATACGCGGCCGCTGCTGTGCGAATTTGCCGAACTGGCCTGGCGCAGGTTGGGAGCAGATTAGGCCAATCAGATCCTCTCCATTTTGCGAAGCCAAATGGGGAGGTGGCACGGCTGCAAGCCGTGACGGAGGGGTCTTGGACGCCAGCGGTGAAACCCCTCCGTCTCGTCCTGCGGACGATCCACCTCCCCATTTGTGGCCTTCGCCAAAAATGGAGAGGAGCTACCCGGCGAGGTAGTCGGCCAGCGCCTGCTGCTCTGCCACACTCAGTCGCAGGCCGAGCTTGGTCCGGCGCCAGAGCACGTCCTCGGCGCTGGCCGCCCATTCCTCATTGCGGAGGAAATCGACCTCGGCCGCAGTCAGGCCTGCGCCGAAGCTCTTGCCCAAAGCCTGCCAGCCTTCCGCGCCGTTCAACCAACGCTCGGCCCGGGTGCCATAGGCGCGGGCGATCCGGTCGACCGTGCCGGCATCGAGGAACGGATAGCGCGCGGTGAGCGCGACCATGAGCGGCTCCAGTCCATCCAGTGGGAAGTCCCCGCCGGGCAGCGGCTTGCTGCGGGTCCAGGCCTTGCCGGTCAGTGCGGGCAGGCGTTCCGCCAGCAGATCCACCGCCTCTTCGGCGAGGTGGCGATAAGTGGTGATCTTGCCGCCATAGACGCTGAGCAGCGGAGCCCCGGCCTGCCGGTCAGACAGATCGAGCCGATAGCCGCGCGTCGCCGATTCGGGCTTGCCCGAACCGTCATCGACCAGCGGCCGCACGCCCGAATAGGTCCAGACCACATCGGCCGGGGTGATCGCCGTTTTGAAATAGCCACTCGCCCCTTCGCAGAGGTAGGCGATCTCTTCATCGCTCGCGACGATTGGCTCGCCCGCGGTGTGATCGCGGTCGGTCGTGCCAATCAGGGTGAAGTCGCGCTCATAGGGGATCGCGAAGAAGATTCGCCCGTCCGCCAGCTGGAAGAAATAGGCGTAAGGATGGTCGAACAGCTTGCGGACCACGATGTGCGAGCCGCGCACCAGCCGCAGGCCATACTCGGGCGCCTCCCCCAGCAGTCCATCGACTTGCAGCACGGCTGGCCCGGCGGCATTGACCAGCGCGGTGGCGGTGAACTTGCCCTGCAGGGTTTCCAGCTCCCACCCGCCCTCGATCCGGCGCGCCGCAGTCAGCGGCGTGCGGGGGTGGACTTCAGCGCCATTTGCCACCGCATCAAGCGCGTTCAGCACGACCAGCCGGGCATCATCGACCCAGCCATCCGAATACTCGAACGCCGGGCCAAATTCTGCCTTCAGCGGCGCGCCGGCCGGGTGGCGGTGCAGATCGATCGAGCGGGTCGCCGGCAGATGTTTGCGGCCGCCGATATGGTCATAAAGGAACAGCCCGAGCCGCAGCAGCCAGCGTGGGCGCAGGCCCTTCACGTGCGGCAGGACGAACCGCAGCGGGTGGATGATATGCGGGGCGATGGCCCACAGCGCCTCGCGCTCGGTCAGGCTTTCGCGGACCAGGGCGAACTCGTAATGCTCGAGGTAGCGCAGCCCGCCGTGGACCAGCTTGGTCGAGGCCGAGGACGTACCCTGGGCGAGATCACGAGCTTCGAGCAGGAGGACCTTCGCGCCCCGACCCGCTGCGTCGCGGGCGATCCCTGCGCCGTTTACCCCGCCACCGATCACTGCCAGGTCGAACTGCATTTGCGCGTTACCTCACGTCCGGATTGGCCACCGGCCGCACTGCGCCCGGCGGGGTCAGGCGGCGGAACAGGCGGCCCTGCTCGCTGTAGAGCACCAGGATCAAAGCCGCGATCCCGCCCGCCAGCAGCGACCAGGCCAGCGGCCGGGCCGTGCCGTCATAGGCCTGGCCGATCAGCGCCCCAAGGCTGGCCGCCATGGCCATCCGCACGAACATCTGGAAGGAACTGGCCGCCCCGGCAATCCGGGCAAACGGCTGTAGCGCGATCGAGCCGAAATTGGCGCCGAGGAAGCCCATCAGGCACATGTTCAACCCCATCACCGTCACGAATTGCCACAGCGTCTGGTGCGGCAGATGCGCCATCCAGACCTGCACCGCGCTGACCACGATGAAGGCCAGCAGGGCGGTGTGCGAAACGCGCCGCGCGCCGAACCGCTCGACGATCCGCGAGTTGAAGAAGTTGGCAACAGCCATGCCGCCGGCCATCAGGGCAAAGATCAGCGGGAAGGTGGCCCCGGCCCCGAAATGCTCGGCCACCAGCTGCTGGGCCGAATTGATATAGCCGAACAGGCCGGAGACCAGCAGCGCCGCGCCGATGACATAACCCATCGAGGCGCGGTTGCTGGCCGCGGTCCACATGTTCACAGCGATTGCGCGCGGGGCGATCGACTGGCGGTTGGCCGGATCGAGCGTTTCGGGCAGGCGAATCCAGGCCCACAGCCAGACCGCCACCCCCAGCAGCGCCATGCCGCCGAAGATCCAGCGCCAGCTTGCCACCGCCAGAATCGCCTGGCCGAAGCTGGGCGCGGCCATCGGCACGATCATGAAGATCACCGCCACGGTCGATTGCGCCCGCGCCATCCGGTCGCCCGAAAAGCGGTCACGAATGATCGCATTGGGCAGGACCGACAGCCCTGCGCTGGTGATTGCCTGGGCGGCGCGCAGCACCAGCAGGGCGGTAAAATCCGTCACCAGTGCGCAGGCCACGGTGAGGCCGACATAGGCCGCCAGGCTGGCGAACAGCACCGGGCGGCGGCCAAACCGGTCAGCCAATGCACCAGGAAACAGTGAACCCACACCGGCCGCGATCAGATAGACACCCACAATCAGTTGTCGCTGGTTGGGGTCGCGCACGCCCAGGTCCTCGGCCATGATCCCCAGCGCCGGCAGCATCGAATCGATGCACAGCGCCTGCAGGGCCATGATCATGGCCATCAGCGCGACAAATTCGCGCTCACCCAGCTTGGCGCCGGGGGCAGGAGGACTCATGGATGGCATGGCCAAGCCCTTGGCCTGTTCCGCCCGCGCTGGCCAGACTGAATTCGCATGGGTAGGCCTGACAAAATGGCCGAACCTGCCGACCCCGACGATTTCGACGACGCCCCGGGCCAGGGGCTGCGCAAGATCATCCATGTCGACATGGACGCCTTCTACGCCAGCGTCGAACAGCGCGACGATCCCTCGCTGCGTGGCAAGCCGGTGGCCGTGGGGGGCGACGGCCCGCGCGGCGTGTTGACCACCTGCTCCTACGAAGCCCGCAAGTTCGGTTGCCGTTCGGCCATGCCCTCGATCACCGCCAAGCGGCTCTGCCCCCAGCTGATCTTCGTCCGTCCGCGCTTTGCGGCCTATACCGCTGTGTCGCACCAGATCCGCGACATCTTCCGCGACTATACCCCGCTGGTCGAGCCGCTCTCGCTCGACGAGGCCTATCTCGATGTCACGGCCGACGTGAAGGGGATCGGCTCGGCCACCCGGATCGCCGAATTGATCCGGGCGCGGATCAAGGCCGAGACCGGGCTGACCGCCAGCGCCGGGGTCTCCTACAACAAGTTCATCGCCAAGCTGGCCAGCGACCAGAACAAGCCCGACGGGATCTGCGTGGTCCGCCCGGGCGAGGGCGCGGCTTTTGTTGCGGCTATGCCGGTCCGCCGCTTTCACGGGATCGGCCCGCGCGGGGCGGACAAGATGAAGCAGCTGGGGATCGAGACCGGGGCTGACCTGGCCGCCAAGGACATCCATTTCCTGCGCGAGCATTTCGGCAGCCAGGCGGACTATCTCTACCGTGCCGCGCGCGGCATCGACCTGCGCCGGGTCAAGGCCGACCGGGCGCGCAAGTCAGTCGGTGCGGAGCGGACCTTCGATCATGACATCTCATCCGGCGCGGCGCTGCGCGAGCAGCTCGAGCGGATCGTTCGCCTGTGCTGGGACCGGATCGAGCGCAGCCGCTCTGAGGGCCGGACCGTGACGCTCAAGCTCAAGCTCAAGGACTTCACCGGCCTGACCCGCGCCCGCTCGCTTCCCCAGCCAGTGCAGGACCGCAACCAATTTGCCGAGATTGGCCATGCCCTGCTGGAGGAGCTGGTGCCCTTGCCCCAGCCGGTGCGGCTGATGGGGCTGACCTTGTCACAGCTGACCGAGGACGAGCCCGAGGCCCCGCCCATGGTCAGGTCCGCGAGCCAGCTTTCGCTGTTCTGATCCAGTCAGCCAGGTTGCGCTGCAACTGCTCGGCCAGATTGGGCGGCAGAGCGTCAGGCGCGAAAAACTCCGCCGCGACGATCTCGCGTCCATCGCCCTGCGGCACCCCCCGCGCGCGGCCGGTGATGACGTGGACGCGGTTGATGGTCCCGGCGAGCGGCTCCTCGATCACCGCCAGCTCGCGCGGGTCTTCAAGCGCGCAGGCAGTTTCCTCGGCCAGTTCGCGCAAAGCCGCGAGCAGCGGCGCTTCGCCCCGGCCGATCCCGCCGCCCGGCAACATCCAGCGCCCGCTGCCATAGGAATGGCGGACCAGCAGGATCCGCCCCTCTCCATCAAAAGCCAGCACCCGGCAGCCGAGCAGCAAAGGCTTCCTGATCCGCCACCAGACCAGCCGCACCCGGTGCGCCTGGACCAGCAACACCCGGTGGAGCGGGCGGGGGATCAGGCGAAGCATGTCACCGGCTGGCGCGCGGCCCCCAGCAGGCGGGCGACCGGCAGGTCATGCTCGCCGCGGACCGCCGCTTCGAACAGTGCGACCTTGTCAGCGCCGCGGATCACGAAGATCACCTGCTCGCTGTTCAGCAGGGCCGGGATGGTCAGGCTCAGCCGATCGAACGGCGCTTCAGGCGGCAGCGGATCGGGGGTCAGGCGGCGCAGGACTTGCGGATCGTCCACCTGCGGATCGGTATTGGGAAACAGGCTGGCGATATGCCCGTCCCCGCCCATGCCGAGCCAGGCGACGGCGAAGTGCGGCGGCACCGCAGCTTCGGTCAGCGCAACGACCTCTGCGCCGACCGGCTCCAGCAGGGCCCGAATCCGGCCGACATTGCTGGCGGGATGGTCCTCCGGCACGATCCGGTCATCCCCAGGCCAGACCGCGATCCGCTCCCAATCGAGCGGCCGCTGCGCCAGTTCGGCGAGGATCGGGAACGGCGTCGAGCCACCTGGCACGGTAATGGCGATGGCTCCGTCGCTGGCAGCCAGCGTGGCGGAGAGGTGATCGAACAGCCAGTCCGCAATCTGGCCGTCCGTGGCGGCGGGGACAATGCGCGGGGAACTCATGCCCAGCGCATAGCATCGCCGCCCTCACCCGCGAGGGATTATTTGAGCAACCGCTCCGAGAAATCAGAGTGCACCGGTCGCCCGCAGGCCCAGGCCCACGGCCAGGAGCAGCAGGGCCACACCCAGCCCGCGTCGCACTTGCCCCAGCCACGGCGCCCGCCCCAACAACATCCACCCTGCCCCGACCACCAGCGCCGCGCCGACAGCACCGCCCAGCCCGGTCGTCAGCGGCGCCCGGGTCAGCGCCGCCAGGGCAAAGACCACGAAGCGGGCGGCATCGGTCAGCTGCATGGCAAAGATCACGATTGCAAAGGCACCGAGCGAGTGAGTCGGTTCGGCCGGGGCGGCACGCGGCCGGAAGACGATCAGTTCAAGCCCGGCCAGGCCCAGCGCCAGCGCCACCAGGAACAGCCGCGCATTGCCGACCATCAAGCCCGCCACCTGCGCCCCGCCCCAGGCCGCCAGCCCGGCCGCGAGCATCCCGCTGGCAATCGCCACCAAAAGCAAGCTGGGCCGCGCGCCCTGCCGCTGGGCCAATTGCCCCACCAGCACCTGATCGCGCGCGCCGACGCCAACGAACAACGTGGCGAGCAAGGCAAAAAGCAGTCCGGTCATGGCCGCAGCCTAGCAGCACTGGACTCGAGCTGACCAGCGCTCATGAAATGACAATATCATGAAGTTTCCGGAGCGGGCGAAGAGATTTGAACCATCAGCGAAGCGGCTTGCCGCGTAGCGCAGACAAAGGACTCGAGGGTTCCGACCCTGCTGACGGACCCTATGTTGGAATCCAACGCTGACTGAAGGTTCTGGAGCGGGCGAAGGGATTCGAACCCTCGACCCCAACCTTGGCAAAATGCCGGATTGCATCCGCCGAGGGTAACCTAACCTGCGCCACCCTGCGCCATACTACTGAATATAAGCCATAATTCGGGATCCATCCTACGCCAGAGCAACCCGTTCGTGGCCTGCCGTTTCTTCCCGCCCGCTTACATTGTGCGTACATTGCCAAGGACTCCGGCTTGTGTAAGCAAAATGCCCGAAAGGACAAGCTGGCATGGGCAAGCTCACCAAGACATCCATCGACGCTCTGGCGATCCCCGAGACGGGGCAGGCGTTCCTGTGGGATTCTGAACTGCGTGGATTTGGGGTACGGATCATTCCGTCAGGCCTCAAGGCGTTCGTGCTGCAATACCGAAACGAGGAAGGGCGCAGCCGCAGGATTGTGATCGGCCGATATGGCGTCCTCACGGTCGAGCAGGCACGCAAGCAAGCGATCGTGAAGCTCGCGGCAGTCGTTGGTGGCGCGGACCCAGCTGAGGAGCGCGCGCAATCCCGCGCAGCCATCACGATCCGGGAAGTCTGCACCTGGTATCTCGAAAACGCCGAAGCCGGGACAATCCTCGGGCGCAAGCATCGGCCGATCAAAGCTTCGACCCTCGCAATGGATCGCAGTCGGATTGAGACGCACATCGTTCCGCTTATCGGCACCCGACAGGTCCGCGCATTGCGCGTTTCGGACATCGAGAAGATGCAGATGGACATCGTTGCCGGGAAAACTGCCAAGCCGCGCAAGGAAGGCGGACGCGGCGGCAAGGCCGCCGGTGGCCCCGGCGTTGCCGGTCGTGCGGTCTCGACGCTGCAAAGCCTCCTCTCCCATGCGCTCCGCTATGACATCGTGGAGAACAACCCGGCGGCTGGCGTTCGCAAGATCGCCGGTAAGGCACGCACTCGTCGGCTCAGTGCGGGGGAAATCCGGGCGCTTGGCGAAGCGATGGAAATCGCGGCGCGGAACGAGGAAAATCCGACTGGCCTCGCTGCAGTGCGCGCCCTGCTGCTACCGGCGGGCTCGAACCCCGGCTGGGCCGCGCGCATCTGCGCACGCTGACCGTTGTCGGATTTCCGAGCAGCACCTTTCCGGGGCTGCTCGACGAACTCAACCGGCTCGCCTTCGCCTATCGCTGGTCGACCCGCGCGGTGATGCTCGACAAGACCGACGCGACTAAACTCACTGCCAAGATCCGGCGGCAATGGTTCGCCAAGAGGAAGTCGGTCGCTGCGATCCTCAAGGAGGTGATGACCAACGAGGCCTCAACGCTGCTCGACAGCGACGCCTCGAACAAGGCGGCCGATGCCGATGCGGCGCTCCAGGAACTCGGCGCCGATCATGTCGGGCAGGTCTATGTCACTGCGACCGTGACAGTGTGGGACGAGGACGCGAGCCTTGCGGCCGAGAAGCTGCGACTGGTCGAGAAAGTCATCCAGGGCCGCGACTTCACGGTGATCGCCGAGGGCATGAACGGCGTCGAAGCCTGGCTCGGATCGCTCCCCGGCCATGTCTACGCCAATGTCCGCACGCCGCCGATCTCCACCCTCAACCTTGCCCACATGATCCCCCTCTCAGCCGTGTGGGCCGGGCCGGAATGGGACGAGCACTTTGGCGCACCCCCGCTGCTCTACGCGCGGACCGAAGGCTCGACCCCATTCCGGTTTTCGCTTCACGTCGGCGACGTCGGCCACACGCTGATCGTCGGACCGACCGGGGCGGGCAAGTCGGTGCTGCTCGCACTGATGGCGCTGCAGTTCCGGCGCTATACCCAAGCTCAGGTCTTCGCCTTCGACTTCGGCGGCTCGATCCGCGCCGCCGCGCTCGCCTGCGGCGGCGACTGGCAGGATCTCGGTACCAGCTTGGCCGACGATGGTGCGGGCACCGTATTGCTTCAGCCCTTGGCGCGCATCGACGAAGCCGCAGAACGAAACTGGGCCGCCGAATGGCTCCAGGCGATCCTTGCTGCCGAAGGCGTCACCATTGACCCGCCGACCAAGGAGCATCTCTGGTCGGCGCTGACCTCGCTGTCGACCGCGCCGGTCGCCGAGCGGACGCTGACGGGTCTCGCCGTGCTTCTTCAGTCGCAGACCTTGAAGCAGGCGCTCGCACCTTATTGCATCGGCGGGCCGTTCGGGCGGCTGCTCGATGCCGAGGCCGAGCATTTGGGGGAAGCCAGCTTTCAGGCCTTTGAGACAGAGGGGCTGACCGGATCGGCCGCAGCGCCCGCAGTGCTCGCCTACCTGTTCCACCGCATCGAAGGGCGGCTCGACGGTTCGCCGACGATGATCATCATCGACGAGGGCTGGCTCGTGCTCGACAGCCCGTCCTTCGCCGCACAACTGCGCGAATGGCTCAAGACGCTGCGCAAGAAGAACGCGAGCGTGGTCTTCGCCACGCAAAGCCTCGCCGACATCGAGACCTCGGCGATCGCGCCCACCATCATCGAGAGCTGCCCGACCCGCATCTTCCTGCCCAACGAGCGGGCGGTCGAGCCGCAGATCCTCTCGATCTACCGCCGGTTCGGGCTGAACGACCGGCAGATCGAGATCGTCGCACGGGCGACGCCCAAGCGCGATTACTACTGCCAGTCAGCGCGTGGCAACCGGCTGTTCGAGCTGGGCCTCGGCGAAGTCGCGCTCGCCTTCACCGCCACCTCGTCGAAGGCGGACCAGCTGGCGGTCGACGAGCTTACTGAAGCCCACGGCACCGCTGGCTTTGCCGCAGCCTGGCTGCGCCATCGCGACCTCGCCTGGGCAGCCGAGATGCTTCCCGCACCATCCACCATCCACCCAGCCCGAACCCCCTCGGGCCAACCCAAGGAGTAAGCCCCATGAAGATCCCCCGCTTTGCACATGCGTTCGTCGCCGGTACTGCAATCCTGTCGCTGACCGCGACCGCGCTGGTCCCGGCTCCCGCCTTCGCCCAGTTCGGGATCGGCGGCATCGTCTACGATCCCAGCAACTATTCGCAGAACATCCTGACTGCAGCGCGCACGCTCGAGCAGATCAACAACCAGATCCGCCAGCTGCAGAACCAGGCGACCTCGCTGATTAACGAGGCGCGCAACCTCCAGAGCCTGCCACTGACCGTGCTGCAGCCGCTCCAGCAGCAGATCCAGCAGACCCAGGCCCTGATCCGTCAGGCGCAGGGGATGGCGATGAACGTCCAGCAGTTCGAGGCGCAGTACGCCGCGCAATACAAGTCAATCGACCTCAACCAATCGCAGCGCGCGATGGTCGAGGGTGCGCGCCAGCGCTGGCAGACCAGCGTCGGCGCCTTCGAAGACGCGCTCAAGGTCCAGGCCGGCGTCGTCAGTAACATCGAAGGCTCGCGCACCGCGATCGACCAGCTCGTCACCGCGAGCCAGTCGGCAACCGGCGCGTTGCAGGCGGCCCAGGCCGGTAACCAGCTGCTCGCGCTGCAGTCGCAGCAGCTGTCCGATTTGATTGCTGCGGTCGCGGCAATGGGCCGGGCGCAGTCGCTCGATGCCGCAAACTCGGCTGCCGCCAAGGCGCAGGCCCGCGAGCAGTTGCGCCGATTCCTTGCGCCGGGTCGCGGCTATGTCTCCGCGAACGCACAGATGTTCCGGAACTGAGGCGATGGACACCAAGCTCATCGCGCGGATCGGAGCCGGGGCCTTCGTGGCCGTGGCGCTGACCATGACAGTTCTCGACCTGCGCGAAGAGTCCAGGGTGCCATCCCCTGAGATCACCACCGTCTTCGAGCCCGACGGCGATCCTCTGCCCGCCCAGCTCAAGGCCTGCGCGGCGATGGGCGAACTGGCGCTCACCACCCCCGATTGCCGCGCGGCCTGGGCCGAGAAGCGGCGGCGGTTCCTTGGGGTCGGAGCTGAAGCTTCATCGCCCGATCCCGCCGCGCCGCCCGTCTTGGATGAACCGACGGCCGATCAAATTCTCTCTCCAAAGGCGAATTGACATGGGTGGCACCGGCGTCGTTGACCGCTTCCTCGACATCTTCTCACGCTATATCGACAGCGGGTTCGGTCTGCTCTCAGGCGAGGTCGCGTTCATCGCGACTACGCTGATCGTGATCGACGTGACGCTGGCTGCCCTGTTTTGGTCGTGGGGCGAGGCCGACGACATCATGGCCCGGCTGGTCAAGAAGACGCTGTTCGTCGGCGTCTTCGCCTACATCATCGGCAACTGGAACAATCTCGCTAGAATCGTCTTCGAGAGCTTTGCCGGGCTCGGCCTAAAGGCCAGCGGCACCGGATTCACCGCCGCCGAACTCTTGCAGCCGGGCCGGGTGGCGCAGGTCGGGATGGATGCCGCGCAGCCGCTGATCACCGCGATCTCGGACCTGATGGGGTTCGTCAGCTTCTTCGAGAATTTCCTCCAGATCGTGATCCTGCTGGTCGCCTGGGCGATCGTGATCATCGCCTTCTTCATCCTTTCGATCCAGCTGTTCATCACGCTGATCGAGTTCAAGCTCACTACGCTGTGCGGCTTTGTGCTGATCCCGTTCGGACTGTTCGGCAAGACCGCCTTCATGGCCGAGCGCGTGCTCGGCAATGTCGTTTCCTCGGGCATCAAGGTGCTGGTGCTTGCCGTGATCGTCGGCATCGGCTCGACCATCTTCACCGAATTCACCTCCGCGATCGGCGCGGAACCCACCATCGAGGACGCGCTGTCGATCATGCTGGCGAGCCTGTCGCTGCTCGGGCTCGGCATCTTCGGCCCCGGTATTGCAAACGGCATCGTATCGGGCGGCCCGCAGCTAGGCGCAGGTGCCGCCGCTGGCACGGCGCTGCTCGCTGGCGGCGCTGCCGCTGGCGCGGTTGCCGGTGCGCGCATGGCAGGCGGTGCGGTCGCCTCGGCAGCTTCCAACGTGGCCCACGGCACCTCGCGCGCCGCAGGCGGTGCGACCATGGCCTATGCACTCGGCTCGGCGGGCAAATCCGGAGCCTCCGCCGTCGGTTCGGGCATGGCCGCAGTCGGCGACGCAGCCGTCGGTGCAGCCACCTCGCCGCTGCGCAAGGCGGGTGACTCCATGAAGCAATCGTTCCGCGAGGGCAGCCGCGCCGCGATCACCAACACCGGCGGCACGATCACACCGGCACCGAACACGCCGCCTCCGCCTCCCGCCTCTGCCGACGCAGGTCAACCGGCCTGGGCCAAGGCGATGAAGGACCGGCAGACCATAACCCATGGCGCCACTATCGCCGCGCATACGCTGAAGTCGGGCGACAGCCATGGCGGCGGCGCTTCCATCAACGTTAGCGAAAAGGACTGACCGCATGTTCCGACGCCCATCGATCCGCTACGGCAAGACCCCCGAACCCGAAACGCCCTACCAGCGCGCCGCGCAGGTCTGGGACGACCGCATCGGCTCGGCCCGCGTCCAGGCCCGCAGCTGGCGGCTTGCCTTCTTCGGCGCACTGGGTCTGTCGACCTGCCTCACCGCCGGGATAATCTGGCAAGGCGCGCGCGGCTCGATCGTTCCCTGGGTGGTTCAGGTCGACAAGCTTGGTGAGGCGCAGGCCGTAGCGCCTGCCGATGCAGGCTACACGCCTAGCGACCCGCAGATCGCGTTCCACCTCGCCCGGTTCATCGAGCAGGTCCGCGCCGTTCCAGACGATCCGATTGTCGTGCGGCAGAACTGGCTGCGCGCCTATGACTTCGCCACCGACAAGGGCGCGCTTGCGCTCAACGACTATGCCCGGACTAACGACCCGTTCGCCCTGATCGGGCGCGAACAAGTCGGGATTGATGTCACCAGCGTGATCCGCGCCTCGCCGACCAGCTTCCGCGTCGCCTGGGTCGAGCGGCGCTACCGCGATGGCAGCCTGGCCGAAACCACCCGCTGGACCGCAATCCTGACCATCGCGCTCCAGACACCCCGCACCCCCGATGCCCTGCGCAAGAACCCGCTCGGCATCTTCGTCAACGCCATCAACTGGTCGAAGGAACTCGGATCATGATCAGCACCAAATTGCGCGCCCGGCGCGCCTGCCTTCTCGCGATGCTCGTCGGGAGCGTCGCCACGACTTCAACTACGTGGGCTCAAGAACCGACAAAGCACCAGCCCACTTCGCCAGCGTCCTCGGGCGATGCGGCGCAGTCGACCGCTTCGCGCACCGATGTGGTCGCCATCCCCGTGCCGCTGCCGCTTCCCGGCCAGCTGCAAGCCCTTCCGCGGCGTAACCCTCCCCACGCCGCGGGCCGCTCCCATCCACCGCGGAGTCGCCCCACTCTGCAGGACAGGGTGGGAGCGGCAATGGAGGCCGCGCGAATTCAGCCCGAGCGCACCGGGTTCGTGAACGCGATCCAGGTGTTCCCCTACACCGAGGGCGCGCTCTACCAGATCTACGCCAAGCCGGGCCAGGTGACCGACATCGCATTGCAGGAAGGCGAGCAACTGGTCGGCACCGGCCCGGTCGCGGCCGGCGACACCGTGCGCTGGATGATCGGCGATACCGTGAGCGGGATCGGGGCATCGGCGCGGGTGCATATCCTGGTCAAGCCCATCCGGCCCGACATCGCGACCAACCTCGTGATCAACACGGACCGGCGCACCTATCACCTCGAACTTCGCGCTAATCCGTCGGTCTATATGGCTTCGGTCTCCTGGACCTATCCGCAGGACCAGTTGATTGCGCTGCGTCAGGCGCGTGCCGAAGCGGAGCGCGCCGCGCCCATCGCGGCTGGGCTCGATCTCTCGACGCTCAACTTCCGCTATGCGATCGAGGGCGACAGGCCCGACTGGCGGCCGCTTCGCGCGTTCGACGACGGCGTTCGCGTGTTCATTGAGTTCCCCGAAAGTGTTGCGCAAGGCGAATTGCCGCCGTTGTTCGTAATCGGCGCCAAGGGTGAGGCCGAGCTGGTCAATTACCGCGTCGCGGGCCGCTACATGATCATCGACCGGCTGTTCGGGGCTGCCGAATTACGGCTCGGCGGCCGCATGGGCCAGGACAAGGTGCGGATCGTCGCGCAGCGCAGGGGGCGGGCATGACTACGGCCGAACCTGCCTCGCGCGAGGATGCGCTTTCCGACCCTGCTAGCGCAGTCAAGCTGCGCGGCGATCCACCGCGCGTCATGCGTCTGTCGCGCAAGGCGATCGGCATTGCTTCGGCTTGCGGCTTCGCGCTGGTCGGTGGCGCGTTGATCTATGCGCTTCAGCCCCAAGGTCGCGCGGGCTCGCAAGAACTCTACAACACCGAAGGCGTCGCTGTGGCCGACAATCTCGCCGGTGCTCCCAAGGACTATGGCCAGGTGCCCAAGCTCGGCCCGCCGCTGCCCGGCGATCTCGGCAAGCCGATCCTCGATGCGCAGCGGCGCGGCGATGTGGCCGCATTGCCTCCGGTCGGCGCTCCGCAGCCCTTACCGCCCAATCCCTCTGCCAATGCTGCTGAAGCAGCCCGCCAACGTGCGGAGCAGGAACGTGAGTCTGCGCGCGGGAGCCGGTTGTTCTTCGGCGACGGTGCACCAGGTGGGGGAACCGGCCTTGCCGGGATGCCCGTCATGGCGGAAGCACCGGCATCGCCCACGCCGCCTTCAGGCCCTAAGACCGATGGCGACCGGCGGCAGGCGTTCCTCGAACGCGCCAGCGACCGACGCACCGTATCGGCCGAGCGGCTGTCGGGTCTGGCTTCGTCCCATGTGTTGCAAGCTGGGTCGGTCATCCCGGCCGCGCTGATCACCGGCATTCGCTCTGACTTGCCAGGGCTGGTCACAGCGCAGGTGACCCAGAATATCTATGACAGCCCGACCGGGCGCATCCTGCTGATCCCGCAGGGCTCGCGGCTGATCGGCGACTATGATGCCGACGTGGCGTTCGGACAGAGCCGGGTGCTGCTCGCCTGGAACCGGCTGATCCTTCCCGATGGCCGCTCGATTGTTCTCGAACGCCAGCCCGCCGCCGACCCGCGCGGCTTTGCCGGATTACAGGACAGCATCGACTATCATTGGGGCGGCGTGCTCAAGGCCGCGCTGGTCTCGACATTGCTGGGAGTTGGCTCGGAGGTTGGATCGGGCGGCGATGGCGATTTGGCCCGCGCGATCCGGCGCGGAACACAGGACAGCGTCAACCGTGCCGGCGAGCAAATCGTCAGCCGGGAATTGAACGTCCGGCCAACGCTCACCATCCGGCCGGGGTTTCCGGTGCGAGTGCTGGTGACGCGCGATCTGGTGCTGGGAGGCGAACGATGACTCGGCTGAAGCTCTCCGACCTTGCTGACGAAAAGCCAGTAGGCCTGACCATAGAAGTGTCGGCGAGGCTCCATAAGGAACTTGTTGCTTACGCTACGGCCCTCAACGGCGGCGATGCGAAAGGCGCTCCACCACCCGAGCGGCTGATTCCGCCGATGATCGAGCGGTTCATAGCCACCGACCGCAGCTATGCCAAAGGGCGCCGCGCCGCTCAGCCGGGGTAGCGCTCCTCGATCAGCTTGAAGAACCGCTTGAGCGCCGGGTTGTCGTTATCCTCGCGCCAGTAGAGAGCATATTCCAGGCGGGCTGGTCCGGTGGCATCGTAGATTTCACGGAAGTGGAGATCTTGCCATGGCACGCCTTGAGAAGCTTCGGTAGCGACCGAGATAAACCGTTTGGCCACAATCATGCTGAGGACACTCTCCTGGCTCGTGTCCTGATATATCACGGCGGGCCGGAACCCTTGCTCGGTCAGTCGGGCGGAAATCAGATTGCCGAGAATCGGACCAATCCCGTTACTCGAGACAACGAAGACCTCGCGTCGCAAGTCCTGCCAGTAGATCTTTTCTTTCGAAAGCAGCTCGCTGTCTTCGAGCAAGACTGTGAAAAGCCGCTCAGACCAAAGCGGCCTCGACAGCAGCCCTGCCTCACCAAGACCGGTAGGAATCACGCCTACATCCACGGTCTGCGATTCCAGGCCGTGAATGATCTTCTCGGGTCCACCCTCGATTCCGTCGAACTGCACCTCGGGAAAGCGGGCAAGGTATTCGGAGAATGCACGCTTGAGGTTGCCCGACATGAGTGACGAACAATAGCCGACCGCCAATCGGCCCTGAAGGCCGTAGCTGACGTTGCGAGCGGTGGTATGCAGGTTGTCGACATCGGTGACGATGCGGCGCGCCTGTTCGATGAAGACTCTGCCATTCTCTGTGACCTCGGCACCACGCGTTGTTCGCTCGAACAGCTTGATGCCAAGCCTAATCTCCATGTCCTTGACTTTGCGGCTAAGTGTTGACTGCTTCATCCCGAGTGAAGCGGCAGAACGGGCAAAACTCTGGCTATCCGCCGTGAGGACAGCGTAGCGGAGTTGTCGAAATTCAATACCCGCATCAAACAATTGAACTACTCCATAATCAGAATGGTCCAATCGATTGACTGTGCTGACAGATATATCATGCGTCGCTCAATCTTTGATTTGAATGGTCGCGCCGGCGCATCAACAAATAGGCCGCCGGAATAACCAGCATCGACAAGAGCGGCGCCGTAATCATGCCGCCAACCATGGGGGCCGCGATCCTGCTCATCACTTCCGAACCCGTGCCGCTGCCTGCGAGAACGGGAAAAAGACCGGCAAGTATTACGGCGACTGTCATGGCTTTGGGGCGCACCCGAAGCAAAGCGCCTTCGCGCACGGCGGCGGCGACATCGCCGTCTTCGCGCGCCTCGAGCGCGTGCTTGAGATAGATCAGCATCACCACCCCGAATTCCGCAGAAACTCCGGCGAGCGCGATGAAACCGACAGCGGTAGCGACGGACTGGTTATACCCGAACCAATAGAGCAGCCAAAGCCCACCTGTGAGTGCAAAAGGCAAGGTACCCATGATGAGCAGCGCTTCATCCCAGCGACGGAAGGTGAGGTACAGGAGGGCGAAGATGATCGCGAGTGTCACCGGCACCACCAGCTTCATCCGTTCCTTGGCTCGGACCAGGAACTCGTACTGTCCGGTATATGAGATACTGACACCCGGAGGCAGGGTAACCTTTGAGGTGATTGCGCGATTGATATCCGATACCAGCGTTTGCATGTCGCTTGAACGGCCGTCGACATAAATCCAAGTGACCGGTCTGCCGTTCTCGCTGCGCAGCATGGGCGGGCCATCGCTGACGCGCACGGTGGCGACCGTGCCAAGAGTAATCTGTTGCCCCGATGGGGTGAGGACAGGAAGATTGGACAGCTTGTCCACGCTGTCGCGCAATTCACGCGGGTATCGCACACTGATCGGATAGCGTGCAAGCCCCTCGACTGTTTGGCTAATATTCTCGCCGCCAATAGCGGAGGCGACCAGGTCATGGACATCTGCGACGTTGAGGCCGTAACGCGAAGCAGTCGCACGATCCACTTGGATATCGATATAGCGCCCACCGCTAAGCCGCTCCGCCAGCGCCGAAGAAACGCCAGGGACGCCCCTCACCACGCCTTCTATACGCTTGGCCGTCTGATTTATTTCACCCAGGTTCGAACCAGCAACCTTGATCCCGATCGGGCTCTTGATTCCGGTTGCCAGCATATCGATCCGGTTGCGGATCGGCGGAATCCAGAAATTGGCGAGGCCTGGCACTTTGACCTTTGCGTCCAGTTCTTCGACAAGTTTTTCAGGCGTCATGCCCGGTCGCCACTGATCGTCTGGTTTGAATCGGATGGTCGTTTCGAACATTTCAAGCGGTGCTGGATCCGTCGCGCTATCAGCCCGGCCAGACTTTCCGAATACCGTTTCAACCTCCGGGACTGTCTTGATCATCCTGTTGGTCTGCTGGAGCAGGCGACTGGCTTCAGCCGCTGACAGGCCAGGCAACGCGGAGGGCATGTAGAGCAAGTCGCCTTCGTTCATTTGCGGCAGAAACTCGCCGCCGATCCGCGAGGCCGGCCACAGGCTGCTCGCAAAGATAAGCGCCGCAATCAGCAAGGTCTGTTTCGGCCGCTTTAACACCCAGTCGATCGCCGGGCGGTAAATGTGCGAGAGCCATCGATTGATCGGGTTGGCCTCTTCGTTGGGGATCTTTCCCTTGATTAGCATGCCCATCAATACCGGGATCAGCGTGATCGAAAGGAGCGCTGCCGCAGCCATTGCGTAGGTCTTGGTGAACGCCAGTGGAGTGAACAACCGTCCTTCCTGTCCCTGTAAGGTGAAGATCGGGATGAAGGAAAAGGTGATGATCAACAGGCTGAGGAAGAGTGCGGGACCCACTTCGGCCGCAGCATCAGTCACAAGCCTCCAGCGTGTGGGTTGATCGAGTTCGTGACCGGGATGTTCATGTTGCCAGTGCTCGAGATGCTTGTGTGCGTTCTCGATCATCACTACTGCTGCATCCACCATTGCGCCGATCGCGATCGCAATCCCACCAAGCGACAGGATGTTGGCGTTAAGTCCCTGCAATCGCATGACGATGAATGCTATTAGGATGCCAAGCGGCAAAGTAAGGATCGCAACCAACGCTGAGCGCGCGTGCCACAGAAACAGTCCGCAGACGATGGCGACGATCAGGAACTCCTCGAGCAGCTTGCTGGTGAGATTCTCAACCGCGCGGTCGATCAAACCTGACCGATCATATACCGTCACAACCTCGACCCCAGGTGGCAGGCTTTTTTTCAGTTCATCGAGCTTCTGGCGGACCCCGTCGATGACTGCCCGCGCATTCTGTCCTTGGCGCATTACGATGACACCGCCCGCAACTTCTCCTTCACCGTTGAGTTCGGCAATTCCGCGGCGCATTTCCGGGCCGACTTGCACTGTGGCTACGTCGCCGACCGTAATCGGCACTCCACCAACAGCGGTTCGAATCGGGACGAGTTCGAAATCCCGCAACGACCCCAGATAGTCGCTGGCACGCACAGTGTATTCCGCGCCTGCCATTTCGACAGTTGCACCGCCAGTCTCCTGGTTGGCGCGCCTCAGCGCGTCCGCCACGTCTTGCGGCGTGACCCCATAGGCCGCGAGTTTCTGCGGATCGACAACCACCTGGTATTGCCTGACCATGCCACCGATGGCGGCGACTTCTGCCACGCCTGGGATAGTCTTAAGTTCATAGCGCAGGAACCAGTCCTGGATGCTGCGCAGCTGAGCCAGGTCGTGCGTACCCTTGCGATCGACAAGTGCGTATTCGTAAATCCAGCCAACACCTGTCGCATCGGGACCAAGCGTGGCATTGGCACCGTTCGGCAGACGGCTTTGCACCTGACTCAGATATTCCAGAACACGACTGCGCGCCCAGTAGAGATCGGTGCCGTCTTCGAACAGCACGTAGACATAGCTGTCGCCGGTGAATGAATAGCCACGCACGATCCGTGCGCCTGGAACTGACAGCATTGTCGTCGCAACCGGAGTGGTGACCTGGTTTTCGATGATTTGCGGCGCCTGGCCCGGCCAACTGGTGCGGATGATCACCTGTACATCGGATAGATCCGGCAGCGCGTCGACCGGCGTGGTTCTGACCGCGAGCAATCCAAGTGCCGACAACACCAATGCCGCGGCAAGAACGAAACCCCGCGCACGCACGGATGCCCTGATAATTGCGGCGATCACCGGTCGCCACCGATCGGACGCGCGACAACGCCCGCCAGGCTAGCTTCGGAATCGAGCAGGAACTGAGCGGATGCGACCGCCCGTTCGTTTGGAGCCAGTCCCGCGAGGACTTCGGTCTTGCCTCCTCCTTCGCGACCAATCCGCACTTCGGCCGGACGATATCGTCCTTCCGGAAGGGCAAGCATGACCAAAGTCCGGGTGCCGGTGCGAATGATTGCCTCATTCGGAATCAACAGCCTTGGCTGCCCGTCTTGCACAAAGGCGACCCTTGCAAACATGCCCGGCCGCAGTCGTCCCCTGTGATTGACCAGCTCAATGCGAGCGGTGAGTGTTCGGCTGTCGGCCTGTGCCGTTGGGAGGATGGCGGTAACCTTTCCAGTGAAAGTCTCGCCCGGGAATGCTGCCAGCGTAACAGTTGCACCCAGACCGACGCGGACTGTTTGAGCCTGTGCCTCGGGAATAGCCGCATTGAGCCAGATCGTGGCGATCCCTCCCACCTGCGCAAGGCTGGCTCCTGCTGGAAGAGTCATTCCCGACCTGACCTCGAGCGACTGGATCACGCCTCCCTTTGGTGAGCGGATCGTGACGACATCATGGGTTCGGCCTGTCCGTTCAACTTCCGCGATCAGCGTGTCAGACATGCCCAGTAGCTTAAGCCGACGATGCGCTGCTGCGGTAAGCTCGGGCTTTCCCAACTGCCTGACCGCCAAGTACTCGGTCTGCGCGCCGGCCCAATCGGAAATCAGCAAGTCCGCGATCGGGGCGCCCGCGGCGATCACGTCGCCTGGTGCAAGCGCGTAAACCCGGCTCACGAATCCGCCAGAGCGTGCTTGCACAATCGCGACATCGCGCAAGTTGAACTCCAGCGTCCCGGTTACCGCAAGGTCAGAAGGAAGAACGCCCATTTCGGGAGCGACAATCCGCATTCCCAGATTCTGCTGGGCGGCGGAATCAATCGTGATGCCTGGCCCCGCATCGGGCGCCTCGTCGGCATATTTGGGGATCGTCTTCATGCCCATCGACGACAGCGAATCGGGATTGTCGTAAC